>Ga0302320_10002300_pt1 | contig 45218 bp, 39 predicted proteins | sample Bog_T0_3_FD_202130 | JGI IMG/M metagenome (GOLD analysis project Ga0302320, IMG submission 202130) | Peat permafrost microbial communities from Stordalen Mire near Abisko, Sweden - Bog_T0_3 | ecosystem: Environmental > Terrestrial > Soil > Wetlands > Peat | place: Sweden: Abisko, Stordalen Mire...
GTTTTCTGAAAACTTCAAGAGAGTGATCGAAATGACCCTTTGTGTCGTAATGAAACGAGGGCACGTGCCGGCACTCCGGCAGCAACTCCAGAATACCGTCGTACATTCCTGTCAGGCGGGCATCTAAAGCGGGTCCTGATACGTCCGATGCACCGAGAACGATCTGATCGACTTCCTTGTGCCAGTGTTTAGCAGCCCACTTGCCCAGGTAACGGCCGGCAATCCTTCCAGCTTTGTAATTATCGGCGCCAAAGTACGTCGCCCCGGGATGAGGGATATCGATGGCTATAAACGGAATGCCGGCGGCAGAGAACTTTGCGGTGAGTTGTGGAGCCACCTTCATGGAGATTTGCGATTCAATCACAAGGTTAACGCCCTCGGAAATAAATCGATCGGCGTTGCGCACGGCCATCGTGGGGCTATAGCTGTTGTTCAACACTACCAGCTCAACACCGGCTGAGTAAGCTGCTTCCACCAGGCCATCGGTCACCACAGAAGTGAATGGCACGACCGAACTTTGCGATGCATAGCCGATGCGGTAGCGCTTCGCCAGGATCGGTTGAAACCGTGAACGGTAGCCTCGGGTTCCCACGCGGTCCACGAATCCCATTTCGACGAGCGTGCCGAGAATGCGAAAGACGGTCACCTTGTTCAGGTGCGACCGCGCAGTAATTGCTTTTAGCTCCAGCACATCTGAGGCAGATGTGAACGCGCCCAGAATTTCGCAAGCGCGCGCCACAGCCTCGACCCTGTAGGAACGACGAGTATCGTTGCCCCGTTTTACCGCCATAGATTTCTATTTCACTGCACGAAACGAACTATACGCGCGTAATAAGGGATGTCAAGAGGCGGCTGGGAGGTTATTCTCAGGATTTTTGGTCCAGATCCGACCACACTGCGATTCTTCTTTTCGGTGGGTGAAATAACAGCGACTGCTTTATTTTTAATACTGGCGGAGAGAGTGGGATTCTCCCTGAACCCCTAAAAAACCAAGCAAATAAGCGCATTTCCCTCTATGGTCATGTCATGGTCATGTTTTCCGGGGTATACTCCTGTGCATGGACAACAAAGCAGCAACACTGATGATCCGGTACAGGGACGATGCTGGCACATGGCGTCGGTCCCTCGCTGCAACAGCAGGGAATGGGCGCGTCCGGGCTGGGTATGCCCTGGTTGATGGTCATCCAGTCCAGTGCGCGAAGTACGTCTACCAGGTGCGCTTCTACGTCGATGGGCAAGCGACATACGAAAGTGTAGGGGCAAACGCCACTGAGGCAGAAGCGAAGCGTAAGCTCCTGCAGCAGCAAAGGAGAATTAAGGCGGAGGCACCGGCGGCAAATCTAACTATCGTGGAGGGCCCAGAGCGGAAGACCCTCCAGGCAACTGCTGCCGCCTACGTTAAGGTGAAAATTGACGGCGGGTTTACCGAAGCGGCGGAGCAGGCACGGCTCGTCACGACTGAGTTCATGGCCACGACGAAGAAGCGCTTCATCGACGAGTTAAAAAGTGAAGACATCACGCGCTACCACAACTCACTCCGAAAAATTGGGCGCGGCAACCGCACGGTAGCAAACAAGCACCAGCGGCTAGTCTCCTGGCTGCACTTCGCCGGTATCCAGGGTGAGGAGGTACCCGCGAAGCCACGCTACGAGCTGGCGCTGCCTACCATCTACACGCCGGACCAGATCAGCACACTGCTCGCCGATGACAACGAGTACACCCACATGGTGGCGCTAATGGCGTTGAAGCTGGGGCTTCGCGACCAGGAGTTGCGCCACGCGGAATTTACTGACATCGACATGCATGACAAACTCTTCCGGGTGCAAGGCAAGCCTCAATATAAGTTCACGGTCAAGGACTGGGAGCAGAGGGACATCCCCATCCCCGATGACCTGATTGATGAATTGAAGACTTGGAAGAAAGCAAGCAAGGGAAGGAACCTGATACTGGCCACGCGGAACGATAAGCCGAACACGAAGATGCTGCTGGCCATCAAGGGGCTGGCGCGGCGTAGCAAACTCAACTGTGGTCATTGTGACGCGTGCAAGGCCCGGCGAGAATGCGAGGAGTTTGAGCTGCACAAATTCCGGCGGACCTACATCACGACTCTGCTTCGTAGTGGGATCGATCTGAGGACCGTGCAGGCCTATGCCGGGCACAAAGACCTGGCCTCGACAATGCGCTATTTGCGGCCTGCAGCAGGGGAAGAAGCAAGGAAAAAAGTCAACGCGGTGCGGTGGGATCGCTAGGCGGCTAACATCAGTTGGCCCCGCCACCAGTCGGCCAGCTCCTGCGGGTCAAAGCGGATGCTGGAGCCGATACGGTGGTGAGGGATGCGGCAGTCGTTGACCATTTCATAGAGAGCCGAGCGGGAGAACCCGAGCAGCTTGGCTACCACGGGGACGGTCAGCGCGTGGTCCATGCTCTCTAGTTGGATTGCGATATCCATGTAGGATAATACGCGCACTTGGTTGAACCTCGTCCTCAGCCTCGCCCGCTTCTCGGTGATCAGCGCTGCGCTCTCAACTGAAAAAGATGGATTGGTGAACTCTCACCGCGCTCGTGCGCGAAGCGATTCAGCGATACGGTGCGGATCGTAGCGAACCGAAGTCCCGATCCGGAATGAGGGGATGGTGCCAGCCTTGGTCATTGCATATAGGGCAGTTCGTCCAAACTTCAGCAGAGAACCGATCTCCGACGCGGTCATCGCACGTCCGACCTGTTCGATCTGCTCTGCAAGGGTCATGAAGGGAAATACCCGCGAACAAGGAATGTCCGTCCTCAATTCGCGGGTTTATTTTTTCGAGCAGCGTTACGACGGGTTGATCCCGAGGATGTAGTGGGCCTTGCGGACCTCCTCCATACCTGCGGCGGCCACGGCCTCATCATAAAAATTCATCATGATTGTGACCAGCCTTCCTGGCCGCCGGTGCCGAGTTGCGGATGCACCCGCGCGGCGACGCTGGCCGGAACACCGGCGAGCGGATCGCCAAAATGCAGTCAACGCCCGATTTTCTAAGGGCGGGAACTTTCGGTCCGCGCGTATTCCACGTCAGGGTCGTTTGATTAACAACGACAGAAAGTGCGAACCGCAGGCAGACACATGAAGAGAACTGGTCCAGAAATTGTAGAGCAGATTCGCGAGCATGCGCGACAGCACCCGGTGGACAGCTATCGGGATATCGCGGCAATCTTCGGGGTCGCCGAGATCACTGTTAGGCGCAACTGCAAGGGCCTTGGCCGTTCGAAGGCCTGGAGGAAGGGGCGGATCGAACCAAATCCTGACTCTGATGACATCTGGGTCCGGGTGGAGAAAACTTTAGACGGGTGTTGGACATGGACGGGCTCGATCAATAACAGCGGATACGGGACCGTCTCGTGGAAGGGGGAGAGTGCACTAGCTCACCGGGTCGTTTGGGCGATCACCCAGGGGGAAGTTCCCGCAGGATTGGAACTCGACCACCTTTGCAAGACACGCTCGTGTGTTCGCCCGGACCATCTTCAACCTGTAACCCACCGGGTAAACATGGAGCGTGCCGGGATCATCCCCGCGAGTGAGCCGCCACGAGACAAGCAAAAGGTAGCGGATGAAGCCCCGTCCCCCCGGATTGATCGTCCTGATTTGAAACCGCCAGAAAGTACAGAACATCGCGTCGTTCCTCTTCTCAATAAAAACAAGATCAATCCTGCCAACATTGATCCTCCTCATTCTCCTGTAGCACGATCAATACCCCAGGACGCTTTAACGGGCCGCACTTGGATTCCTGATCTCACTACCCCCTTCATCGCACCGCTCGACGCTGCGGAGAGGCAGAGGCAACGGGAACGTTCTGAGGACGAGGCGTGGGGTATAACCCCGGAGAAGTTGGGTCCCTCAGGAAAGCTGAGCATCTTCATGATGAGCGTCGGACCGTGGTTTGAGGGAAGGTATTCTCAAACTGAGTTGCCTGGTTGTGTACGGTCTTTTGCTATGTTTCCTGCTCGTTCAGAAGATGATGCATTGGAAATGTTCTGCTCGGTCTGGGGACCGGGCTACAGATACGCTACCCGGGTGTGCGCAACGGGAACACACGAATACAACGGCGTAAGCGAGTGGATTTCGATATGGCGGAGCTTGCTCAAGAAGAGTTTCGAGCGGTACCAAGCCACCCCGGAGGGGCGAGCGTTGCATTCCGAAGTCAGCAGCACGTATGCCAGAGAATCCAGCGAACAGATTCGTCGGGAAAACTTTGAATACGAGTATGAAATCGAGGTCGACATCCAAGCGCAACTCTATGAGGAAGAGCTTGAGGCAAAGAGGCGTAAGGAGCAGGAATTGCAACAGGCGAAGCGTCATCGAGATGGCGGGGATCGCCTATTTATAAGATTTCCTGACGGGCAGGAGCACCTTTATGTGAGGGTCAAGGGAAGGCCCGGCGGTCGTTCGGCCTATGCCCGGGCCGCTCGATAGCACAGTTTTCCAGAAACCCTTGCGGCTCCTACTCAGGAATTCCGATGGACTAGCGGAAATTCTCGTCCCTATTTTTTGGCGATTTAGACGCTATGCCGACCGGCGACGGCCTCGATCGCATCGAGCCCGCCGACAAGAACTCCAAGGCCCGGGTCGCGGTGTTGACGAAGGCCGTGAAACCCGAGATGTCCGGGTTCACTTCGTCCAGTCCGGCGACAAGTAGAGCGTCTGTCGCTGCCACCCCGTTCGCGATCGCAAGCACGGCGTCAGCGTGGACCCTAACCTACGCCATCAACCGGGAATACCAGAAGGTCACCAAGGAGCCGATCGGCATCTTCGACTTCGAGCGGACCACCAAGAGCTGGTACCTCCGCGCGATGGGCATCGACGAGGAAATGGCGTATGTGAAGCAGCCCGACTCGATCGAGGACGCGATGAAGGACGCGATGAAGGACGCGATCGACATGATCAACCAGGCTAATCCACAACCCCCGCTCCTCCCCCGTCGCTATACTCTCGGTCATGCCCCGCGTGTATGCATACTTCCAGTGCAGGAAAGGATGGCACGTTCAGTTCCTTGAGAGCGACCTGAGAACTCCCCTACGCAAACAACTGACATTCGCCCACGAGCACAAAGTTGTTGAACTGGCCGAACGCGGCGGGGCAGATTTGAACCCGGATACTCGTTCAGACCTGCAACACGGAATCGAAATTGGCCGGGGTGGGTTCTATCTGAACTTGACCGATGAGCAATATCTGCGGCTGTTTTAAGGCTATACTTGCTGCGTCCCCCCACAGCGCATGGACGAGCCAAAGAAGGGCGGAGCGATGACAGCGAGCGACGGTAGACCCGAACAATCTGACACAATCGGATTCAGTGACACTACAAGTATCGCGGGAGTGTTCTGGCATCCGGGTGGACACATCCTGAATCGTGAAGGCAACCCCGTCCACTATGAGCCTGAAGGGCCGGGTTGGTACTACTGGTTTGAACTGGATAGTGGGTACAGGGAACTGTCGTCTGCGTTCAAAACCAAAGCTGAGGCCGAAGCCGAGTTTAGTCTCGTCAATCCATACAGTGTTGGTGATGATGAGGGATGAAGAAGAATAGGAGGAACGATGAACTTTACAAGTTTTACGGCTGGGCTCACATTTCTCAGTTGAAAGGCTAAACAGATGGATTCGAATGCAAAGATTCCAGACCTGACCGAGGAAGAGAGTAATAAGCTTCAGCAAGCCGTCAACTTCTGGCTGGAGTCCGCCAAAAACAGTGCCGAGACCCGAAACACATTTCACAATCAACTTGCGGTCCTATCCGCTGGCTCAATTGCAGTAATTGCTTCAGGAACCGTTGCTGTCTTGAGTTGGGAGGCATCGGCAGTTCAGCGAGGAATTCAGCCTCCCGCGATTAACTCATTTCGCGGAGCCGTCACCACCGCATCAGCAGCGTTACTGGTTGCCCTCTTCTGCTGCATTCTTCATAACTTTCTTGAGACCGTCCTTCAGGAAAGGAAAAGCGGTTCCACCTTGGGAGAGATGTTCATCAAGGTTGTCGAAATGGCTGTTAATCGTTCAGGTGCTCCCGAAGATACCAAGTTATTGGATTACGTCAAAAAGAAGAGCGAGAAGAAAGCGCAGCTTTCATTGCACATCAAAACTGCTCAGTTGTGGACAAGTGGACTCGCAGTGCTGTCCTTCATCGTTGGATTCGGTGCTTTGATTTTTCTTATCTGGACTGAAGCCAAATTACTTTAGACGAGGGGACGGTAGGGCTTTAAGCTCGCTGGCGGGGTCGCTGCGTTCGGTGACGCTGGAGTGCCCCAAAGAGCGGCCTCACGTCATCAAGACGGACGACCCTGACGGGATAGAGGCGTACTAGCATCGTCGTTTTGCTGACAAGAGAGCCAATGGCGAGTGGTTCGAACTTAATCGTGAGGATGTGGTAGACGCATTCAAACGTCGCAAGTTTATGTGAAAGTGAGAAGCATGACTCATCATCTTGAAACGCTGATAGCCGAATACCTTGAGTGGCAGGGCTTCCTCATAATGAAGAATCGAAAAGTGGGGAGGCTGAAGCATGGCGGATGGGCGATGGAGTTGGACATTATTGGGTATCGCCCAAAAACAAATCAACTCGTTCACTACGAGCCTTCTACCGATGCATACGCTTGGGGTAAGCGAGAGTTGCGTTACATAAAGAAGTTTCAAGCGGGGCGCAAATACATCCCGAAGGAACTGTTCCCTTGGTTGAAGCCAGCCCCGAAGCTTCAGCAGTTTGCGGTGTTCCCCATGCACCCAAAGGGCAGAGACCAAATTGCTGGTGGAAAAATCATCTCGATTGACGAGTTGATGGCAACCATCCGAGAGGAGGTAGTGAAGTGTGGCAAGATGTCCAAGAATGCCATACCTGAGCAGTATCCGTTACTTCGCACCCTCCAACTATCTCATAGCGGGTACTACAGCTTGCGTGAGTGACGCGACAAACCAGACCGAAGCGAGGACTGTACATGACTCGTAAACTCGGTTTTTAATCTGCCGCTTTCTTGTTGCGTTGACAAGTATGGAGGGTTCGGCCATGCCCGATAAAGATACACCGCTCTCACGGGAGCAAATGAAGAAGCTTCTTCTCGAAATCGAGATTCCGTTCAAGGAACATCAAGAGGAGAGGCGTAAAAGCCTCGCAGTCAGTTCCGGGTTCTTTGACAAAGTTGCTGCACTGAGTGCCGGGTCCATCGCCGTTTCGGCGTCAATCATTTTGACAGTTACCGCCAAGTCCAACGTTGACCCCTGCTCTACTCGAAAAATTGTTCATGATTTACTCCTCATTGCGATTCTGTTGTGGGCATCTCTCCTACTGGCAATCCTCCACAACTTCTTGGCAGCGCAAATCGCAAAATTAGACGTTGCAATCTCCAACTCACAGTTCTTGCTCCAAATAATAACGCTATCGCTCCCATACGTGACGACGATTGAGTCATCAGTTGATGAAGCAACTGCCGCAAAGGTCGAAGACATGATGCGTGAACAGTTGTCTCCGAAGCTAACGAGGCACGTAAAGCTCAGACAATTCCTGTATCCAAGCGCGAACTGGGTAGGTTATCTCTCACTGGTGGCATTCGTGATTGCATACACTCTGGTCGTGTTCTATCTCCGGCAGCTTTGGTAGGATTATCGGAATAGACGGTCGGAGCCGCGAACGCAGCGGATAGCCCAAACTCTCAATTCACGGTTCCGGACGCCGAACATGGATACCCGGCGACAAGCGCAATGTGAATTAAAATCGTGTCTCTATGATGCAGTTGCGCGGGGTTGTCGTTTATATACTTCATTGCGTTGTGTGTCATCCGATTTCTGATGGTGTGTTGAATTCGCTATAACCCGCACCTGGGCGCGAACGCGTCCTCCATGACCTTCCCGGCGCAGCCGGTGCGCCTAACGACAAAGGAGCACAGTGAGTGGAGTGGACCGAGCTACCTGTGTTTCCTGCGCAAGGCGAGTTGGGCTCTGTTCACGGCATCCCGCGCTGCTTCACCCCGCAAGGGCGCTCACGCCGTCATCCGTTCAAACTCATCTGCTGTCAGGATGTGTCGGCATGATCGGGATCATCAACGGCTTTTTCGGCGTTGATGAGAATGCGTACGGACCCGTTATTGCCAACACCCCGGACGACCCTGCGGGACGAGTCAGGTTCTCGCTGAACCCCAACTTCAAGGAATAATGCCTCGGACTCCATAAATGCCTGGCGATCAACGTAAGTTGCTGGTGGGGAGGCACCGAGATGGACAACCGCACAGAACGTTTGATCCGGGAAAACGCCGAAGCGGAGCACACAATGCTCACACCCGTACGCTGGCTCACCGGTCTCGTCAAAGAGGCCTACTATGTGGTGTTCGCTTTAATGATATTCGGCGTTAATGCTACCTGGTGGATCGTCGGCTGCGGCTCCATGGGCTGGCGAGACCGGCAGGAGCGGGTTACTGCTTTCGTCAGCCACACCGACGAGCCGCAACATACGCTGATTGCCGATTACGCCATCATGTTCGACAACCGGGGTGCTCCAGTGTCGAGCAAAGACGCCAAGTTCTGGCATGAAAGCCCGTGGCTATCCTATTCGTTCATTCCGGAGGGTCTACCCGGCTACGCTCCGGCTACCGGGATTTCCATATCTAGCTTGAGAAATAGTGACCCTCTGGCAATACCTGTTTCCTTCTGCTCTGCACATGCGAGCGATCAAGAACCAGGGATGGACCTGGAAGGATGGTTCGATCGCTCTCGCACCGTGTTCGGGCGCAAAGCCAGCCGCATGTACGAGGCCTACGTCAGCGGCGCGGCAGCGGTCACCGCCTTGCGAGTGACACTAACCGAACTGAAGCTGGGTCGCGATCCTCTTAAGGACCTAAGCTCCCAGCCAGGGCAATCGAACAGCCTGTGTCACGTCGATCCATTCGACGTTCTGACCACGCCGGACGCGGAAGCCGGGCGGTGGGAGAAGGTATCGAAGGGCATCGATCTTGATGCACCAAGGATTCGAATGCGCACAGTTCCGGCTGAATGGGAAGACGCGAACGCTCCTTCCCGGGACGCAACAATAGACGAGTCCCCTGACCCCCACCACCATAGCTTCTGGATCATCTCCGGCATGTGCCTAGAAGCCGAATGCGTAACCTTCCCGGCTACCTCAGAGAATTACTTCGTGCAGCACTTTGAGGGTGCGGACCCGAACAACGTTTACCGGGATGATCTGAATTTCTACGTCAGCGCCTATGCCGATCTGTTCTATTCGACCCCGCCGCTCTCGGAACACCAGACGCACGCGGTGAACTCATTGAACGACCTCGCTACCGATGACTACTGGATCATCGAGGCACACAAGAACGGTGTCTACGATGACGCGACCGTGAGGGCCATGGCGGCCAGGGCGCGGGTGATGATCACCAGGATGATTGCGCCGGATAAGGCCCCGCATATGAACGAGGGTGATGAGACGATCAATGTAATCGGGGCGCAGTAATCACTACCCGTCTCCAGGAGGGCTAGCCACCTCGCCAGATGAAGTGCCAGAGATGGAGTATCTGTACTCATGAGGAACACCAATAAACTGAACATGGATCAAGAGCCCCTCATAACTTACCGCATCAATGAGAACCCTCCCTCACTTAGTGAGGAGCAGCAGGTGGCTTTAGCTGGAGTAGCCTGTGAAGCCGAACCCCCTCTCACCCTGGGTGGTCTCAACCTAACCACGCATGGACGCTGGCTCAGCCCATACGTTGCCGCGCTGGTGAAGGCCGCCGCCCGTGTCTCCGCTCATTTTGCTCCCACAGCCGGTGACCGGCGCACTCAACCTGAAGAACGTGAGATGTTGCTGAATCTCGAAACTGCACTCATCCCGTTCTTAAGAGACACTCCCAAACGTGAACAAGTTCGATCGTGAAACAAAAGTTCTGAAGGAACCATATGATGAAAGTGAAACCCGCAACACCGCAGGACGTTATCAACCTTCTCAACGCGGCGTCGAGGCTTGACCGGGCGGCCATCCGTACCCTGGTTGATAATTATGTGCGCTGTAATTGTGGCCTCGCGGATCATCCGATGATCCCCGTTGGAGTCACCGAAGACGGTGAACCACAAATAGGCATGCTCGGAATAATCAACGGCCTGTATGGTGTCGACGAAGATGCGCACGGGCCCGTTGTCGCGAACATCCCGGACGACCCTGCTGAACCCGTCATATTCTCGCGAAACCCAAACTTCGAAGAGTAGGCTCCCCGGACTACATAAATGCCTGACGTCCCCGTATGTTCTCAGTGTGTTTGATTGCCTTGAAGGAGAAATCATGAGCCATACACACTGGTGCGATTACGCTGGCCACTACTGGGATTGCTCCGGCACTGCCATTCGCCTGTACCAGAACGAACCCACACCCTGCATCTGCATCCAGCACCAGACATCAATGGATGACGGCGACCACAATAACTGCTCGATCGAGTTGATTGCATGCCCGGAGCACCGGCGAGACCAGAAAATCGCAATGGGGTATGACCCTGATCAGCCGTTCGCTGAATTCCCGCATTCCGATGATGAGTCATCAATGTTCAAAGACATTGATGGCAATCCGATAGTTGGTTTCTGCTTATGGTGTAATTGCAATTTCTATTCCCACGAAGAGCATGAAGCGCATACCGCCGACATCATGGCGGCCTGCCCGGTATTCCAGCAGTTGAAGGACCAAGATTGCATGCCCCCGGCGCTCCAGGCAATGTTTGAAGACGCAGGTCTCATCGATCCAGAAAGGCAAAATGATGGTGAGTAGTTGCCCAGAGCCCCTGGTAGGAATCTTCTGGCGTTTTCGTCGACGCCTGGTGATTGATGCCACGCCTCTAAGTTCTGCGGAACTCTATGGCTTCTGTCTGACGCACCCTCGGGGCCACCACAGCCACTGGACGGACCTCCAAAATAACGGGCAGGTGCCCAAGGACGTGGAGTACGAGGAACCGCCACGCGGCCGAGTTTTATTTGACAAGCGTCGTGACCGGTTCGTCCTGCTTGCTGACCGTTGCATTCTGAGTCGTCGCGACGTCGTTCGGCAGATTATGACGCAGATGCACTTGCCGGAAGCTCAGACCGACGTGGACACGGACGCGCACTACCGATGCTCGAAGTGTCTGGCCCGCTCTACGCGCATGGACCGTGACTGAATGGCACGGTCCGTTGTCGCGTATCAAAAAAGGGGTCGAATTTCAGGACCGATTGGCGTTCACTTGGCAGGCGGTTTTGATCGTTCTATTTAATGGCCGTTTCTTGATGCGGCAAATCTGTGAGGTTCGCCGCGACGTCATTCAGCGGATCATGACAAGGATGCACTTGCCAGCGGGCAAAACCGACTTAAACAGGGACCCGCATTACCGGTGCGCGATATGTCTGGCTCGATCTGCGGAACATGAACGTTAATCCCGGCTTCTAAGTCTGACTGACTCCCTGTCAGTCGACAACCGCATGAAACACGCAAACGACAGGCAGATCAGCGAGGCCAGTGTGCCAGCTGTGTGCCGGATTTTTCAAAAGAAAGGAGGACGCTTGGCCAGAAGACAGGGTCAGATCATCCCACGCGGTGACCATCGCTGGCTGGTGCATGTCTGCCAAGGGCGCGACCCCGACTCCCGCCGGCGTCGCTATTCGCTCGGCCGCATGCCCGTGGTCAGGGCAACAGAAAAGAGAACGCCGTACTTTGTTGGGAGCACGTGATCGAGGAATCGCCTCGCCTCGTCGGGGTTGAGGACACGCAATTCGGCTCGAGTGATTTTTGGAGGCGCGACGCCGTGCGCAGGGTTTCTCGTTAGCAGCCGCCAACGAACCGCCTGCTCGAGCGCGGCGTTGAGTACCGAGTGCGTGTATTGAATCGTCCGCGGAGAGAGTTGCCGCTCCTGCATTTTGTGATAGATGGCCTGCAAGTCGAGGGGTGCGAGGCCGAGGAGCTTTCGCTCTCCAAGTTCGGGTCGGATATAGCGGCCAAGCAGTGACGTGTAGTCCGCGAACGATTTCGTCCGCAGCTTTGGCGAGGCTGCCAGCTCGAGCCAGCGGTCGAGGTACCGGTTGAGAGTCATCGTGACGCTGGCCGAGTCCCTGCCCTGTTCGCACTCGGCAATGCGTATTCAGGTAATGTTGGGCAGCACGAAAGGATCCGCGGATGGTGTGGTTCGGCGTTGCTGGGAATGGCCGGTCGTGAAAAAGAAGGATTCCAAGCCGGAGCGCGAAAACCGCCCCAGTCCGTCTATCCGGGACCGTTAGCTTCGGTGGCCGCGCCGAACCATGCTCATGGCGCCGACTAAATCGTTATCCCCACAACAAATCAAGCGATGGTGCGTTGAAAGCACACCTAGAGTGAAGGATTTCGGACGCGAAACTTTACTGTCGTCGATCTCTCACCCATTCCAAGAGGGTAGTGCGAGCGGTCCGTGATCAGATCGGTGATCAGTGCCTCGGCGCCGGCCAGAACCTGGACCAGGTCCGCAAGCCTCCCGAGCCGATAATTCAGTCGTACGTCCAGCTCCACTTCGACGCGGTAATCCGTAACCAAAACGGAAGTAAGAGGGCATGGACTTGTTCCTCGTGGCTCCCGCACGGTCCGAGGGGAGGGACTAGGCCGTATGTGCGCAAACTCCTCTCTGGGTATTCAGCCGGAAACCTGCGCTTGTACCAGCCTCGGGCGACAATTTTCAATTCGGTGGTAGGAAGAGCGTCGATGTTTCAGTTGATCGGCACGATTGCAGAGCGAATCCAAGACAAACTAAAAAACGTATTTATCGGCCTGGGATTGAGCTGATAAAGCATGCTCCTCGAAAGGCCTCCTCAGAATTGCAGGCGAAATGCTGGAGCATAACCTGGCTGCTGATCCTCCATCACAACAATCGAAGAACAGATTGCATTGAGCTGTTGCCCTAGAAAGCACGCGCCACTCAGAGGGCCAAAATAGTAGAGGAGCAGCTCTTGGGCGCGATGACGTTTCACAAATTCTCGAATCAAACGCTTGCTGGTGTCGACGAAAGCAATTACATCTTCTGCAGTTCGAAATGTATTTGCGCCCAGCCCCTGACCAGGCTCAATGAAGAGAGCTGCTTTAATTCCTGCTCGCTGTTCTAGGTCACGTAGGACGTCCTCTTTCAGATCACCTGTGACGCTAATGCCACACGCTAGGGTGACATTAGCGAGTTGCGTCGCGTCGGAGCTGTTGAATTCAGTCTCAGTTGAGACTTTCATTGCAAATTCCGAAGGGGATGCGTCTGATCGCCAATGGCGTTCCTCTGACTGTTCAACCTCGATTACATAACCTGCAACGGTCGAGAAAGCATAACCAAACCCAAACCATGCGGAAAGCCGTGCAAGCCCGCGAGCGCGAATTAGCCGAGACTTGCGTTGCAAAACTTGGCCCTCAAGCGCAAGAAGCTGTGGCATCAGAGTTTCGTTCCAGTTCTCCTGACGTCGAATCCGATGACCCTTTTTGTTTTCGATGCCTTCGAAAAACTCCCGCCAGTCCAGAACGTAGTCCGGATCGAGTTGAAAAATTCTTTTTTGAATGGTGATCAGATAGATGGTTGTACCAACCTTTTCTGCTTGGTCCTCTCGGAGCCTGTTGTCAGTCAGGATCTTTTCGAGCAACTCCTTGGTGAGATCCCCTTTTCGTTCGATGATCCAATTGCGGATGATCCCCGAGCAGGCTACAAGCGCAGCTTCGTCGTGTTTAAGCCCCAAGTTGTCCATACGCTCTGCCACGCGATCTCGAATCTCCTTCCAACACCCCGCTCCGAGCTGGAACTTTATCGAGCGCATGAAGGCGGCGAATTCAGCGTCATCGATGCCGAGATGTGTTTGGAGATCCCAGGCATAGGTGGCCGGTGGTCAGCTTGTGAAAATCTGGCGGGATGCGCCGCGCCGTCTCTAGCACCATCGGAATGCTTCTTGGAAAGTCGGGAGGGACGGAGATACTGATTTCGTATCGATCGGAGACGAGCTTCTGCCCGCGAGTCTGCGCGGAAAACTTAAGAGTTCCGGCGACTATCGTGTCGCCGCTCGCCACAGGTTGCAGACGGAGGTAAGGATACTTCCGTAGCAGCTTCTCCACGCCCCATTTGAGCATCGTGGATGAACATTCGCATGCGAGCGAAGGAGGGAAGTTTCAGAGCCTACCGGCCGAGCCGTAGTTCGCGTGGACCGTTAGCCGGCGCCCACCATCAGCAGGCGCAACAGCATGTCCGTTTCGACCACGGGCCTGGTCACGCGCCTGCGCACTCATTTTCCTCGGCATTTCTGCATAACGCCAGCAGAATTGAGCTGTCGACAGGTGCGAGGTGTGATAGCTGGTTGCGTGCTAGTTTCAGATTGTTGACGAATTCGAGCGTCGCTCTGGATGAGACACCGGACTGATTCAGTAGTAATTCCAAAACGCCTATTTCGAGATCGTATACGTCGTTAATGACGCCATATTTTGAATAGTAGGGGAGCCTGAAATTGGATCGATACGTCTCAATGAGCGATTGCCTCTGCTCTTCGATATAGGGGATAAGGATTCCGAGTTCAGCCTTCCAGAGCAGGCGGTTCAGAAATCGCTGGCCAAAAAGAAAAACGCCATACGAGGTGTGTGGTGTCTGCTTCCTAAGATAGGTCTGCCACAACCCTTTGCCCCATGACGTCTCGTCGACTGGTGCGGGCTGGAAGATCAAATCCCTCTCGGCCGCGAATCTCTCTAGCAGCGGGCCCGGCTGAATTAAATCACTGAGTTCAAAATCGGCCAGATACTCGCAAAGCAACGGATCCCATCCGCCGAGTTCGGCGACAAGAGCGGTGGTAAGATCTGTTTCGAGTCCCGACTTACTTTCCCTTACGCAACTACTGCTATAGAGTTGCATGTCATTTCGGCGCAGCCACCCGTCCCAGCGAAGGCTACTCAGGCCGACGGCTTTAGGGGGTGCAGAATCAATTCCGGGATCGACTATGCGAATGAGAAACAGCGATCGGCGAGACTCTGGTATTGCCCGGCTGACCCGCTCGTATTCGAGGAAGAACGCCGACCAGGCCGACCACTCCTCTGCCGGAATTGATTCAATCCAGATCAGCTTACGCTGGAATTCCTGCTCGCCGGCGAGACTAAGCTCGCTTCTCAATTTTCGCGGGTCAGCGTTTGGTACAAGGTGCATATAGAGAAAATCCACTGGACTCATGCCCGAAGTTACGTTGACAGACTCCCAGTTCGATTCTTCGCGAAGAGCTTCTTTTAATGTGTAGGGAAATGCCCCTGGAATATTTTCCGGAAGAAGTAAAAATACAGACTTGCCTTCTCGAACGCCATCAATAATGGCGTCGATGAATCTGCGCGGTCCTGGCAGCATCCACCAGTTCATGCGCCAGTGTCCTCTCCGAGGAGTCTTTGTACGATGGGGTCGACAATCCATTCTCCGCCTAGCCGGCCCGGTTGAATCAGGTTAAGACGATCCGCCCAGTAAAATGCTGCCTCGATCTCGAGTTTGGACACTCCATAGACTAGACCAGTTAGAACATCCGGGCTTGCCGTGCCACCAAGGTCGACAATAGCCTTCAACACTTTTACTGGAATCTCCTGTTTGAGCCCGAAAGCATCGAGATACGATGAGCGCGCCGGTGCACTCTTCAATTCCGCGCTGAGGTTTTCGAGCGCCGCCTGCCAGTTCATATTTCCATTACTGATCATCCCCCGGAATTGCTCAAGGAGAAAAGGCCACCGCCCGGTTGCTCTAGAGATTTGCTTCTCTTCGTCGAGAGCGTTAGAACCGATGGAGCAATCGCCAAGCCAGGCATTCAACGCAGCGCGATGCCAAGGATAAAGCGAGACACTGTTGAGTCTCCGATCCGCGACCATGGGCTCAATAATTGCCCGATCAGCGATAAGCCCCCATGCCGCTGCCGGGTCAGCTAGAAATACGATACTGGTAAAGCGGGTTCTCCCTTTCGCGATCGTCGTCGCTTCCTGGATCCACGTAGTCGTCCAGGGGCAGTAGCGCACGACAACGAGGGTAGTGCCGCTTTGGCCTCTTTCGCGAACCTCTTCAAGGAACTTTCTGAAAGCGAAGCGATCGCTGACCGCGATATCGCAGGTAACATAGTGGCTGGAGGCGACCGCCTGCGCAAGGAAGCGTTCCACTTCGTCCATGCCCGCGGCCCGCGATCCGAAGATCAGAGAGACGCAATTACGCTCGCCGCGCAGATCGTTGTACTGCTGGTCGGTCAAGGGATTACGTCTCCAGGACTGTCTACGGTCGCTGGTCCGATGAATGTGCGCCGAGTATGGCTCAGGCGGCGCCTCGTCGGCACTCTGCAAGAGCCTCTGTTCAATCTGTTCCTGGCTGCCAAGCAGCGAAAGCAGATTGACGGCCCGCAGCGCGTACTCCCCCGATTTCTCGCGAAGGATGCCCAGCCCCTGCATTTCATCGAGAATGACCCTGAAATCTTCTTCGCTTCGAAGCTCGGCAAAGCCTTGTCTCCACCACGAGAAAGCCAACTCGCGAATATCGCTCACACTCATCATGCGCGAGGCCCCCTGGAGAGTGTTCAAGGCGATAATCAGAGCAAGAACCCTATATCGCGGATCGAGATTAAGTGTGAGTTCAAACTTCTCCCGGATCGGATTCTGGAATGACGAGTAGGCCTCATCGACATGCTTCGATGTGATGATGAAGGGCGGACCGTTACGTATGCACGCGTTATCAAGCTTAACAGCCTGGAAAATTTGGTAGCAATAAAGCTGGATAAGGCTCGGGTAGTAATTGGTGCGCGAGAGAATGCGAACGATCAAGTCCGGGGATTCAAAGCGGTATCCAAGAGCCCAGAAAGGCCGCTCAATGAGCGATCGTGCCTCTTTTCCTTCTCCCCGGTTAAGCAGTGGGCCGATGCAGATCGGTTCTCCGAAGTGTGCTAACGGATGATTCTGCTCCCTGGTCGCGCGCTGCACATTGTGAAGCCCGGCAAACACCACCTTAAAACGGCGGTTTGTCTTTTCCATCAGGCCCTTGAGGCTGGATGTGCGAGAAAAGTCTTCCTTGGAATCAAGTTCGAGAAAGCGATCAGCTTCGTCGAGAAGAAGGAGGAATCTGCGGTTCTTGTCTGCGTCGAGCCAGGCCTGGATCTTTTCGAGCAGCTTTTGCTTTTCCTGTATGTTGCCAATTTGCAGGTCCGCGTCGGCAATGTCCTTAATGCCGCGGGCTATGGCAGTCCAAACATCGTTGGTGGACGACTTGAGGTCGATCCACAGCGCAATCCGTTGTTCGGCAGGATTATGGAATTCGTCCTTGATCGAAAGCAGGAGTGCGGTCTTACCCAACTGTCGGCCGCCATAGACAAAAGCGGAACCCATCGGATCGATAATCTGATCGCGCTCTGAACGCCGGCCATAAAACATCTCAGGCGGTACGATCGAAGAAGTCATGGTGTACGGGTTGAGGCAAGTGAACGGAAGCGTGCAATCGAACAGCACAGGAAGACGGGATCCGCGCACGCCGCAGAGGAATGCAACGAGGAGCTCGTCGATAACGATGAAGCTGAGATTATCCTTTCGTCCTTGCTGAGCGATGGTGCGCCGCTTCTGGTCTCCCAGTCTGCCGAAATAAAGCACGATCGCAGGAGATCCATTCCGGCCCGGCCGGACAACATCTAAAATTCCCTCCTCCGATGGCCGATCCCAAAGGCAGATGACACGATAACGTCCGGAGGCGGCCGAGCCAAAGTACGGCACCGGGCAGCGATCGCGGTGGGTGATTGGTCGCACGTCCAGGTTCAGGAAGGTATGCTGAGATCCGGCTGGTTCAGAGAAGGGAAATACTTCGAAGCCGAGCCGTTCGAATAATATTCTGAGCGGCTCCGCCTTGGCGCGCTTGGCTCTTTTTAGAGCAAACCACGCATCGAGCATGGCGACTGCTTCGTCCAGTTGGGCGCCGGGAATCTGGCGCATCTCGACGCCAGGGAAGCTCTTGCCGCTCTGAACGTATCCGACCAGATTCGGAGAATCGGGGGCGGAAAGAAATTTTTCCAACTCAATTGTGGCCTTCGGGTAAAAGTTTCTGAAGGTGTCGTTCGCTTGCTCCACAGGAACAGGCAACTCGTCATTACGGAGCACAAGGTCGATGTATTCGTTTGCGGTGTCAACGTCGCCCCTATCCATAGCGGCGAGGATACGATCATAGGCGGGTCCTTCCTTTGGAACGCCTTCGGAATTGATGCGCTCTTTGACCTGTTCGATCTGGCGCATGCGGGAGTTGTCGATCGCCGCGTGAATACCTTTGAGAATGTCTTCTTCCGCTTCAAAGTTACGAACCATCTGCAGGCGGGAGGATATCTGGTCGATTCGATCCAGAAAGTCGGCGCGTTCGTGGTCTCTTACAAGGCCCAGGCTGACGCCAGCCTCGATTGCTTCGACAGTCTGGAGGATTTGCCGGTTTAGCGCTCCCTGGCACTGCTTGAGATGCTGCGCCTGGGCGGTGGTGAGACGAGCAACAAGATCGTCGTGGGTCTTCTCCCAGGTGAGGTACTCGATGATCCGGTCAACTGCCTCGTGGTCCCTGCTCTCTTCGCTGATGAATCCAAGCGATCGATTCCAGTTCCCATGGGTCGAGGAAACGAGCTGATTGACCATAAGCCGGCGCAGTTGCTCGAAGCTCAACCGCGGTTCCCATTCTTCCGTCATGGGCAGGCCCGGAATGAGCAGCAAATCGGAAGAAAGCAGGTATTTGATCGGGGGCTCATCGGTTCTTTGCCCACCACCGGGATGAAGCAGCGCCAGTAGGCTCTCAAAGGAACTCAGGCAGAATTGGGCCGCGACTGTAACGCGCATGTCGGTGGTGCTGGCAGCTGCTTGATTTAGCTCCACCTTGAGTTCGGCGTGGGAGGAATCGAGCATAACGCGCAGTTCGAGTAGTCGCTCCCTGCGGTAGTCCTTCTGGCCGGTAGAGGTTTGTTCTATCAGCGCCACCCAGAGGCGGGCCAGATCGACGAGTTCACGGACGTGACGAGTAAAGACGGAAAGGGCTTTGTAATTGATGCTAAATCCATCGAAGCCGGAATATTTGAGATATCTGGCAGCGGTGTTGATCTCCCCACGAATCCTTTCGTCAGTCGATAATTTCTCGATCTCCGCCTTTACGGCGCCGAGACGATCGCGATCGTTGTTGAGCAGCGGCTGAATTAAGCGTCCGACGGGGGCCTTCGAATCGAGCCACGACTTCCAGATTTTCGTTGCCGGAGCATATTTGAAATTCAACTGAGGAGCGCGCGCCCACCAGTCGGCTACCTTACTTCTGAGAGCAGCCATCCGCTGATCAAAGCTGACAGAAGTGCCGATGAATTCGAGCGCCGCGAGATCGAGCGGCATTTGCAAATTAGCGTAGTCGGAGACTTTCTTGCAAACAAGGTAAAGCTTGTCGAGGCGCGAACCGCTGACTATGCCGGACTCGATAAGGACGCTCGCGTTCGAGTCGGGTGCGAGGACCGCGGGTCGAAGCGCGGAAGAGACCATGAGCAGCCGGAAGGCCAGCGCCAGTCCCCTGGAGTCGGGGTCCGGCGCATCTACGATTGCTGCGTAATCGCTTCTAAGCTGTTCGAAGATAGCTCCGGAGGGGTTAGCAATCGCCTGGCCGAGAATCGCGGCCCTGATGCGCGTCGACCAAATCTCCGATGGATCTGTCCGGTTTTCAAAGCTTCGAGCCAGGTGGTACGCAATGCTTAATTTACGTTCGCCCAAGGCTAGCCACATCAGGCGCTGAACGGAATCGATAGCGACGTTCCCGTTGGCCTGACCGATAACGGCCGCACATGCTGCTGTTGTCTCATCCTCGCCGGGCTGAAAGCCGGCCTGCGAGGAGAGGGAATCGTAGCTGTCTGCCGGCTCGTCAACAGTATCATTCGCGTCGCGCGCGGTTTCGCTACCTTGAATATCCACGATCAGGTCTTGGGGTACATGAAGAGCCTCAGGCTCCGATGGCGGTTCGTCGGCCGCTGCGGGCAGCGACTCGACAATCTGATCCGACTCCGCATTCACTGATTCGATGGGAGGCACCGGTGCGGAGGCTTGAGGTCCGGGAGTCGAAGGTGCTCGATCCTCAGCATTAACAGAGATAGATGAGCCGCTAGGAGTGTCTATGGGCACGGCGTTGATGTCCGCTGTTTTTTCGAGGAGAACTTTGCTTTCGATAACAGGCGGTCGAGCCGTCAATTCAGGAGCGATGGTAGACTCTGACTCAATAATAGCGCCGGCGCCAATTGCGTACACCAGGCTGGCCCCAAAATCCCTGGCGATTCGGTCCATGGCCAACGGGGCACCGTCGAATGCGGCCATCCCGTTTTGCAGCATGTCGATTATGGCTTCGTAGAGACTCAGTTCACTTACGATCTCGGGCGGTAACTCCTGCTCGCTGCTTTGTTCGATCCTTGCCCGCAGGTCGGCGGCCCCCTGTCGGCAGGATTGAAGCCCGGCCAACTCGCGCCCATCTTTACTCTTGAGCGAAAGAATTGCGTCCAAAACTCGGCACGCAGCCTCAATCTGCTTGCGCGAACTATCGAGGTGGCTTAGAATCCTCCGGATGTCCTCTATTGCCTGGTCGATAACGGATAATGATGCAGGCGGCTCGGCAAAACCCGGAAGTTTGAGTTCAGCCATCACGGCCTGAATCGCTTTCGCGACTTCGTCGAGTCTGTCCCGCAGTTCGAACGGATCGGGATTATCATCGAGATCGGGTATTGCGCCGTTCGAAAAATCCCTCGCAAATGAGGAGTATTGCGCGGAGATCTCATCAAAGTGAGATCTTAGAGTGCCGATGCGAACCGTTAAGATTTCAAGTGTGAGCGGCAGGTTATCGGGGTGAATGAGTATAGGCTCAAATTCAGAATCAACTTCCTCCCCGTCCAGGTCTTCGTCGCCTAATTCGTCTAATCCGTCTTCCTCGTCGTCCTTGTCTTCTTCGTTTCCAAGTTCCAGCATCTTCTGCTCAATGCGGGCGAAGTCCAACTCTGGCAGGCGCGCCCACAACTTATGTGCAGACATCAGGTGGTTCATTTGCATTGTCAATCGAACATCATCGAGGGAAAACGATCTTAAGAGCGAAGCTATCGCCGTTTCCAGGGTCTCCGGGATCAGAGATCCGTCTTCATCCTGGGGGAATCTTTCCGTGATAGTCGCTACTTCTTCCGAGAGCCTTCCGCATCCTTCAATAGTGAACGCAGCGAGGACCCGCGTGATTCCGCCGTTCGTGCACAGTTCCCTGATCGCGTTTTCGAGTCTCTGGGCAGGCCACTTGCGAATAGTTTGTTCGCGGGTGTGCCGCAAGTCAGCCACTGCTTCCATGAGCGGCTTGAATGTCCTCTTGATCAGGGTAGAGGTTGCGCAGGTATGGATGATCTTGTCCTGGTAACTGCTTTCAAGACTGTTCCAAACTCGATCCGGGGTGTCCGGGAAACTCCATGGCTCCAAACCTCACCTCCCGCTGCGTTTTGTGTTGAATTGGGACGAAGGGCTGTCACATCATTCTACGGCGAGTTGAATTCGAGAGCCATATCGAGCGAAGATATCCACACTTAGGTCATGGCTTAGTAACATTTTCCGAAGAAGGTTTCAGAAGGTACTCGGCGTGTCTATGCGGGACCTCGTTTTCGTTGAGTTTTGCCGCGTTCGGCCATTCCGGTAAATGGATAACAAATCTTCTCGCTTTATCGAATCTGCTTATGTATGTCTGCCAGTCTTCCGCGGCCGCATGAGCAGAGAAGCGCACTCTGGGAACACGATTCATAATGGCTTTCGCCGGCGTACCAGGAAAGATGTGGCCGGTCAGGATGATGGGTGCGCCTTTGAATCGCGGGCTCTCATAGAAAAGTTTTGAAGGGCCACCCTGGAGGCACCCAGAGGAAGCGACGAGAACATCATAGTCTTCTGCTTTTACCGACCCCGGAGGGCGGTCATCGAAAACGATATTCTCACCGAGGAGCCGGGAGACAGCGCGCGTCATTCTCGCAGCCAATCCGAAGACTCCAACTCGAAACCCTGAGTTCGATAACGCCGCGCATACTTCCTGGGCCCTCCCGAGGCTCAGAACCGGGACAATGACCGGGCGGCTTGCACATTTTTGGATTTCCCCGATCAACGATTCCCGCGCCTCGAAGTTATCCAGGATACATTCAGTACTGAAGGCATACGTACCTTCGACAATCAGCCCAATTGTCGAATCGATCTCATCCTGCGAGGGGTACTCAAGGCCCCGCGTGGCATCTGAAAGACTGGCGCGCAGGTTGAAATCGCCTGAAAATACGAATCGATTATCGGAATGTCTGATTTGCCATTGGCACGAACCCGGCACGTGGCCGGCTGGAAACGGCTTGATGCTTACATCTTCATCAAGGTCAACTTCAACTCCGTAGTCGATGGGAGTGAATTTATCCATGACGGTTTCGAGCAAGACATCATCGTAGACTGCTTCCTGCCCAAACATGGTGCGATGTAGTTTGACCGCATCTCCTAGCGTCAGGCGGCCGAGTATTCCGGTCTGACGGGTGCCGTACCAGGGGCCCCGGTATCCTCTGCGATAAAACTCCAACAGCCCGCCGATGTGATCCTGGTGGGCGTGGCTGATAACGACCACATCGATTAGTTCAAGATCGGGTTCACCGCTTCCGCCTGCTCCCAATGCTGTCGCTCCGCAATCGAGAAGGATGCGGAATTTACCAGCCTTGCAGATGATCGAAGTTCCACCGATCGTCCAGCCGCCGGGGAACGACAGGGCGAATTGATTTGGTTTTGTGAGGGGCCGGTCCGTCTTCAGGTAAGGGATCCCCAGCCCTGAGCAAAATTTGCGCTTTTCAGCGATGGCCCATACATCCTCAGTGCCGCCTTCAACGAGCTTGTGGAGTCTTTCGCGTTCGTAGGCCGAGAATGAGTCAACAGTGTCGGTCCAGAGCATTCGAAGCAGTCCCGATGCTAATCTCCAGCCGAGCGTGAGCGTCATGGCCTCATAAGCTTCTGACAAAATCATCTGCTTATCGCGCACCCGCCGTCGCAAGAACTTGATCAGATCGTAGGGGAGATCACTGGTGGGCATCTGGCGACAGTACATTTTTAAATTCAGGGCGCAGTGAACAAAGACTCCGTCAGGAGGTGCGGCCATTCCCCAGGATTCGATGAGCACCGTTGCTAGCTGAACGACTGCAGGCCAATAGTCCGACGTATCTTTCATCGCGGTGAAGATCGCGGCGTGAGCCAGGAAGTGCTCCACGTGATAGGGCAAGTCCGGTTTACCGACCGACACGAGCGAGTAAATGTGACTTGTCGCGACCTGAAACAGTTCTTCGTATTGCTGAGCCGATTCCGTGTCCCGATTGAGCAGCATCAACTGAAGCGCTCCATACAGGAAGTCGAAATATGCATCCGCCCCGTACATCCGGTAGGGGCTCATGAGTTTTTGCTTGAGAGCGGCCCGTAAGGCTGCCGGGTGTGGAAGTTCTCCATCGCTGAGGGCCTTGAGGACTTCTGCGATTGAGGCGGCCTTTTCGAGGGAAGATCTGGCGCGAAGCATCGACTGACACAATTCGGGATATGCAGCCAGGAGCGAACAGACCAGAACAGGCGAAAAAGGGCCTTTCGATGTTGCTATCGTCGGTAGCGGCTCACCCGCCGGTCCACCTTGCACCAATTTTTCTACGAAATCGCGCGCCCTCAGGACCAAGAGGGTGCCGCCCTGCGCGGTTCTTCCGCCGACCTCAGTGGGAAACGAAACCGTTGTTACCATATTGTTAAATTGGATTGTATAGTCGTACCACACGCCTCGAACAGCAATCTCCCGTTCGATTTCAGTCGGGATCGAGAAAGCATATGACTGTTTTACGCCCGGTTACAAGTTCACTCTCTCAAATCCCGGCCGATTCTCCACGATTCATTCCAACCCTGACATCCGAGATACAGGACTTCGGAAACAGGTTTCTTCGAGGTTCAGGGGAAGACCAACGTTGGTCGTTGGCCGAGTGCGGCCTTGATGAGTCGGTATGGAACAAAGTTTTAGAATGGTCCGCCCGCTGCCCGAAGACGGAGTGCCCAATCGCCAACAGCAGGATGGGTGGCATAGTTCTTCTGGTGGTAGGATCGGCGGTTTCGCGCACTCTCGACAAGGAGGACCCGTTATGGGAGCGTGTCGCTGCGGCCTGCGGTCCGTCCCTGCGAGCATCCTTGTTCCGTTTGGGGGAGTATCCGATTCAGGAAGCCCGGGATTCTCTTTCCGATACATGCCTTTCGCTCGGCCTGCGCCATCAGCTTGATCTTCCAGGGAAGCACCGCTATTGGCGAACGGTTCAGCTGCAGATCGGATTCAGCGGGAAAGCAGGCGCGGCGAGGCTCTGGGCCTGGCTCGCCGGCTTCAGCATGCCGGAAACGGTCAAGACGCTTCTCGGGGAGACAGGCGGCAATGGCTCGAACGAATTCAAGCGGCTTTGGTGGTTGATACAGAAGTGGAGCGCCAACCTCGAAGATTCAGACAGCGAAGAGGAACTACTTGGGAACCCGTGGTATCCCTCCGAGGATCATGCCGCAATCAAAGCGAGCCTTTCAGTTGGCCGCCGGTTCGTGTCGCCTGGGCTCGGCCTGGTCAACGACAACCCCATCTCTGCACTTTTCGGCACGGCAAAATTCAAGAATGGGGAATTCGAAATTGGGCTTTCGGATTTCCTGCCGGTTGATGTCTTCGCCTCGACTACGGCCGGCCTGCGACTGCACGTCGAAGGGGTCGGAAGAGTGTCGCGTCTGCCCCGTAAAGAAGACGGCAGCAGGGAACTCGAAGGCGGAGCCGTTCACTTTAACGTCTGGAGCGCTCTTCAGAAGCCTTCGCGAGAAGTCCGAGTCATCGACCAGAGCGGGACCCTTTACAAGGAGCGGTTGGAACTTTGGCAGGAAGATTTCGACATCCTGCTCTGGGAGGAAAGGACGGGGCGTCAGGTTCGCGACCTGAGCCGCTTCCAGGCTGAAGCGGGGCGTGGATACTCCTTAATCACTCGCACGGAAGTGCGTATCTCAACGAACCAGGGCGAAATCAACTGCGCCGATCGCAGTGAGTATTGGGCCTTCTACTCGTTTCCGCATGGTTTCCCGCCTGCCCTGCAAGCGACGTTGGACGGCAGTGTCATCTGGTCGCCGGACATTTCGTTAAATCCGGACCGGGTGCTGGCAGGCAGTTCCCTGCGCATTCGAGAACAATCCATTACATCGCTCTCGCTCGAAGCGTTAGCGCCTGTGGGGTGGGCGATCGACGGTTTCCGCTTCTGCGGCCGACGGTTTACAGGGCGCTCAGCGCAGATCGACATCTCGCCTGTTCGTAAATACGAGAATCGGGTTGCCCATCTATCGCTTCATCGCGGCGAAGAACGGTTGATGGTCACGTGCAAGTCGGAGCGGGCCGGCGAACATGTTACCGGGGCAGCATTCGAAGATGTCGAGGGTAAATGGCAACCGATCCTGCAACGGAAGGCGTTCGACGGAGGGAACATCGACGGGCGGTTGCTGGCAACAAGCTGGAGCGAGGAGCAGGAGGCCGATCCGTGGCTGACGCTCGACAGTCAGCCTCTTATGGCGCTTCCAAGGTCGTCAAGACGCCAGCGCTTTATCGCCTGTGGTGAGAGTCTGCAACTACGCTTTGGGCTGATGAACGAAGTCGCGTCCTGCCGCATCACACTCGCTCCGGCGGTCTATGCGACTGGGATGCTTGCCGACGTCATCGAAGAGCCTAGCGGGTATCTGCTTAAGCTACGGGAGCTCGTCGAAGCGATTGGCGACTTCAGAGTCTGGGTATGGGAAGCAGGCCGGCCTCGACCGACCCTCATGAATCGAGAATTAGCGAAAGCACAACCAGACAAACAGAGCCTCTTCATATCGAGCCAGGGGATCAACAGACCTATGGGCTGGGCGATCGAACTGGAGGGGGAATGGCGCGGAGCCCGCTTTCATTTGGAACCGCACTCAAGGTATTGGCCGGGTCTGTGCGATAGGTGGGTGGAGACTTTGAGCCGGAGCACGAATTGGTATGAGACTGCAAGCGCGCTTCGCTGGTGGAGATTCCCAATTCTGATGAAGCCGTTTCAAGAGGCGGCGCAGGCACAAACCGCGCGGTCTGGGATCGAGACATTCAAGGCATGGTCGGATTTGGCGTCGCCGACCGCGGCGGAAGTCTCGAGAGCCGCGCTCGAGTTCTACATGAATCCGCTCCGGGCTTTACTTTGGAATTGGCGGCCAACCAGCAGCGAGTGCCATGAGATTTGGCGGGATTTCAAATCGCAGGTAACGGCCGCCTTTGAGAAGGGCAACCTCTCTGGATCTACTTCAGTTCTACTCTTTACCCATCCGGTCCTGCTTGCAAGAATTGTTTGCGAAGTTCTCTCGACGAGTCAGCAGAGAGCGGAGGCGAAGGTACCGACAATGCTGCTCAACAACCTGTTTAGCAGGGGACCGGATCCGCAACAGATCGCGAGAATTGAATCCGAGTACCGTGCATTGTTCGAATATGCCGTCGACCTGATTGAGAAGAATGCAGGCTATGGAAAGCCGCCCGCCGGGATGAACGGTCACCGGTATCTGCTGTCTGAAGCGTTGGGCGAATTGAAGAGCTGGACCGATTCGCGGCCTCTCGATGAGAGTTTCTTCGAGGAGCATGTGTTGCGACCGGCAGAATCTCTTTTCAATGGCGAGCCCGCAAATACCGACCGCCTGATGGTTTCCGTGGCGCGTTCGCGCGCGTGTTGCGCCTACATTGTGTCGTATCTGCTCAAACTGAAGGGGCCGAGAAATGAATAACGATGCGTTGCAGCTGGATGCTTTGGCGGCGGAACGAGATCTGCGGCGCAGAGTCGTAGAATTGGCCACAAGCTATCGACCTCTCCGCGACGAGGAGATGTTGAAAAAGTGCCGTGAAGCGTGGTCGGGCGACGAGATGTCCGGTGGGGTCGTGGGTCAACTCTGGGTTGAATGCCTCTTCCCCAGCGAGACAGGCCGTAACACCCTTCAGAGTCTCGCGGAGCAAAATCTATTCGATCGACGTCTGCTTGCCCAGTTGAATCACCTCCACAGGTGTCCCGAGTCCCGCCCGCTCTATCGGCACCAGGAGGAAGCCATCCTCACCGCGGTGAATGAAGACCGGGAAGGTGCTCGCCCAGCACTGATCGTGACCGCCGGCACCGGCGCGGGCAAGACGGAAGCATTTCTGTTACCTATTCTGAACGACCTCTACAGGAATCCTCGAAAGCCGGGGGACTCCGGTGTACGCGCGATCCTGCTTTATCCGATGAACGCGCTGGTGAATGATCAGGTTGACCGCCTGAATGCGTGGCTCGAAGATCAACCTGAAGCGGAAGGTCGGGTGACCTTCCTTCATTTTACGTCGGAGACTCCCGAGAATGCGCGCGCGTTGCAGCGCTCGGCACTAGCGCAATTGAAGCCGAACCCTTCGCGGATTTTGACGCGCGACGATGGCCGCCGTACGCCACCCGACATCCTCATCACCAATTACTCGATGCTCGAATACATGCTATGCAGGCCGCAGGATGCTTCTTTCTTCGGGCCTGCGCTGCGGGGGTTCGTGCTCGATGAGGTCCATCTCTACAGCGGCACGCTGGCTGCGGAAATTTGCCTGCTGATGCGCAGGGTAGCGCTTCGTTGCGGCGTCAGCCCGGAGCGCATCCTGCAGATTGCGACGTCCGCAACTCTTGGAGGTAACAGCGAGGAGCTTCGCCAATTCGGCGCCACTCTGTTCTCGAAGAGGCCTGGGTTGATCCATCCGCTTTACGGGCAGGCGCACCGCAGGGATATGCCGGCCGCGTATGGGCCAGGGCATCCTATCGCGCCAGAAATGATCGATGCCGCGCCTCTTGAGACTCTGCCTATGCTCGATGCTGGAAAGCTGGAGTTGATAGAGGACGCGGCCACGGCGGCGATCGCGCAAGAGTGTATCGCCCCACTTGTCTCTTCGACTGTTGTCGGGAGATTGGCGGACGAGCGTGTCCCGGCGCGCGTTCTTCATTACGGGCTTTCAAGAGCGCCGATCGTGCACAGCCTGGACGAGTTCTTCTGGAATCGGTCACGTGACGGACAATCCATGGTTCGCCTACGCGAGGTCGCGAAGTTCCTCTTCCCTGAGACAGGCAGGGCGGAGGCAGAAAGAAGCACCACGGCTCTTTTGCAACTTACGGCTCGCGCCCGATGCCAAGCCGACCAGCTGCCGGTGATTCCTCATAAGCTGCATATCCAGGTGCGTGCGCCCGGGCACTTTTCGGTCTGCCTGAATACTGCCTGCACTGGAGCTCGCAACCGAATCGTAGAGAGCGCAGGCCTTCTGATTCCGGAAATTGCAGAGTTTTGCCCAGCCTGCAATGGGGCGACTTTGACGCTCACGATCTGCCGAAACTGTAATCATTGGCTGCTTGCAGGAACGTCGACGGGCGACCAGATGCGCGCCCGGACTGAGTGGAACGACTTTCAGCCATTGGCCCAGGACGATGATGAAACGCCGGTTCAGTGGCATTACTTTTTAAAGCCGGCAGCTTTATCCGATCAGGAGTCCGACTGGTTTATTGACCTTGAGAGCCGTTCTACCATGGATATCCAAACCCGTGCAGCTCATTTTGTGCGCTGCATGAGTTGCCCAAATTGCGATGCGAGTACGAGGCAGTTCGAGCCGATGGCGCTTCCGGATGTCTTGACACTCCCCGCAGTTGCGGAAAGCGTGTTAGCCGCCATGCCTCCCAATGCGGATCGAGCCATGCGCAAGATTCTACCCTCGGGTGGCAGGCAACTGCTTACTTTCAGCGACAGCCGGCGCCAGGCGGCCCGGCTCGGCCCACATTTGACCTATCAGCACGAGATTCTATTGAGCCGCATCGTCATTACAAGGCTTCTCGGGGAATCAGTCGACTCAGGAAAGTTGAGAAGGGAAATCGAGGCCCTCGAAATCGGGATCGCATCGAACGATGACCCCGATATCCGTGCTGCTCTTGAAGCCGCGGTTCGGAAGAAAAGGTCCGATCTTCGAGCCGAGCAGGATGGAAGGTCGATGGCGGAGTGGGCCGGCGCGATGAAAGCTCGCGCGGAATTAGACCAGTTCTTTTCACGCGAAGCGTCGGTGTTTCATACTACGCGGGTGACCAACAACAGAACCTGGCCGGAGGCGTGGGAGCAATTCTGGGACGCGAATCGAAAAGAAATTGAAAACGACACGCTGCGCTTATTGGGCATGGAGTTTCTACTTCGGCGCAGTCATTCCCTTGAAACGCTTGGGTTGGCGGAAGTTGTTTATCCATCGATTGAAAAGTGTCCTCTTCAACGCCTGGATCATCTGTCCGCGACCGAGCAGTCTGCCCTCAAGCCGATTTGGCCGGACTATCTGGCAGGAATTCTGGACACGCTGCGTTCTCGCAGCGCGATCACGTTCGATGAGAGCGACAATGAAGGCCGCGACGACGCTTCAATTATTTCGTTTCCTATAGGACGTTGGGTTGCGCGCGAGGGCACAGGCATTCGCGTCGATCCGATGGTTGGCGCCGGGGGGATTCGGAGCATCCGCGCGAAGTTTACGGCAGCCGTGCTTCGCTCGATCGAGGTGCCGGAGGCGCGTCTGCTGGTACTGGTGCCGAGCCTGCTTGGATCTGCGTTTGATTCTCTGCTCCAGACCCTCCGTGACGAGAAGATCGATTTTCTGCAAACCAGGACGCGGATGATCGCGACAGGCCAGGTTGACGTCTTGCGGATCAACTTCCGAAAGCTGCGCCTGCGCCGCCCTCCTGAGTTATTTCGGTCATCGATAACGGGGGCAGTGTGGCCGCGCTCGGTGCGGGGTTGTGCACCGGGAGAGGTTGCAGGTCGGCCTTCGCTGGTGCCGGTCAGCCATGAGGATCTCGATTCCGACCCGGCCCTGAGGCGCGAGCGTGTCGATTTCATCAATTTTCCCGGCAGCGACAAGGCTCTTTGGGCGGAGGAGCATTCGGCTCAATTGGCCTCGCACGAGACTGCCAGATTGCAGGAACTCTTCAAGGCAGGGGCGAGAAACATCTTGAGCGCGACTACGACGCTTGAGATCGGTATTGACATCGGGGGCTTGTCCGGGGCGCTGATGGCGAACGCGCCGCCGGGGCGAGCCAACTATCAGCAGCGTGCGGGCCGTGCGGGGCGAAGGAACGACGGTTCAACGCTCGTCACTCTTTTTGCACGATCGCTCGGGTATGAGCAGGCGATCTTTCGCGATTTTGGCGCGCTGTTTTCGAAGGATCTGCGCAAACCCTCGATCTTTCTCGAGCGGGAGAGATTCGGGCTGTTGCATTTGAACGCGTTCCTCCTCGGCGAGTTTTTCCACCAGATCTTCCCCTCTCGCGTCACCGGCGCGATGGATGCGTTTGGGAGGATGGGATGGTTCTGTCATGTTGCGACTCTCACGGTCGGTGGGGGGACGCATCCTTCGATTCGGATTCCCGCCGAGCCGTATCAATTCGATTCTCCGCGGCCGGTCTGGTGGAGCGCCGCCCCGGACACGGGTCTTGACCGGCAATTCATTCGCTTCCTCGAGCGGCTGGCTCGGCATCCAGCGGAAATCGAGCCGCAGTACAAGCTGCTGCTCGAGGGCACGCCTCTGACTGGAAAGCCGCCAGGTGAAGCGATAGAGCGGGCGAAGAAATTCTTCACGGAGTCTATTCAGGAATGGCTGACAAGCTATAACCGGCTGCTCGATGCCTGGCAGGATGCGCGCCAACGAGAAAACAATCGGTCCGTGTTGAACGCTATCGCATATCAGGCTCAGGAACTTTCAACAACGACGGTGATTGAGGCCATGGCGTCGGCCCGCTTCCTGCCGCGATACGGGTTCCCGATCGGCTTGCAGGCGCTGCGGTTGCCGCATAACAGCTTTCGGGATGGAACCAGTACGGTGAAGCTTGAACGGGACGGTATGCTTGCCCTCAATGAGTATGTGCCGGGCTCCCGGCTGCTTGCCGGCGGAAGAATCTACGCGTCGCACGGGGTCATTCGCTCATTCGATCCCGATGGCGGCGGCTTCGGCTTGACGCGCTATCGTTTCGAATGTACACGAGGCCATGTGTCCTACGAAGTGCATGCGGACTCTACTCAGTGCAGAACCTGCGCAGCGCCGCTGCGCTCTAACCGGGGGCGGCCGGTGATCGTGCCTCGGTTTGGGTATTCCTGCGCGTCGTGGGATCCTCCAAGCTGGTCAGGAGACCCGGAGCGAATCGGAACAACAGAATTAGTGTCGACAGTCGATTTTGTAAACCGCAGCGGGCTTCGACTATTCGAGCCTTTCGGCGGCCATGCGCGCCTCAAGGCTACGTTCTGTGAAGGAGGAACTCTTTTCGGAGCCAATCCTGGCCCTGAGAATTTCGGTTTTGCAATCTGTACAAGCTGCGGGTATACGGATGGCGAAAAAGTCATTGGTGAGGGCCGTAGGGACCTGCCTGCAGGGTTTGAAGCGCACGCGCCGCTCTGGTCGCATCGGGCAACGCATCGCTGTTGGAGCGCCCAGAACACCGCTCCGGTCCTTCGCAACCGCTCCCTGGGGGCAGAAACCAATACGGACGTACTTCAGATCGAGGTCAATACGCTGTTCTCCCGTTACCAGCATCCCGGGGATTCAGAGCGAATTGCGCGGACGTTTGGCCATGCCATGCGGCTTGCGGGCGCGGCGATTCTCGAAGTGGATACGCGGGAAATTTCCGTCGTGGCGGCCAGGATGGCCGGTGATCCGTGGGGGGTCCATCTATTCGACAGCGCTGCCGGCGGTTCCGGTCACATCGCGGCGCTGCTCGAGGACCAGCATGCCTGGTTTGCACGGGCAATGGACCTGATTCGCGGGGACGAGAACCACGATGGCCGGTGCCGGGAGGCCTGCCTGATGTGCTTGCTGGATGCTCAGAGCCAGTCAGAATTTGCTCGCGGCAAGCTGAATCGCAGCCTGACCCTCGAGTTTTTCACTGAAGCCTAGCCCAGCTTCCGCAGTATTGGACTGATAAGAAATATTTTGAGGAGATTTCGGTCGTGGAGTTGGTGCTCGTTGGGATGAAATGCTTTGTTTCCGTAGCGGGCATTTCTGATCTGATTTCCGATCATTGAAAAGTCGCGTGTAGTGAAGACCAAGCCTCTTGCAAAACAGTTTTGGATGGGTAGTATGGCGTTGTGTATTTGCGACGCTGCCACCGACAGAAGGATGGGAAACGGCATGCCTATTGGGCATTGGTTGAGTCCTATCGAACCGCGCATGGGCCGCGCCAGCGCGTGGTTGCCTATCTTGGGGAGTTAGACGAACAAGGCCGTCTCGGTGTCCAACGTGTAGCGCAACCTGGTTCTGCGCCACAAGGTGGCCTGTTTGATCAGCAGGCCAGTTCGGAATGGGTCGAGGTGGACCTCGGCGGAGTGCGGGTGGAGAGCAGCAGCCCATTCGGCGGTGGCTGGTTGGGGTTGATGCTGTTACGTCAGCTGGGCCTGAACGAGCTTTTGGAAGCGCTGATGCCGTCGGGCCGGGAAGAGATTCCATGGAGTGCGATGACGGTGGTGCTGGTGCTGGGAAGATTGCTCGATCCCAGCAGCGAGTTACACCTGGCCGAACACGGGTATGAGGCCAGTGCGCTGGCCGAGTTACTGGGAGTGCCGGCCGCAAAGGTCAACGACGACCGCCTCTACCGTACCCTGGATCGATTGTTGCCGCACAAGCCGGCCCTTGAGAAACACCTGAAGCAGCGGTTAGGGGAGTTATTCGATCTTGACTATGACTTATTGCTGTATGACGTGACCAGCACTTACTTCGAAGGCGCGGCAGCAGCCAACCGACAGGCGCAGCGCGGCTACTCGCGCGATCACCGTCCGGACTGCAAGCAGGTCAACATCGCATTGGTGGTCAGCCGCAGTGGGCTGCCTCTGGGCTATGAGGTGTTTGCCGGCAATCGCAGCGATGTTACCACGGTGAAAGAGATCGTCGAGGCGATGGAGAGCAAATACGGTCAGGCCAATCGCATCTGGGTGATGGATCGGGGGATGGTTTCTGCCGACAACGTGGAGTTCCTGCAGCAGGGCGGGCGCCGCTATATCCTGGGCACTCCCAAGAGCATGTTGCGCAAGATCGAACAGCAACTGCTGGCGAGCGACTGGCGTGAAGTGCACGAAGGGCTTGAGGTCAAGCTGTGCCCGGCTCCAAGCGGCAAGGAAGACTTCATTCTGTGTCGCAGCGCGCAGCGTCAGCTGAAGGAACAAGCCATGCACGATCGCTTCGAGTGGCGCATAGAACAGAAACTGCAGGTTATGGCCGAAGGATGCGGCAAAAGCAAACAAGACCCGCTGAAAGTAGCTCAACAGGTAGGCAGGCTGCTGGGAAAAAACAGCCGGGCCGCAGGCTTGTTTCAGGTGGACGTGGAAGCCGATACAAAAGGATGGGCTCATCTGCGCTGGACCAAACGCGACGAGCGGCGCGATTGGATGAAGTTATCAGAGGGATGTTATCTCCTGCGCAGCAACGTCACCGACTGGAGCGGAGAAGAACTCTGGCGCGCTTACATCCAACTGACAGAAGCCGAGGAAGCGTTTCGACTCCACAAGAGCGACCTGGTGATGAGGCCCGTCTGGCACCAGAAGGAACATCGCGTACAAGCCAATATCCTCGTCTGCTTTCTTGCCCATGTTCTCTGGAAAACTCTGGGCATGTGGCGCCAACGTGCCGGCCTGGGCGACGAGCCGCGCAAGATCTTCGCCGAACTTCAACAGATCTCCCTGGTCGATGTCGTGCTGCCCACACGCGCCGGCGTCTCAATCCGCAAACGATGTGTCAGCCGCCCCACCGAACATCAGGCAATCCTGCTGCAACGCCTCGGCCTGCAAATCCCTACAAACATCGAATTTGCAGACTTGTAGTGAAGACTTCGGCATGTCCCCATTGAAAATAAAAGACTTGCCGTTCGAGCTGCGGAAGTTGGGCTAACCCTGACCAATCTGCCTTTCAAGGAGCCTCTGTGTCGGGCGAGACTGTGCAACTGATTGTGCCAATTCCGCATATCTGCACAGCGCGTTAGCAAGCTGCATCTGGCGCGGGCTCTTGCATTCCGGCTCCAGCAGGAGTGGGCTTCCGACAATGATCACCATCGCCTGTGCGCGGGATGTCGCCACGTTGAGCCGATTCAGACTATAGAGGAATTCCATGCCGCGAGGTGCATCCTCCGGTGATGAGGTCGTGAGCGAATAAATTACCACCGGTGCCTGCTGACCCTGGAATTTATCGACCGTACCGATTCTGGCTTGCGGTATCCGCGTCATAAGATCCGACACCTGCGCATTGTACGGAGCGACGATGAGAATATCCTCCATTTGCAATGCACGGGTTTGTCCTTTGTCATCGACCCAATTGACCCCGGGCCTAAGAAGCGATTCTACGAGTGTCGCGATGCACTCAACCTCCTCGGGTGCCGAGTTCTGGTTGCCTTCGTGTTGGACAGAAAAGAACCAAAGATTGGAGCCGCTGAGCCATGGGTGACCCGTGACGCACTGTCGCTCCAGCCCGTCTCGGGAGTTCAGACGCCCTTCATAAAAGACCTCGGACGTGAACTCGCAAATGGCCGGATGCAGTCGCCATGTTCGCTCTAGGAAGAGGCCTTTGTCTGGCGGTATCGTTCTGGCTCCATTAAGCAGGTGTTCAAGCGCCGACACTTCCGCCCCGTCGGGATGGCTGCCCTTTTGGGGCTGGTCGAGCTGCTGAGGGTCACCAAGCAATACCAGACTCTTGGCCGCCTGTGCTATCGCAAGCACGTTCGCGAGGGACATCTGCCCGGCTTCATCCACGAAAAGTACGTCTACCGCCTCGAAATAGTCCTCGCGCGACCATAGCCAGGCTGTACCCGCAACTACCTGAGCGCCGGATCGGAGTGCCGCAAGCGGCCCCGCGTTGTCGGTGGCGAACGTGATGCCGGGCGCATTCTCGTCGGGCTTCTCGCTCACTTTCTGAATGCACCGCAGATCCGCAATGCCGCTCTCCTGCGCTGCTGAGACGACCTCATTGAGGAGGTTGCGAATCACCTTATGGCTTACGGCGGTAATGCCGACTTTCTTGCCTTGCTGTATCAATTCACACATCATGCGTGCGCCGGCAAATGTCTTCCCGGCACCAGGAGGTCCCTGAATCGCCAGCACCGAGTCGTTGAGAAGACCAGCGATGCGCTTTGCGCCGTCCACCGTCGATTCACCATCATGCAGCAACGTTGAACCGCCGCCAGCGAGGCGCGGCGGCCGGCGCAGCAATAGGTCCCGCGCCGCCCTGTAGGGCCCGACCGCATCTACACCGTTAAACTCGACCCAGGAACCGAGGCGGTAAAGTGCGTCAGCCAGCACATCGGTATTCGGGCCGGTCTTATCAACGAATACGGCGCTCGGGTGCACGTCGGCGGTCTTCTTCGTTTTCTTGATATCGACGGTGCGCGCCACGACGTCAATGGCAACGACTTCGCCGATCTTCTCGCCGCGCTGGCAGACGGTATCGCCCGCCCTGACGTCCGTCTCCTGCTTATCGAAGGAATAGCGATCTCTCGGAATCTTACGCACCACTTCAAGCGTTGAGACGAACCTGAGCCCCGCGATCGCCGGTCGCTCGTCGAGGAGCTCCTCATCGGTCAGGTCCCTCAGCCGGAAATATTCCCACCAGTCGGCTTTTGCCTCACGCCGGTGCCAGTCAAGCAGATTGGCAAGCAGCCAGGTTGCAGCCTGGTCATCGCTGCGCAGTTCCGGCTCAACCGGGACATTCCGGGTCAAAGCCTCGGCCAGTGTCGCGGTTCGCTGCTGGCGTTCGCTCACCGCCTCACCTGCCGCTCCATCCGATGGAACCGGACGTGTCAGGCGGTGCCCCGCATTTTCCAGCTGAAGTCGCTCGCGTTCCAGCCAGTCGCGTAAGGAGCGCGTGGAGAAGCAGTCGTCGTCGTTGTAAAGGACAATTGCCTGTTTGACGGCATCACTCACCTGAGGCGTGCGCTCAGCTTCAAGGGCATGCTGCATCGCCCGCATCGCCCGGCCAGCCTCTTCGAGGGAGATTTTCCGCGCAAAACCGTGAAACGCTTCGAGTGCTTTCAGGGAATACTGCTCGACACTCGCCCGGACCGACCGCCTGACAACCGTGTGCAGATCAACGAACAGCTTTGCCCGCAGCATTCGGTCGATTTCATCCTCGCGTACGCCATACCGACCCATCAGCCGCTTCAATGCGGACGGCTCATAAGGCGCGAAATGGTAGATATGCATCGACGGGTACTGCGCCCACTTGGCCATGACCAAATCAACGAACCACGTGAACGCATCCTTCTCCTCGACCGCACTCAGAGCCCACCGGCATTCATAAAGCGGCAGGTCCGCGTCCGCTAAGACCAGGCCGAACAGGTACTCCCTGCCATTCAGGCCGACAAAGGGATCTCCCTCCAGGTCGAAGAAGACGTCTCCGGGCGAAGGCTCCGGCAGGAGATTGAGTCCATGTTCATCGGTCAAATGCAGTACTTCATGGATGGGGCGTCCGGACTCGCGGCCCGCCACTTGCACGCGCGCCTGTTCGCGGACGCGGACATAGCTTTCGCGGGAGCCGTGATCGGGACGGTGCGGAAAGGGAATCGGATATCCCGCGAGGGCTGCGACGGTGGTGGTATCCCAAATGCCAAGCTGCTTGCGCTGCAATCTGCTGATACCTGCGACGAGGGACAGGTGGTCATCGTCTCGCCGCTCCCGGTCACATTCCTGCCGCCACCTACAGACCTCGCAGTGCGGGGTCGGTTCGGGATAGGTCTCGAAACCTCCGTCAACCGCATTGACGACCGTCTGAAGTCGGGACTTCACATACCGGTAGTAGGCAGCGTAATCGAGGACGCGGTATTTTTCAGGCTCGAAGGTTTCACCCGGAGGGACCACATACATGAATTCAGGAAGGACCCCCTGCACGGTTTCCAGCAGATGAGAGTACAGAGACAACTGGAGAATCGTGGCTGCTTTAGTTTCACGGGCGAGCTTGCAATCGTAGGCTTCGTAGGACCAGTGACCGAACCTGCTCGCACGTGCCACCTTCCGCAACACATCGGCCCGTCCAAACCAGCCGTCGTCGCTGAAAGCGGCCTGGACAATAACGTCCGCACCTGTTTGCATGGCCTGAAGCGTTTCGTCTACGGCCTGCTCATCATTACCAAGATCCCTGAAGCTCACGACGGCAAGGTCACTGGACCGCAAGTACTCAACATAGGCGTTTTCATGTGCGATGCCGCGCTCCTGCAGGATTTGCGCATCCGGGGAATTCCAGGCAGGGGCGGGGCGTTCCCCGTCCGCCACGTCCAAGTCGAGAACTGTGAGGTGACGGCAGGCAAGGTGATTGCTCAAATCACTCGCAGACAGCCGGATGCTCGTCGCATACTTCTTCATGACCAGGGCTCACTTCGGTTGCATACATTGTAAGAGTCTCGACGAGTGCGTCAGCACAAAAGGTCGATGCACATGCATTACCCTTGTCGTGATCGGTAAGCCGAGATCGGGTTTCTGGACCGCTAAGAACACTGGGGGGGCACGCCTGATTAGGCCACCAAGCTGCGCCGTGGTGCCGGCGCATCAGCTATGTCGATTCTTCTCCGTTCCGCCAGTCCATCATTGCCGCTTCCATCGGCAAGTGGTAATCCTAATTCAGTGCTTTGGAATAGAGATGAACCTTATCGGTTTTATTTGCTTCGAGATCCTTTTGTTGATCGCAAAAGGGATGGGAAAAGACGGTGGCGGCCAGTGGGTTGCTATCCATGCGCTCGGTAGCGTCCACGGCGGTTTATAGGGAGGGCCCCATGGGCATGATGAGTTCGCCCTTGGTTGCGAGAAAAAGCTCTGACGACCAAGGGCGACCTGAATAAGGAATGGACAGGAGCAGTTATTAGGCAGCCTTCATTTTTGCGGCACAGTGGAGCCGATCAAGCAGCCCGGTGAGGCCATTCAGAGAAGCGACAGCGCTCATCGCCAAACTGTACCGCGTGATGTTTCTGTGCTTGGCCGTGTTCATCACTTGAAGCAGCCATCCAAGGACGTCTTGAAGGGCATCAGGGGGGACGCTCTGCGAGGCGTCCCGCACTTGCGCATGCATCTGGCTCGCCTCTCCAGGTAGATTTCGGACCCGCAGATCCGGGGGAAAATTTTCCAAGGCCGTTCCGTGAGCGTCGCGTTTGCCGTTTAGTTGCTTTTGTTTAATTTGGTAGAGCATCCCATTTTCCAGTGGGTGGCTGCCAAGCTGTTTCACAAACGCGGCGACAGCCGACTCTTTGCAGTGGGCCTCCAATTTCCGGGCCCAAGCGAGATCAAACCCACGTGACCCCGCTCCACTCTCCCCCCCGATGATCACCCAATCGATGCCAGTCAAATCCACGTCGCTGACATCCTCTAAAAGCGGCTCGCAAGAAAGAAATCTCACTTTCGCAGGAGTATTCCGCAGCACACCTACGCGCGGGGATCCATTCTTTCGATTTCAACAGTGACGCCGAGCCATACGTTTGGATAGCCGTTTGCCCAGTCGGGAGGCAAAAATTGCTTAAAATTCTCTGGGTGTTTGGTCAGTATCAACCAATCCAGATGGGGAGTTGCTCGGACGAGTTCCCACAGTTTTGCCCGCGCCTCGAGCGGAGCCTCACGGTCAAAAACATCCGCCAGTGAGGCACAGAAAACGCGATCCCTTCTCCCTTTCAGGGCAGCCTCAGCATTCCATTTAACCGGATTCCGCCAGTTTGCCCTCCCGGTGATTTTGCGGGGAGCACCGTGCCCCCAAGTGCCACCGTTCCATTTGAAGCGGTTATTCTGCGCCTCGGCGTAGCAATTCTGACAGCCGGGGCTCACACGCGAACATCCTACGCGCTTCGCACCGAGGATATGGTTCGCGAAAGACCTCGCAGCGATCAGTTCCCGCGCCGCGGTCGACGTTGCGAGACGGCAAGCAATAATACCTGGTTGCCTCGGTCGATGGTCACAGCCTCGACAAAGTCAGATCGTATCAATTCCGCTGCATATCAAGAAGAGCTCGAAAATCTCTCGCGCCTTTCGTTGATGACTGGATCTCATCTTCGGCCCAATCGCGGACTCTGGGAAGGTCATGGTTCAGAAACTTGCGTGCGACCTCTGCCTCCTCTTCCTTGAGGACCGCGATATCCCCCACATAGCTCTCGAGCGAGTGAACGCTACCCACAAACTCACGGAACACGCGGTCGTCGAGCGCGTATTTCCCAAGAAACAGTTCGGTCAAGGGATACAGTCTTGGCTTTTGATCCTCGCCTAGGAATGGGGGCGGAACATGATGAGCGATCTGAAGCGCGCCATTGACGCCATTCTTTTCAAGCCAATCACCAATTACGTCAGGAGGGAGCGAAACGAAGACCGAGAACCGCTGAAATCGAAACCACGATTGCATAGTCTCATCGAGCATCATTTCGCCCAGGGCATCCATTACCGCCTGCGGTTTAGCTTCTGCTAGCAAGCCAAGCATACGGTCGGCGTCTTGCTTGAGATTGAAGTTGTCACCGCACATCGCCTTCACAAGGAGCTTCGCAACTTGAGAGGAATCTGAGGTTGATTGAAGTCTTTCGACTATCTTGGTCCACCAATAAGCATGAACACCGCTATCATGGGTGGCAGTTTCGACTACTTCCCAGGAGAGTTGATGGAAACGGTCATTGGCGGGCGGCTTCCAATCGGGATCGCCGATGCGGTAATACTGATACGCGACGAACTCGGTGGCGATGTCTGCACACTCGGCCACGTGTGCGGTGACATACGGCATCAGAACTTTGAGAGCACGTTCAACGTCGTCCTGCGTAGCTTTCCGCGTGCCGATCCAAACCGTAAAGTTTCGCAGATAAGTAGGCGCAAGTTTGTTCGTCTCTATCATGTGAAGCGTCCTGCCGAATGCATCTGTCACATCAGTGACGGCATGTGAAAGATAGAAGGCAATCCTGGGATGCTTCGTCTGAATTCCATCCAGGAGTTCTGTCAATCTTCGAGTGTCCAATGTTTCGACGAACGCAGAGCCGGCTAGATAACCACCATCACGCATTCCGTCGTTCGTCGCTCCGCGAAACAGTAATGATGTTCAAGTACAACTCCCTCAGTACAACTACCTTAAGTACAAATCACGAAGTACAACTCGTCCGCAGTTTACGTGCACCAAGATTCATAATTCCCGTGGAACTGACAGCTTATGTCGAAGATTCACATAAGCTTCTTTAGCGGTGGGGTTTATGTAATCAGTGATGGCAGTCAAGCACACCATTCGGGCGAGAATTATCGGGTTTTGCCTCTAAGCATCGTGTAACTGCATTGTATTCAATATTTTAAATCACCCCACCGTTCTTTTGGGGTGACCCCAATTTGATGCCGGGGTACCCCAAATCGACGGTGGGCACCCCAGTCTCACCGTGGTGTGTCAAACCCACCAGAAGTTTTCTACAGTTTCCACAGAGCTAGGACAACTGCGGTAAATCAGCTTTTGAACCCTTAAGCAGATTGGCGCGAAAACTCTCGGAGAAAGCCCTTCAAACCATCTCCGAGCGTTCTGCCACTTGTAAACGCCATCTCAGAAGGGAACCACAATGCAAATCGAAGAAGTGGAAATACCGACAGCGACGCGAATCCGCCCGGTTTACGGGCTGTTGGTCAGCGCCGTCTCAGCTTCGGACCGATGGATACGCGTACCTCTTGCCGACATCGCAGGTAAGGATGCACACGATAAACGCACCTCTGTGCTCCAGGCGATGAAGCAGGCTGGTATTCGGGTGACCACCCGCACCGATAGCAACCACATCTACATTTCTCGCTGCTCTGCAATTGAAGGTGCATTGTGAGTGGCGCTGCGGCGGCGGTGGCCGCGAAGACCCCGTTCAGCAAGTACGCCTTACCGAATGCCGTCCGATCATTGCGTCCGCTCCTTGCAGACCTGTGGGCGACAAGACGGGGACGACCAAACTCGATGCTACGGGACTGGAAACTTGGCTCCCTGAACCATTCTGAGTTGCTCATCCTTGAACTGGTTGGCTTCCATGAAGACTTCAACATTCTGGAAAGAATCCACAACGGCCTGGTTAAGGAGGAGATGACGAGGGACGGGAGTTCGCCTTCAGAGCAATCGGCGGGCTGGCATGGTGAGGCCACCTATGCAGACGAAAGCGGGCTGAGTCTGCGCCAAATAACCACCATCCTGAAGGCGCTGGAGGAGAAGAAGTACATCAAAATCTGGCCCCGCGGCCCCCGCGAAACGACGCGCAAGAGGGTCAACCGCGCAAAGCTGGCATAACTCCTCAGGCTGAACGACGAGCGGATTAAGCGCAATCAGAAGACGAAAGCGAACATGGCGGCGAAGGAGACTGCCGACCCCTTGGCGGAAGACCAGCAGTTCTTAGATGAAGAAGAAAAGCGTTACCTGGCCTCGTTGCAGGCCGAAGACACCGACCCTGATGAAACCGAACCCACCAAGCTCAACACCGACGACATCCAACCGGACTAGCCCCCGGAGTGGTTGTCATCGGGCATCAACGCAGCAGAAACTCACGGAGGCAACACCATGATCGACCTACAATCACGAATTAACGAGATGCCCCTGCACGGAACCTTTCATGCAGGATTGAGAAGCGCCCTTGCCAGTCTGGCAGAGAACCAAGGCGCCTCGGAGTACTTGAACTTGACCAACAGAGAGTTGCAGGCTCTGCTCGGTGTTAGCCATAACACTCTCGACAGCTACATCCGGGAGTTAGTCGAATTGGGACTGATCACGCGCACGCCGAAGGCCGGCAACACAAGGACCGCTGTGGTGGCGAGTGCAATTGCGGAATGGAAGATCATTGGGCCGATGAACAAGCTAGACGCTCTTCACAATGGGCGCCCGGAACTAGCCTTGGCTATGGAACTCTCTCGAAACATGTACCCCGCGGTTTCTCCTGACGACAAAGAAGATTGGGACGAGATAAGACCGGAGTGGGCGGTATTCTCAACTCACTTTGTGAATCTGCTCAAGCGCTACAAGTACGACGAGTTGGAGAATGTCATTTTGTGGGCACTGGATGGGTTTGATGGGGGCCATCCGTACTTTTACGGCCCCTCAAAATACGTCAAGGGTATGCGGCCCTGCGCTCTACCAATCGATGATGACGATGCCGGCGAGCGCGACTCCTGGCGAGATTTCATCTTCTATGTCGCCGTTGACGCCCCAGTCGATGACGTGGGCGGCACCTTCCGGGCACCGGCCGCGATCATGGAGGCGCTTTCCACCCACCTGCCTCTCATGATCACCGCTTCAGGGGACTGCGACGACTACTACGAGCAGCGATATGCTGCGGAGGCCGCCGTTGCCAACCGCGAACATAAGCGCCAATGGGGTGCCGGCAATATCCGCCGCCACGTACACCTGCTCGGCGACGCCGACGAGGGGTTGGCGGAAATCGTTGCCAGCCATGAAAATGACCACCTGCTAGAGCCCGATCCGGATCCTCAGAACTCTTACACCTGGGATTACTGGATCCATGCGACCACCCCGAAGGGCGAAAAGCGCCTGGGTATGTCGTGGGCTCCTGACTTCATGAGCCGGTACTACTTGATTCACAGCATCATGGATGGTGATGCTGGCGTGGGCTTCACGCATCTTGAAATTCGGCTCCGCGAAGCCGGCATGGACACGGTGCTTTTCAGCGGTCCGATCTGGTGATGAACATGCACCGTACTGCCGGATCCAACGGAAGGCCGGGTGTTGGTTATGGACGGACTCCCATCCTCCGAGCGTATTTACAGTCATGGTCACCATCAACTCAGCGACGACAAACACGCGGGTTCAGGACGCGCTTCTGGTCGGCGGGCGGGCGGACGAGAACATGTTGTCGCTGCGATCGAGTGCTCGATGACCATTTCGACATCCAGGCAACGCGAGTACCTGAGTCGAAGGGATCGAGTTTGCCGGTTCCGGCGCCTGAACAGGGTTGAGGAGGGTCAGATTGATGTGACGCCCGTCGCGGCCGTGACGTATGCATTGAATGACTACCCTGGGTCGCAGCCATGGCCACGCTGGTTGCAGCCCGGCAGATACAAGCGAGGGTTCTCAAAAAGTCAATTAGTGGGTCGCGGGACTGAAAACTGAAAACACCTAAAAATACAGGCGGGAAAACTCCCGCCGGAGAGTATTCCACTGTATGCAGACTTTGTAATGAGGCGGTGCAGGAAGTAACCCACCTCAACGAAAGTACGCACTCGCCAGGTTGAATTGAGAAATTCAGATTGGCGAATTGTTCGGCTGCGCTGCGCCTGCGACAGTGTAATCAAAGAAAGAGATACCAATATGATTCAGAGTGTTCTTGATGTCAATTCGGACCTGACCCCCTGCTTGCCAGCAGACCAGTCCGCCGCGGACCCAAGCTCGCCCGATCCGGCGAGCCCGTCTTCTCTAGCCCGTTTATCTGTGTCGGCCAGCTTCTCTGGCCTGTCCACAGAGGAACGGTTTGTCCTCTTTGCGATTCAGCAATCAAGCGATGGGTTGGATGAGTCCGATCTCTGGTTTCTCGCGAATCTTAAAGTGGCACCCACGAAAAAAGCCTTGGCGGCGCTGCAAAACCTCAAACTGGTGGAACGACGTTCCGATGAAGGAGTTGCCCGTTATTACACAGCAACGCTTTCGTCGGTCCCCCTCTTTCCTGGCTGGCGATCATGGTTTGCCGATTTCTGCACCGAGGAGCCGCCACAGTGCGAGGGAGACACGCTCGGCACCACTTTCGGAACTGTACAGGCCGTGATCCTGCTCGCGCTGCTGAGCGGCAGCCGAGATGCGAAATTGATTACCCGGTTTACGCTCCTACCTCGGCTCTTTGTCGATTACGTCCTGGAGATGATCAGGCTTGTGGAGAAATGGTGCTCGGTTGGGCTGCACGACCTCGAGCGAGTGCTGAATGATACTCGAGACAATCACGACGAAATCCGTGACTGCCTGCATTCCATCATGGAGCGGCTTTGGAGTATCTGGTGGTCGGCTGAGCGAGATGTGGAGATAAACCGTTTGCGCGCCGGCCACCAGATTGGCGGTCATGTCGATAACTGGGTCGACGATTGCGAATACATCAGAAACATCATGTGCTTCGACCCCGGATGCCCCCGGTAGACAACCACCACCCCCTCCATGTGGGCTTGGCAGAAACATGCACAGGCCCCGTGGAGGTGCCATGTGGAGATGATTCGTTTGATTACCGGGGCAGCGCCACTGGTAGCGAGATCACCTACGGCGGCCAGCCTGCCGGCTACACAGCCAGCCCAATCGAAGCCGTAAATTACTGCTCGGTTCATGACAACCAGCCACTCTTCGATGCGGTTCAGTTGAAGTCTGCGATTCCCGGCACCACCCCCACAAATGGCGACTCCATTGCTACCCGGACGCGACGCCAGGTATTAGCCATGAGCGTCATCGCCCTGGGCCAGGGCGTGCCCTTCTTCTTCGGCGGCGACGATCTGCTACGTTCCAAGGACATGGACGACAACAGCTACAACTCCGGCGATTGGTTCAGCAAGGTCAACTGGACTCTCGCCGAAGAAGAGCAGAATCCTAGTCTCCTCTCGCAGGAATCGGACAACTGGGGAATCGGACTTCCGGTGGAGAATGTGAATGGTGGCCAGTGGCCCATCATGCAGCCCCTATTGGCCGATCCCGCTCTCACGCCAACGCCCCAGAACATCTCTGTCGCCGCTGAAGCATTCCAGATGTTGCTGCGCATTCGCAGGAGCTCCTCGCTGTTCCACATGGCCACTCTTGCCGAGGTCCAAAATAATCTGCATTTCCTGAATACCGGTCCCACGCAGATTCCCGGCCTCATCGTGATGAAGCTGGATGACAACGGACACGATTCTCGAGGCTACGGGCACATGGTCGTAGTCTTCAACGCTACGCTCAATCCCATCAGCTTCCAGAACGATCAACTGCGTGGGCTTGGCCTCTATCTCCATCCCGAACAGGCAGGCTCCATCGACGCGGCAACCGCCTCATCTTCCGTGAACGATCGAACCGGAACTGTCCTCGTAAAAGGGTTAACGACGGCAGTATTCGTTTCCGGAGGCGGCTTGGGATCATTGCCTTTCGGCGATAGCAATCATCGGTAACGGGGCTCGCCCAGGAGCAATTGCGCAGGGAGCAACTCGCAAGGAGCAGTTCGCAATCGGCGGCAAGCCGACAGCGAGGTAAAGCTTTGCTTGCTGTCA
>Ga0302320_10002302_pt1 | contig 45186 bp, 38 predicted proteins | sample Bog_T0_3_FD_202130 | JGI IMG/M metagenome (GOLD analysis project Ga0302320, IMG submission 202130) | Peat permafrost microbial communities from Stordalen Mire near Abisko, Sweden - Bog_T0_3 | ecosystem: Environmental > Terrestrial > Soil > Wetlands > Peat | place: Sweden: Abisko, Stordalen Mire...
CAGGCAGCCTATAGGAGCAACTCTGCCTGCTATTAAGACGATTTTACAGGCGATTAGTCGCAAATGTGCGACGGATTGCGGGAATTCAGGGGATTATCAGCGAGTCAGCGAGTTAGCGAGTCAGCGAGTTGGTGAGTTAGCGGGTTGGCGTGGGCCATTCAATGGCGGAAGTGGCGGATGCCGGTGAAGACCATGGCCATGCCAAGGCGGTCGGCGGCGGCGATGACCTTGTCATCGTTTACTGAGCCGCCGGGTTGGATGACGGCGGTTGCGCCGGCCTGAGAGACGGTTTCAAGGCCGTCGGGGAAGGGGAAAAAGGCGTCGGAGGCGGCGACGCATCCATCGAGCGGGAGGACGGCTTTCATGGCGCCGAAGCGGGCGGCGTCGACGCGGCTCATCTGGCCGGCTCCGACGCCGAGGGTCTGGCCATCGCGGGCGTAGACAATGGCGTTGGATTTCACATGCTTGCATACGCGCCAGGCGAAGAGCAGGCTGCGCAGTTCTTCGGTGGAGGGCGGACGCCAGGTGACGACTTTGAGCTCCGACTCGGTAACGCGGAGGGTATCGGCGTCCTGAAGCAGCAGACCGCCGGAGACCTGCTTGACGACGGGGCGCGCGGGCGCGGCCAGGACTTCGACCAGGCGGAGATTCTTTTTAGCGGCGAAACGCTCGCGGGCCTGGGGCGTGAAGGCAGGCGCGGCGATGGCTTCGACAAAGAGCTTGGCAATCTCCTCGGCCGCGGCGGCGTCTACTTCGCGGTTGACGCCGATAACTCCGCCGAAGGCCGAGACGGGGTCGCAGGCGAGGGCTTTCCGGTACGCCTCGAGGACGGTGACGCCGGTAGCGGCACCGCAGGGGTTGGTGTGCTTGACGATGGCCACGGCGGCCGGGTTCGATTCGCCGGACGGGAATTCCTGAACCAGTTCCCAGCAGGCGTCGAGGTCGACGAGATTGTTGAAGCTGAGTTCTTTGCCCTGCAACTGCGTGGAGCCGGCAATCCCCCGACCTGTGCCATCGGAATAGAGGGCGGCGCGCTGGTGGGGATTTTCGCCGTAGCGGAGGGTTTGGGCGAGCGGGAAGTTGATGCGCAGGGCGGCGGGCAGGGCGACAGCGTCGAATGCGACGGGCGAATCCGGAGCGGGAGCAGCGGCGATGCGGTCGAGGGTGTTGGCGATGGCAGTGTCGTAGACGGCGGTGAGCGCGAAGGCCTGTCGAGCCAGACGCCAGCGGGTTTCGCGGCTCAGGGCCGCGGCGTGGGTGCTTTTCATCTCCTGGATGAGATCGGGGTAGTCCGAAACGCGGGTCACGATGGCGACGTCTTCGAAGTTCTTGGCGGCGGAACGGACCATGGAGGGTCCGCCGATGTCGATGTTCTCGATAAGATGGCCGAATGGCACGCGGGGCAGAGCAGCGGTTTTCTCGAAGGCGTAGAGATTCACGACCACCATGTCAATGGGCTCAATGCCGTGGGCGGCTACGGCGGCTTCGTGCTCGGGATTGCCGCGGACGTAGAGCAATCCGCCGTGGACGCGCGGATGGAGGGTCTTTACGCGGCCGTCGAGCATCTCGGGAAAGCCGGTGAGGTCGCTGATGTCCTTGACCTTGAGGCCTGCATCACGGAGGGCGCGGGCGGTGCCGCCGGTGGAGATCAGCTCCACTCCGAAACTGGCCAGCGCCTTGGCAAACGCCGCGAGGCCGGTTTTATCAGTGACGCTGAGCAATGCGCGCCGAATCTGTTTTGTGCCGCTTTCTGGATGCACCTTTCCGCTCCTTCAAGAAGGATCCGCGCAATCGGCGCAGACCAAACACCAGACTACAACCAAAGGCCGGGGACGACGATTGGCGGGAATGGGCCGGCTTGAAGAGTCTCTCCCTCAGGGCAAGGAAAGGCTGCTGAAAAGGCGGGAATTGGGGTGGAGCTGGTGGAAGGCGTGCTTCCGGGGCTAAAGCCCGCGCTGCTTATGTTGGCTATCTGCGGGGGTTGAAACCCCCGCCTCCCTCCGGGCTGGGCTGCATTTCTCACAGACGGCTCGAAAACCCAGAATTCAGGGTCTGGCGAAGTCTCTGAGGGCCAGGAGGCCCTCAGAACAGCCGGTCTGGAGACCGGCGCTACGATTTTTCGCCGCCTGTGAGAAATGCGGACTAGAGCTTTTGCGCAGGCTGTGAGGCCCGTGCCGTTCACGCTGACGCCTGCGCGGAGGTTTGGCCAACCCAGCGGATCAAAATGCATTAAAGTGAAGATATGGGCAGCAATCCCCCCGATTACTCACCCCACGGACAGGAATCCCTGGGACGAGTCCCCGCAGGCGAGCCGGAGATTCTGCCTCCGGATGGCAGGTATGTGCCGCCGGCCGGTTACGCACCGCCTCCGCAGCCCGCGCGCAAGCGGCCTATGTGGGCTGTTGCTCCGGCCACGTATCTGCTGGTGGGGATCAACTGTGCGGTGTTTCTGTTGATGGTGGCCAGAGGGATCAGCCCACTGAGCCCGACGGTAGACCAGTTGATCAACTGGGGCGCGAACAATGCCGGTTACGTGCTGCTCGGCGACCAGTGGTGGCGAATCGTGACCGCCATGTTCCTGCACGTCGGCATTCTTCACCTGGCCACCAACATGTGGTGCCTTTGGAACCTGGGGCTGCTGGCCGAGCCGCTGATGGGCTCGCTGGGCGTTCTGGCGGTCTACATCCTTACCGGCGCGGCTGGGAATCTGCTTTCCACGCTTGTGAACTGGCAAAAATTCAGCGACTCGAATGTTTTTCCTGCCGGCGCGGGAGCTTCAGGAGCCGTGTTCGGGATTGCCGGGGCATTGATCGTTTTGCTGGCTTCAAAACGGTTGCCGGTGCCGCCCTCGGAGCTGAAAAAGCTGCGCAGGTCGGTGATCTACTTTGCCGCCATCAACCTGTTTATCGGCTTCTCGATCAGCGCCGGGACAGCGGTGATGGGCAAAGGGCTGAACATCGACAACATGGCTCACCTGGGCGGATTCGCCTGTGGGCTGTTGTTTGCGGCTCCAATGGTGCCGCGCGTCGGCTCGCCGCGCAGGACGTTCGATCTACGGTTGCGAGGGTCCATGGCGATGGTTACGGGATTGCTGGTGCTATTCGGGTTCTTCCTGGCGCATTTCGCGCAGGGCTGAGAGCGGATGGAAGGCGATCGGCAGAGCGTCCATCGCTGAACAGCGAGGATGGTTATGCGAATGAAGTGGTGCTGGGCGGCATTGTTGCCGGCAATCGTGGCGGCGTGCGGGGTGTGGGCATTTGCGGCCGAGGAGCCGGTGAAGATCATCGCCAGCCAGGGAGCGAAGATCCACACGCCGTCGGGCGATGCGGTGATTCCGCTGGACATTTCGCTGGACTGGTCGAAGCCGCAGCCGGGGATTACGCGAGCGGTGATTCTGCTGCACGGCAAGGGCCGGGATGTGGATGGCTACTATCGCGGGCTGGAGCAATCGGCGCACGAGGCCGGCAGGGCAGCGGCGGGCAGCATCCTGATCGCGCCGCAATTTCTGAATGAGGACGATGTGGAGGCGCATGGGTTGCCGCGCGAGGTGGTGCGCTGGCGGACGGGCGCGTGGGAGGCGGGCGGGCCGGCGCTGGGACCGGCGGGAATCAGCGCGTACGAGGTACTGGATGCGCTGCTGCTGCGCCTGGCGGACAGGACGATGTTTCCGGACCTGAAGGATATTGTGCTGGCGGGGCACTCGGGCGGCGGGCAGGCAGTGCAGCGATACGCGGTGGTGGGGACGGCCGCGGCCAAGGTTGAGGCCGAGGGAATCCATGTGCGGTTTGTGATTGCGAACCCTTCGTCGTATTTGTATTTCAGCGACGAACGGCCGGGGCCGCATGGATTCGGATGCAGTGGGTGGGACCGATGGAAGTATGGGACGCGCGGCGCTCCGGAGTATGTGCAGTTGACCAAGGCGCGCGGGTGGGCGGAGATGGAGGCCGATTATGCGAAGGCCGACGTGGTCTACCTGATGGGCGACGAGGACATTGACCCGCGGCAGAAAGACCTGGACATTTCCTGCGCGGGCGAAGCGGAGGGACCGACGCGTCTGGCGCGCGGAGAAGCCTATTTTGCGTATCTCAAGGCGCGGCATCCGGCAGATTGGGGACAGCGGATGTGGCTGGTGGAGGGGGTGGCGCATTCCGGGCCGAAGATGGTGGAATCCGAGTGCGGCGTGAAGGCGCTGTTTGCGACGGGCGTCTGCAAAGATCAATAGCGCGCCCGGCGCTTGATGCGGGCGTGAAAGGGACCGTTGCGAAGAACGGATGCGAACCGTTGGTTACCGGACCGCGGTGGCGGCGAACTTTTTGACCATGGCCAGCAACAGCTTGCGGTCGCTCTCGTTCAGATTTGAAGAATAGCGGCGAATCTGGGTGAGGAAGCGCAGTTCTTCGTCAGAGAGCTTTTGGGTATTGAACTGGCGACCGAGCGAATCGTCCGAGAAAAACTGGGCGATGGACAGGTCAAGCGACTGGGCGATCTTCGATAGAGTGTCGAGCGAAGGCACGGTGTGGCCGTTTTCCACGCGAGAGAGATAACAGCGCAGCAAGCCGGTCTTCTTTTCGATGTCTCCCTGGGAGAGCCCCTTCTGGAGCCTGTAAGCGCGAATGGTTGTTCCGATCTTCATGGGGTTGGCGGGTCCTGTCCGATGCGAGCCGAGGTTTACTGCGGCGGTAGCAATCAGAATAGTATTGGCTTAATAGTTAACATGCGAAGGCAGGGATTGCAAGCGCATATTCTCTGAGCCTGGTAATGCGCAAGAGTCAGGGACCGAAGCGTGGTGGGACTAGTAAACCTTAACGGCGGGGAAATCGTCAGAGTGAGTACGGGAAGGCGACGACAGGGAGATTGGATGGGGCGGGCAGCCAGGAGATGGGCAGTTGCGACAGGGATGATTGCAACCGCGGGAATCTTCGTCTGGGCACAGGGCCACGCAGGCGCAGCGGTGAATGCGAACGCAGCCGGGACGCCCGCTGCGAGCGCACCGGCTGCTGCTGGGGCGCAGGCGGTGACCGGCGGCAGGCTGCATGGCGTGGTGAAGAGCGGCAACATCCCGCTGCCCGGCGTGACGATGACCGCCCAGAACACGCTGACCGGCAAGAAATACTCGACAACCACCGACATCACCGGCGCGTGGTCGATGAATATTCCGCAGAATGGCCGTTACGTGATCCGCACGCAGTTCGTGGCGTTTGCGCAGGGATCGCAGGAAGCGGTACTGAATGCAGCGGCACACGACCAGGCGGTGAACTTTGAATTAATTCTGGCGTCGCGCGCCGCGGAGCAGGAACGGCAACAGGCAGCGCAGGCTGGCGAGCAGGGGCCGGAAGCGCAGGCCGTGCGGCAATTGGCGGGCAACGCACCTGAGAATCTGAGCCTGACGAGCGCGCTCAGCTCAGATACGGAAACCGCCAACGGCGCGACCGGTATGGGTGGGGCGGAGTTGCCGTCGATTGCGAGCAATTCGGATTTTGGCGGAGATTCCGTGGCGATCAACGGGCAGACGGGGCAGGTGAGTCCGATGGCCGGCGCCAACATGGATCAACTTCGGGATCAAATGGAGACGTATCGGCAGCAGAATGGCGGGCAGAATCCGGGCAGCGGCGGATTGTTTGGCGGAGGCGGGGGTGGATACGGCGGAGGTGGAAACGGGGGCGGAGAATTTGGCGGCGGACGCGGTGGCGGGCGCGGGAATTTTCGCGGGTTCAATCCGGGCCAGCCGCACGGCGCGATTGCCTGGACCGGAAGCAACTCGATTTTCAATGCGCAGCCGTTTGCGTTGCTGGGTCAATCGCAGAATCAGCCGGCCAGCGGAACGAATAAGTTCACGATCACGTTCATGAGCGCGCCGTATATTCCGCACCTGACCAAGCCCAGCGGGAAGGACTCGGTGTTCTTCACGCTGAGCGGTACGCGCCAATCGACGCCGGAAGATTTTTACGCGACGCTTCCAACTGTCGCCGAGCGTGGCGGCGATTTTTCGGCGGCGGGATTGCCGCCGATTTACGATCCCGTCACCGGTCAGCAATTCGTTGCCGACGGAAATTCAAACATTCCCAACGGCACGCCTAATGTGATTCCGCGAACGGGAGCCGCGGGGCAGTCGATCTCTCAGCAGGCCACGGAGCTGCTTGGTTATTTCCCTGCGCCGCTGCCCAACGGCGCCACGATCAACGGCTATAACTACCACCTGCTGACTACGGCGCAGTCGAATTCGACGCAGGCGGGCGTTCGTTATAACCGGAGCTTCGGCGCAAATGCGACGCAGCCCGGCGGGCGCGGCGGCGGCGGAGGGCGGCGGGGCGGCGGATCGCAGAACCAGGGTCTGCGGCAGAGCATCAACGTGAATTACAACTGGTTGCACGGGGCCTCGGATCAAGTGAATCTGTTTCCGCAACTGGGCGGAAAAACTGCCACTGACTCGTATTCTCTTCAGGCGGGCTACACGGTGGGCTACCACCGCTTCACCAACATCTTCAACGCCAACTGGAATCGCAGCAACGGCTACACCGTCAACTTTTTTACAGATACTTCGATCGATCCCGCCGCGGTCGCGGGCGTGATTGTGCCTAATGATTTTCCGCTCAACTACGGTGTGCCCGGCATCTCGCTCAGCAATGGCATCCAGGGGCTGAGCGAGACGCAGCCGAGCTTCTCCATCTCGCAGACCATTTCGTTCTCAGAGGTGCTGAGCTGGACTCACGGCAAGCACAACCTGCGCTTTGGCGGCGACTACCGGCGCGTGCACCGCGATTTTCTCGCCGGCTCCAACGCCACCGGGAACTTCGCGTTTACCGGGCTGTTCACGGAGGAATCTGCGAACGGTCAGGCGGTTCAGGGCACGGGCTCGTCGATCGCGGATTTTCTGCTTGGATTGCCGCAATCCACGACGCTCAACTCCTCGGTGGCGAAGAGCTATTTGCGCGACAACGTCTACGATGCATTTGTCACGGACGATTGGCGGATTGTGCCTTCGCTCACGCTCAATTACGGAGTGCGCTGGGAGTTTTTCGCGCCCTACACGGAGAAGTACGGCCATCTCGCCGAGGTGGTTACCAACCCGAGCGAAGGGTTCAGCAGCGAGACTGAAGTTATGTCGGGCGCGGCTGGGCAGCCGAATGGGCTGGTCTACCCGTGGCACAAGGCGTTTCAGCCGCGCGTGGCGCTGGCGTGGCGCGTGCCGAAGATCAAACAGACTGTAGTGCGGGCCGGATTCGGATCAAACTACACGGTGGGCGAGTACGCCGGCTTTGCCACCACGATGGCGCACCAGCCGCCATTCACCAACGAGCAGACCAACCAGGAAGCAGTCGGCAACAGCGCTTCGTCGGCCTGCGCGGCAGCCGGAACCTGCTTCACGCTGGCCAACGGATTTCCGGCGCCGGCCATCGTCGGCAACTACGCGCTCGATCCACACTACGGGCTGCCGTACGTGATGGCGTGGAATCTCGACATTCAGAAAACGCTGCCGTGGGGCATCGTGATGAATCTCGATTACAACGGCTCGCGATCGGACCACCTGGATGTGAAGCTTGCGCCGCGGGCGCTGCCTGGCAGCCCTGGAACCGACCCATCAATCCCAAACCCAAATCCGCTGGCTCCGCAGCCTGTGCCCTTCAACTACGACGAGGCGGAGGCTTATTTCAAGATGCACCAGGGAACGGTGCGCCTGAACAAGCGGCTGTCAAAAGGTATCGCGCTGGGCGCCAACTACCAGTACGGCCACGCCATCGACGATGCGAGTTCAGTGAATGGAAGCTCGGGTTCCGTGGTGCAGGATTGGCAGAACCTGGCGGCTCAGGAAGGGCACTCGGTTCTCGATATTCGCCACCAGGTGAGCGGGAGTTACTTATTTGAGCTTCCTTTCGGGCCGGATAAGTTCTGGGTTACTTCGGGCGCAGGCGCGCACATCCTGGAGGGATTCTCGGTGTCGGGCACATTCAATTTCGCCACCGGATCATGGCTCTCGCCGGGATTTGAACCCACCTCGCAGAGCGTGGAGTGCGGCAATTCAAGCGGCCTGCGGTCGAATCTCAAGCCGGGAGTGTCGGTGACGGCCGGCGGAGGCGGGCTGCGGGAGTGGTTCAACACGGCGGCGTATGCGCCGCCCAGCGCAACCAGCGGCTATTGCAATTACTTTGGCAGCGCTCCACGGGATTCGATTGAAGGGCCGGGGACGGTGACGAACAACATGTCGCTTTCGAAAACGATGCAGATGGGAGACACGCGCAGCATGGAGATTCGCGCCACCCTCTACAACGTATTTAACACGGTGCAGTACGTGGGCGTGAACACGACTTATGGCTCTCCGACCTTTGGCGAAGTGACTTCAGTGGGGAGCATGAGGTCATTTCAATTCATGGGGCGATTCAGGTTCTAGCGGAGTGAGCCGCGCTGCGCGCGGTTAGTCAGTGAGTGGGAAAGGGAATTATGAGGGGCTGGGTGAGGCGAATGGTGGCGGGGATCGCGTTGCTGGCGCTTGGCGTGCCGGCTGCGCAGCCGGTGTTCGCTCAGGATTCAAGCCAGCTCTCCAACACGCCGCAGGGCGGCTTTGTGATCAAGGCCAACGCCGAGCTCGTCCTGACCAACGTGGTGGCGCGCGACTCGAAGACCGGCGAAGTGGTAAAGGGGCTGAAGCAAAGCGACTTCAAGATCTACGAGAACGGGAAAGAGCAAGCGATCGACACTTTCGATTCTGAGAGCGTGGATATGGCTACGCCGCTTAACGAAGCCACGGTGAGCGGACTTGCGGCGGGACCGGCCGGCAGCAAAGCCGTGGCTGTGGCCAAGCCGGAAGAGCTGCGCAATCACCGGCTCATTGTGATGTTCTTCGATCTGACTTCAATGCAGCCCGAAGACCTGGAGCGGAGCGTGGAAGCGGCGCAGACATTTCTACGCACTAAATTACAGGCCGCCGATTTGGTGGCGCTGGTTTCGCTGGGCGACACGCTGACCGTGGACCAGGATTTTACAGCGGACAAGGACGCGCTGATCAAGGAGGTGGGCGCCTACAACGGCACCGAAGGGCAGGGATTTGCGCAGGGCGCGAACGCCAACTCCAACCAGGTGGAAGACACGACCGCCTACACGCCCGACGAAAGCGAGTACAACGACCTGAATACCGACCGCGAATTGTTTGCACTGCGCGCGATCTCCCAGTCGCTCGCGAAGATCAACGAGAAAAAGTCGCTGCTGTATTTTTCCGGCGGCATTTCGCGCGACGGAATCGAAAACGAAGCTTCGATACGGGCGGCCATCAACGCGGCGGTGCGGGCCGACCTGGCCATCTACAGCGTGGATACGCGCGGCTTGCAGACGGTGGGGTCACTGGGCGATGCGTCCACAGGCAGCCTGCGCGGGCAGGCAGCCTTCAACGGCGGATCGCTGATGACTAACATGAACGCGAACTTCGGCAGCCAGGAAGTGATGACAACGCTCTCGACCGACACCGGCGGCACGGCCTTCCTCGACTCGAACGATTTTGCTCCGGCGTTCGCCAAAGTGCAGAGCGATACATCCGCCTACTATGCCATTGGCTTCCACTCGTCGAATCCGGCGCGCGACGGCAAGTATCGCAGGCTGACGGTCAAGGTCAACCGGCCGGGCATCAAGCTGGAATTCAGGCCGGGTTATTACGCGCCCGCGGACTTCAGGCACTCCGGCAAGGAAGACCGCGAGCAGGAGCTTGAGGATCAACTGGCCAGCGATCTGCCGGCCACGGACATGGCGGTTTATCTCGACGCGATGTATTTCCGCCTGGACGAGAGCCGCTTTTATGTGCCGGTTTCGCTGGTGGTGCCGGGGTCGCAGATTCCGTTTGTGAAGGGCGGCGACAAGGACAAGGCGACGCTGGACATCATCGGCGAAGTGATCGACGAGGTGAAGAGGCCGATCGGGCACGTGCGAGAGACGGTGAAGCTGAATCTCGATCAAACGGTGAATGCGCGGCAGAAGAACATTCAATACACCACCAGCTTCAATTTGCCGCCGGGCAAGTACGACCTGAAGTTTGTGGTGCGCGAGAATCAGACGGGGCGGATGGGATCGTTCGAGGCTGCAATCACGCTGCCGGACATGAAGAAGTTCCCGCTCAAGATGAGCTCGATCGTGCTGGCCTCGATGCGGCAACCGAGCAAGCAGCAGGATCCGCTGGTGCGCAACGGCGAGGAGTATGTGCCCAACATCAGCCACGTTTTCCGGCAGGACCAGCATCTGTATCTGCTGTACGAAATCTACGATCCGGCGCACGAGAAGGCGGCGCAGAACCAGCCGAAGGGAGCGAAGCCGGGAATCAACCTGCTGAGCAGCCTGGAACTGATTCAGGGATCGACGAAGGTGTATGAAACGCCGGAGGTGCAGGCCAGGCAGGTGAACGTGGCGGGCCGCGATGCGGTTGCGGTGGAGCTGGATGTGCCGCTGGCCGGGCTGAAGCCCGGGCCCTACATCTGCCAGTTGAATGTGATTGACGATGCGGGCGGCAGCTTTGCGTTTCCGCGTTTTGCGCTGCTGGTGAGGGAGGCTGCGCCGGTTGCGCCCGCGGCGGCCGTGGGTCAGTCTTCAGGCGGGACGGGACCCAAGTGAGTGGCCGGGTTTGACGCCGGTGCGCTGCCGGGCTCGTCGGCGCGATACGGGCAGTGGCGGCATCCTGAGCCGCAGCAGGAGCCACGCTTGAGGTGGTGGGCGGCGGTAAAGACCATGAGCGGGCCTTCGAAGTAGTAGTCTTCGGGCGAGAGTGCGGGTTGAGTCCGGGGCGCCGCGTCGGGTGGATTGCGATCCATTTCTTTATTCTCTCGCGAATCGCCGGCGTTCGGACGGGGCCCTTAAGCGCAATAGGTAAAATCGAAGCATGACTGTTTCCGCGCAGGATCGCGCCCGCAAGATCAAGATCATTCTTTTCGACGTTGACGGCGTTTTGACCGATGGAGGTATCTGGCTGATTCCTGTGCCGGTGGCCTCGGATGGCACGACCACCTCAAAGATGGTGGAGGCCAAGGGGTATAACGCGCATGACGGCACGGCCATTTCGCTGGCGCGGCTGGGCGGGATGAAGTGCGGAATCATCACCAAGCGCATCTCGGAGACGGTGCAGATGCGGGCCCGCGATTTGAAGCTCGAATTCGTATATCTCGGCGAGGCGTTCAAGATGAGGCCGGTGCGGGAGATTATGGAAAAAGAAGCCGTGACGCTGGAGGAGATTGCGTATGTGGGCGACGACGTGATCGATCTGCCGGTGATGCGCGTGTGCGGATTGGCGATTGCGGTGGGCGACGCGCGCGAGCGGGTGAAGGCCGAGGCGCACTACGTAACGCCGAACAAGGGCGGGCACGGCGCGGCGCGGGATGCGGTGGAGTTTATTCTTGAGGCCAAGGGCGTCCTCAATCAGTGCATCGAGTCGTACATCGACGAGAGCAATCCGATTTCGCCGTCGATGGACATCGGGAAGGGGGACTGGCCGTCCAGGCAATGATCCCGAATGGTGTGCGCGTGAGGAGAGCAGTGGTATTGTTGAGCGGCGGCCTCGACTCGGCTACCGTCCTGGCGATTGCGCGCAGCGAGGGATTCGAGCCGTACGCGCTCTCGTTTTCTTATGGGCAGAGGCATGTGTGGGAGGTTGAGGCTGCGAAGCAGGTTGCCGCGTCGGTGGGCGCGGTTGAGCACCGCATCGCGAGCATCGATCTGCGCGTCTTTGGAGGGTCAGCGCTGACTGCGGACATCGATGTACCGAAAGGCCGCGACACGGACGCGATGGCGCAGGGGATTCCAATCACCTATGTGCCGGCGCGCAACACGATTTTTCTCGCGTTTGCGCTGGCGTGGGCCGAGGTGCTGGGTTCGAGCGACGTATTTATCGGCGTGAACGCACTGGATTACTCGGGCTATCCGGATTGCCGGCCGGAGTTCATCGAGGCTTTTGAAAGGATGGCAAACCTGGCCACCAAGGCCGGCGTGGAGGGGCGGCAGCGGCTCAGGATTCACACACCGCTGATTGCGCTTACGAAGGCGCAGATTATTTCCAGGGGAATTGAGCTGGGCGTGGATTACGGGCTGACCAGCAGCTGCTACGATCCATCGCCCAAGGGCGTGCCGTGCGGGGAATGCGACTCCTGCCTGCTGAGGGAGAAGGGATTTCGCGAGAATGGGATCGAAGATCCGTTGCGGTATGAGAAGGGCTAGATTCTTGTTGGACGGGCGGATTGAGGTTTGAGGTTTCCCACCCTTTGCGACCAAGAAAAACTCGCAAGGATGGGGACCGGGCGTATTTGGGGTTGCTGAAGAATGGGCTACGCGGTCAAAGAGATTTTCTATACGCTGCAGGGCGAGGGCGCGCAGACGGGCCGCGCGGCGGTCTTTTGCCGTTTTGCGGGGTGCAATCTCTGGTCGGGGCGCGAGGCGGATCGGGCGACGGCGATTTGCCGGTTCTGCGATACGGATTTTGCGGAAGTGAATGGGCCGGGCGGCGGGAAGTTTGAATCGGCGGAGGCGCTGGCGGCGGCGATTGAAGAAAAATGGGGCGATCGTTCGCTCCCAGGTCTCAAAAGCGAGACCTGGGGCACCCACGCAGGTCCTTCGCTGCGCCTCGCTCAGGATGATAAAGCCGGGAGAAGATTTGTGGTGTGCACGGGCGGCGAGCCTCTGCTGCAGATTGATGGCGGCCTGATTGCAGCTCTTCATGCGCGGGGATTCGAGATTGCGGTGGAGACGAATGGGACGATTGCGGCTCCGGCGGGAGTGGACTGGATCTGCGTAAGCCCGAAGGCGGGAACGGAGCTCAAGCAAAGAAGCGGGGACGAACTGAAGCTGGTTTATCCGCAGGCGGGAGCGGAGCCGGCGCAGTTTGAGTCGCTCGACTTTCGTCATTTCTTTTTGCAGCCGATGGACGGGCCGGATCGCGCGCCGAATACGCAGTTGGCGCTCCAATTCTGTCTGGAACACCCGCACTGGCGGTTGAGCTTGCAGACGCACAAGCTGCTGGGAATACCGTAAGAGCAGGGAATAGGGAGTAGGGAATAGTAGAGACTTTAATGGCGGTGTGACGGAAGGCGCGGCTTGGTGCGTCGGCTGCTTATTTTTTTCTTGCTTCGGCTTCGGCTAGCCAGCCGCGGCGCAGCTTCTCAGGTGGAATGCTGGACAGGTAGGGCTTGATGTCGAGGACAGGCGTGCCGTCGAGCATGTCTACGCCGCGGACGTGGAGCGAGGTTGCTTCGCGGCGCAGCAGTTCGACCACGGTGAGGGCGATGGGATTGGGCCGGCGCGGAGAGCGCGTGGCAAAGACTCCGTGGGGGCGATCGTCGGAGGGCGGGCGAGAGGTGAGATCGAATTCATCGCCCGAGTGGTCGAAGACCCAGAGCACGAAGAGATGCGAGAAGCCGTCGATGTCGGCCAGCCCCGGCTCAAATTCGCGGAGGAACTCGATGACGCCTTCGGCCTGGTGCTGAGCGCCGAGTCCTTTGGGGATGGCGGAGGTTTCGGTGTAGGGGGTATGGACGTAGGCGATGGGGCGAGGTGTGAACACAGGATTCTCCTCTTGTCTACATTCTGCATCTTCCACGGGCGCTTTCACGCCTGACATGCTGCAGATGCATAGGCTAAAATGGCGCCCTGCCGGAAAAGGCGTTGGCGGGAAAGCCCTGAAAGCCGCCGGCTGCATTCAACTGACATTTTCATCTCCAAGGAATCCGATGCGCCCGCTGGAATCGCCGGCAGGGGTGCGGGGCAGATTTGCGCGTACGCATTAAGATTGGGGCGCTTCGAACGGACGTCTGATGGGAGAATGGTTGCGAGGGGGTCGATCGATGCAGGCAGCAGTGGTGAACAAACTTGGACAGGCGCCCGAATACCAGACGTTTCCCGATCCGGTGGCCGGGGAGGGCGAGGTGCTGATCAAGGTGCGGGCGGCTGGGCTTCACCAACTGGTGAAGGCGCGGGCGAGCGGGGCGCACTACTCGAGCGAGGGCGTGGTTCCGATGGTGCCGGGAGTGGACGGAGTGGGAACGCTCAAGGATGGCCGCCGGGTGTACTTCGGATTTCCGCGGACGCCGTTCGGGTCGATGGCGGAGTGGACGGTGGCGCCGGAGGGGGTTTTGATTCCACTGCCGGATGGGATTGAAGATGCGCAGGCGGCGGCGATTGCGAATCCGGGCATGTCGGGATGGGTGGCTTTGAAGGAACGCGCGGGGCTGAAGGCCGGGGAGACGGTATTGATTCTGGGCGCGACGGGCGTAGCCGGGCAACTGGCAATCCAGACGGCGCGGCTGATGGGAGCCAAGCGCGTGATTGGCGTGGGCCGGAACGTGGAGGCGATTGCGGCGGCCGATGTGGACGCGGTGATTGCGCTGGGGGACAACGAGGACGCGGTGAAGAAGGCGTTTGCGGCCGAGGCGGCGCGGGGGATCGACGTGGTTGTCGACTACCTGTGGGGAAGGCCGACGGAACTGCTGCTGGAGGCGCTGGCGACGGGGTTTGACGAGGACTGGACTCAGCGGACGCGGCTGGTGGAGGTGGGGTCGATGGCGGGCAGGACGATTACGCTCGAAGGGGCGACGCTGAGGAGCATTGACCTGAGGATGATGGGAAGCGGATTTGGCGCGGCGTCATTGAAGACGATTCTGGGGGCGATTGGGGAACTGTTTGCCGCGACAGCGGAAGGGAAGCTGAAGATTGCGGTTGAGGCGGTTCCGCTGGCCGAGGTTGAGGCGGCATGGGACCGGGTTGAAAAGGGCCGCAGGATCGTGTTTACGGTCTAGGGCGTGTTCCTGAAAAGCTCGAAGGCAACCCGGAGTTAGTGACGATAAGCCTTTTTAATGGCGTGACCGGGAACACTTTCGGGGGGGTCCGGTGTCTAAGACAATAGAGGGCGCGGGGGTGCCTGGCGGTTGCAGGCGTCCCGTATCCCGCGCACTCCGGGTCAGCAAGGAGATTCCGGCGGCTTGAATTTTTGCCGTCCGGGGTGCCGCAACGAGCGTTGAAGCATGCAGATGCTTGGAACGCGCGAATTGCGGTAAGGTGGGAGGACACTGAATTGCAGGCGGACCTCACCATGGGCAATCTTGCCAGCGCGCTGACGTTTCAATCCGACGAGGCGGCTCTTATCGAGGAGCTTCGAGCCGGGTCGGAGGAGGCGTTTGCGTGGCTGATCGGCCGCTACCATCAGCCTATCTATTCCTTGTTGGCGCGCACCGCGCACGACCGCGCCGACGCTGCCGATCTGACCCAGGAAGTATTTGTGAAGGTATTCCGCGGGGTGGGCAATTTTCACGGCGAATCATCCCTGCGGACGTGGATTTACAGGATCGCACTGCGCGAGGCCTCAAACCAGCGGCGCTGGTGGATGCGGCACAAGCTGCAGGAGGTTCCGATCGAGCAGGAGATGGGGGAAGGGAATTCCGGGACGCCGCTGCGGTTGAAGGACATGCTGGTGGATCCCTCCGAATCGCCATTTGATGCGGCAGTGCACAGCGAGAACCGGGAACGGGTGGAGTGGGCGTTGAGCCAGGTTCCGGAGCCGTATCGCAGTACGTTGATCCTGCGCGACATCGACGGATTTGTTTACGAGGAAGTGGCGGAGATGCAGGGCGTGAATCTGGGAACGGTGAAGTCGCGGCTGGTGCGTGGGCGGGCCTTTTTGAAGGTGCTGCTTACGCAGCCGATGCAGGGCGCGTGTCCCACCGCCTATGCAGGATTTGAAATGACCTCGAGAGAGGAGGCGCGATGAACGGCTGCAGTACTGTGCAGGCAGGATTTACGGAATATCTGGATGGCCGGCTGAATGGACGTGAGATGCAGGATATCGGCGCACATCTCAAGGATTGCGATGAGTGCGCGCGGGAGTGGGAATCGCTGCGTCATGCGCAATCGTCGCTTGCGGCCCTGGGACCGGCGCCGGAACCGGCGGACCTGCCGCTGCGGATTCGCGTGGCGGTGAGCCGGGAACGGGCGCGCATGCGCAGGGGTTATTTTGCCGGCTGGGTTATGACATGGAAGAACACGGTGGGACCGTTTGTTTTTCAGGCTTCGGCAGGCCTGGCCAGCGCGGTGCTGCTGCTGGGGACGGTGATTGTGCTGGGTTCGATGTTCGCGCAGCCGGAGCAGGCACAGGCCACCCGGGATGAACCGCTTGGCATGGCCAGCGCGCCGCGGCTGCTCTACCAATCGAGCCTGGCCGGGAGCGACGATTTCGACGCGGTTTCAGGTCCGGTGGTTGTGGAGGTCTACGTGAACGACGAAGGCCAGGTGTACGACTATCGGATTGTCTCCGGCCCCACGGACGAGGCCACCCGCTCGCAAGTAGAGAACATGCTGCTGTTCAGCGTCTTTGAGCCGGCCCGCTTCTTCGGGCAACCGGTGCGTGGGCTGGCAGTGCTGTCGTTCTCGGGGGTTTCGGTGCGAGGATAGTGGTCAGTGGTCAGGGGGTCAGGGATCAGGGATCAGGGGGCGAGATCGCGCGCGGGCAATAGCCTGGGCGAGGCAAGTATTCTTCAGATGTGATCAGTAGGCCAAATGCAGCCCCGATGATTCCGCGCCGGAGAGGTTTCCTCGGGTCTCTTATCCGGTGGCTCGTGCTTGGAGTGGCGGCTCTTTGGTCGCTCGCCGTGCTGCTGCTGGTGGCCGCGCGGTGGATCGACCCACCGACCACGGCCGTGCACATCGAGCGCCGCATGCAGGCCTGGATACACCACAAGGCCTATCACAAACGATACAAATTCATTCCGCTCAGCGAAATCTCGCCTGATTTCCAGCATGCTGTCGTGGCTGCGGAGGATGCGCGCTTCTACCAGCACCATGGGTTCGATTGGCAGCAGATCCAAATCGCCGCCGAAGAGGATATGGACGGTGGCCGCAGCCGCGGAGCTTCAACGATTACGCAGCAACTGGTAAAGAACCTGTTCTTCGGGACGGGCCGCTCGATCCTGCGCAAGGGCGCGGAGTTCACGCTGGTGCCGGTTGCCGAATTGGCGCTCGGCAAGCAGCGCATTCTGGAGCTCTATCTCAACGTGGTGGAATGGGGCCCCGGCATCTACGGGGCAGATGCAGCGTCTCATGCCTACTACGGAACCGCGGCGAAGAACATCGGCGTGGAGCAGGGGGTGCGGCTGGCCGCGATTTTGCCGGCTCCGCTGAAGCGGCGGCCGGAGCGCATGAACAGCTACAGCACGCTGATCCTGGGGCGAATGCGGCAAATGGGGTGGTAGTCGCGGAAGAATCCAATGTTTACATTAGGGTTGTTGACGGGTGGGCGACAATCCAACAACTATTCTCGGTGTGCTTGGGTTTGGACTATGATTCCATCCAAATGCACAAAGTGGTTTTAGGTATCGCGATTACATTCACTTTGGTTTCCACGTCCCTGCATCCGCAGTCGATTCTCACGTGTGGTACACCAAGTGATCCGATGGGATTGACCACAGGCTACGCGCGAAGTGCGCGTGAGTTGGAGAATCTGAAGACGGCTCCACATGCCGCCTATCGGTCTGGGAAACACACGCTCGTCATTCGCTGGCAACGCGGAAACAGGTCGTTTCGAGATCAACCGCCATACACTGCGGAACTTGACGGAGTTCACTGGTCGTACTGCGGCTTCAATTCATTTTTGAAAATGCACCTGATCGGGAAGCAGGATGTGGATGTTTTCACGGGCGTACTTTTGAATGATTCCACGGGCGCAATGTTTGCAGCCGGAGAAACCGTATTGTTTTCGCCTTCCGCGAAGTATTACCTCGCTTACGAACAGCCAGACGGTCAAGACGGAGCAACCATCAGGCTGTACGACGTCAAGGGCGGATTGCTTTGGAAGGGCTTCAATAGATTGCTGTCAGCGGATGGGAAGAATATTGTCGCGGACTTCGAGAGCGTCAGTTGGACCAAAGACGACAAGCTGATCGCCGAGTACGAGGATCGCAACAATCGTCACAAAGTGATTCTCACTCGGGACAAGGAAGGGAACTGGGGCTGGCGCGAATAGCGGTCAAGTCACCGTCAATGCGGAAATTACTAGTTGAGCAACATTTGCGAAGAGTGTTGCCGAAAGAGTAATTGAAGGGTGGCAATCCACTCGCGATCTCAGCCCGACGGAATCAGTCTGGTTACAAGTTGGTGGAGCCCTGGAAATCCCAGCGCGGTGTCTAATGAAATAGAGAACCCAGAAAAGTCTCTTTGTGCTGGAGGAATCTCCATGTTCAGGGCCTGCGTTGCGATCGTTTTGTTCCTCTTTGTCAAAACCGCAAATGCCATTCAAGTACCCAAGGGCTTGGGCACCTGCCCCTCGTTAACTGCATGCTTGAGCCTATTGGACAAAGTCGTGCCCGAGCGCGATGACGGGGAAGGTAGCAATGGCGATGTTCTGGCGAGGGACTTGCGACGTTTTGGAGAGCCTGCCAAACAGGAACTTCTAAGGCGTGCAGTTGGAAGTAAGCCCGGCTGGCGTAACGTTGCCGGAGCCATACTGGCAGATTGGGGTTCCTGGAACGAAGGCGACATTCAAGCACTCCGTGATGCTCTGCGCAAGGATAAAGGTGGGTGGGTCGCTAGGCCCCTTGGCCAGATCGGGACACCGGACGCAATCCGCGCTCTCGTTGAGGATCTGTCCACTGCTGCTGATATAGAAAGCCAGACAGGATTTGCCCTCGAGAAGCTTGGCCCAAAAGCCATTCCTTTTCTTATTCCACTCCTAAAGGACCAAGAGAAATCATTGCTTGCCGCGCAGGTGATCGCCGAGATGGATCCATTGCCCACTGCCTATGCGAGCACCTGGGTCGTAACGGCCCTGGATGCCGAAGTCCCTTTAGAGGCGCGAATGGCAGCGTTGCGTGGTATCGCTGCACTGGGCCCGGCTGCGGAACATACAAGCGAGGCGCTCCACGTGCTGCTTAAAGACAATGATCCGGAACTCCAGAAGCAAGTCGGCGCGACACTCAGAGCCGTGCGCGATCCCATCGTGGTTGTGCAAATGGCGCAGTCCTGCCAACCGAAAGCGCCGCAGTTTGATTTTCTTGCGCTTGACTCCGACTTGTGTCTTCGAGAAATCGCCGAATTTGGCCCGGCAGGACAGGCGGCAGGTGAATCTTTGATGTCGTTTCTCACCTCGGCGAACGGGGCAGAGCAAGCTTACGGCATTTTGACACTTGGCTTCATCGATTACGATCCGGCACTCCCGAAGATCGAAGCGGCTCTGGATTCAACGGACTGGCGTGTGGTGTACGCCGCGATTTGGGCGACGGGTTGGCTAGGAGCTTCAGATGCAGCCGTGAAGCTCGACAAGTTGGCAGGCAACTACTGGCTCGTTGAACTTAGAGGCGATGCGGCAAGAGTGGCCGCTGCACTTCGCTCGCCGCAGGGTCGTATGAAACGGGGATCCTGGGACATCATGGACCATGGAATACGGCGCGATCCCACATGGGTGATTACCGACGGAGTTCGCGGCAGACAGCAATCTTGCCCTCGGAATCTCTGGGAATGGCAGGGCGAGAAATTCAAAATGCTCCCAAGCCCTGACGTGGAAGCGCATGCTCTTGATTTCGGAAATGGCAACATGTGGGGAGACTTGGTCGGGACCGATCATGGCGAATGGAGCGGCGAGTTGACGTGGGTTCCAAAACAAGGCGTGCCCGTCGTGCTCATCAGAGATAACGTGCATGGGATGGACTATGACAATGACGGCGCAATTGTGTTATTTGGCCTGGCTCACCTTGGCTTCAATTACGGATACGCGCTTAAGGTGAGCCGGAACGCTGATGGGAGTTGGACTCAGAAAGACATTGCGCGTTTGCCGGGAGAGCCACAGAGTTGGACGAGACTGAAGTTGGATCGAATTGCAGTTCTAACCGCAGGCAGGGTGGTTGTGTTCTCTTCAAAGGAGGGTGTTCTTGGCGTCGCGTCCTGCGCACAAAAATAGCTGAATGATTGCCCAATTCGCCGCCGTCTTGTCTTAACCCCTGGATCACCGTCCACCCGTCAGATACTCTTGCGTTAATAGCCAAATATCGATATGCAGGAGGGCTGTACTTTCCGAGGCTCCCATCCCCCTGCCCTCCTCCCGTTTGACCCTGCTGGCGCGTCTAACTAGACTTGCAGGTGGGTTCATTTCATGAAGTTTCATCCAGATCGATCGATTGCGTGTGTTTTGGCGACTTTTTTTTGCCTGCTGGCCGGATTTGTGGCTGCGCCGGCCTGCGCTCAAACGTCAAAAGGCGGTTCCAGCAGCCAGAGTTCGTCGTCTTCAGGGGTGTTTGCGCAGGAGAAGACGCCGTCGCTGATCGATCCGGCGGGACCGACCATCTCGCTGATCAGCCTGGAGCCGGTGTTTGTGATGGCGGCGGGTTTGAATGCCTGCGGCTACGACGAGGGCCTGGAGACCAGCGCGCCGGTGCGCAAGCGGGTGCGGGACGAGGTCGACCAGGCGCTCGCCAAGAGCGAGGACGCCCGCGCCAAGCGGGACGCGCTGTGCCTCTACATTGCGCAGCACCGCATGACGGGGACGGAGCGGGACATTGCGCAGTACATTTCGCTGTCTCTTTACCTGACGCCGCCGCCGGAGATGGAGACCACGGCGGACCTGACGGAGATGCCGCCCGACGCGACGCAGGTGGTGGAGGTTGTGCCGGCGCTCAAGGCGTTCGCGGCCGCGGTCGACCTGCACGGGATCTGGCTCACGGTGCACATGACCTACGACCAGGAAGCGGCCAAGGTACACGATTCGCTGTCGCAGATGATCGTATCGACGAATCTCTATCTCAAGATGCCGGCGTCGACTTATGACGGGCGGCGGTTCGTGGTGGTGATCGAGCCGATGCTTTCTCCGGGCACGGTGAATGCGCGCATTTACGGCACCGACTACGTGGTGGTGGTTTCGCCGATGAACGGGCAGATCAGGATGAGCGACGTTCGCCACACTTATTTGCACTACGTGATCGATCCTCTGCTGTACGCGCGATCGAATGCGATCGACCGGGAGGAGCCGATTCTCAAGGAGATACGGGAATCTCCGCTGGATTTCCGCTACCGCTCCGACACGGTGCCGCTGACCATCGAGTGCCTGATCAAGGCGATCGAAGCGCGGACCATGGACACGGGGGTTCCGATCTACAAGATTCCGACCACGGTGGACCGCTCAGATCTGCCACGCTACGAGCATGAACGCCAGGTAACGCTCGAGAAGGCGGAGGCGGTGCGGGTGGCCCTGGTGCGGCACGACATGAACCAGGGATTTGTGCTGACGCAGTATTTTTTTGAGCAGATGATCCAGTTCGAGAAGGATCCGGCCAGCTTGAAGGACACCATTGGCGAGATGGTGTACAGCATGGACATGGACCAGCAGGTGCACCGGGCGCGGCAGATCGAGTTTGACAAAGAGACGGACGAGGACGTGTTGCAGCGCAGCAAACCGCGGAAGCTGGAGGGCCTGGACCTGGCGGAGGCCAGGCTGTCGGCGGGAGACGTGGCCACGGCCGGGGCGATGGCGAAGAAGGTGCTGGCGGAGCAGGCCGATACGGTGCAATGGACGGCGGAGGCGGCGCGCGCGCATTTCATACTGGCCAGGGTGGATTTGATGACCGGCCACCCGGATGAGGCGATCGACGATTTCCAGAAGACGCTGGCGACGAGCAAGGAGCAGCGGCTGCTGGCGTGGTCGCACATTTACCTGGGGCGGATGCTGGATCTGGAATGCAAGCGCGACGAGGCGCTGGCGGAGTACAAAGAGGGGCTGGCGGCGCGCGATGGTCAACTGGACACGCGGATTGCCGCCGAGCGAGGCGTGAAGACGGCCTACGCGATGAAGGGCCACAGCTGCGATGACGATGCCGACGACGTTGCGCCGGTTGCGGGTCCGGCCAAGGCCGCGCCCGGAGGCGATGGGACGCAGAAGCCGCAATAATCGGATGGGACTCAAATCGGACGGGAGTCAAGGCCGTCCAATCGAGCGATGGATAGCAGCGGGCATCGAGGATGCATCTTGATTGCAAAGGAACTGCCGGGCGCCGGCCTTTCCCCCCTCAGGTAACCTGAAACCTGGCGAGGCGCGCGTGGAAGCAACACTGAAAGAACTCGAAACCGCACTGGGGCATGGATTCTCGAGCCGTGAGCTGCTGGTGCGTTCTCTGACGCACCGTTCGCTGGCCAACCAGGTTGCGCAGGAGCGCGGAAAAGCAGAAGCGGAAGAGACAGAGATTGGGACTGGGAACAATGAGCGCCTGGAGTTTCTGGGAGACGCGGTGCTGAGCCTGGTGGTGGCGGAGGCGCTTTACGGGTCGCACCCGGAGTGGCAGGAGGGGGAGTTGACGCAGGTCCGCGCGCGGTTGGTGAGCCGGCTGCACATGGCGAGCGTGGCGGAGGCGATCGGCCTGGGCAAGCACCTGCGCTTGAGCCGCGGAGAGGAACGCAGCGGTCTGAGGCGCAGGAGCACGGTGCTGTCGAATACGATGGAAGCAGTGATGGGAGCGTTGTTTCTCGATGGCGGGCTGGAGCCGGTAAAGGCATTTGTGCGCAGCCAGGTGATGGGCGAGACGGCCGAATTGCTGGCGGAAGAGTTGCGTGCGGGCGCGGCGCTGGGCAACTACAAATCGGCTCTACAGGAGCGGTTACAGGCGGCGAGGGCCGGGACACCGGTTTACCGGGTAAAGAGCGAAAGCGGGCCCGACCACAAGAAGCGTTTTCTGGTGGAAGTGCGGCTGAAGCCGGACGCAGATGAGCCGGGAAAACCGCTGGCGCGCGGCCTGGGCAGCAGCAAGAAACTTGCGGAACAGGATGCGGCGCGGCGGGCGCTCAAAAAGCTGGCAACGCCGGAAGCGGGAGCCCGGAAAGCGGCTGAGCCGGATGCGGACGAGGAGGAACACGCAGCGCAATGAGCACTCCTGCCAACACCACTGCGAACGTTCCCGGCCAACGGCGTGTTTCGATTCTGAGCTGGCTTGCGCATCTGTGGCGCCATCTGCCTACTGTTCCAGAGGCGCTGGCCACACTGCTTTCGCTGATTGTCGTCACGCTGTTTCTGCATACGTTTGTGCTGCAACCATTTCTGATTCCCTCTGAAAGCATGGAACGGACGCTGCTGGTGGGGGATTTTCTGCTGTTCAACAAGCAGGTCTATGCGCCGTCGAACCGCCTCAGCCAGTGGTTGTTGCCGTATCGTCCGGTGGAGCGGGGCGACATCATCGTCTTCCATCATCCACAGCCGCCGTTGTTGATCAAGCGGGTGGTGGGGATTCCCGGCGACCGGCTGCGGATTGCAGATGGGCGGGTGCTGGTGAACGGGGTAGCGCTCGACGAGCCTTATGCGGCATTCGAGCCAGCGCCGCTCGATGACTTCCGCGACAATTTTCCGGCAACGATATACACCGACCCCACGGTCGATCCGGAATGGTGGCGGCAGATACAGAGCCTGACCCGGAACGGGGAACTGGTGGTGCCGGAGGGAGAGTACTTTGTGCTGGGCGACAACCGCAACCACAGCAACGATTCGCGGTTCTGGGGGTTCGTGCCGCGGCAGGCGATCGTGGCTCGGCCGCTGGTGATCTACTTCTCGCTTCGGCGGCCCTCGAGCACGGATGTGCAGCAGGCCGCGGATGATAGACTCGGACACGAAAGAGAACTCTCAGAGCGGCTGACGGGATTTGCGCGCTGGAAGCGGATTTTCCGCGTAGTGCATTGAGAACAGTGGTCAGTGATCAGTGGTCAGGGATCAGGGACTCGGGACTCGGGAATAGGGAACAGGGAACGTTGATAAAGAGTGACGGGATGACGAAGAAGAAAACGCCGGCTGGCAAAGAGCCGTTTGAGACGCAGCGCGGCCCCGGTTCTGTGAAAGACGACTCAGCCCTCGCTGAAGAAAAGGTGGAGGAGACGCCGTTTGAGGCGGTCGCCAGCATCTGCGGGGTGCTGGTGGTGGGACTGTTTATTCTCACTTTTCTGGCTCAGAATTTCGTCATTCCCTCGGGATCGATGGAGAAGACGCTGTTGGTGGGGGATCACCTGTTGGTGGACCGCCTTACTCTGGCTCCTCCGGCCAAGTGGATGCCGCTCGAGCATTACCGCGAGCCCCGGCGCGGCGATGTGGTGGTTTTCATCAAGCCATCGCCAGAACCGACGCCGGATGCCGACGGCAAGCCGCAGTATTTATTCCTGGTGAAGCGATTGATTGGCGTTCCCGGCGACCACATTCACCTGCGCGACGGCGTTGTGATCATCAACGGAGCGCCGGTGACTCCGGCAGCCGGTCAACAGGATTTGCCTACCAATTCACCAGCGGAGCTCGAATATCTCGATGAATTCCCGGCCATACCGCCGGCCATGGATCCGAGCGAGGGAGCTACCGAGGACTGGTCAGTGGATGCGCCCAATTACATTGTGGATGGGGAGCTGGTGGTTCCAGCGGGCAAGTATTTCATGATGGGCGATAACCGGCACGACAGCCTGGATTCGCGGTACTGGGGATTTGTGCCGAGGGCCAACATCGTGGGCCGGCCGCTGTTCAACTACTGGTCTTTTGAGACTCCCGAGTCGGAGTATGACAGGACGGGGATCGGCAACAGGCTGGAGTGGATGGGCCATGTGGCGCTGCATTTTTTCACTGAAACGCGCTGGAAGCGGACGTTTCACCTGGTGAAGTAAGGGCAGTTACCGGCTGAAACCTGGCAACGCCTTTAACCGGCCACTCAAGAAAACCGATCACTGAATCGACGATGACAGAATACGCGCAAGGCCGGCAACGAAAGCGGAGGCGGCTTCAACTGGCGCTGGCGGCGGTTGTGGCCATCCTTCTGGTGCTGCTGGCTCCGCCGCTGGTGAGCGTGAGCCGGTACAAGAGCCAGATTACCCAGCTGATGTCGTCGTCGCTGGGCAGGCCGGTGCGGCTTTCTTCAGTGGAAGTTCGACTGCTGCCGCGGCCGGGATTTGTGCTCACCGATCTGAGCGTGGCAGAAGATCCGGCCTATGGGGCCGAGCCGGTACTGCACGCGAATACGGTGGTCGCTTCGATCCGGCTGCTGCCGCTGTGGCGTGGACGCCTGGAGATCGGGCAGATCAGCTTGGACGAAGCCAGCCTGAACCTGGTGCGCACGGCGCCGGGGCGGTGGAATCTAGATCCGATTTTCAGGACGGCCGCCGCGAAGGCGGGATCGACGGACAACGGCGGGGGTGAACGCCGAGCCGGGCCGCTGCCTTACCTGAAAGCCACCAACTCCCGTATCAACATCAAGGACGGCGCGGAAAAGCTGCCCTTCTCTCTGATCAACACCGACCTGGAGTTCTGGCAGGAGAATCCGGGGGACTGGCGCATCCGGCTGCGCGGGCAACCGGCGCGAACCGACGTGAGCCTGGACACGGAAGACACGGGAGTGATGCGTCTGGAAGCGAGCGCGCGGCGTGCGCCGAAGCTGCGCGAGATGCCGGTGCACGTGGAGCTGGATTGGCGGGAGGCTCAACTCGGCCAGCTTGCCCGTCTGATTCTGGGCTCCGATCCGGGCTGGCGCGGGGACCTGACGGGCGAGCTCGAATTGGACGGCACGGCGGATGCGGCCCAGATCAGGACGCGGCTGCGGGCCACGCGGGTTCATCGCGCGGAATTCGCTCCCGCCGAGCCACTGGACTTCGACGCCAACTGCGGATTTGTGTACCACTATTCCCGGCGAGCGCTTGAGAAGCTGGTATGCGACTCGCCGCTTGGGGACGGCCGGATCGATGTAACCGGGAGTTGGCCGGATGCGAACCAGCCGCCGGTGCTTTCGATCGATCTGGACCGCATACCGGTTGCGGCGGCCCTGGCTGCGCTGCGAACGCTGCGCAGTGGGGTTGCGCCCGATCTGGAGGCCAAAGGCACGGTCAGCGGGAAGATTGCCTACGCGGCAACCGCGACCGCGGGCGAAGTGCAAGCCGAGCCCGTGAGAGCAGGGAGGCGGCGGCAAGCCAAGGCCGCTCCGGTGGCGCAAGGGCCGCTTACGGGCACGCTGACCGTGGATGGTTTTGAGCTGGGCGGGAATGGCTTGAGCCGCCCAATTCAGGCGCCGAGATTAGTGCTGGAACCGGTGGCCGCTGCCTCGGCTGCGGAAGACCAACGGCAGGCGCTGGCAGGAACCATGACTTTGCCCGCGGGCGGAACGACTCCGCTTTCAATCAACTTCAAGATGGCGCTCTCCGGATACCAGGCGACGGTGCGTGGCCAGGCGAGCCTGGCACGAACGAGAGAACTGCTTCATGCGGCGGGGATGGCTGAGCCCGCGGGACTGGACGCGCTGGCGGGCGATCCGATTGCAATCGATTTAAGCGCCGAGGGTCCGTGGCTGCGGGCCCAGGAGATCCGCCCCGACAGTCTTCCAACGGAAGCGGCGCTGCCGGCAACGGAGGCGGCGCTACCCGCAGCGGCGGCGGCGGCAACGCAGGCCACGGACAGCGTGAGCGGCACGGTGACGGTGCGAGAGGCCAATTGGAAGGCCGATTTCCTTGCCAATCACGTGCAGATCGCCCAGGCGACGCTGCACCTGGGCGGCGGCGAGATTCGCTGGGATCCGGTGGCTTTCTCCTACGGTCCAATGAAGGGAACGGCGAGCGTGGTATGGTCAACGAGCTGCGCCGGCCCGGAACCCTGCGCGACCCGTTTTCAAGTGCAATTTGGCAATCTGGACGCATCTACGGTGGAGACTGCAATTCTGGGAGTGCAGGAGAAGGGCACGCTGCTTTCAACCCTGATTGACCGTCTGCACCCCTCCACGGCTCCGCCCTGGCCGGAGCTGATGGGCACGGTGACGGCCGATTCGCTGGTCCTGGGACCGATCACGCTCCAAGGAGTGTCGGCCGACCTGAGGGTTCTGCATACCGGTGCAGAAATTGCCAACCTCGATGCCGGCCTGTCCGGCGGCCGCATTCACGTTGCCGGATCGCTCTTGAAGCCCGCCACCGACGCGGACAAGCCTACTTACACCTTCGAGGGCGGATTCCAGAAGCTCGACGTGACCTCAGTGGGCGCGATGCTCGGGTTGCGCTGGGCCGGGGCTCCCTTGAACGGCAACGGCAAGATCGAGCTCTCAGGCTACACCGCGAAGGATCTCGCTGCCACGGCCCACGGCGCACTCCACTTCGAGTGCCGGCGCGGAGCTATCGGCAATCAGCCGTCGGAATCTTCCAAGGCCGGACCTGTTCCCGCCGCGCTGGCACGTTTCGATCGCTGGCGCGGGGATGCATCGATTGAGAACGGCGCGGTGACGCTGGGGCAAAACGAGATTCAATATGGCAGCCAGAAGCGCGGCGTGGAGGGAACAGTGACGTTTGGCGAACCGCCCAAGGTCAGCCTTACCGCGGCTAAAGAGGCGCTGGCTGAGAAGCGGTAGGGGGCTGGCGGGACCCGGGGCTTTGAGCCTGAGGCCGATTGCGATTTGAGAGCCCGACCCGCAGGTCCTTCGACTGCGTTTGGCGCAAAGAACGCGCCAAACTTCGCTCAGGATGACAGCATCATTAGTCTGTTATTCGTTGGCTTCGATGCGGCGGCCGTGCAGATCCTGCAAGGGGCGAGTGTTCATCTTGTAGAGATTTGAGAATGCGCGTGCCTGGTCGCGGCTGATGCTGAGCTGATCTTCAAAGACGAACCAGCGCACTCCCTCAGTGCAGGGCGGCGCGGTGAGCGATCCGGTATAAGTCCAGTAGCCGCGGTCGGCGGGAATCAATCCGGCGGCATTCACCATGTCAGCAACTTTTGCGCTCGCGCCCGCGGTTGCGGGCAGGTGATCCCATAGAGTGGCCATGGTGGCATTGGGGAAACCGCGATCCACGCTGAGGCGCACGGCCAGCACGGCCAGCTTGCCGTCGGCGCTGCGGTGAACCAGATGAAGCTCCAAATCGGAAAGCTTGCCGTTTACGGGAGTTTCGCCGGGATGATGGAAATGGAACTGGATGAGGTCGTAGCGAACGCCGCCGGCCACGATGTAGCTGCCGGGATCGACGTGAACTTCGACGGTGTGGCCGGTGTTGACGAGCGTGACGGGGCCGGCGATGTAGTGGAATTCGATGGGTTGCAGGTTCTTGTTGAGGCGGGCATGGCGGATGTCGACGGGCGACTGCTCGTGTCCTTTGGAGCAGGCCTGGTAAGCGGGGTCGAGCTTGCCCCATTCCAGCGGCCCGGTCTTGGCGAAGTAACTCCAATTGGCGGGGTTCTGCGCGGCGCAGAGGGCGGAAAAGGCAAGCAGAATGGGGGCAACGAAAGAAGTACGCATCGAATTCTCCAGAACCGGGGACGTGTTGGGGCGTCCTCGGAAGATTCTAAGACATCGACGCGGTGCGGGGCATTTGGGTTTGGTGGTGAGTTGAGGAATGTGGGGTGAAATTCGAGGTTTCCCCGGCACCCGGAGGATTTTGGTTTGGTGGAATCCCCGGTCCCCAAAAGCGAGGGACCGGGGGCACCCGGCGTGGGGCTCCGGGTTGAGATTCCCAAGTCCTAAAAACGGGACCTGGGGCACCCGGGGTTTCGTGGGCGGATTTACTTTGCGGCGGCGGCTACTCCGGCCTGTTCGGCCAGGGCGGCGGCTTTGTCGGTGGCTTCCCAGGTGAAATCGGGATCGTTGCGGCCGAAGTGTCCGTAGGCGGCCGTCTTGCGGTAGATGGGCCGGCGCAGGTTGAGGCTCTCAATGATGCCTTTGGGGTTGAGCGAGAAGTTCTTGCGGATCAACTCGGTGAGGCGGGTTGCGCTCAGCTTGCCGGTTCCGAAGGTTTCAACGAGGACTGAGACCGGCTCGGCCACGCCGATGGCGTAAGCAAGCTGGACTTCAACCTTTTCAGCCAGACCCGCGGCTACGATGTTCTTGGCGATGTAGCGAGCCATGTAAGCGGCGGAACGGTCCACCTTGGTCGGATCTTTTCCTGAAAAAGCGCCGCCGCCGTGCCGGCCCATGCCGCCGTAGGTGTCCACGATGATCTTGCGGCCAGTGAGGCCGGTGTCGCCCATGGGTCCGCCGATGACGAAGCGGCCGGTGGGGTTGATGTGGTACTTGGTGTGCTCGTCAAGCCACTTGGCGGGCAATACGGCCTGGATGACGTGCTTGAGGATGTCGGCGTGCAACTCCTCGTTGGACACGCTCTCAGCGTGCTGGCTGGAGATGACCACGGCGTCAATGCGCTCGGGCTTGCCGTTCTCGTCGTACTCCACCGTGACCTGGCTCTTGCCGTCGGGGCGAAGGTAAGGCAGCTTTCCGCTCTTGCGGACCGCGGTCAACTGCTGGCAGAGTTTGTGGGCCAGAGAGATGGGGGCGGGCATCAGCTCCGGAGTTTCGTTGGAGGCGTATCCGAACATCATTCCCTGGTCGCCGGCGCCGCCGGTGTCAACGCCCTGGGCGATGTCGCCGGACTGCTTGTTGATGGATGAGATGACTGCACAGGTGTTGGAGTCGAATCCATAGAGAGCGTTGTCATAACCGATGGAGGCCACAACACCGCGGACGAGGCTCTGGAAATCGACGTAGGCCTGGGTGGTGATTTCGCCGGCGATGACCACCAGCCCGGTGGCCGTGAGGGTCTCGGCGGCTACGCGGCTGTAGGGATCCTGCTCCAGGCAGGCGTCGAGAATGGCGTCGGAGACCTGGTCGGCAATTTTATCCGGGTGGCCTTCGGTGACTGACTCAGAGGTAAACAAGAAACGATCGCTCAACTTCAGACTCCTTCTCATTCAAGGGATTTAACGTCCTTCTATTTTAATTGGGCGGAGCGACGGGAGCAAAGGCCGGCAGCGAACGGCGAGGAATGCGCGTTCAACGGGTTCGATGGGGCATTAACCGGTCCTGGCTTTATGGAAAGCCTGGCGATCAGCCGCGAATCAGTGGCTGAACCAGCCGTGAATGCGGGCAAACAGGGCGTGTGCCGAGGAGGTTGCGGAATGAGTTGCGGCGGAGAACGCGTGAGACGGCAACAGGGTGGGCCACCACCCGGAGCGGAGGCCGTAGTAGCGCACGGAGAGGAAGGCCGCCGCGGCTACGACGAGCAGCAGCAGGATGGCGCCGAGCCAGCGCAGGCGGAGCTCGACGGCATCGTGGCGCATGATGCGCGCTTTACCGACGTTGGCTGCGAAAGTGGTCCAGCCGTGGTCATCTTCGATCGACTGTCCGGATGCGGAATAGGCTCTTAGAAAGCGGTCTGTCCAGTCGTGTTCGTCGAGGCCCACAGCGTTTACGTAGCCGCGGACGATGCCCTTGCTGAGGATGCCGCCGGGAAGGAGGCGAAATCGTTCCTGCTCCAGCGCCAGGAGGTGACGCTGGCTGATTTTGGTGACGGCGGTGATATCTTCCAGCGCAATGCCGCGGGAAAGCCGCTCCATGCGCAGGTCTTCTCCAAAATTGCCCATCGAGGCCCAAGAACGGGATTCAAATCCCGCGGGATTTCCACAACCACAATAAACCCGGTTCACAGGCACGTCAAAGCCGATTCTCGGGACCGCCTTTATTTTCACTAACCTGGGGCCGGGACTGTGCCAATTTTGTACACATCCCGAATAGGTCCGCAGGGGAATCGAAGGGGTCCTATTTTGGGCCGAGAGGAAGGGAAATGCGCTGACCGGGCAGGCAGGCTGGGGCTGTTACCCTGAAGGCGAGGGATTTTTGAGGCTGTATTCTCTCTCGGAGCAAGGCCAAAAGAATGAACAAGCTCATCTTTGCCAATCTGATTCACCGCCCGCTGCGCTCGATCATCAGCGTGCTGGCGGTGGCCATTGAAGTGGTCATGATTTTGTCCATCGTCGGCATCTTCATGGGCATGTTGAACGACGAGAAAGAGCGCACCAACGGGATCGGCGCCGACCTGGTGGTCAGTCCGTCGAATGCCAGTTTCATGAACGGCATGAGCGGCGCACCGATGCCGGCCAAGCTGGCCGGCTTTCTCGGCACGCTGCCCCACGTGGCCGTGGCCGCGCCGGTCATCACCAATTTCTCCATGGGGGACTCGCTCGAGATCCTTTTTGGAGTTGACTTCAAGAGTTTTGATGCGCTCAAGCCGTTTACCTTCATCGAAGGAGGGCCGTTTGAGGGGCCTTATGACGTGATCGTCGACGATGTGTGGGCCAAGACCGGCGGCGGCCACCACCATGTAGGGGAGACGATCAACATTCAAAGCCTGCACCATCAATTCCGAATCTGCGGCATCGTGGAGAGCGGCAAGGGCGGGCGCAGGGTGGTGCCCATCGATACTCTGGGCGCGCTGACCGGCTCAGTTGGCAAGGCATCGGTTATTTATCTCAAGGCCGACAATCCCGCCAACAACAGTTTGATCGGTCAGGAGATTGAGGCGACGCCCGGCATGCAGGGCTATCGCGTGCAGCCCATGGAAGACATCATCTCGATGTACACGCCATCGCGGTTTCCCGGCTTCGATCTTGCGCTGCGGGTGGTCATCTCGATTGCCGTCATCGTGGGCTTCCTGGTGATCTTCCAGACCATGTATACGGCGGTGCTGGAGCGGACGCGGGAGATCGGCATCCTGAAATCGATGGGAGCGTCAAAAGCCACGGTCGTCGGAGTGGTGCTGCGCGAGTGCGCGGTGCTGGCGGTTGCAGGCGTGCTGGTGGGCATTGCCTCCACCTATGGAGTGCGGGTGCTGCTGGGCCTGCGGTTTCCATCCTTCGCGTTCGAGCTGACTGTGGCATGGATCGTCAATGGAGCGGTGATCGCCTTTGCGGGAGCGCTGTGCGGCGCGCTTTACCCGGCGTGGATGGCGGCGCGGAAAGATCCGATCGACGCGCTGGCGTACGAGTAAAGCAGTGGTCAGTGATCAGTGATCAGTGGTCAGGGAACAGCCGGTAGCGAGTCGGCGGGGCGGGCTGTAAAATCTGCGTATGAAGCGGCTCGGGGTTGTGGTTGTACTGGAACTTTTTTTCTTTGCCTCTTCGCTTTTGGCGCAAGCTGCGAGAGACACGATTACCACGCAGGTTCCCGCGTGCCCGGCCACGGCTACGCTCGATCAACTCGTCAAGGCGCTCGATGACGCGGTGAGCGGTCCGGCGGACAGGGACCGCACCTGCTTCCGCGATGTGATGCTGCCCGATGCGCGGCTGATGCCGATTCAATTGGGCGCGGACGGCAGCATACAGCCGCACGTTCTTACCGTGGATGGCTGCATCGATGCGGTACGGAAGCGGGGCAGCGCAGTTTTCTACGAGCGGCAGGTAAAGGTGAGCACTGAAAGATACGGCTCGCTGGCGCACTTGTGGAGCACGTACGAGGTGCGCCCCACGCCCGACGGCAAGCCCGAAGTGCGCGGCATCAACAGCATCCAGGCGGTCTTTGACGGGCAGCGCTGGAGAGTGATCTCGATTCTTTGGCAAGCTGAGACGCCTGCCGAACCGGTTCCGGAGAAATATCTGCCATGAGCACACAAACCATTGTTCTAGTCGATTTGGATACGATTCGCGCGGCCGCGAAGCGCGTTGCTTCAATTGCATTCAAGACTCCGCTGGTGCGGGCGCCGTTTCCCGGCGTGGCGGGGCGCGGGATGGGCAGGGAGATCTGGCTCAAGGCGGAGAGCCTGCAGCCGATTGGCGCATTCAAAATCCGTGGAGCGGCGAACAAGATTCTGCAGCTTACGCCGGAGGAGATTGGGCGCGGAGTGATCACGTATTCGAGCGGCAATCATGCGCAGGGCGTGGCTTATGCGGCGCGCGAGGTGGGCGCCAAGGCGGTGATCGTGATGCCTTCGAACGCGCCGGCAATCAAGCGCGCGGCGACCCTGGCGCTGGGGGCCGAGGTGGTGGACGTGGGAGTGGCCTCGAGCGAGCGGCTGGCGGTGTCCGAGCGGCTGGTGCGCGAGCATGGATACATCGTGATTCCGCCTTACGATGACGAGCAGATCATTGCCGGACAAGGGACCTGCGGGCTGGAGATTGTGGAGGAGCTGCCGGATGTAGACCTGGTGCTGTCGCCGGTTTCGGGAGGCGGGTTGCTGAGCGGCGTGGCGGCGGCGGTGAAGCAGTTGCGGCCGCAGGCGAAGGTCTTCGGCATTGAGCCGGAGCTGGCCGGCGATACGGCGGAAAGTTTTCGTACCGGCTCGATTGTGACGTGGGGAGCGGAGCTGACCAGCCGGACCATTGCCGACGGGCTGCGGACGCAGAGCGTGGGGGTGCGGAATTTTGCCCACATCCAGGCGTTTGTGGATGGGGTCATCACGGTGACGGAGGCTGAAATTCGCGCCGCGATGCGGGCCATTGTGGCTACGACGCGGCTGGTTCCCGAACCCAGCGGCGCGGTGACTACGGCTGCTCTGCTGTTTCATGCCGGGGAACTGCCGGAATACAAAAAAGCCGTGGCGGTGGTGAGCGGCGGGAATGTGGACCCGGCGCTGCTGGCTGAAGTGCTCACCGAAAGCGCGAATTAGCGTCGTTCAACTATGATTCTTTCCGTGATGAAGCCTCGAATCCTCGCCGTCTCAGCCCTCTCCTTCGGGCTGGCGTTGTTGTGTGCCGGAATGCCGGCCGGCGGACAAAAGAAGCCTCAGCAGCAGGAGAAACCCATGGCCGGGCCGCGGGCCACGCCGCTGCGAATCACCTGGCTTTACATATCGCCCGACAAAGGCGCGCAAAAGGTGGACCGGGTGCAGATTGGCCGGGAGATGGTGATGGCGGAGAAGAGCGGGCCGTGGATGCGCGTCTACGCCAACACCGACATTGTGGAGGCGAGGGGGAAGGATGCGCCTGAATTCGGGAGCGACGATACGCCGCCGCCGATCTCGGGCTGGATGGAGGCCAAGGGGGTGGTGGTGGAGACCACGCCGAACGGCGACCAGATCCTGATGGGAGCGGCGGCCAACCAGGAGGCGCTGGCTTCAGATCCGCGCGGCCCGGCCAATGCGGCCGAGAGCGCGCGGCTGCTGTATCGCAGGCTGGCGGAGATGTTTCCCAACTCGCCCCTGGTTTCAGAAGCGGCGTGGCGGGCGGCGGATATTCAGTGGCAACTGGAGAAGGCGGATTCCGCTTCGCTGCCCTCGGCCAAGGAAAAAGAAGCGTATATGCGCCAGCAGATGGACGAAGACGAGCTGAAGAAAGTGATCAAGTATTATCCACGCACGCGCTGGGCGGCGCTGGCGGCCTTTGAACTGATCGACAACAAGCTTTGCGGAGACTGGGAAGGCTCGACTCAATGCCCGGAGAAGGAAGCCGACCTGTACGAGAAATATGCGGTCGAGTATCCAGACGGGCCGCGAACCGCGGAGGCACTCTACCAGGCCGTTTACCGCGATGCGGTGCTGGCGGACATGTTTGCTGCGAGCGGAAGCGACAAGAAAAGCAACGAGGCGCACAGCCATGCCAGCGAGCTGCTGGCGAGGCTGAGAGCACACTTCGCGGATTCAGATTACACGTGGCGGGCCGGCGCCCTGGTGTACAAATTGGATGAAGGCGTTCCGGTTTACGGCATCGATCGGGAATGAGCGTTTGCTGGCTGCGGGACGTTTTTGCTTTGGACTTGTAGATTGCACGATGGAGGCTTTTTGAGCCCGTATCTCTTGTCAGTCATTTTGGGAATTGTGGAAGGCCTGACCGAATTCCTTCCGGTCAGTTCGACGGCGCACCTGCGCATTACTGAAGCGCTGATGAAACTCCCGTTGGATGACCCTTACTGGAAGATGTTCACGGTCGTGATCCAGGTGGGAGCAATCCTGGCGTTGTGCCTGCTGTTTCTGACGCGAATTGTGGATTTCATGCGCACGTTTCCGCGGGGCGAAGAAGGCGACCGGACGTGGCTGAATCATCCCATCTCACTCACGCTGATTGCCTTCGCGTTTACTTCTGTGCCTGCACTGCTGCTGCACAAGTGGAGCGAAAAGAACCTGGGCAGCCTGCGGGCGATTGCCTGGGCGCTGCTGATCGGCGGAATCGTGATGTGGTTCATCGACGTCTGGTCGCAACGCTACGAGGCAAGCACTACCCACGTGGAGCAGATGACTCTTCCGCAGGCGATCTGGATCGGGCTCTGCCAGACGCTTTCGGCTGTTTTTCCTGGAACTTCGCGTTCCATGTCCACGATTGCCTCGGGGCAACTGGTGGGGCTCGACCGGCCCGCGGCGCTGGAGTTCAGCTTTCTGCTCTCGATTCCGACGATGATTGCCGCGACCGGATGGGACCTGGTCAAAGAGATTCATCCCAGCAAAGTGGCCGGTGGAGCGGCGGCGGCCCACGTGGTGATGAATTCCGAGCGCTGGATCGTGCTGCTGATCGGGACGGGAGTGTCGTTCATCGTGGCGCTGGGTGTGGTGGAGTGGTTCCTGTTCTGGGTGCGCAAGCACGGGTTTACGGTGTTTGCCATTTACCGCATTTTGCTGGGCGGGGCGCTGTTGATCTGGGGCGCGAGGATTCTCGGGGGCTGATCGGCTATGAAGGCTTCTGTGTTTTTCGTGATTGCACTCTGCGTCGTTCGGTTTGCAAACGCACAGGTAATCATGGAGCCGACAGACCGGCCGGTGACCTTGGCCGGAACGAATCGGGAGATTCACGGTTACGGACCTCCGGGCTTCGGAGAAAACAAGAAAGCCGACGCGCCAGTCAACTATCTGGTAATCGATTTGCCGAGGCCAATCAATATTCCTTGTATCCCCGAGCGACCCTAATGGAAGTCAACGGACTGTGGGGCGGCCAGGCGGCTCAAGCTGTTCTTCTCCACGGGCAATCGGGATGAGCTGGAACTGACGGCCAAGAACATGAAGGGACGAAGAGTCGGTTTGACTGGCACGCTCAAGAGACAGGCCACCGCAGGCGAAATGACGCCTATTTATTTCGAGGTGACTGCGATACAAGCAACGCCGAACGGTTCATAGAGCAATCTGGCGGGTAAGGTGCTGCTTTCTACACACGCCAATGTGTGATAAGCTACACATGCGTGGAGGTGTGGCAATGGCAACCAATCTGGCAATCGACGATGGGCTTATCGATGAGGCGCGGCGCGTGGGAAACCACAAGACAAAGAAGGAAGCGGTCACCACGGCCTTGAAGGAATATATCGATCGGCGAAGGCAGCTTGAAATTCTCAAGCTATTCGGCACCATCGATTACGATCCCGCCTACGATTACAGGAAGATGCGCCAGCTCGATCGTATCGAGATCGAGCCGTGAAAGTCCTGATTGACACCTGTGTCTGGTCACTTTTACTGAGGCGCAGGAACAGGGCGGCAATGAGCGGCGAAGAGCAATTCATGCTTACATCGCTCACTGACGCGATCCAGGATGGCCGGGTAGCCATTATTGGTCCGATCCGGCAAGAAGTCCTCTCCGGCATTAAGGATAAGGTTCAATTCGAGAAACTGCAAGCTGCGCTTGATGCTTTCCGGGATGAAGGGCTCACAACGTTCCATTACGAAGAGGCCGCGCGCCTGTACAATCTCTGCCGCAGCCGCGGCCTCGAATGTGGATCGACTGACATTCTGATTTGTGCAGTCGCGGTCCAAATGCAGGCGGCTATATTGACCTACGATCAGGGCCTGATGCGGTGCATCCAGGTTCTGCGGGCCGAGGGACTGCTGAAATAGAGCCATAATCCCGCCCGGGGGTTTGCAGCGTGGTTCCCCCTGCTTGTTTTGGGCCGGAATCAGGGCGTTGGACGGGGATAATAGAGGCTGCTCTGGGATTATTTGCCCGCTCCAACTGCCGGCCATTTTTCGCGGCGGCCGAGGAGCGGAAAAGCCCCGTCATGAAGCCGATTCGAATCGTTCTGTCGCCTACGCGCAGCCGCCCCGTCAATGTGTTTCTGGGGCTGGTGCTGTTGCTGGTCTCGCTCCTCCTTTTACTTTCCCTGGCCACTTACCATGCCACTGATCCGTCGCTGAATACAGCCGGCGATGCAGCCCTGGAACATGCGGCGCGGAACTGGATCGGCATCTTCGGCGCATACGCCGGCGACCTGCTGCTGCAGACTTTTGGGGTAACGGCGTTCTTTCTTCCGCTGTGGCTGGGCGGAGTGGGCTGGACGTGGATGCATTCGCGGCCGGGCGGATCGGCCCTGCTGCGCTGGATCGGCACGCTGCTTGCGCTGGTTTTTGTTCCTGCTATCTTTGGCCTTGCGCCATGGCACTGGCGCTGGCTGCACGCGGTTCCGGTGGAAGGCGTGACGGGGCGGCTGATGGCCGGTGTGCTGGTGAGCTACCTGAATATTCAAGGCGCCTGGGTGGTAGCCGCGGTGCTGGCCGCCGTGGGCCTCTATTTTGCCTCGGCGATCAGCTTCCAGGCTCTCAAAGAAAGCATGGAGGAACGGTGGCTGCGCATGGTCTCCTGGCTTGAACGCTGGCGCAACTGGCGCGAGGAGCGCGCGGAACTGCGGGAGGAACGCGAGGCCCGGCAGGCAGAAGAAGACGAGCCGGAGGACCTGGCAACGGTGTCGCATGGAGCGCGGAGGGGGTGGTTCGCGGCGTTTTTCAGACGCCGGAACCGAGAGCCGGAGATCGATCCGGTGGATGAGATTCCGGCATTCCAGCGGGTGGCCGCTCTGCCGGCGGAAGAAGACGCACCGATTGTTTTTCAGGCGCGGAGAGCCAGCATCTGGGAGCGCGCTGAAGAGCCCGCAGCCCCGGCGGAGGCAGTGGCCGCGGCGCAGAACGTTGCGACCTTGCGCCCCGAACCGGTGCAAACGCAGGCCACGCCGCCGCTACGCACCTTCAGCCCGCGCATCCCGGAACTGCAGCCGATTGCTTCGAGGCTTGAGGTTGTTCCAGCGGCTGCGCAACATTTCGCGGGCGAGATCGCCATTCATGGCCGCGCCGATGCCGAGGCGCGCACGGCAACCGTAGCTCCAAGAAACATGAGCGGGTTCAAGCTGCCATCGAGCACGTTGCTGAATGTTGGGGAAGGCCCGCAGGCGGTTCGCGAGGAGGAATTGCGCGAAGAGGCCAAGGTATTGGTGGAGAAGTGCGGCGAATTTGACGTGCGCGGCCAGGTGGTGCAGATCAATCCCGGCCCCATGGTGACTACTTACGAGTTCAAGCCCGAGGCGGGAGTGAAATACTCGCGCGTCACGGGGCTGGCCGACGATCTTTGCCTGGCGATGCGCGCCGAGAGCATTCTCATCGAGCGCATGCCCGGCAAGAGTACGGTGGGGATCCAGGTGCCGAACCACGAGCGGGAGACCATTCACCTGCGCGACGTGCTGGAGAGCGAGACCTTCGCCAAGGCCAAGTCGCGCCTGACGCTGGCCATGGGCAAGGACATCAACGGCCGCATCGTCACGGCCGATCTGGCGTCGATGCCGCACGTGCTGATCGCGGGTTCCACGGGATCGGGCAAATCGGTGGCCATCAACGCGATGATCATGAGCCTGCTCTATCGCACTACGCCGAGCCAGGTGCGGCTCATTCTTGTCGATCCGAAGCGCGTGGAACTGGGGATGTACGAAGGCATTCCGCATTTGTTCACGCCTATCATCACTGAGCCCAAGCTGGCCGCAAACGCGCTGCGCAACGCGGTGCGGGAGATGGAGCGGCGGCTGAAGCTGCTGGCCTCGCGCAGCGTGCGCAACATCGACCAGTACAACAAGCTCTTTGAGGGTTCCACCCTTTCACTTTTTGGAGAAGGTTCAGAGGCTGAAGAAGAGCCGCTGCCCTATATTGTGATCATCATCGACGAGCTGGCCGACCTGATGATGCTGGATCGCGCGAATGTGGAAGAGTCGATTACGCGATTGGCGCAGATGGCGCGCGCGGTGGGGATTCACCTGATTCTTGCCACGCAGCGGCCGAGCGTGGACGTGATTACCGGGCTGATCAAGGCCAACGTGCCTACGCGGATCAGCTTCAGGCTGGCCACGAAGGTGGACTCGAGAACGATTCTCGACACCAACGGAGCAGAGGCTCTTTTGGGACGCGGCGACATGCTGTTTCTTCCGCCGGGAACCAGCCGCCTGATGCGGCTGCACGCGCCGTACGTGAGCGAAAAGGAGACCGCGGCGGTGGTCTCGTTCTGGAAAGAACAAGGTCAGGCCGAGTACGTTGAGGGCTTTCTGGAATCGCCACGGGACGAGCGGCCAAATGTGGATGGCTCGAACAGCGATCCCGGCGAGAACGATCCCATGTTCGATGACGCAGTGCGGCTGGTCTTTGAGTTTGGGAAGGCTTCCACGTCGCTGTTGCAGCGGCGGCTGAGGATCGGCTACGGGCGCGCGGCGCACCTGATCGATCTGATGGAGCACGACGGGCTGGTGGGACCGGCTGACGGTTCGCGCCCGCGCGAGCTGCTGAAGGCGCCGGGCTGGCTGCATGAGATTGCGGTGGGGGATCAGTAGGGGCGGGCTGCGTAGAATCTGGAGTTCGTGGTCTCCCACCCATTCCACGATGAGACTGTGGAATGGATGGGGCACCCAGCCTTGTGGGGACTGAAAGGGTCGGCTGCCTGCCATTCGCTGTTGGGTCGACCTAGCCGGATCGAATTGCGCCCGGTGATATAGACTTCGAATCAGGCTTTCCAAAGCTGCGATGTCGAAAGTCCCCATGTCCCCAGTCATTCAAGTCACAGGCGTCCGCAAGACCTACGGTTCGACCGTGGCCGTTGCGGAGGCGTCCTTCGAGGTGAACGAAGGGGAGATCTTCGGCCTGATCGGGCCCAACGGAGCAGGAAAGACCACCACAATGGAGTGCATTGAAGGGCTTCGCAAGCCCGACCGCGGCGCCATTGCGGTTCTCGGCCTCGATCCCTTTCGCGAGGTCTACAAGCTGCAGGAGCGCATCGGAGTGCAACTGCAGCAGGCACAATTGCAGAAGCGAATCAAGGTTTGGGAAGCGGTGGACCTGTGGGCATCGCTTTACCGGAAAAAAGCACTGGATGGCGAGCGCCTGCTTGAGCAGCTTGGCCTCTCAGACAAGCGTAACGCCTGGTTCATGAATCTCTCCGGGGGTCAAAAGCAGCGGCTGTTTATTGCCCTTGCGCTGATCAACGATCCCGAGGTGGTGTTTCTCGACGAGCTGACTACCGGGCTTGACCCGCAGGCGCGCCGCGCAATCTGGGAACTGGTGCGCGGGATTCGCGAGCGCGGCAAGACAGTTTTTCTGACCACCCATCTGATGGAGGAGGCCGAGCGTTTATGCGACCGTGTAGCCATCATGGAGCACGGGAGAATCATCGACATCGACACGCCTGAAGGGCTGGTGGCGCGGCATTGCCCGGAGCGGGCCGTGGTTCTCGATACGGAAGACGCGGCCGCTGGGGAGCGCTTTCAGGGGATTGCAGGAGTTGAATCGGTGACATCCATCGGCAAGCGATTCACGATTCGCGGCCGTGGAGACGATCTGGTGAGCGAGGTGATTCATTGCCTGTCGGAAAGCCGGATCAGGGTCACGGATTTCAGAACAATCTTACCCAACCTTGAGGACGTTTTTCTCAAGCTGACTGGCCGCTCAATTCGCGAGTAGGACTGAGAATGATGATGCGCGGGTTATGGAAACTGACGTGGATTGAGATCAAGGTCTTTCTGCGCGAACCGCTTGGCGCATTCGGCACGATCGGAATTCCTGTCCTGCTCTTCGTTGTGTTGGGCCGCGCGACCCACCTCAGGGTTGCGCCGTCTTCCCTCGCTGCGAGTGGCGTTAACACGGCCAGCATTCCCGTTCTTGTGTCGCTCTTGATCGCGATCAGCGCGGTGCTTTCGCTGGTTACGATTATTTCAATTTACCGCGAGGGCGGCATTCTGAAGAGGCTTCGGGCCACGCCGCTTCGCCCGCAGACGATCCTGACGGCCCACGTAATGGTCAAGCTGCTGCTCAGCGCGGCAACGCTGGCCTTGATGTTGATGGCGGGCAGGCGCTACATCCCGCCAGGCGCGCATGTTCCATGGTTTTCGTTCACCATAGCGCTGATGATCAGCACCTGGAGCATTCTGTCGATGGGCTTTCTGATCGCCAGCATCGTGCCTACCGCGCGGTTTGCGCAGCCGATCGGCGCCGTCATTCTGTATCCCATGATCGTGGTCTCGGGGCTGTTTGTGCCGGTTCAATCATTTCCACCGGCACTGCGAGTGGTTGCTCGCGCGCTTCCGCTGACCTACGCCACGAGCCTGCTCCGGGGGATCTGGAATGGCGATGGATGGCGAGCCCACATGGGCGATGTTGCTGCGCTCACCGTGTTATTTCTTTTGTTCACGGTAATTTCTGCAAAGGTCTTCCGTTGGGAGTGACCTGTCCATTTCGACGTCTTCACTCGATAACAGCATTTGTTGACGCCGGACTCGGCATGCTTCAGGGAAATTGGCCTGGTTCAGGATGGAAAACCAGCGATCTGGAAATTGCACCGCTCGCGGAGAATCTCAAGTATTTCGAGGCGGCCGGGTTGTGCTACACTTCCTCCGGAAAACGCTTACTCGATTTGCGGAATCGAACGTTCTTGCCCGTTTTCACCGATTTGGCGTCGGCAGGGCCGCGAACCCGGATTTCTCTTTTTTCCGGCGCCGGATTGGGCTTGACAACCATGCGAGTAAACCAATTTACTTAACGGCAAACGTCTGAAACCTCCGCGGACGGATTCCGCCCCTTCAAGGTGATGCAAATGCTCGGATTGGTCCCCGCCTCGATCGCCGCCGGCTCGCCTTCTGCAGTTGCGGCGGTGCTTGCGCTCAGTGCGCCATCGCTGGCGCATTTGAGTCCGCTCGATATCGCAGTGATCGCCATCTACTTCGTGATGGTGATTTGGATAGGTTTCTACCTCAAGTCCAAGGCCAATACCAGCGAAGAGTTTTTCATGGCGGGGCGCGAAATGACCGCTTGGATTGCCGGGTTGAGTTTTGTTTCCGCCAATCTGGGGTCGCTTGAACTGATGGGTTGGGCAGGCTCCGCCTACCAGTACGGCATTCTGGCCGCGCACTGGTACTGGGTGGGCGCTATCCCCGCCATGCTCTTTCTGGGCATGGTGATGATGCCTTTTTACTACGTTTGCAAGACGCACTCAGTGCCCGGCTACCTGAAACTCCGCTACGGCCAGGGCGCGAGCGTGGTTGCTGCCTTCTCATTTGCGTTTATGACGGTGCTGATGAGCGGCGTGAACATGTTTGCGATGGCGGAAGTGATGAAGGTGGTGCTGGGCTGGGACATGAACTTCTCGATCATTGTCTCTTCGCTGGCGGTAGCTGCATACGTGGCGCTGGGCGGGTTGCGTTCGGCCATTTTCAACGAGGTATTGCAGTTCGTACTGATCTGGGGCGGCGCGTTGCTGGTTCCGATTCTCGGCCTGATTGAGACCGGCGGCTGGAACGGCCTGAAAGCGAGGATCGCGCACAACATCTCCACCGGCGTGGTCGCGCCTGGCGACTACACACACATGTGGCGCAGCATGGGTCACTTTGCCGACAACCCGATGGGCATTCACTGGACCGGCATCGTCTTCGGACTGGGATTCGCGATCAGCTTTGGATATTGGACTACGGACTTTCTTGTGGTGCAGCGCGTTCTGGCGGCCAATAGCCTGCGTTCGGCGCGCATGGCGCCGGTGATCGGATCGTTTTTCAAGATGGCAGTTCCGTTCATCGTGATTCTGCCTGGCCTGCTTGGGCTTGTGGTTCTGCAGAATGCCAACGGCTCGCAAATGCAACTGGTCGGAGAAAACGTAGTCAAGGACTGCGCGCGCAACGCTTCAGACACCGGGCTTGCGACGCCGTCCGTCTGTTCTGCCGGCCTTCAAACGACGGCGGTGTTGCCGGCCACTCAGAAGGCGGTGCTCAGCGGAACAGGAGATGTGCAACTGCACAGCTACAACGAAGTGCTGCCGCTGATGCTGGTGCGCTACTGCAGTCCCGGCCTGCTGGGCCTGGGAATTACTGCGCTGATCGCCGGCTTTATGAGCGGGATGGCGGGCAACGTGAGCGCATTTTCCGCGGTATGGACCTACGACATCTATCAACCGTTGATCAACAAGCGGGCCAAGGATGAGCACTACGTCGCCGTGGGGCGCTGGGCCACTATTCTAGGGGTCGTTATCTCGATTGGCGCGGCCTACCTGGTGATGAATGCGGCGGGCATTATGGACTACGTCCAGGCGCTCTTCAGCTTCTTCATTTCGCCGCTGCTCGGCGCGGTGCTGATGGGCATGTTCTGGAAGCGCGCCACTAAGGCGGGCGGCTTCTGGGGGTTGTTGATTGGCACATTGACATCGATCGGGTTGTGGGCCTGGGTCAAGGTGGATCCAGCGGCGCTGAGGTATGTGGCGCTTTCGCCCGACGCCAAGGACATGGCAGAGAATATGTATCGTGCTCTGTGGTCGGTGAGCGTCTGCGCCATCGTCGTCTTTGTGGTCAGCATGTTTGGAAAGGCACGCCCGGTGGCGGAACTGAACGGCCTGGTCTACGGCGCAACCAAGCTGCCTGAGGAAGAGCCGGTCCCCTTCTACAAGAATGAGTATTTCTGGATGATTCTTGCAATCGTCTGCTTCCTCGCACTCAACATCTACTTCTGGTAGGGGTGTAAGTATGCATAACTCGGGAATTTCGATCTGGTTTTTCATCGGGACACTTCTCACCATTTATGGCGCAATGATTCTTGGCTACGGGATATTCGAGCTGGTTGTGGGGCGCACGGCCAACGTGATTCTCGCCAATCTTCATGCGCCGGTCTGGTGGGGTGGGATGCTATTGGCCCTCGGCCTTTTTTACGGTATACGCTTTCGCCCGGGCCGCAACGGTTAAGCACGAATTGCGGAAATTAAGGAGCAGCAGAGATGGCAGCGCAAAGGAAGATGACATTTGGACTTGTGGTAGGCAATCGCGGATTTTTCCCCAGTCATTTAGCCAAGACCGGGCGCGAAGAGATGATCGCGGCCGTAGAGGCGGCGGGCGATACGGCAATCGTCCTCGGACCCGCGGATTCGGAGCATGGCGCGGTGGAAACCTACGCCGAGTCGCAGCGGTGCGCGGAGCTTTTCAAGAAGCACGCCGACGAGATCGACGGCATCATCGTCACGCTGCCGAATTTCGGCGAGGAACGGGGCATTGTGGACGCGATCCGGCTCTCCGGATTGAAGGTTCCGGTGCTGGTGCAGGCCACGCCGGACCGAAGCGACGCGATGACCATCGCGACACGGCGGGATAGTTTTTGCGGCAAGATGAGCGCCTGTAACAACATGATGCAGTACGGCATTCAGTATTCGCTGACCACGCTGCACACCGAGAGTCCTTCGTCGAAAGAGTTCAAGGCCGATCTGGAGTGGTTCTCAGCGGTTTGCCGGATCGTGAAGGGGTTGAAGAATCTGCGCATCGGCGCGATTGGCGCGCGTCCAACGGCCTTTAACACGGTGCGCTACTCGGAACGGATTCTGGAGACGAGCGGCATCACCATCGAGACCATCGACCTGTCTGAGATATTCGGACGCATCAACAAAATGAAGGACACAGATGACGCGGCGCAGGCCAAGCTGGCCGCGATCAAGAGCTACGTCACCACCGCCGGCATCGCGGAGGCGGCGCTCATGAAAATGGCCAAGCTGGGCGCGGTGATCGACGGCTGGATGAAGCAAGCCCACGTGACCATCAGCGCCGTGCAGTGCTGGACCTCGATGGAGGAATTCTTTGGCGTGGTGCCCTGCACGATCATGAGCATGATGAGCGACAACCTGATTCCCTCGGCGTGCGAAACGGATGTGGCCGGCACGCTGAGCATGTACATGCTGGCCCTGGCCTCGGGCACACCCTCGGCGCTGCTGGACTGGAACAACAATTACGGCAGCCATCCGGACAAGTGCGTCTGCTTCCACTGTTCCAATCTGCCCAAGCACTTCTTCAAGGATGTGAAGATGGATTACCAGGCGATCATCGCCGGAACGGTGGGCAAGGAGAACACTTTCGGCACCTGCGTGGGCCGGGTGAAGGCAGGCGGGATGAGCTACGCGCGCTACTCGACCGACGATCGCCGCGGCGTGATTCGCGGATACACGGGCGCGGGTCAGTTCACCGACGATCCGCTGGAGACGTTTGGCGGCGCGGGCGTGGCCGAGATTCCGCAACTGCAGAAGCTGCTGAAGTACATCTGCCGCGAGGGATTCGAACATCACGTAGCGGCCAACTTCAGCGACGTGTCAAAGTCGGTGCATGAAGCAGCTCGTTACCTGGGATGGGAGAGCCATTACCATCCGGCGCTTGAGGACTGATTGAGACAGGGAATAGGGAATAGGGGAACGAGTGAATAAGTGAATAAGTAAATAAGTGAAAAAGTGAACGGGGAATGGGGATTAAAGACTAGCTGGCAGCGGGATTAGTTTTGCGCTAGAGAAAAAGGCCTCAGTAC
>Ga0302320_10002303_pt1 | contig 45176 bp, 44 predicted proteins | sample Bog_T0_3_FD_202130 | JGI IMG/M metagenome (GOLD analysis project Ga0302320, IMG submission 202130) | Peat permafrost microbial communities from Stordalen Mire near Abisko, Sweden - Bog_T0_3 | ecosystem: Environmental > Terrestrial > Soil > Wetlands > Peat | place: Sweden: Abisko, Stordalen Mire...
GCCTGACGTGGGAACGGGTCTTGCAAGCAATCCGGCCGTGGTTGCTGAGGTCAACCGGGTCTTGTCCCTTCTGCGGGATAAAATTTGATCGAGTCTTCACTGATACGACGTAACAGAGTAATACTAGCCTCCGAGAATTCGAAACAGGCGATCAACCGGTTCCAGGCTTGTCACTTCCTCGACGCTCCCGGGCTCCGGGCACATCTCGTCGTAACGATTGAACCACACGGCAGGAATGCCGGCGCTCCTGGCGCCCAGCACATCATTTTTCCAAGAGTCGCCTACGAACACTGCCTCTCCGGCAGAGACCTTAAGCTCGGTGAGTGCCAGGTGAAAGATCTCACGGCTTGGTTTCTTGACCCCCGCCTTCTCCGAAATGACGGTGACGTCGATTATTCCGTCCAGGCCGCACACCCTGATTTTCTCCTCCTGCTCGAGCACACGGCCGTTGGTGACGATGCCAATTTTCAGAGTCTTCTTCAGGGCGGTGATGATGGAAATCACTCCCGGGACCGGGCGCCTGCTTCTTTCATAGGTGTTGCGGTAGACGTTTTCGATGCCGGGCAACTGGCTGTCGGAGACAACAGCGCCTAAGTCGGAAAAGAGCCGGCGCATTCGTTCATGCCTTGCCTCCGAGAGCGAGATCCCGCCGTCGAGCAGCAGGGCATGGGTTGTCTGCAAATGGCGTTCGTGAGACGCCTCCATCATCCGAAGCTCGTGGCCTGCAATGGCCGGATAGGCTTGTGCCAGCGCCGTGAGCGCCTCACGCCTGCAGTGCCGATGGTCAAAAATCGTGTCGTCGAGATCGAAGAGGACCGCCTTGCGCTTGGATTTCGGAGTCATACCTGCCGTGGACAATCGACCACGTTTGCGAGGCCTCTCAGTTCCGTGGCCCGATGTACTTGGCATCCCCGAACCCGAGGATGAGGAATCCGACAAATGGGAAAAAAAGCAGGACGATGGCGAATGCGCCCGATTGATCGAATGCCCGGGCGAAGCCAATCATTTTGTTAAGGGGCTCTCGTCCTCAAGCGGATTCGCAAAGATCGCAGGTATCCAGGCAAAATGCACCCCGTTCCCTCGTAGGTGGCCTATGCCAGGAAATGACAAATGCGCTCCGGCGACCCAGAAGCCGCCATCGGCTGCCATCTGAAACACGCGTATCCGTTGGGTTGCGGCCGCAACGGGGTCCGCATCGGAGCCGAAGTGGGCTGACGGGTACAGAAATTGCACAGCACCCACATGAACAAGGTCGCCCAAGACGATCATTGTCTGCCCGTTGCTCTCGACAACATAGGAGGTATGGCCGGGTGTGTGTCCATGGGTTGCGAGCGCACGGATGCCAGGCACGAGCATGCCGTCATCGTTGAAAACGGAGAACTTTCCAGCCTTAATATAGGGCTGGAACAGATCTGCCAAGGCTTGGAGGCCGGCCCTTTTCGCCTTTGGCGCCGCATCCACGCTATCCGGATTCAGAAATCCGTCCACCTCGCTCTTTGCCGCGCGCACGGTCGCTTTCGGAAATGCGCGCTGCCCCCCGAGCGTGAGGCCACCGACATGATCGAGGTGGGTGTGCGTGATTAGGACCTCGTCTACCTGTTCAGGCACGTAGCCAGCCGCCCGAAGGTTCGCAATCAAATGGCCGCACCCGCTGAACGCGGCAAAGTTCGCACCTTTTCCACCTGTGCCGGTGTCGATCAATACCAGCTTGCTGCCGGTATTGATGAGAAATGCGTTATAGGACATGCCGACGCGATCGGGCAGGCAGTTTGCCGAAAGCCCATCGGCGATCTCCTTGAGTGTTGCGTTAGGCAGTGATCTCGATGCCGACGAATACACGACGCCGTCGTTCAATGCCGTGACCTCAAACTCCCCGACCATCAAGCGGTAAAACCCTGGTTGCGTTTTTACCATCGGCGCTGCCGCACGGCCAACGGGCGCGCAACAGATGCCAAACATACAAAACAAGACACAAGGAACGCCAACCCAGGTTCTCCAAAATGAAAGCGCCGGTTGCACAGCCTGAGGTTGAAGATCAGCTGGGACTAGGCAACTTCGGATCCAATTCGAGTGGCAAGCAGCATTTGTAGTTCCTAAGCCTTGACGCCTGTCGGCGATAGCCGACCACGACCAACTTGGCTCGATCCCCCCCTCTTCCCCCTAAAACCATGAAAAAGATCAATGTCCGAGATATCGCCGAGACCGCCTCCGCCTCTTCCAAGGGCAAGTATTCGAGATCGAACAAGGATCTGTCGATTGCCCTCGGCCGGAAACCCGACGGGACCCAATTGTCGGGCCGGCACCCTTTCGATGTTCAGATTTCGATGCGTTTCTCTTTGGGCCCGAGGAGCCCCATCAACTGCTCGCCAACGGCGATGGGGATCTGGTTCTCTATGTTGTCGCCGACAATCCGGTCGGCGAGTCCTGCTATTATCCCGACAGTCAAAAGTGGCTGATCGACACGGCCAAGCGGCCCATCCTCCGCTCCGAGTCGCTGGATTATTTTGACGGTGAGGAATGAGGTTCGACTGGGCAAGGGTAACCTCAGATCAAATCAGGGTTGCACGCGCAAAGTGCAGTTCCGAACGCCCGAGAGGTAAGCTCGGACGGGCGATCCGCCCGTCCCTACCCGCAGAAACTCCTTCGGACCGAAGCGTTAAGTTACGGGTCCGCCTTCGCCGTTGGCTACGGCGCGACACCATTTCGCATTGCGAAATGGTGGACCAGACCGGGCTCAAACCGGCGACCTCCTCGTTGCGAACGAGGCGCTCTATCAAGCTGAGCTACTGGCCCGTTGGGAGGGGAGAGTTTTCAACCCCGGGGCGCCAAGTCGACACCAATTTTCAACGGCGGAGCCAATAGACGACAAATGGGGCCAGGATGAAAATGCCCATGATGACGTAGAGAAGGACCTGGGTCCTGAAGGCCTTGGATTCGTTGTCGTCAGGGGGAGGCATCGGAGTGCAGAGAGACACCAGAATTGCCCGCCAGGGTAAAGGGATAAGTGGGTGGGAAGAAAGGAGCGAACTTGCCTTTTGCCCATTCATTCCTGTGCTCTGACGGACCCAAACACCACCGGAGAGTCGCACGATTCATGGCTACCCAAGTTTCTCAGATCACCGTCCTGTCCCCCGGATTGTTGGGCTCTTCCGTGGCCCGCGCGGTGCGGGCCCGCAACATGGCAAAGCGCATCGTGGTCTGGGCGCATCGGCCCGAGCGGAGGAAGGAAATCTCAAGGCAGCACTGGTGCGACGAGGTGGCGGAGACCCTGGCGGACGCCGTGAAGGGGGCCTCGCTGGTCGTGATCGCGGCCCCGGTGGACTACATTGTCTCGCTGGCCGGCGAGATAGCGCCACACCTGCGCGACGGTGCTATCGTGACGGACGTCGGGAGCGTCAAGGGACACATTGCCAGGAAGGCTCATGGCGCCCTCGGGGCCAAGGGCTACTTTGTGGGCTCCCATCCCATGGCAGGGTCGGAAAAGACCAGCTGGACGCACGGAACCGCGGACTTCTTTGAGGGCAAGACGTGTTTTGTGACCCCGCTTGAAGCGACTGCGCCGGCGGCGGCAAGCGCCGTGGGCACCTTCTGGAAGCATCTTGGCATGAATGTGGTGGTGGTCGACCCGGACAAGCACGACGAAATCGTGAGCTTCATCAGCCACCTGCCGATGGCGCTGGCCTCGACCCTCTCCCTCGTCATGGCCCGGAAGGACGTCGCCTGGCGCGGCTATGCCGGCGGCGGGCTGCGGGATATGACCCGCATTGCGGCCAGCGATCCGAGGATCTGGAGGCCCATCTTTGAGCAGAACAGGAGTGCCGTCTTGGAGGCTGTGAAGGAGTTCCAGAACGAGCTCAAGGTGCTTGAGGTCGCCATAGCCCGCGGGGATTGGGACAAGGTGACGGCCAGCCTCGACAGGGCCAGGACCTACAGGGACGGCTTCAAGCCCTGAAATGGACTTGGCGGGCCGGTCTCTTTGCCCGACCCTACGGGTTCGATGCCCCTGACGGATCCCCTGCCCATTATGCCGTTCACCAGCCCTGTGAGGGGGCGGGTGGTTGTGCCGGGCTCGAAGAGCATCACGAACCGGGCCTTGCTGCTGGCGGCGCTCTGCAACCGGCCGGTCACCCTGGAGGGGGCGCTCTTTAGTGATGATACCCGGATCATGGCCAGGGCCCTGGGAAACCTTGGGATCCGGATCGCGGAGGATGAGAAGGGGGCTTCGATTTCCGTCCTGGGCTGCGGGGGGGCGGTCCCGGCGGAGGCCGCCTTGCTGGATGTGGGCCTCGCGGGGACCGCGGCGAGGTTCCTGACTGGGCTGTGCGCGGCGGCGCCGCGCGGAAGGTATCGCATCTCCGGGACGGACCAGATGCACGAGCGTCCGATGAGGGGACTGATCGACGCCCTGCGCTCGCTGGGAGCCGATATCGCGTGCCTTGGAAAGGAGGGTCACCTTCCCATCGAGATCCGGGCACGTGGCCTCCTGGGGGGTGCGGTCTCCATAGACGCAAGCGAAAGCAGCCAAATGCTCTCGGCGCTCCTGATGGTTGCGCCGCTCGCCCGCGGTGAGGTCCTTGTGGAGCTGTCCAAACCCGTGCGGGAACCCTATGTGGCGATGACGCTCCAGCTGATGCGCCAGTTTGGGGTCGATGCCGGCCCGCACCTTCCTTCCGGCGGGCCCCGGGTTTCGGTGCCGTCGGGGACCTACCGCCTGAACGAGGGCCGATACCGGGTCGAGCCGGACGCCTCGTCGGCGAGCTACTTTGAGGCGTTGCCGCTGGTGTGCGGGGGTTCCGTGGAGCTTCCGGGTCTTCGGCGGGATTCCCTACAGGGAGACATGAGGTTTGCCGAGGTCCTCGGGGCGGCGGGGCTCTCGGTTGCGCACGATGCAAATGGGATCGAGGCAAGTTTTGCGGGCGGGGACCGGCGCGGGATTACGCGGGATTTCAGGGAGTTCTCGGACACGTTTCTGACGCTCGCGGCGATCGCCCCCCTGCTCTCGGGACCGACGGTCATCACGGGCATTGGGCACTCCCGGAAACAGGAGACCGACCGGGTGGCCGGCATGGCCCGGGAACTGCGCAAGCTCGGGCAGGGCGTAGTCGAGGCCGACGACTCCCTGGCAATCACCCCGCGGCCGCTGATCGAAGGCCAGACGATCGAGACCTATGGCGACCACCGGTTCGCCATGAGTTTTGCGATCCTTGGCTGCCATGACCTGCGCGGAGACGGATGCCCATGGCTGAAGATCCGGGATCCGGGCTGCTGCGCAAAGACCTATCCCGAATTCTTCGATGCACTGGAGGCGCTGCGGACATCCTCGGGAGCCGAGGCGCGATGAACCGGCCCTACCCCCAGCTCGAGATGGACCCGGTGTACGGGATTTCCCATGCCATCGTGGAAATCGTCTACCAGATCTGTTTTCGCGGGGAAATCTCCGGCCTGGAGAATCTTCCGAAGAGCGGGGGGTACATCGTGGCCGCGAACCACGCGAGCCTACTGGATCCTCCCATTGTGGGACTCTATTTGCCGAGGCAGGTGCAGTTCTTCGCCCGCCAGACCCTTTGGAAGCCCGGTTTCGCCGCGTGGTGGCTCAACTCCGTCGGCTGCATTCCCGTGGACCGGGACGGTGGGGGCGACATCGGCGCCCTTAAAAATGTCCTGAAGGCGCTGAAGGAGGGCCGGGTGGTCATTCTCTTTCCCGAGGGGACGCGTTCGCCGGATGGAAGGCTGCGCTCGCCGAAGCCGGGAGTGGGCTTCATCGCGTGCAAGTCGCAGGCCCCCGTGGTGCCCGCGCGCATCTTCGGATCCTCGGACGCTTTTGGCCGGGGCGGCAGGCTCCGGCCCGGCGTCCCGGTCGCCGTCACCTATGGCCGGCCGCTGCTTCCTGCCGACTACGACAATCCGAACGCGGGCCGGGACAGGTCGATGCAGGCCGCCGAGAAGATCATGGCCGCAATTGCGGCGCTGGAGCGCCCGGAGCCGCCGGTCCTATAGCAGGGTGTTCACTCGAGACCGCTCGCCTTCCGCGCTCGCTTGAGAACCACGGAAGCGACCGCCCGGGCGCGCTCCGCGCCCTCCCGCAGGGTGCGCTCAATGTAGCCTGGGTCGGAGGCGAGCTCGGCCCTGCGGGCCCGAGCGGCCGAGAAATACGTCCAATAGTGCTCAAAGAGCGCCTTTTTCAGGTCCCCATAGCCGAGCCCTCCGGACCGCAGGCGGTTCTCGAGGTCCAAGGCGATTTCCGGCGGGGCGACGAGCTTCAGAAGCTGCACGGCAAGGTTGCGGTCCGCGTCGGGCTTCAGCTCCTGGGGCGTCCGGCTGTCCATGACGATGGACATCACCTTTTTCCTAAGGGCCTTCTCCTCGCCGAAGATCTCGAGTGTGTTTCCGTAGCTCTTGCTCATTTTCTGGCCGTCGAGGCCCGGGACCACGGCCACGCTCTCGCGGATTTCCGGCTCGGGAACGACGAACGTTTCGCCGTAGGCCTGGTTGAACTTGATCGCGATGTCCCGGGCCATCTCCACATGCTGCTTCTGGTCTCGCCCGACCGGGACCGCGTTGGTGTCGTAGAGGAGAATATCCGCGGCCATCAGGACCGGATATGCAAAGAGGCCGAAGTTCGGGGAGAGCCCCTTGGCTATCTTGTCCTTGTAGCTGTGGGCCCTCTCGAGAAGGCCCATTGGGGTCAGGCTGCCGATCATCCAGGTCAGTTCACAGACTTCCGGCACGTCGCTTTGGCGCCAGAGGACACAGGTCGCCGGGTCCAGCCCACAGGCTAGCCAGTCCAGGGCGATCCCATGGCTGTTCCTACGGCGCTCCTCCGGATCGAAGACCGAGGTCATCGAGTGGTAGTCGGCGATGAAGTAAAAGCAGTCGCCCCGGGCCTGCGCCTGGATGGCGGGCCGCATCGCGCCGAAGTAGTTGCCGATGTGCAGGGTTCCCGAGGGGGTGATCCCGGTGAGGGTTCGCATGGTGGAGATCAGTCGCGCCGGGGCACCTGGGTCACGGTCTGGTTCGACCTGGCGATGGTCGCCGGCGGCAGGTAGCCGCCGAAGGCGATCGCGGGGGCGACGAAGGACCGGGGGCCCAGGATGGCCCCGGGGTTCAGGACGGAATTGCAGCCGACCTCGGCGCGGTCGCCGACCAGCGCGCCGAGCTTGCGCATTCCTGAGTCATGGACGCCGTTGGGGGTGTGGACCCGGACCGGTTTCCTGTCCAGCCGGAGGTTCGAGCAGATGACACCAGCCGCGAGATGCGAGCCGTTGCCCAGGATGGAGTCGCCCACGTAGTTGAAGTGGGGAGTCTCGACACGGTCCATGAGAAGGCTGTTCTTGAATTCGCAGGAATTGCCGAGGACGCAATTGGCCCCGACGATCACGTTGCCGCGCAGGTAGGCGCCCGCGCGAATCTCCGTCCCCGGCCCGATCCAGGCCGGGCCGATGATGACGGCGTAGGGCGGAAGCTTTACGCTCGGGTCCAGGTGGACCTTGCCGGAGACGTGGACGCCGGCGGGAAGGGTGCGCGGGGCCAGGGGAAACTCGTGGGCCGCAAGGGCGGCCTCGATCCGCTTTACCCATTCCCAGGGAGGAAGGTCCGCCGGAAAGTGGGCGGCGAAGACCGCCAGCGACGGCGGGAGGGTGAAGAGATCGGAGGCTTTCAAGGCGGGGGGCTGGTAGGGAAAGGAGAAAGCTTGGAGAGTTCCCGGGAAATGAAAAGCAAGTTAGAGGGAGGGGGGAAAGACGACGGCGATTGGAAGGTAGGGCGAACCGTCCCGGTGAGCCGCTTCCGAACTGTAGGTCAGCGAGCTTGCTCGCGCTAGGGATAGGCGCGAGCAAGCTCGCTGACCTACAACAGACCATGGTCTCCGGGGATATGTTGACCAAAGCGGACGACGGGTTGAACGTGCCGGGCATGCGCCAGGCTGCTCCATGGATCGTCGCATGCGCCGCTTGCGCCTGGCTCGTCGTGGTGCTGCACAACGAAAGGCGGCAGACGGTTGAGCTGGCGCGGATTCGCTCGGAGCTCTCGGCGAGTAATTTGAACGCCTCGAGGGAGATCGTTCACATGCAGCAGGAGTTGGCGGAGGCAAGAACGCAGCTGGTGGCTTCGCGACGCGAGCTGGCCGGGAGAAGAGCAGCTGCGAAGAAGGCCGCTGATCCAAGCACCATCGACTTGAACTCGATGCGCAACGACCCTGCTTATGCCGGCGTTTGGCGCGAATGGTACTTGCGGACGATTCAACTGAACTATGGGGATGCGCTTGCCGCATTGCATTTGCCGCCGGCCAAATTGACAAAGCTCCAAGATCTCCTCGTCGACAAACAGGAGGCCAATCTTGATGCCTACGAGGCCGCTAAGGCGGCTCATTTGAGTGATGCCGACGTGATGGAGGCCGCCTCAAAGGCAGTTGCGGAGGTCGATGACCAGATCAAAGAGATGCTCGGCGCCGACGTATTTACAGATTTTCAGCAAAACTGTGATGCCGACATCATGGAAGGCACAGTTGACCGTTCAATAGGTGCCGACCTGGGTATCAATGGCGTCCCGCTAACCCATGATCAGCTGCTCGCACTGTCTCGTGTTTTCTCCGAGGCAAACAACCCAACAAGCAACCCTGGAATTAAGTCACCAACCGCATTTGTCGCCGACCCCGTAACCGGGTTGAGTTCCCGTGACCAATGGCTCTTAGATCAAGCCTCAAGTGTTCTATCTCCCGAGCAACTTCAGACGATGAAACAGTCGTTGTTGCTGAACGAAAAGATGAACCAGTTCTCTCGGCAGTTAAGCGGCGCAAAACTGGGGCGATAGCGCTTGGCGGCTCGTCGCAACGACTTCGCCCTACCTCGGATACGCCGACAGGCGGCGGGGAGAGGATATGCCGGGGCACGGACGGGCGGCGGGGCGGGAAAATGCCGGAGTTTCTCCGGAGCGCGAGCAAGCTCGCTGACCTACAAGGCGCCTCGCCTTGCGAAGGATCGGCTTGCCGAGGCGTAGCCCCTGCGAAGCAGGGGCGAAGACTGGTGCGGGCGAAGAGACTCGAACTCTCGACGTCCACCTTGGCAAGGTGGTGCTCTACCAACTGAGCTACACCCGCGAGAGAGGGGTCAGGAGTAAAGGCTGGGTGCGAACGGTCAAGAGAAAATGTGGGCGTGGCCCGGAGGCACAGCCCGGACGGGCGGGCCGCCCGTCCCTACCTTCGGACGCAGGCGTAGATCACTTATCCGTGACGTCGAGCTCGGGCCACTGGGAAAGCTTGCGGTGGAGGGTGCGGCGGCTGATGCCCATCAGCTGGGCGGCCTGGGTGCGGTTGCCCCGCGCCTTGATCAGGGCCTCCCTCAGGAGGTGCTTTTCGTTCTCCTCGACGGAGAACGAAGTTGGGATAGCCGAGCCACCCTGGGCGGAGCCATCCCCCAACGTCGCGGCATTGCGGAACTTCGGGTCGAGGTCGAACTCGCTCACGCTTCCGCCCCGGCGAAGTACCACGGCGTTCTCGCAGAAATTCCGAAGCTCGCGGATGTTCCCAGGCCAGGAATAGGCCTCCAGGGTGCGGAGTGCGCCGGCTTCGAGGGTGAGGAGCGGCAGCCCGTTCTCCTCGGAGAAGAGCTTCAGGTAGTGCGCCAGGAGCAGTGGAATGTCCCCGGTTCGCTCGCGCAGGGGAGGCAGCACAAGGCGGACGACATTCAGGCGGAAGAACAGGTCCTCGCGGAACTTCCCGGCCCGGACCTGCTTCTCGAGGTTCAGGTTGGTCGCCGCGACGAGGCGGACGTCGAGCACGATCGACTTCGAGCCCCCCACCCTCTCGATGGCCTTGGTCTCCAGAAAGCGGAGCAGCTTCACCTGGGTAGCCGGCGAAATCTCGCTGATCTCGTCGAGAAAGAGCGTTCCCCCGTCGGCCGACTCGAAGCGCCCTATCCGGCGCTCGGTAGCCCCGGTGAAGGAACCTCGCTCGTGCCCGAAAAGTTCGCTTTCGAGGAGCGTCTCGGAGAGCGCGGCGCAGTGGACGACGATGAAAGGCCCGCGGGTCCGGGGGCTCGCCTGGTGGATCGCCTGCACGATCAATTCCTTGCCCGTGCCGGACTCGCCCTCGATCAGGACCGTCGCCTTGGACGGCGCAAAAAGCCTCACCTGGTTGACGACCTGCTGGATCTGGGGGGAGTTGCCGATGATGGCCTCGAAGCCGAACTTCTCGTCGAGGCGCTCGTGGAGCCGGGAGACCTCGACCTCAAGTGTCTTGGACTTGAGTGCGCGCTGGATCAGGACCTCGAGGCGCTCCAGGTTGACAGGCTTGGTAAGAAAGTCGACGGCCCCGCGCTTCATCGCTTCCACAGCGATGTCGATGCTGCCATAGGCCGTCATCATGAGGACGGCAGGCTTGTTGGACAGGGAGAGAGCCTTGTCGATCAACTTCAGGCCGGACTTCCCGGGCATGCGCAGGTCGGTGAGGACGACGTCGAACGGCTGGACCTCCATCAGGTTGAAGGCCTCGTCGGCGCCTGCCGCGACGGTCACCTCGTAGTTCTCCGCCAGCGCCTGCTGGAGGCCCTCCCGAGTGTGCTTCTCGTCATCGACAATCAATACGCTCGGCAGCATGGCCGCTATTCACGCGTGGGGCGCCCTCACGGTCAAGCTTCCCAGACGCACGGCCCTCAGGGAGCCGGTTGGGCGAGGCGCTGGGCCTGGGGAGCGAGCCTGCTCAGGACGACGCTCGGGGGGCTTACGCTGTCCACAAGGGTGAGAAAACTCTCGCGGCGCTGCTGCAGCAGGTAAAGGACGCGGGCTCGCTGGGAGTCCGTCAGCTTCAGTTCCCGGGTAAGATCATCCAGGTCCCGGGTCATGACGATCATCCTGAACAGCCGCATGGAGGGCTGCTGCAGACGGAGGATCTCGTCGTCGTCGAGGGGCTTGCCGGCGTCGCGCTGGGCATTCTCGGCCATGGTCTGCGCGCGGCGCCGCATGTCCTCGTCGCGCACGGCCTGCTGCGCGGGCGTCAGGACCCTGCGGAGGTCCTTCTCAAAGTCGGCGTCAATCTGCTGGACGTGCGCGCGGTAAAACTTGATCTGGGGACCGAGCCTCTCGATCTCCGCGGCAAGTTGTGACCGATCGACCGGCTCCCGGGCGGAGCCGCCCGCGTACAGGGCTCGGGCCCCGCCAAACTCGCCCATGAAGTTGATCGGGGGTGGCGGCAGGGTCCTTTGGCGCCCGCCCCAGAATCCCACGGCCAAGCCGGCGCTAAAAACCAACACCGTGAGAAGCGCGACAACGAAACGGTCCTTCATTGCCCCGGGATCAGGTCATCATTTGCCGAGGCAATCTCCTGCCAGCCAGCCAGATTCCGGCTGTTCTCGACCCTGGTGCTCTGGGAGAAAAACAGCATGACGGCGGCAGCGCAGATCGTCGCGGTGGTGGCGCTGAGGAAGAACTGTCCCAGCGGCGTGCAGGCGGCCTTGCGCGACGCGCAAACGGTGCGCTCGGCAAAGCCGGTGGAGATCAGGGAAGCCGCGTGGTCGCCGAGGCAGTCCCATGCATGGTGTTCAGGCTTCATGGTTCGGTTGGTAGTGTTGACGAAGATGTTCACGGGCGCGGTGCAGTCGAGCTTTCACTGCTGCCACCGTGATCCCGAGGGTCTCGGAAATCTCCCCGTGGCTGCGGCCCTCCCGGACGAGCGCGAGGAGAGCGCGGTCCTGTGGACGAAGCTGGGAAAGGGCGTGCCTGAGGGCGTCGAATTCCTCAGCGTCGACGGCTCCGTCGGGCTCGGGAACGTTCTCATGCTCGGGGCCAAAGGGCAGGAAAATCCGGCGTAACTTCTGGCGGCGGAGGTGGTCAATGCACGTGTTGCGTGCCAGGCGAAAAAGCCAGGATTCAAACTGCTCGGGGGCTTCAAGTCTGTCCAGCGCGCGGATCATCTTTATAAATATCTGTTGAGCAATATCTTCTACAGAGTCACTCCGGCCCGTGATCGCATAGATGAAGCCGGCGATCCGCCTCTGGTACGCCTTGATAAGCTCGCATTGGGCCGCCTCGTCCCGGCCTTGGGCTCGGCGGACAAGTTCGACCAACGCGGTCGTAGGGGAAGGCTCCATTCGAAAATCACTTGCATCACAGCATCCGGAAAGACGCAAAGCAGACCGGAAGGATGCGCCCTGTCCATTGTGGCGCAAAAACCTTGTCCGCAAGTTTTTCTTTGTTGCCCCCGGGGATTGCCCTACCATCCCTAGTTCCATGCTATTTCGCCGCCGTCTTGTTTCCCTGTGCCCCCCGGCAGCCATCGTTTTCGGATTGGCCCTGGCCATCGCAGGTTGCAGCAACGGGCCCCCCACCAGTGGCTTCGACGAGGGAGTGGCGTCGGGCGAAAAGGCGGTCGCCATGAGCGGCCAGGGGGTCTACTTTGACGGCAAGGTCGGCGCGCTTGTGACCGTAAGCAGGGGAGTCGGGCGCGGATCCAAGCTGCGCGCATACCGCCCTCCGGATCCGAACGACATCCTGAACAGTGAAAGCGACGCCGACACCGCGATGCGATATGTGGTCGCACGTGGGAACCTCGGAAGTCCCATGCCCCCTGTCACCATCCACCTGAAGCTGCAGAACCGGACTCAGGGAGAGCTGAAGGTGGAGATCGACGAGATGAGCTCTGATCTCGGGAACTTTGCCGTGGATCCCGATACGGTCATCCTGAACGTCGGCCAGACCTCGGAACCGAGCCCGATGGTGTCCCAGCTTGGCGTCACCTCCAACGAGATCCCCTTCAAGGTCACCCTGAGGCTTGGCGACCACACCGAGTCGCACACCGTGGTCGTCAAGGAGGTTCCCGTGACCGCGCCCGAGAAATAGGCCAGCGGCGGGCCTCAGTTCGGAAGCATGCGGACGCGGCGGTCCTTCCGCGGGAACTGCAGCGTGACCACGGTGCCCACCCCCTCCTTGCTCTCGATGCCGACCTGGCCGCCATGTTCGCGCATGATCCGCTGGGCTATCATCAAGCCGAGCCCGTGGCCCCCGGGCTTGGTCGTGTGGTAGGGCTCAAAGAGGCGCGCCAGGTCCTCGGCCTTGATGCCAATGCCGCCGTCGGCGAAAAGGAGGTACACAGACCCGTCGTCGGCCAGGGACTTTATCTTGAGCCTGCCCCCGGGCGGCATGGCCTCCATGGCATTCTTCGTGATGTTGAAGAACACCTGCTTGAGCTGGTCGCGGTCGGCCATGACCGGCGGCAGGGTGTCCGGCGTCTCGGCCTCGACCTTGATCCCCCGGTCCTTGAACTCGCGTTGCTGGAACCTGAGGACATCGGCGAGGACGTCGGCGAGCTGCGTCTCGGCAAGGTTGGGCGGGCGGGGCCGCAAGGCCTCCAGAAAGTGGCTGATGATGCCGTCGAGCCGCTGGACCTCGTCGCGGCAGACGCCGGCTGACTCGGCGAGGGTTCTCACGTCGCCGGAGTCCTTGAGCTTCTTCAGCTTCCGCTCGATCAGCTGGAGGTGGATCGTGAGGGAATTGAGCGGGTTCCCGAGCTCGTGCGCGACGCCGGCCGCGAGGAGCCTGATCGATGAGGTCCTCTCGTCTTCAATCCGTCGCTCCGTCCTCTGCTTGTCGTGCGTAACGTCAGTGAGAATGACCGCAAAGCGGCGGCCTCCCCCGCCGCCCTCCCCGCGGAAGGCGACCATGTAGAGCCTGACGGTGCGGGGTTCCGGGTAGGTGAGTTCGAATTCCCGTGCTACGACGGGCAGCGCCGCCTCGGCCTCGTCGGCATCGAGGGTCGGGCCGAGAGACGGCCTGAGCCCGGGCACAAGGCGCCATAGGGTCTGGCCCTGCAGCTCGTCCCCGCTCAGCCCGATCAAACGATGGGCGGCCGTGTTCGCGTACTCGATCACCCCGTCTGAGGCGATGACGAGCACCCCTTCCTGGAGGACGTTGAAGATCTCCTCGAACAGCCCGCGGGCGCGGGCGAGCCGCTGCACGAGGTTGGCGAGGTTGACCGAGTCCAGGGTGTCGAGGCGCCCCAGCACGCGGTCGAGCGAGGTGTTCTTCTTTCCCGACATCAGGCCGCCATCATGGTCGGCCCGGGCCGGATGAAAACCACAATCATGCGAAGAAGTCCATCTGGGACGGGTCGACGCGCTCGGCCAGTAGCCGGCGCAGAAAGAGCTCCCGGTGGTGGCGGGTGCGCCCGAGCCGGAGGACCGCCGCCCGATGCTCATCGGTTCCGTAGCCCTTGTGCTGGGCGAAGCCGTAGCCGGGGCATTCGCCGTCCAGCCCGCACATGAGTCGGTCGCGGACGACCTTGGCGAGGATCGAGGCCATGGCGACGCAGAGGGACCGGGCGTCGCCCTTGACGATGTTTGTGTGCGGGTAGGGAAAGCTGCGGAGGCGGAGCCCGTCGACCAGGATGCGGCACGAAACCGTGGGCCGGAACGAGGCCCGCGCCTCGACCGGGGAGAACAGGTCCGGTTCGACCTGGCTCTCAAAGGCGCCCGGGGGATAGATCCCCTCGATCGAGCGGCGCATGGCGAGTTTCGTGGCCCCGAGGATGTTGACCCGCTCGATCTCCTCGACGCTCGCCGAGCCGTAGTGCGCGTGGATCTGGCGCTGCCCGGCGAGCTCCTCGAACTCACCCCAAAGTTCCTCCCGGTCGGCCGCCGAAAGCAGCTTCGAATCGTTTACCCGGCCCGCCCTTGTAAGGGCCCACCTGCCCTCCAGGAATTCCCGGGTGACCAGGACGGCGCCCGCTACCACCGGCCCGGCCAGCGCGCCGCGCCCGGCCTCGTCGACCCCGATGAGGCTCCCGACCCCTTCGATCTGCTTCAGGTCAAAGGCCCTGAGTTGGCGGCGTCTTGGCACTGGGGCTCCGGGGCGGCGGGCGGGTCGTCATCGCCACTCCGTTTTTTCCGCCGGCACGGGCAGGGGCAGCTCGCCCAACTTTCCCGCCGCGGAGACGACTTCATACGCGGTCCTGAAGTGCAGCTTGGCAAACTGGCCTAGCGCCAGGACGCCGAACTTTGCCATGATCTGGTCCGCCTGCTCCTTGACGTTCGGGCCCGCCCCCTTTTGGAGCTTCGCGCCGAAACGCTGCGAAAGGGCGTGCATCTGCCGGACATACTCGGCGCGGGCCACGACGGAGGCGGCCGCCACCACGGGGTCCTCCTCCGCCTTGGTGCGCATCCGCAGCTCGAATCCTGCGACCTTCTTCCTGGCGAGCTCCCTTTGGGTGAGGGGCTCCTTGCTGAACTGGTCGAGCAGGCCCCAGGGGACGGGCTTGAGCGCGAGGGCCTGCTCGAGCGCCGTCGCGTGCTGCCAGGCAAGCAGGCGGTTCAGGTTTGCATGCGGCCGACCCATAAGCTCGTTGTACTTGGGCATCCCGCAAAAGCAGGTCTTCGCGACGGCTCCGGGGGTTCCGCGGATTAGCTTGTCGAGCTTCACGATCTGGGCCTCGGCGATCTTCTTGGAGTCCTTGACACCCGCCTCGATCCAGGCGCGGATCGCGGCCGGATCAGCGATCACCGTGGCAGCTATGACAGGGCCGAAGAAGTCCCCCTTTCCACTCTCGTCCAGACCCGCGTGGGACTCGAACCAGTCCGGATGGAGCACCTCGTCGTAGCCGAGTTTCGGGGCGCCGGTCACCTCGGCCTCGAGGGTCATCGTGACAAATTCCTCGGTGCCCTTGCCCGCGACCACGAGCTTGCCGCTCTCATAGGCCGTGACATTCACATTAGGGCCCTTGAAGGCGTACCGGGCGTACGCGACCTCGAAGCGCTCCCACCCGCGGCCCTCGCAGATGGCCCGGAGCCCCGCCATCTGCCCGTCATCGAGCTTCAGGGTGTACGTCGACAGCTTTTTCGGCTCCGCTGCGTCGGCGGCAGGCTTTTTGGGCATGACGCCAAATTATCTTCGCGAACCCGCGTTACAAGGACAAGAACCGCGCCATGCCAGAATCCAAGCTTGAGACCCTGATCGCCCGGCGGGCGGAGTTCCGTCGCGCGCTCCTGCGCTGGTACCGGAGGGAGGCGCGCCGGCTGCCCTGGAGGGAGGTCCGCTCCCCCTACCGCACCGTGGTCAGCGAGTTCATGCTCCAGCAGACGCGGGTGTCGACCGCGGTCCCCTACTTCGAGCGGTGGATGGCGAGGCTGCCCGATTGGCGGTCGCTCGCGGCGGCTTCCGAGGCCACGGTGCTCAAATGCTGGGAGGGTCTTGGCTACTACGCGCGCGTCCGGCGCCTGCGCAGCCTGGCACAGCAGGTGCTCACCTTACCGTCGCTTCCCAGAACCAGGGAGGATTGGCTGGAAATGCCCGGAGTCGGGCCCTACACGGCCGCGGCCATTGCGAGCATCGCGTTCGACGATCCCGCCGCCTGCGTGGACGGCAATGTCGTGCGGATCCTGTCCAGGCTGGTCTCGGATGGCACGCGCCGCCGCGACAGCTCCTCGGCCGCCAAGGCCTTCCAGGGGACGGCCGAGCAGCTGCTGAGCCGGTCGGCCCCTGGCGACCACAACCAGGCCATGATGGAGCTTGGGGCCACGGTGTGCCTGCGCTCGGTGCCGCGATGCGGAGTGTGCCCGGTAGCCGGTTTCTGCGCGGCGTTCAGGATGGGGAGGGCCGCCGACTACCCGAGGCTCCTCACGAGGCCCATGGAGACCGCCGAAGTGACCAGGGTCTGGTGCGAGCGGCGCGGCGCCCTCCTGCTGCACCGCGCGAGCGAGGCCGATCTAAGACTCGCCGGCCAGCACGAGCTGCCCACGGCGGTCCAGGCCGGGTTCAACCCGGCGCGTATTGCGCGGGCCCCGGTGCTTGCCGTGCGCAAGAGGGGGATCACCCGCTTCCGGATCACTGAATCCATCCACTCCATGGCGCCGCCCCGGGTCCGCCCTGGAAGGGGGCTCGTCTGGATGCCCCTCGCCAAGCTCGATTCCGTCGTCCTGTCCGGGCCTCACAAGCGCTGGATCGGCGAGATCCTGCGCAAAGGGAATGCGCTCAGCCGACGGAAATTGACTCCAGCCGACGCTTTGACTCCAGGACCTCCTCAACGGCCGCGCGCGGGCTGATCTCGAGGACCAGGCGGTGCTCCGGGCGCCAAAATTCCCGGACCATCCTGAAGTCGATCACCCCGGAACCGATCGGCTGGTGGTCGTCCCCTTCGCTGTTCACGTCATGGAGATGGAAGCCGAGGAGGCGCGTCGCGTTTGCGACCAGTTGCTGCCGGTGGTCGATCATCCCCATGTTCTGCTTGATCTGGGCGTGCCCCACGTCGTGCCAGTAGCCCGCGGGAGCGTCCGCCGGAAGGGACGCTAGGAAGGCCGGAAAATCGGCATCGAGGGGCAGCTCCTCAAACTTCTCGCGGTTCTCGAAGCCGAGCTTGATGCCCTTGGTCTTGGCATAGACGAGGACTTCGTTCACGCAAGCCTTGGTGTTCTCCCAGTACGGCCCCATCCGCTTTCGCAGCTTCGCCACGGAGGAAGCGAGGACCTCCTGGTAGCCCTTGTCCTCGGTCACGGGCCCCGCCGGCGGGTTCTTCCGCAGGTAGGCTTCCATCTTCCTGGCCGGGTTGAGCCAGAAGAATACAACGCTTCCGAGATGGCATACCAGGACCTTGGCCTGCATCTGGGCCGCAAAATCGATCGAGCGCTTGGTGTGCCTCACCCATTGCTCCCTCTCCCGCCAATCGCCGGAGGAGGGTTGGAAGACGTTCGGGGCCGCCTGGGTGACCCCGGCGGGCAGGGGGCAGATGTTATGGGTCGTCCCGACCTTGATCACACCCTCCTCGACCGCCTTCAGGATGCCTGGAACCAGGCTGATCCGGATGCCGTGGCTTAGCTCTACGTATTCGAAACCAAGGTCGGCCATTTCCCTGAGCATGTCGTATCCATCGGCGTGGCGGTGGGAACACCACGCTGTGGACAGAGCCAGGGTTGGTTTCACATCCTGTAAAAGGCCTGAAGCGGACTCAGCTGTCGTACCGGCGGCGCAGCATGGCCGTGAAGGCCATCACCTTGTTCTTGCGGCGGCGCCGTTCACACGGCTTCTCGTAGTAGCGCTTGGCGCGGGTTCCCTTGATGATGTTCTCGCGATCGAGCTTCTTTTTCATGCGGCGAAGCGCACGATCGATGGGCTCGTTTTTGCGAATTCGGATTTCGATGGACATGATACGACGGACGTGGTGTGAGCGGAAAAACGATCATGCAACCGTCCGGCCGGAGCTTCGTCAATGGGAAAAAAGCGTGGCCAGTCGCCCTACCTTGCAATCCTGAATCGGGGACCCAATCTTGTTCCCCAATCTCCACTTGGCCACCCACGACCAGGACTTCGTCCACCTTCACGTCCACAGCGACTACAGCCTCCTGGACGGCGCCTGCAGGATCGACCGCCTGCTCGACCGCACGGCCGAGCTGGGCATGCCGGCGCTGGCCCTCACCGACCACGGCAATCTCTTCGGGGCGATAGAGTTTTACACCGCCGCGACCGCCAAGGGGGTGAAGCCGCTGATCGGCTGCGAGATGTACCTCGCCGAGGGCTCCCGTCTGGAGAGGCAGGGTCGGACGGATGAGGGCAAGAACATCTTTCACCTCGGGCTGATCGCGCGCGACCTCACCGGCTACCAGAACCTCTTGAAGCTCGTCTCGGACGCCCACCTGAGGGGGTTTTACTACAGGCCCCGGACCGACCTTGAGACGCTGGCCAAGCACTCGAAGGGGCTCATCGGCTTCACGGGCTGCCTCGCGTCGCTGGTGCCCCACCTGCTCCTGCACGACCGGGTAGAGGACGCACGCCGGGCCATGGCCCGCTTTGTCGACATCTTCGGACGCGAGAACTACTTCGTCGAGATCCAGGACCACGGGCTGCCCGAGCAGCGCAAGATCGCCATGGCGCTGCTCAAGCTTGCGCACGAGTTCAGTCTCAAGGTCGTGTGCACGAATGACGTCCACTACATCCGGGCGGGCGACGCCGGTCCCCACGATGCGATGCTCTGCATTCAGACGGGATCGAAGATCGCCGACGAGAAGCGGATGCGCTTCGACCGCCCCGAATTCTTCCTGAAGTCCCGCGAGGAGATGGAGAAGATCTTCGCCGAGGTCCCGGAGTCGCTCCTCAACACCCGGGCCGTGGCGGAGATGTGCGACCTGGCGATCCCCTTCCCGAAGCACAACGAACGCTATCCCAAGTTCCCGCTGGCCCCCGAGCTCAAGACCGACCGCATCGGCTACCTGCGACAGCTCTGCCGGGAAGGCCTGAAGGCGCGTTACGGCATCGACTACGACGGGGTCAAAGCCGCGGGGCTCCCTGAAACGGACCGAAGGAGCGTCCTCGTTACCCGGGCCGACTACGAACTGGGGATCATCGACCAGACGGGGTTCGCCGATTATTTCCTGGTCGTCTGGGACTTCATCCGCTGGGCAAAGTCCCAGGGGATTCCGGTCGGGCCGGGCCGCGGGTCCGGAGCCGGGTGCCTTGTGGCCTACCTCCTTGGGATCACCAATCTCGACCCCCTCCGCTTCAAGTTGATTTTTGAGCGTTTTCTGAACCCGGAGCGCGTCACGCCTCCCGATTTCGACATCGACTTCTGCATGAGGCGGCGCGGCGAGGTGATCGATTACGTCAGGCGCAAGTACGGGGACGCCTGCGTGGCAAACATCATCACCTATGGCACGCTCGGCGCCAAGATGGTGATCCGGGACGTCGCCCGGGTCCACAGTCTCCCGTACGCCGAGGCGGACCGCCTCGCGAAGATGATCCCCGACGAGCTCAACATCACGCTCGAGCAGTCGATCGCCAAGTCCGCCGAACTCAGGGAGGAACTCGCAAGGAACCCCGAGGCCAAGAAGATCGTCGACCAGGCCCTCGTGCTGGAGGGGCTGGTGCGCAACACAGGCAAGCACGCGGCCGGAATCATCATCACCGACCAGCCCCTCGAGGAGTTTGTGCCCCTCACCCTCCAGGAGGGCGACGTGACCGTGCAGTTCGACATGAACGCCGTCGGCAAGCTCGGCCTGCTGAAGATGGATTTCCTCGGCCTCAAGACCCTGACCGTGATCGCCGATGCCGTGGACAACATTCGCCGGACGGCCGATCCCTCCTTCGACATCGAGAAGATTCCCGATGACGACGCACGGACGTTCGCCCTCATCAACTCCGGGAGGACGACCGGCGTGTTCCAGCTCGAATCCGGGGGGATGCAGAACCTCTGCCGGCAGATCCAGATTTCCACGCTGGATGAGATCATCGCCCTGATCGCCCTGTACCGGCCGGGCCCGATGGAGTGGATCCCCGACTATATCCGGGGGAAGAAGGATCCCTCGACCGTCACCTTTCCGCACCCGCTCCTGGAGCAAGTGTGCCGGGAGACCTACGGCGTGATGGTGTACCAGGAGCAGGTCATGGAAGCGGCAAAGGTCATCGCCGGCTACACGCTCGGCGGCGCCGACATGCTTCGCCGCGCCATGGGCAAGAAGGACGTCAAGGCCATGGCGAAGGAGCGATCCAAGTTTGTCGCCGGGGCCCAGCAGCTCCACGCCATCCCGGAAGCGACGTCCAATGCGATCTTCGACATCCTGAACAAGTTCGCCGGCTATGGTTTCGCCAAGTCCCATTCCGCGGCCTACGCGATTCTGAGCTACCAGACCGGCTATCTGAAGGCGAACTACCCCGTCCAGTTCATGGCGGCCATGCTGAGCTCCGAGCTGGGCAACGCCGAGAAGGCCGCCCACTTCATCGGCGAGTGCGAGGCGATGGGGTTGCGGGTGCTCGGACCCGACGTAAACGAGTCCCGCGAGATGTTCACGCCGGTGGTGAAGGCCGCGGGCGGCGAGGCCCAAGGTGCAATCCGCTTTGGGCTCGCCGGCATCAAGGGGGTCGGCGAGCAGGCCGCACAGAAGATCATCGCCGAGCGCGAGGCCGGCGGCCCCTACCTGGACTTCCAGGATTTCATTTTGCGTGCGGACTCGCGGGCCATCAACAAGCGGGTGCTTGAGAATCTCGTGGCGACCGGGGCATTCGACTTTACCGGCGCCGCGCGGGAGGCGCTCTTCGAGCAGATCGACACGGTCCTTTCGGCCTTGGGCGAACTCCAGCGCAAGTACCCGGCCCTGCGCAAGGAGCTGCCCGGGGCCGTTGTCGCCCCGGTCGAGACAACCCTCTTTGATCTCTCCGGAACAGCGGCCCCCCTTCCGGGCCGGGGTGCCCTGGTGGAGGAGTTTTCAGGACTCCTGCGGCACACCCGGAAGGCGCCGGCCGCAGGGCTGCCATCGAATGGCGAAGAGGCGATGCTGGGCCTCGGAGACGAACAGACGGGCCGGCAGGCCGCAAGGCCCAGGCCACAGGCCGCGGCCGCCGCCCCCGAGCGCCTGCTCACGTCGGAGAACCGCCTCCAGTTCGAAAAGGAGCTCCTGGGCTTCTATGTCTCGGGTCATCCCCTGGAGGCCTATGCCGGTCTGACGGAGGCCTTGGACACCTTCCCCGTCGAGATGCTGACGGTGCAGCCCGATCGAACGGAATTCCGGCTGTGCGGGATCGTCAGCGGCATCGCCAAGAAGCTTTCGAAGAAGGACAACCGACCATGGGCCGCATTCACGCTGGCGACCCGGCGGGCGAGCCTGTCCCTTAACATGTTTGCCGAGGCATACTCGACCCATGGGGGTATCCTGGCCGAGAACGCAAAGGTGGTCGTCCTCGGGAACATCATCGCAGGAACGGAAGGAGCCCGCGTGAACGTGAAGGAGTGCTATGCCCTCGATGCAATGGTCACGTCCCAGATCCGAAAGGTGGTGTGGCTGCTCTGGCCCGAGGACCCGGGGGTGCCCGGCTTCCTGCGCCTTCTCAGGGAGACCATCAACAAGCAGCCGGGGGATACCCGCGTGGAATTCGGCTTCCTGCTCGAGGACGGGATCGCCCCGATCGCCGAGGCGAACGGCACCCTGACTTGGAAGGTGAGCGCGTCCGTGTTTCAGGAACTTATGGGCCACCCATCCGTCGCGGGAGTCCAACTCCAGTCAAAGCCCCCTTTCCTCAAACCCGGCCGTTGGGGCAGGAAGCCGTTCTAGCGAGCTTGAAGCGGGCCAGGAATCGGGGCAGCTTTCCGCGTCATGCTATCCGTTCTCACCGACCGCCAATGGCTTTGGCTTGCAGGGGCGTTCTACCTGACGGGTTTCGCCATGGGAACCAGGTGGCTCAAGTCCGGGGGATGTCCATTAAGGACAATGGGATATGGGTTTCTTGCCATAGGATATGTGCTTCAGATGGCGGGTCTTTACCTTCGCGGGCAGGCCGTCGGGGCCTGCCCTCTGGGCAACAAGTTCGAGATCCTCCAGTTCACGGCATGGGCGGCGATTTCGCTCTACCTGGTCGTGGGCGTCACGTTTCGCTCGAGCCTCTTCGGGAACTTGACTTCCCTCATGGGGGCGCTGCTTACGCTCCTTTCGCTCTCCGTTCCGAAATGGGATGCCACCCGGCATCCCCATCTCTTTGGTGGCAATGTGTGGATTGAGTTCCATGCAGCCCTGGCACTCTTCAGCTATGGGGTGTTCGCGCTACTCGCCCTCACCTCGGCGATGTTCCTATTCCGGCACTATTCCCTGAAGTCGAAACAGCCGGGCGGCTGGTTTGCATTCCTGCCGTCGATCCTCGACCTGGACCAGATCGGCGTCCGCCTGCTGGGCACGGGCGTCGTCCTTCTTGCCCTGTCGCTTGCGATCGGATCGGTCTACTGGGTCCGGGACACTTCAACCGTGAATGCGGCGAAGCTTCTGGTGACGGTTGGTGTCTGGCTCGCCTACGCCGTCGTGTTCCTCCTGCGTGTGCGCGGCCGCCTCCTCGCAAAGAAGTTTGCCGGAGCCTGCCTCGTCCTCTTTGCGTGCGCGCTCCTCTCGCTTGGCCCCGTGGACGCCAGCCGCCATGCGGTTGCAGGCCCGACCCATTTGCCGGACGTTTCCGCCCCATGACGCCCCCGGAGATCTTTGTGATCGGGGCCACCCATCACTCCACGCCCCTTGCTGTGCGCGAAAGGCTGGCCCTCGACGCGGAGTCGGAGGCGGCGCTCCACGCCGAGCTTAGCGCAAGGCCCGGCCTGCGGGAGCTGACGGTCCTGAACACGTGCAACCGGGTTGAATTCTACGGAGTTGCCGACGGCCCCGCTGAGATCAGCGGCCTTGAGGAGTCCTTCTGCGCACGCCAAAAGTTCGATCACGGGGACTTTCAGAAATTCCGGGTCGGCCGCTCGGGCAAGGACGCCGTCCTCCATCTCTTCGAAGTGGCGGCGGGCCTCGATTCCCAGATCGTCGGCGAGACGGAGATCCTCGGGCAGGTGAAGGACGCCTATGCGACCGGTCAGGCGCGCGGCTCGACCGGGCCCATCTTGAACCGGCTTTTCCAAAAGGCGTTCCAGGCTGCGAAGCACGTGCGGACCCACACCGGGATTGGGGCCGGCCAGGTGAGCGTTGCGAGCGTCTCCGTCGAGCTCGCGCTGAACATCTTCGGCACCCTCGACAACCGCAGGATCCTGCTGCTCGGGACCGGCGAGATCGGGGAAAAGACCGCGCGCGCGTTTCGAAGCCGGGGGGCGGCCGACCTGACGGTCGCGAGCCGGCGCACCGAGCGGGCCGAGGCGCTGGCGGCGGACCTTGGAGCGGCGTCGCTCGCCTTCGAGGATCGCGAGTCGGTTCTCCAGGAATTCGATGTCGTCGTCTCCGCCGTGTCCGCGCCCGAGTCCGTATGGTCTGCGGCGGCGGCAGCCTCCGCGATGCGCAAGCGACCGATCCGGCCGCTGTTCTTCATCGACCTTGGCGTTCCCCGGAATGTCGATGCGGCCGTCACCGAGCTGGAGAACGTGTTCCTCTATAACCTGGACGACCTCGCGAGGGTCGCAGAGGAGAACCGGATCGCCCGTGAATCCGAGGTGAAGAACTGCCGCGCAATCCTTGCGGAGAGGGCCGAGGCGCTGTGGCAGCACCTGCGGGAACGCTTGGCTGCCGCCGGGGCGGCCGGACAGGTCCTGGAGTCGAACGGCGTCAGCCAAGCTTCCCCGCCAGCCAGTCCACCGCCGTTCCGTCCGCCGGCTGGCTGAGAAGCGCGCGCAGCCTCGCGGCCTGGGCCTCGGTCTTCGTCGTGCGACCGGGCTCCTGAAGGCAAGCCTTCAGCTCGACGGAGAGCGCGTCCGGGGTCGCCGCGCCCTGGATGAATTCCGGATACATGGCCTCCCCGAGCAGCAGGTTCGCAATGCCCAGGTACTTCACCTTCACCAGCAGGCGCCCCAGGATATACGTCACCGGATCCGTCCGGTAGGCGATGGCCCCGGGAATTCCCGCGAGGGCGCAGTGCATGGACATCGTTCCGCTGCTCGTGAGGACCGCGGCGGCCGCCACCGGGCCGGCGCCGGCAGGGGCGTCGGCCGGAGCCAGCGTCACCACGCCACCGGGAGCCCTGGCCAGGCAGGCCCTCAGGATCGCCGCGATCTCCTCGCTTGGGTACAGGGCCACGGCGGGCCGGAAGGTTCCTGTCTGGTACCCGCCGAGCAGCTGCGGGAACAGCCGGGCCACGGCCTGCTTGCGGCTACCCGGGAGAAGGAGGACCGGCCCAGCAGGATCGAAGCGGACCGGCGGCCTGTAGTCGGGGCTCATGAAGGGATGGCCGACGAACCTGACCTCCAACTTTGTGTCGGCATATGCCTTCGGCTCGAAGGGGAAGATGACCGCGAGCGACTCGACATTGCGCGCCATCTTGAAGCGGCGGCCTGCGCGCGAGGCCCAGATCTGGGGGCTTATGTAGTAGAGGGTCTGCATCTTGCCGCCCCCCTTCCGGCTGATGCCCCGGGTCCTCAGGGCGTCCGCTAGGGCGAGGTTGAAGCCGCCGTAGTCGACAAAACAAATCGCCCGCGGCCCGTGCTCGCGCAGCCAGCGAAGGGTCTCCAAGAACAGCGGCTTGAAGAACGACTGGTAGTTCCTGATCGCCTCGAAGTATCCGATGGCCGAGGTCCTGGTCAGGTCCAGGAGCAGCTGCGCACCCGCGGCCGCGAGCTTTGGCCCGCCGAGCGCGCAGACCCGCAGGCCGGGTTCCCGGGCAAGCAGGCCCCCGACAAGCCGTGCCGCGTGCTCGTCCCCGGAGTGTTCACCCGCGAGCACAAACAAGTCCACGCGGCCGTCCAGCGGCGGCGCGAAGCGGAACGGAAGGGCGGGTGCGGCCATGGCTCCTTGCCTACCTCTTCCTGCCCCGGATCTGGTCCGTGATCGCAATCGCAACGGCCAGCGCGGACTTGCCAAGGGCGGCCCCGACCTTCGGCTGCCTCGCCGCAGCCACGCTCTCCACAAAATGGGCGATCTCCAGGGCGAGCGGCTCCCCCTTCTCGATGGGGATCTCATGCACGGGGATCGAGCTCGCGTCGCCGGGCTTGGCGAGGCCGATCTTCATCTTGAGCCCGAAGGCGATCATGTCGCTCTTTCGCACAAGGTGCCCGGCCTGGTTCATGAAATCGAGGGAGAGGTAGGCATTCTCCTGGAATATGCGGATCTCGCGCGCCTTCTTCAGGCTCATCCGGCTGGCGCTGAGATTGGCTACGCAGCCCCCCTCGAACTCGATTCGCGCGTTGGCGATGTCCTCAGTGCGCGAAAGGACGCTGATCCCTACGCTGTCGATCCGCGCGATTGGGGCCCTGACCAGCGCAAGGACGATCCCGATGTCGTGGATCATGAGGTCGAGGACGACGCCGACCTCGGTGCCCCGGATCTGGTAGGGGGCGAGCCGCTCCGCCGTGATGTACCGGGGCCTGTCCGCCTCCTTTTCCAGGAAGGCCATGACCGGGTTGAAATGCTCGACGTGGCCCACCTGGACGATCCTGCCGCGGGCCTCGGCGGTTGCCAGCACGCGCTCCGCCTCCTCCAGCGAGGCGCAGATCGGCTTCTCGATGAGGAGGTGGCAGCCCTGTTCCAGCAGCGGCAGGGCGACCTCCTCATGCCTGTCGGTCGGAACCACCACCGACACCGCATCGCAGGCGGCGCCGAGCTCTCGGAGCGAGGCGAAGCTGCGGCAACCGTGCCGGGCGCTCACCTCCGCAGCCCGGGCGCCATCGGCGTCGTAGACTCCGGCAAAGTCAACGCCGGGCATCCCCGCATAGATTCGCGCATGGTGCTGGCCCAGCGATCCGACGCCGGCCACGCCACACCGCACCTTTTCCTTTCCTGCGAACAGTGTTTTCACGTTGTAAGGAGTCTTAGGAGGCCGTCCTGCAGCAGGTACTGCCGGCCGGTCCTGGCGGCGTGGGCAGCGTTGTGGGTCACGAGGACGAGCGCCGTCTGCGTCTCGCCGCAGAGGCCGAGCAGCAGGTCGATGACCGCGCCGCCCGTGCGCTCATCGAGGTTCCCGGTGGGTTCGTCCGCCAGGATCAGACGCGGCCGGTTCATGAGCGCGCGCGCCACCCCCACCCTCTGCCTCTCGCCGCCGGAAAGCTGGGAGGGCAGGTGCCGGCTCCTCTCGGCAAGCCCCACCCGGGAGAGCAGGGCATCGGCGCGGGCCCGCGCGGCGGCATCGACCCGGCCCAGCATTCGGGCCGCCATGAGAACGTTGGCCCGCGCGTCGAGCTCAGGAATGAGGTAAAAGGCCTGGAACACCATGCCGAGGAAAGCCGCCCTTCGCCGCGGCCCCGTGTCCGCCGATCCGCACCAGGCGAGCGTCCCGGCGTCGGCCACGTCAAGCCCGGCGACAAGATTGAGGAGCGTCGACTTGCCCGAGCCGGACTCCCCGCGAACGCTGATGCTTTCCCCGGCTGCGATGTCGAGGTCGACCCCGCCCAGGACCCCGATCCGGCGGTCGCCGCTCAGGTAGCTCTTGCGCAGCCCGCGCACGTTGAGGACAAGCTCACTCACTGCGCAGGGCCTCCACGGGCTTCAGGCGCGCGGCGCGCCAGGCCGGCAGCATCCCGGCGAGGGTTGAGATCGATACCGTCAGGAAGACGATCACGGCGACATCCCCGGCCGAAGTATGGGCGGGAAGCTCGCTGAACTGGTAGAACCTTTCGAGGACCTCCTGCCTCTGGGTGATCCGCGCAAGGCCGAGCACCACGTCGTTGCGCACCGAGAGCGCCCCGAAGCCCAAGGCCAGGCCGAAGAGCGTACCGAGAACCCCGATGAAGAGGCCCTGGGCGCAAAAGCAGGCGGCCACCTGGGGCGGCCGTCCGCCCAGGGCCCCGAGGAGGCCGATCTCCCTCGTTTTCCTCACCACCGAGATCAGCAGCGAACTGGTCACCGAGAACGCAGCCACGATGACGATGAAGAGCAGCAGGAAGAAGATCATGTTCTTCTCCAGGCCCAGCACCCAGAGAAAGTCGGAGAAACTGTCCATCCAGGAGAACGCCCGGACGCCGGCCGGCAGGACCGCGTTGAGGCGGGCCGCGCCGTCGTCCTCGTTCACACCGGCGTTCAGGCGGACGTCGATCCCGTGAACGTCGGACCCAAGCCCGTACAGGTCCTGGGCGAGCCGGAGTGTGCAATACACCGTGCTCTTGTCCAACTGCTGGTGCCCGATCTCGAGGATACCGGCTACCCGGACCTCCCTGGGAAGGAAAACCTCGTCGTTCTTCAGCTTCTCGATGAGAAGCGGCGAGTAGATTTCGATCTTGTCGCCGACCGTGGCCCCGACCATCCGGGCAACCTCCGAGCCGAGTATGACAGAGTCGTCGTCAAGGTCGCTGAACGAGCCCGCGACAACGTAGCTTGCAAGCTGCGTCACCTTGCCGACCGTGGCGAGATCCAGCCCCCGGATCAGCGGAAAGGCGGGCTTGCCGTTGAATTCGATCATGACCGCCCCTCCCGCATACGGCGTGGCCGCCGCGACTCCGGGAACGGCGTCGATTTGGCGGACGAGGGCCGGATAATCCCCGATGAAGCCCTGGGCCTTGACCTGAACCTCCCCCTCGGTCTCCACGATCATCTGGCGGATCTTGAACTCAAAGCCGCCCATCACGCTCATCACGACGATGAGGAGGGCGACCCCCAGCGCCACGCCCAGGACCGAGATGGCGGTGAAGAAGGGGAAGCGCCGCCCGCTCGGAAAGAGCTGCTTGATAGCAAGGTAGAGCGGCCAGGGCATGGGGGTGTCTCCCATCAGACCAGCAGGGCCGCAGGTGTTCCGCAAGCTTGGGGGAAACCGATGGCGGGCGATTCGACTGAAATTGGGTAGGGGTGCCCCTCGTAGGTCAGCGAGCTTGCTCGCGCCCCGGGAAGGCGCGAGCAAGCTCGCTGACCCACAAAGAACAGGCGTATCTTAGCATTGTTTCCTATTGAGAGTTTGCGTCCCCTGCATAGGGTCCAGTCCAAGCATGCACCTGCTCCGCAAACCCTCCTGGCTCCGCGCAAAGCTTCCGGCGGGGCCGGGCTATTCCGCGGTCCGCCGGCTGGTGGACGACGAAAAGCTCCACACCGTCTGCCAGAGCGCCCAGTGCCCCAACCTGGGGGAGTGCTGGTCCCGGGGAACGGCAACCCTGATGATCCTTGGGAACATCTGCACGCGCTCCTGCAATTTCTGTGCGATCGAGACAGGGCGCCCCACCGAGCTTGACCTTGGGGAGCCCGCCCGGGTTGCCGAAGCGGTCGCCCGGATGAACCTCAGGCATTGCGTGCTGACGAGTGTCGCCAGGGACGAGCTGGCGGACGGCGGAGCAAGCGTGTGGGCGGCGACGGTGCGCGCGGTGCGCCACCGCAATCCCGCAACCGCCATCGAGGTGCTTGTGCCCGACTTCAAGGGGAAGACGGCTGACGTGGACACCGTCCTCGATGCGAGGCCGGACATCTTCAACCACAACGTCGAGACCGTGGAGCGGCTCCAGAAGCCGGTGCGCGTCCAGGCGAGGTATGATCGATCCCGCAGCGTCCTGCGGCACGCGAAGGGACGCGGCTTCACCATCAAGACCGGCATCATGCTCGGCCTCGGGGAGCGCGAGGATGAGGTGGCTCAGACGCTGCGCGACCTCGCCTCCGACCGCGTGGACATCCTCACGATCGGGCAGTACCTTCAGCCGACCCAGAAACACCTGCCGGTCGACCGCTGGGTCGAGCCGGAGGAGTTCCTCCGCTGGAAGGAATTCGGGCTCGCGGCCGGGTTCGGCGTGGTGGAGAGCGGACCCCTGGTCCGCTCAAGCTACCACGCCGACGAACAGTCGAAAAAATACACCGGCGAGGGACATTTGAATGCCATGAACGCCCTCGCCGGCGCCTGACGTCAGCCTATCAGATTCTGCCACTGGCGGTCCTTGGCCTGGCCCGCGGCCTTGAGGGCGCCGCGCGCCACGTAGTCCTTGTAGTTCTCGCCGAGGACTTGGACACGGACGTTCTCGAAGCCCTCCTCGAGGAGCCTTGTCTGAAGGGCCACTCCGAAGCCCTTGATCAGGCTGCCGCCTCCCGTGACGATCACGTTCTGGAGCAACTCCCCGACGCTCTCCGGGTCGGCCCGGGTGATCAGTTCACGGGTCATGTTGAAGACCCGCTGTAGAAGGATGTCGCATGCGGTGCCGATCTGCGCGGTCACGTCGAGGTGGCGGATCTTCCCGCCCACCATGACGCTCGCGACGGCCGGCGTCGCGGCATCCTCGGCAAGGACGTAGGAATGCCTCTCCTTGATCTCGCGAACCCGGCCGAGCGTGAGGCCGCAATCGGGATAGGCGGCCAGCACCCGGTCAAGGATGATCTGGTCGACCGCGTCGCCGGCGAACGGCTCGCTCAGCTGCTCGTCGATCGTGGGATAGTGGCCCTGGACGAGGCAGACGTCGGTCGAGCCGGCGCCGATGTCGATGTAGAGCGAATTGAGCACGGGGTCGCGGTAGTCGGGGTAGTTGAGCCTCGACTCGTCGCGATAGCCCAGCGCCGCGAGGAATGGCTCCGGGACAAAGATCACCTTCGTGAAGACCCCCTGGACTGCGGCGCGCGCGGATTCGCGGGCGGCGAGGTCGGAGCTCGCGGGCATGCCGATCACGGCGCGCACCTCACGGCTCCCGGCCGGCAGGCGGCTGCGCAGGTGGAGGGCGAAGAGCTTCGCCGCCGCAAGGTCATGGATCACGCCGCCGCGGAGCGGGCGGACGGGCGTCACGTTCAGCTTGTACTTGAGGGCGGCGGTGCCGATCAGCACCTTGGCGTCTCCAGGGATGATCCCGGCAAGCACGTCCTCGGAAACGTAGCCGACGACGGTTGGAATCTGTTCCTTCAGGGTGGTTTCATCGCTGCCCAGCGGGGCGGCCATGAGGCATGAGGTGTTCGTTCCCAAGTCGAGTCCGACCAGGAGCGTTTCCGCTTCGGTCTTCGAGGTGGGAGGTGTCGTCTGCGCGGGTGTCTTGAGGACGGCGGTTTTCACTTTTCGTTGGTGGCTGACTTTCGTTTTCGTTTCTGGGTGGGTGCCCGGGACTCACGCGCTCAAGGCAATCTGGCGTGTGGATTCCCCGGCAAAAAGTGACGCGGGAGGAATGACGGCGGTCCGAACGGGAAGGATGGACTCCCCAAAGTCCGCGAGTTCGGCCTCGGCGAGCGCGTCGAGCATCTCGGGCACGTCGTCAAGGGGTATGCGGCGGCGCAGATGGATGCCCGCGGGCTTGGGCTTTCGCGCGGCGGCATCCGCGGAATGTACGGCGAGCGCAACGGCCCCACCGGGACCGGCCAGCCGGTTGCAGACTTCCTGGACAATCAGGCGGCGGTGGATGAATCCGTGCTCGACGGATTCCTGGACCCGTGCAAAAAGCGCGCGAAGTTCCTGCTGGCAGCGGTCCGCGGAATGCCCGCATCGCCTCGACCAGGCCTGGATCAACGGCGGAAGGCGGTCGCGCAGGAGCGGGGTCACCGCATCCTCATTGCCTTCCCGCCTCAGGATGCACACCTCGAAGGTCCAGCGGACGATCTCATTCCAAAGGAGCTTTGGATCGGCTGAAGTGGCGTTCATGGCTGCTGGCCTGACCTGTGGTGATGACATGCTGGGTCTCACAGACGCCAAGCATCGGGCATGCCACTACCCTAACATGCTTGCCAATAGTCTGTTAGGCTTTATCTCGCGCCCCAGCCAAGAAGCGCGAACTGATGCGCGGCAGAAAATGCCTTGTCTATTCCCCGGGATGGTAGCCCGTGAAATACAGATTCGCGGAAGTGGAAAGGGGCTTCCCGGTCGAGACCGGCGTGAACTCCGCCGTTATCGCAAAGGGACCGGGGCCAGTTGGCATGAATGAAAATCCCCATCGGCCGGGATGGAAGGGGTCAGGTTGTACCTTGTACCCTGCAGTTGAACCCAGGGTACAAGGTACAACCTGACCCCTTCCATCCCTGACTTTCAGCTCGATCCTTCTTCCGCCGACATCCTCAAGATCCTGGGCCGCAACCGGCCGGCCGCTTACCGTCGTCAGGTCAAAGGCGACCATCGCCGGCGACCCCGCCACAACCGACACCGAAGGAGAAAAACTGATGGTCACCGGCAGGCTTCCGGTCGAGACCGGCACGGGTGCCGGGTTCAGGGGATTGCAGAGTTCGAGGACCGTTGCGTCGTCGGCAAGAAAGTCCATGTGGGTCAGCCTCCCTCCCCTGGGGAGGAGGCGGTACGCGCCGAATACGGCCAGCGCCGCCAGCGTTATGGCCGCGCTCGAGCGCCACGGGTGCAGTCCGGCATCGGTCATTGCTTGTGCATCCTCGCCACAAAGTCCTTCGGATCCCAGGTGCTTCCGTCGGCACGCCAGACGATCCTTCCCTTCTCGTCGATCAACAGGGTCGCGAGGGTGTGGATCAGGACGTCGCCCTGGAACTGCGCGCTCACCCCGAATTGGGTGAGCAGGTCGCGGATCGCGCCGTCCGGCCCAGTCAGGAAACTGAAGTTCCCGGTGTCGATCCCCCGGATGTCGGCGTACTCGCGCAGCACCCCGGGCGTATCGTAGGCGCCGTCCATCGTGATGGTGACAAACTGGATGTTCCTGATGCCCGCCTCGCGCGCCATCCGCTGGGCGGCCATCATCTTGGCGGTCGATGCCGGGCACATGGTCGCGATGGGGCACCGGGTGTAGATGAAGTTCAGCATCACCTGCTGCCCGCGGAACTGCCCGCTCTGGACCACCCTCCCATCCTGGTTGTAGAGCGCGAATTCCGGGACATTCTCCCCAATTTCCCGGTAGGCCGCCCCTCCCCGCTCGTGCGTGTCCTGCCGAAGCATGATGGCCCCGGCGGCGACCGCATCCGCGGCCTGCCGGTCGTCGGGCCAGATCTTCTCGAGGCGGGCTGCACCTGCGGCGTCGATCACCAGGTCCGCCCGGATCCGCTCCTTGGGGCTGGCAACCGCGGCGTCGCCCGCGGACACCGGGAATTCCATGACCATGGCGGGCATGAACCCGGGTATGGCCTCATGGCTCACCGTCAGCAGCTTGTGCTCCCGGTCGACCGCGACCACCTCGCCTTTGAGCGGGTAGTGCTTTTCGGCATCCTTGTCCGCGGCCGGCCTCGCGCAGCCGAGCGCAAGCGCGAGACCGATCAGGGCCAGGAGGGCCCCCGGAGACCATGCCCCTTGGCGGGCAGTTCGATAGGTGCTGATTCCCACGGGAACACCAATTCCCGGACTGCGGGGTTTGTCAAAGGGTTTGCCGTGGACGGCAAGGAGCCTTCTGCTGTCCCTCCGCAATCGCCATGGCATCCCGACCTTTTTTCACCCGCACCACCGCGCCCAAGCCGGCGCTGGCCCTCTTCTCGGCTTTGGGAGCCGCATGGGTCTTTGTCCTGGTGGCCCTGGGCGCGTTTACGACCAGCATCAATGCCGGAATGGCCTTCCCCGACTGGCCCCTCTCCAACGGGTCCTTGAATCCGCAGGGCTGGCTGAGCGACGTCTCCATGTTTGCCGAGCACTCGCACCGGCTGAGTGCGGGCCTGATGAGCACCATCACGATCGTCCTCGCGCTGTGGATCTGGTGCGCCGAAGGGCGGGCGTGGCTCCGCCAGCTGGCCGCCTACGCGGTCGCCCTGGTCCTGCTCCAGGCGCTTGTCGGCGGCCTTCGGGTCCTGCTGGAAAGCCACCAGGTTGTCATGATCGACACCAGCGTGGGGCGCCTCTTCGCCATGCTCCATGCCTGCCTGGCCCAGGTCTTTGTCTGCTGCATGATCGCGATTGCGATCGCGTCCTCCAGGAGCTGGATCCTCCAGCCCCGTCCGGTGGGGGCCCCCGTCCGGAGGGCGGGGCTCTGGTGCTGCTGGCTGCTCCTCGCCCAGCTGGGCATAGCGGCGGTCGTGCGCCACAGCTTTGCGGGGCTTGCGATACCGACTTTTCCCTACTCGACGGCCGCCGGCGGGCTCCTGCCGGCCGTCTGGAGCTTCAAGGTGGGGATCGCCTTTGCGCACCGGGTCATGGCGGTCATCGTCGCCGCGGGGCTCGTCTGGTTTGTGACGAGGATCTGGCGCGACAAGGCGGCCACCCTCGGCATGCGCACGGCGGGCTCGGCCCTTCTCAGCCTGCTGGGGCTTCAGATCCTCCTCGGCGCCACGGTCATCTGGACCCATCGGGATGCGATGTTCACCACGAGCCATGTCCTGGTCGGAGTCGCCACGCTCGCGACCACGTTCTGGCTTACCTGGCTCGCGCATCGCGACGCCATCGAGGCCCGCTGACGCGATGACCCTGCCAAGCGCCGGACCCGCGAAGGTCTCCGATTACCTGGAGCTCACGAAGCCGAGGCTGAGCCTCCTTTCGGTGCTGACGGCCCTAGTGGGTTATCTGTCCGCCAGGCCGCCCTGGGTTCCGCTCGAGCTTTTCAGCGTGATCGCCGGGACCTCGCTTGCGGCCGGGGGGGTGGCCGCGCTCAACCAATGGCTCGAACAGGACACCGACGCCCGGATGAAGAGGACGCGGGACAGGCCGATACCCACCGGCAAGGTCGCCACCGGCTCCGCGTTTGTGCTCGGGGCCGGCATGTGCGTGGCCTCGCTCGCGTTGATGTTTGCCGAGACGAATGGGCTGGCCGCCCTCTTCACCCTGCTGACGATCTCCGCCTACCTGGGCTGGTACACGCCGGCCAAGCGGTGGTCGCGCTGGAGCACCGAGATAGGCGCCGTCGCCGGGGCCTTTCCGCCGCTCATCGGATGGTCGGCCGGCGCGGGCGGCGTGACAGCCCTTGGTTGGATCCTATTCGGGATTCTCTTTTTCTGGCAGCTGCCCCACTTCCTCGCGATCTCATGGATCTACAGGCATGACTACTCGGCCGTGAACTTTCCCATCCTTCCGGTCCGCGATGCCTCGGGTCGCAGGGTTGCCTTCTGGGCCTTTGTCAACACGGGGCTCCTCGTCGTCGTGAGCCTCCTGCCGCTGCCGCTCCACCTGGCCACGGCCTGGTACGGCGCCGTGGCCGCGGTCGCCGGTGTCGCGATGCTCCTGCGGGCGCGCGGATTCCGTTCGGTCGCAAACAGGGACGCGGCGGCGCGCTCTCTCTTCCGCGCCTCGCTGCTGTACCTCCCTCTCGTGCTCGGCGCACTGCTCGCGGACCGAATCGTCCATTTCTAATCCATGAGCCCCGCAACCTCCATCCAGGAAGAGCCGGCCAGGACGCCAATCACGGTGGTGGCCGCCATCATCGCGATCAGCGCAGCAGCCAGCCTATTCCTTTGCTGGCTCGTGTTCGTGCACCCTCCGTCGGATGCCGCGGGCACCCGCCTGGCGTTCCTGCCCGCGGTGAACGCGGCGCTGAACGCCCTGTCGACCGCGGCGCTCATCGTCGGCTACGTGCACGTGCGGGCGATGAGGATCGCCCGGCATCGTGCGGCGATGTTCACGGCGTTTGTCTTTTCAACGGCCTTCCTCGCCTCGTACGTCACCAACCACGCCCTGCACGGTGACACATTGTTCCACGGCCAGGGATTTGTCCGGCCGTTCTACTTCGCGCTTCTCATTTCACACATCGCCCTCTCGGTGCTCGCCCTTCCGCTGGTGCTCATCACCTTTTTCTTCTCGCTGACCGGCCGCTTTCCGGCGCATCGACGCATTGCCCGGTTCACATTCCCGATCTGGCTCTACGTGTCCGCCACCGGGGTCGTGGTGTACGGGATGCTGGCGGCCTACCGGTAGGCGGTGGCCTTTCCCGAGTGGCGCGCCCACTGGAAGAATCCGGCGCCAAGGGCCCCCAGGAAGACCAGGGAGCTGACGAGACCGAGCAGCACCCCGGCCAGGCGCTGGTCCTCGATCGGGGAGAGCCCCGCAATCAGGCGCGGCGCATACCGATAGGTCGGGTAGATGGCCTGGTCCGCCATGAAGACATAGGAGAAGAGCGCCGTGAAGGCAACCTGTGCGCAGGTGAGGTACAGCGCCTTGACCGCAGGGCCCGCCGGCGGAAAGGCGCGCGAAGGGCTGATCAGCGGCCACCAAAACAACAATCCGGCGGCAACCGTCGTCCCCATGTGCGCGGCCTGCATCGGGGCGCTCTGGAGCGCGCTTTCGAAGAGCCTCGGAAGGTGCCACGCCGCCGTGCCCAGGATGAAGGCCGCCCCGCAGGAAAGCGGGTTCAGGATCAGGCCCGCAGGGCGCCTGAGGAAGCGACGATCCAGCGCGCCATCGACAAGCCAGCCCGGCAGGCCAAGCAGCAGGAGGGCGGCAACCGGATAGAGCAGGAGCAGCTCCTGCGTCACGTGCGCGCTGAACAGAAACACCGTGCCGGCATGGTCCAGCGGCGAGCCGAGGGCGAGGTACGCGACGGCGAGCGCCGAGTAAAAGCAGGCGGCACGCCCCGGGGAGAACGGTGTTCCCGGGGCGATGCGACTCCTCCACGGACCGGTCAGGAGGGCGTACAACCAGCCAAGCGCGATCCAAGCGGGGATGATCGCCGGCTCCCGATGCCAGTCGCTCCAGTGGATCATGGAGCAGCGGCGGCCCTCAGGGAAGCGGAACGCTCTCCTTCATGCCGAAGAGCGTGAGGAGGGCGAACATGGTGCCGCCCCCGAGGATGAGACCGATGAAGAACAGGACCGTGCAGAAGGGCTTGTCCCAGCGCAGGTGCATGAAGAAGAAGATGACGAAGAGGAACTTGACGGCCGAGAAGACGACGAGAACGGTGACCAGGAGCCACCTCGCGAACGGGAGGTAGACGGTGACGATCTCGATCCCCGTGATGACCGCGAGGAGCATCGCGATCTGCACGTAGATCTGGAACTTGCTTTCCTCGAGGCTGTGGGGCTGGCCGGTCGTGGCCGGTGCTGCGGGTGCGCTCATGTCAAAGGTACTCCAGCAGGTAAACCGCCGTGAAGATCACGATCCAGACGATGTCGACGAAGTGCCAGTACAGGCCCATCATCTCGACGTCGATGGCGTTTGCCTCGCCGAAGTCATAGGGCCCGCGGGTCTTGGCGAGCCGGACGAGCCCCGCCAGGCAGGCGACAGCCCCGACAATCGCGAGGGCCTGCGCCTTCGCGAAGGTCAGAAGCGTTCCCGGCGAGGCCCCGCCGGCCTGCATCGCCCAGGCGAGCTCGATCAGCACGTAGCCGCTGAGCAGGATCGCGCCGATGAAGACCGCAATGTGCGCCACGTTCCCGAGGAACCAGGCGGGCCGGGTCTCCGGATCCTTGGGCTGGAACGAGCGCACGTACATCAGCAGCAGCCAGAAGACGCCGATAGCCACGTGCGTGCCATGCGTGCCGGTGAGCGTGAAGAACGTGGTCCCCAGGATGCTGTTCGTGATCGTCATGTGGTGCTCGAACACGAAGTTGTTGAACTCGTACACCTGGCAGCCGAGGAAGATGCAGCCGAAGAAGATCGTCGTCAGGAGGGATGCCCGGAGGCTCTTCAGGTTCCCCTTCTGGATCGCGTTGACGGCGAGCGCCATCATCAGCGACGACATGAGCAGGATGAACGTCGAGAAGGAGGTGAGCTCGATGCTGAACACCTGCCGCGCCTGGGGCGCACTGGCCGGCGGGTGGAGCCGGTAGATCAGGTGGGTCGAGATCAGGCACCCGAAGAACATGCAGTCGGACGCCAGGAACGCCCACATGACGAGCTTCTTGTTGGGAATGCCCGTCGAGGTCGTCGGGTCGTGGTGGTGGTCTATGGCGCCAACGGCCGCGGTGCTGCTCATGAGTGTGGCTCCTCGTCCTCGGGATGGAGATGGTAGCCCTCATTTCCCTCGAGGGACCAGAGGTAGATGGACACCACCAGGATCACCCCGCCGATGATGGCGATGGCCAGCTTGCGGCCCGAGCCGGGATCCACGACGGAGACGCCGATGCCGCCGATCAGGAGACCGATCCCGGCCGTGAACGGGTAGATGGACTGGAAGGGCATGTGGATCCCGCCATGGCCGGCATCCTCCTTCTCGTGCTCCGCCTTGGCGGCGGCGGCCTCGTCGGGATGCTGCTTGAAATGCCACCAGTCGTCCCGGGCGTGCACGTGGGGGGTGAAGCGGTAGTTGTACTCGGGAGGGGGGTTCGGCAGGCTCCACTCGAGCGTGCGCGCATCCCAGGGGTCGCGCGTCGTGACTTCGCCACGAAAGAAGGTGTAGATCATCGTGACGAAGTAGATCCCCACCCCGATCGCGAGAATGAAGGCACCGATGGTCGCGATGAGGTTTCCCTGGGCCCATCCCATGTCGGCGTCATAGGTGTACGTGCGCCGCGGCATCCCGTTCAGCCCGAGAAAATGCATCGGGAAGAACGTGACGTTGAACCCGACAAAGATGACCCAGAAGGAGACCTTGCCCCAGAACTCGCTGATCTTGCGGCCGAACATCAGGGGGAACCAGTAATGGATCCCAGCGAGAAGCCCGAAGAGCGAGCCACCGATCAGGACATAGTGGAAGTGGGCGACCACGAAGTAGCTGTTGTGCTGCTGGGCGTCGGCGGGAGCGGCCGCGTGCATGACCCCGGAGAACCCGCCGATCATGAACAGCCAGATGAAGCCAAGCGCGAACATCATGGGGGTGCGCATCTTAAGGTGCCCGCCCCAGAGCGTCCCAATCCAATTGAAGATCTTCACGCCCGTGGGAACCGCGATGCACATGGTCGTCAGCGAGAATGCCGCCGTGGCCATCGCGCCCATCCCGGTCGTGAACATGTGGTGGCTCCAGACGCCGAAGCCGAGGAACCCGATGCTGGCGCCCGAGAACACCACGATCGGGTAGCCGAACAACGGCTTGCGCGAGAACGTCGGGAGGATCTCCGAGATGATGCCCATCGCGGGCAGGATCAGGATGTACACCTCGGGGTGGCCGAAGACCCAGAAAAGGTGGGTCCAGAGGATCGGCATGCCGCCGTTCGAGACCTCGAAGAAGTTCGTGCCGAAAAGCCGGTCCATCATCAACTCGACCAGGGCGATCGTGATGGCCGGGAACGCCAGCACGATCAGGAATGCGGTCACCAGGGTCATCCAGGTGAAGACCGGCATCCGCATCATCGTCATCCCCGGCGCCCTGAGGTTGATGATGGTGACGACGAAATTGAGCGAGGCGGCGACGGAGGCCACGCCGAGGAGCTGCAGTCCCATCACCCACATGTCGATGTCGTGGTGCGGGCTGAATTGATGGGTCGTCAGCGGCGTGTATCCGAACCAGCCGCCCGCCGGGGCCCCGTCCATCCGAAACCACCCGATGTTGAGGATGATCGCCCCGGCGACGAAGGTCCAAAGCGAGAACGCGTTGAGCCTGGGAAAGGCGACGTCCCGGGCGCCAATCTGAAGCGGCATGATGAAGTTGAAGAAGGCCGCGCTCAACGGCATGACGGCGAGGAAGATCATCGTCGTCGCATGCATCGTGAACATCTCGTTGTACTGGTGGGAGGTCAGCACATGGTTGTTCGGGACCGCGAGCTGGAGGCGGATCAACAGGGCCTCGATGCCGCCCACCAGGAAGAAGATAAGGGCAAAAAACCCGTAGAGGAAGCCGATGCGCTTGTGGTCGACCGTGGTCAGCCAGCTCATCAGGCCGGTCTTGGCGGTGGGACGCCAGAGCACCAGCGGCTTCTGGGAAACGTGCTCCTTGGGCAGAAATTCGGATTTGGCCAGTGCGTCCATGGTTATTTCAGGCTTTCGAGGAAGGCGACCAGGGCGGCCTCGTCCTCCGGAGTGAGTTTGATGTTGTTCGGCACGTAGCCATTCACCCACATCTTGTTGCCCGGCTTCACCGCCTCAGGATTGTGGATCCAGCGCCGCAGCTGCTCCGGTGTGTTGTCCAGCCATGAACCCGCGAGCGTGGTCCGGGCGCCCACATGGGTCAGGTCGGGCCCCTGGACGCCTATCGCCCCGCTTACCCCTCGGATCGTGTGGCATGTGCCACAAGTCTTGCCGCCGTCAGCGGGGGGCGCCGCGAAGAGCACCTTGCCCCTGGCGATCAGCACGGGATCCTCGCCCTTGTCGACAAACTGCTTGGCCCTCCATGAGCTCAGCGGGTCGACCTCAAAGGCTCCTGAGGAGCCGGTCTCGTTCTGGGAGAATTCCCTCAGCGCGGCGAATTGCGCCTGGGGCCTGGCCTGTGCGTCGCCCGCGGGGACGGGCACGCTGCGCGCCGGCTGCGTCTGGTTCTCCAGCCACTCCTCAAAATCCCTCGGGGAAAGTGCAACCACCCGGAAGCGCATGACGGCGTGCGACTCGCCGCAATACTCGGCGCACTGGCCCCAGTAGTAGCCCGGGTGGTCCGCCTGCAGCCAGAGGTAATTCGCCCGGTTCGGGATCATGTCCACCTTGCCTGCGAGCTTGGGCACCCAGAAGCTGTGCATCACGTCGATCGAGCGCAGGTTGATGTGCACCGGCCGGCCGGCCGGGATTACGAGTTCGTCCCCGGTCGTGAGGGCGCCGTAGCCCGCAATCTGCTCGGTGGGATACTCGAATTTGAACCACCACTGGTACCCGGTCGCCGTCACCTGGTAGGCGTTCTCCTTGCTCTCCGCCGGGACGTCGTTCGTGTACCAGATGGACTTCAGCGTCGGGACCGCGATGATGACCAGCGCAAAGACCGACGCCCCGATCAGGCCCACCTCGATCATGGGGTTCCCGTGCCCCTGTTCAGGCGGCTTTGCCTCCTCCTCGGCCTGGTTGCGGGCCCGGAACCTGAACGTCGCATAGGCCAGGATGCTGCCCACGATGATGAAGATCACCAGCGTCACCCAGCACGTCACCAGGAACAGGCTGAGCTGGTTTCGCGCAACGGGGCCCTCGACCTGGATCGTTGACTGGTGGCCGTCCATGATGAGCCAAGAGCAGCCGGACAGGAGCGAGGCGCCTGCGCAGGCAAGGGCGAACGCCCCCAGGCGCAGGATGTTGGAAAAGGGCGCAAAAAGGCGCATGTAGGTCGTCAGGAAGGAGAGTCGGGAAGCAAGTTGTTCGCCAAACCCCGATGAGAGTCTGCGAACGCCCGCGGTTTCAAGTAATATTCAAAAAAATCCTCCCAGCTATCCGGCCGTTAGGCAAGCAAGTCTGCGTTCCAGCCGCTCTTTTTTTGGTTGAAGTTTGCAACTACACCCTGCGTGGCAATGGTTTTCGCTTCCATGAAGACATCCTCCCTGGTCGTGTTCCTAAGCCTCGCATTCCTGACCGGCTGCGGCCAGAAGGAGTCCTCCGCCCCTGGGGCGGCTGCCCCTTCCGGACCCCGGGAGATCGACCTGACGGCGGGCGACACGATGAAATTCAACACGACGAGCCTCGAGGCGTCCCCCGGCGAGGACCTCGACGTGGTCCTCACCAACATCGGCACCGTGCCCGTGGAGGTCATGGGCCACAACTGGGTTCTCCTCAAGGCCGGGTCGGATGCGGCTGAATTCTCCAATGCCGCCTCGGTCGCCAAGGACAACGGCTACATTCCACCGTCCCTGAAGGACGAGATCATCGCGCACATCGACGTCCTCGGCCCGAGGAAGTCGGGCGAGGTGAGGTTCAAGGCCCCGACGGTGCCCGGATCGTACCCATTTCTTTGCTCCTTCCCCGGCCATTGCGCCGCCGGCATGAAAGGCACGCTTGTCGTGAGGTAAGACCTGTGCTCGGATGGGCCGGATGCCCACCACCGTTTTCACCATCGCCAACCAGAAGGGTGGCGTAGGAAAAACCACGACCGCGGTAAATCTCTCGGCAGCCCTGGCCGGGGACGGGATCCCCACCCTGCTGATCGACCTCGATCCCCAGGCAAGCGCCACGAGTTCCCTCGGCGTTGAGAAGCTCGAGGGGAAGAGCCTCTATGGTCCGCTTCACGGGGAGGGCACCGCCCTCGAAAAGGTGACGGCCACGGCGTATGACGGGCTTTCGCTGATCCCGAGCGAGGAGGACCTGTCGGCGGCGGAGATCGAGCTCGCGCAGGCGGAGAACTACCTGATGATCCTGCGCCGTCTCCTGGAACCGGTCCGGGCCTGCGGGGCCTACCGGGCGGTCATCATAGACTGCCCCCCCGCGCTGGGCATGCTGTCGATGAACAGCATCGCCGCCGCGGACTTCCTGCTGATCACCCTGCAGTGCGAGTACATGGCGCTGGAGGGCCTCGGCCAGATCCTCCGCAACGTCGAGCGCCTCAAGACCGCCGGGATCAACCCCACCCTTGAGCTCGGCGGCGTGGTCATGACCATGTTCGACGCGAGGACGAATCTCTCCCGCCAGGTGGTCGACGAGGTGAAGCAGAATTTGCCCGACAAGATCTTCGAGACCATCATCCCGAGAACGGTGCGCCTGAGCGAGGCCCCGAGTTTCGGCAAGACGATCTTCGCGTACGATCCGTCCAATCCGGGCGCCCTGGCGTACCGCAGCCTCTCCCGGGAGGTCGCCGGGCGCTTCGGCCTGGCGGCCTCCTGAGATGGACAAGTACCGGCAGGCGTTCCTGATCGGGCTCCAGGGAAGCATTGTCTACCGCTGGAATTTCGCGGTCCGGAGCGTCTTCTCGATCGTCCAGCTCCTTGTGGTCTTCATCCTCTGGAGCGCCGTCTACGCGGGCTCCCCCAGGGTCGGCGGCTTTGTGTTCGGGCAGACGCTCACGTACTTCACGCTGCTGATCGTCCTCCAGTTCTTCACGAGCGCGTTCAACGAGGACTACCAGATCAGCGAGGAGATACGCAACGGGTTGATCAACCAGTTCCTGCTGAAGCCGATCGACTACTTCCTCTACCGGCTGAGCATCTTCTTTTCCGCGCGCATCGTCTCCGGGGCAATTGTCGTCGCGCCCGTTGCCGTGGCGGTCTTCCTGCTCCGCGGGCGCCTCGTGTTCCCGCACGAGGGCTGGAGGCTGGCCGTGGCACTGCCGGCGCTCGCGATGTCGGCCTTCATCCAGTTCAGCATAGCCTACTGCTTCGGGATGCTCACGTTCTGGCTCCTGGAGATCCAGGGCTTCGTGATCCTGTCCATGGCGGTGGAGTCCATCCTCGGCGGCCAGCTGTTCCCACTCGACCTCATGCCCGCCGGCCTTTTCCGCGCGGCCCAGTTTCTGCCGTTCTACTACCAGACCTACTACCCGGCGGCCATCCTGAGCGGGCGAATCGGCCGGGAGCTGGCCCTGCAGGGGCTGGCCCTCCAGCTTTTCTGGACGCTCGCCCTTGTCGGGTTTGCGCGGTTCCTCTGGCGGCGCGGCCTCCGGCGCTACACCGCGGTCGGAGGCTGACCATGACCCCGCTCACCTACCTGCGCATCTGGCTTGCCGGCGCGCGCTACTCCGTGGTCCGGACGATGATGTTTCGAGGCGACTTCGCCGTCTGGTCGCTCGTCGAGTTCTTCTGGATGACGGTCAACATCCTGATGATCGCCGTGATCTACCGGCACACGGCCTCGATCGCGGGATGGAGCGAATACCAGATGATGCTGCTCGTGGGAACCTCGATGCTGATCCAGCGCCTGCTGATGGGGTTCTTCTGGAGCAATTTCTACGAGATGGGGCGCAATATCAGGACCGGGGCGTTCGACTTTTACCTCGCCCAACCTGGGAATCCCCTGGTGATGGTGTCGACACGCAAGCTCGACCTGGACGGGCTTGCAAACTCCATGATCGCGCTCGCCCTCGTCATCTATTCGGCCCACCGGCTCGGCCTTCATCCCGGCATCGGGGACTGCCTGCTCTACGGGCTCCTGGTGCTCTGCGGCCTGGTCGTACACTACAGCCTGCTCGTCCTGACCAATTCCTTCACCTTCTGGCTGAAATCCGCGCAGGGCCTGGAGGCGAGCTACTTCACGCTTGCCGAGTTCGGCCGGCTGCCCCGCGAGGCCTTCAAGGGGCTGGGTAGCCTGGTCCTCGTCTGGCTCCTGCCGGTCGTCGTGACGACCAATGCGCCGGCGCGCACCATCCTCCATGGATTCAACCCGGTGTGGGCCCTCTGGCTGCTGGCCGTCTCGGTCCTGTGGCTGGTGATCGCCGTGGCCGTCTTCAACCGCGGCCTGCGCCAGTACTCCAGCGCCTCCTCCTGATCCGAACGTGAGCACGAACGAGCCACTCCAGCTGGACACCCTGCAGCGCCGCCTCGGCTTTGCATTCAGGGACCGCTCCCTCCTGGAAGGCGCGGTCACCCACCCGTCCTACCGGCAGGACCACCCCGGGAATCCCGCCAGCAACCAAAGGCTTGAGTTCCTGGGCGACGCAGTCCTGCAGCTGATCCTCACGCAGCGCCTGTTCGAAATCTTCCCCGACGAGCGCGAAGGCACCCTCACGAAGCGCCGCGCGGTCCTCTCGAAGGGCGCCTTCCTTGCCGGGCTCGCCCGGGACATCGGGCTCGAGGGATGCCTTCGGATGGGGGCCAGCGAGGAGGCGACCGGGGGGCGGTCGAAGGCATCCGCCCTTGAGGATGTGTTCGAAGCCCTGGTGGGCGCCATCTTCCTGGACAGCGACCTGTCCACGACCGCACTCGTCGTCCTCGGGGTCTACGGCTCGCTTCCCGACCGGCTCCAAGGCGCCGAGGAATCCGAGAACCCAAAGGGGCGCCTTCAGGAGCTCGTGCAGCCCTCGCACGGCAACAGCGCCCTGCGCTACGAGGTGGCGGCCATCGAGGGCGCGGACCACGCGCGCGCTTTCGAGATCGTCGTCTTCCTTCACGACCGGGCCCTGGGCCGGGGCCGCGGACCGTCCAAGAAGCTCGCCGAGGAAGCCGCCGCACGGGCCGCCCTTCTCGAGCTCGCGAAGAGTCCCGACCTCAGGGCCTCGTAGGACCATGCCCGGCGCTGTCTGGTCGAAGCTCACCGGCATTTGCGGCCCCGCACGGGGGGCCGTTCTCGCGGAGTGCATCCGAAACCGGCCCGCCAGGGTTTGGCTCGCCATCATCGACGACTTGAGGACGGCAGAACGCCTGGCGGAGGATGTCCTATTCTTCCTGCGCGCCGCCGACCCTGCGACGACCTCACAGGCTCTCCTATTTCCGGAGTCCATTGCCGACAGCCCCGACATGCGCGAGGCCTTTGCCGCGTCGAGCGACCGCCTGACGGTGCTCTCGCGGCTGAGGGGCTTCCCGGCCGGCGGGTCCGCCCGCGGACCCGGGAACACCCTGGTCATCGTCACGACTCCGGCGGCCCTGCTCCAGCCTGTCCCGGCCGTCGAATCGTTTGCCCGGAGGGAGATCAAGCTGGCGGTCGGCCAGCACCAGCCCTTCGCCGACCTGCTGGTCCAGCTGCGCGATCTCGACTATGACTCCGAGGCCGTCTGCGAAGCCCCGGGGCATTATGCCGTCCGCGGGGGAATCATCGACATTTATCCCGTGACGGCGACCCAGCCATACCGGCTGGATTTCTTCGGGGACGAGATCGAGGATATCCGGACGATGGATCCCGTCACGCAGCGCTCGCTTGAGAAGGTGGCTGCCATTGCGATCACCGCGTCCCCTGGGGTTGCGCTCGACTCCTCGTCCGCCGGTCTCGCCGACTATCTGCCGCAGGGAAGCCACCTTGCCCTCCTGGAGCCGTCCGTCCTCGAGACGCAGTTTGGGGCGCTCTCCGGCTCGGGGGAGGAAGGGCTCCCTCCCCTTCTGAAGAGGTGCTCGGCGGCGGTCGCGATCTCCGAGCTGGATGAGGCCACGGAACTGGTGCCACCGGGATCGGAGGCGACCGCCTGGATCACGGAGGGTCTCGCCACCTACCGAAGGAGCGCGCCGGAAGGGCTGATCGCACAGGAGCAGCTCCAATTTGAGAACGATGCCCGCCGGGAGTTCCTGCGGCAGGTGGACGCCTGGAAGGAGGCCGGTGATTCCATAGCGTTTGTCGCTGCGGGCGACGGCGAGGAGAAGCACCTTCGGGAGATCCTGGTCGAGACCGGCGGGATCGCCGGCAGGCGCCCGAAATTCCTCCGTGGCAACATTGACGCCGGGTTCCGT
>Ga0302320_10002305_pt1 | contig 45158 bp, 39 predicted proteins | sample Bog_T0_3_FD_202130 | JGI IMG/M metagenome (GOLD analysis project Ga0302320, IMG submission 202130) | Peat permafrost microbial communities from Stordalen Mire near Abisko, Sweden - Bog_T0_3 | ecosystem: Environmental > Terrestrial > Soil > Wetlands > Peat | place: Sweden: Abisko, Stordalen Mire...
CAGGGACACGACCACGAGGACGAAGGTGAGGATACCGAGAATGATACTGATCGCCATAAATAGGAGGGCCGACCCAACAGGGGAACCGGCCCGTTGTCAAGAGACAGCCGGCTGGCCGGCGGACGAAACAAAGGGTGGCAATTCCTGGGCCCGGAACGCTAGCCTGCCCAGCCGTTGGCTCGATCGATGCTTCCCCACCCCGCGAAGATTTCCCCGGCCGGCCAGCGCGTCCGCGCGCCGGGCGGCTTTGCCCTGCGGAGCCTGATCCTGCTGGCCACCGCGGCCTGCGGAGCGGCGCTGAACGCCGCCGAGCCGGCCTGGGTGCACGGCGCCTACGCCAGGGGCGACTTCAGCCTGGCCCAACGCGGGAAAGTGGCGCCGGTGCGCGTCGACCCCGCCGACTATGACTGCGTCCGCCTGGCCGCCGGGCTTTTCGCGGACGATCTCGAACGGGTGACCGGCCGCCGGCCGGCGGTGGTGACGGATGGCGGCCGTCCGGACGGCCCGGCGGTGCTCATCGGGACCCTGGGCCACAGCGCGCTGATCGATCGCCTGGCGGCGGCGGGTAAACTCGATACCGCGCGGATCGCGGGCCAATGGGAGAGCTTTCTGATCGCGGCCGTGGACGGGGCGCTGGTGATCGCCGGCAGCGACCGCCGGGGTACCGCCTTCGGGGTCTTCGAACTTTCGCGCGCGATCGGGGTTTCACCCTGGTCGTGGTGGGCGGACGTGACGCCGGAGCGCCGCGCCGATCTGTTCGTGGCGGCCGGCACGCGCAAATTCGGGCCGCCGTCCGTGCAATACCGCGGAATCTTCCTCAACGACGAGGACTGGGGCCTGGAGCCGTGGGCGGCGAAGACCTTCGAGCCCGAGGCCGGGAACCTCGGCCCGCGCACCTACGCGAAGATTTGCGAACTGCTGCTGCGGCTCAAGGCCAACACGCTCTGGCCGGCCATGCACGAGTGCTCGGCGCCATTCAACTCCCGGCCCGAGAACAAGCTGGTCGCCGACCGCTACGGCATCATCATGGGCTCGTCCCACTGCGAGCCCCTGCTGCGCAACAACGTCGGCGAGTGGCCGAAGGACGACCCGGCCGGCTTCAACTTCCTCGCGAACCTGGAGGGCGTGACTCGGTACTGGGCCGAGCGGCTCCAGACGAACGGGAGCTTCGAAAACCTATATACGATCGGCATGCGCGGGATCCATGACGGCCCGATGCAGGGGCCCCGGGGCGAGGCGCAGATCGTCTCCACCCTGGAAAGGATCTTCGCGGTCCAACGCGGCCTGCTGGCCAAGTACGTCAATCCGGACCCGGCGAAGGTGCCGCAGATCTTCTGCGCTTATAAGGAGGTGCTGGACTACTTCCTGCACGACCTGGCCGTGCCGCCGGATGTGACGGTGGTGTTTCCCGACGACAATTTTGGCTATCTGCGGTATGTGCCGACACCCGGCGAGATCGCCGCGCGCCCCGGCGGCTTCGGCCTCTACTACCATATCTCGTACCTCGGCCACCCGCTCTCGTACGTCTGGCTGAACACGACTCCGCCGGCGCTGATGTGGGAAGAGCTCAGCAAGGCGTACGACCACGGGATCCGGAAATTCTGGATGCTCAATGTCGGCGACCTCAAGCCGGGCGAGATCGGCATCGATTTTTTCCTGCAGATGGCCTGGGACGTCGGCAAATGGAACCGGGCGACGCTGCCGGATTACCTGGAGAGTTTCGCGGCGGAGCAGTTCGGCCCGGAGCGGGCCGCGGAGATCGCCAGGCTTCTGGCCGGCTATTATCGCCTGGGCTACCAGCGCAAGCCCGAGCACACCCAATGGTCCGGCCTGGGCCTGCCGCCCCGCCCGAGCGAATTTGCCTACACCGACTACGGCAACGAGGGCCGCGAGCGCCTGGCCCAATACCAGGACCTCGTCGGATTTGCGGCGACGCTGGTATCCAGGCTTCCCCGCTCGAAGCGGGATGCGTTCTACGAACTGGCGGGCTACCCGGTGCTTGGCGCGGCTGCCGCGAACCAGCGCTTTATCGCCTCCGAAATGGCGGTCCTCGCCCTGCGGCAGGGGCGGACCGACGCCCGGGACTGGGCCGGCTTATTTGCCGACGGCACCGCCCGGCTGGTCGCCGCTTCGGACCAATACAACCGGGAGCTGGCCGGCGGAAAATGGCGGGCCATGATGGAGGACGATCCGCTCCTGGATTCCCGCTCCTACCGCAACGCGGTGCTCACGCTGCCGCCGAACCTCGCCCAGCCACTTCCGGCCGGTCGATCCGGGATCGGGGTGGCCATCGAGGGCCGCGCGGAGCCCTTGCGGGCGGGCGAAACGGCGAGCGTGCCGGGCCTCGATCCCTACCGGGCGGAGAGCCGATTTTTGGAGGTGTTCGATGCCGGCGCGGCCCCGGACGGCTGGACCATTCGCTCGGACTGCGATTGGATCGAATTGCGCCGCGGCCCTGCCAATCTGCTCTCTTTTTCTCGCCCCACGTCCTGGCCTAGGGTGCCGCTTTCGCCGGGCAAGGAAACCCAGCTCTCCGGCCCGGGTGAATTCGCCGTGTCGGTCGACTGGGCGAGGGCTCCGCTCGGCGCGAAGCTTGCCGGCAATCTCGTGCTCGCGGACAGTGCGCGGACCTTCCGGGTGGAGGTGCCAATGGACAACCCGCCGCAGGCGCGGCCGGAACAGCTGGCGGGAAGATTCGCCGAATCCGACGGGGTGGTGTCGATCCAAGCCGACCATTTCAACCGCAAGACGGACCGAAACGGCGCAGGCTGGCAGGTAATTCCCGGGCTCGGCCGCACGGGCGATGCGGTGGCGGTGTTCCCGACGACGGCGCCCAGCGTGGAGTTGGACCGCGTCGCGGCCGAGGCCCCGGCGCTGCACTACGACCTCTATCTTTTCAGCTCGGGACCGGCGACGCTCCACTGCAACCTGGTCCCGACCCAGCCGCTCCAGAACGGCCGGGGGCTGCGCTTCGCCGTGGCGGTCGATGATGGGGCGCCGCAACTAGTGGGCATCACCGCCGGAACGGGCGGGGAGGTCGGCGTCAGCCGCGCCTGGCAGGAAAATGTCCTGGACAACACGACCACCGCTGCGGTGCCGCTCAACTTCGCGACGGCCGGCGCCCACACGCTGACGATCTACCTGGTGGATCCGGGCGTGGTGCTGGAGAAGTTCGCGATCGACCTGGGCGGCTTGCGCCCCTCGTACCTGGGGCCGCCGGAGACCCGGGTGGTCGTCCGGTAGGTGGCTCGGGCCTCGGGGCCGTCTCAGGCCTGGACTCCGATCTTTTCCAGGATCCGCTGCAAATCGTCGTTGCCGCGGTACTCGATCACGCGCCGGCCCTTGGGGGGGTTGTGCTGGATCGCCCCGCGGGGGCCGGGGCGCGTGTGCTGCTGTTTTTCTAGTTGGTCCCCGGCGGTGCGGTCTTGCGGCGCGCCGGCCCGCCGGCCCGCGGGGCCGGGCCTGGCGCCGCCCGCGCCCTTGGCTCCCAGCACCAGCTTCTCCGTGCTGCGCACGCTGAGGCCGTCGGCGACCACCCGGCGGGCGCAGAGCAGGCGCTGGCCGGCGTCCTCGACCCCGAGCAGGACTTTGGCGTGGCCCGGGCTAAGGAGGCTCTTGGCGAGGTAGCCTTGGATTTCCGCGTCCAGGGCGAGGAGCCGCAGCGCGTTGGCCACGGCCGCACGGCTCTTCCCCACCCGCTCGGCCGCGGTCTCCTGCGTCAGGTCAAAATCCCGCACCAGGCTCGCGTAGCCATGCGCCTCCTCGATGGGATTGAGGCCCTCGCGCTGGAGGTTTTCGATCAGGCCGAGCGCGGCCGCCGAAGCGTCGCTCGCGTCGGCCACGCGGGCCGGGATCTGCTTGATCTTCAGCAACTGGAAGGCGCGCCAGCGCCGCTCGCCGGCGATCAGCTGGAATTTCTCCCCGACCCGCCGCACGACGACCGGCTGCAGCAGCCCCTCGCTGCGGATGCTTTCGGCGAGCTCCTGCAATTGCTCGCCGGTGATCTCGCGGCGGGCCTGGTAGGGGCTCGGCTCGATCGCGGTGACGGCGATCTCCTGATAGCCCTGCAATCCGCCAGCGGTCGGAGCGGCGGGTGCGGCGGGGGCTGGCACGGCCGCGGCGGCCGGGGCCGCAGGTTTGGCGGCGGCGATCAAGCCGCCAAGGCCGCGGCCGAGTCGTGATTTGGAAGGCGCGCTCATCGGGTTATTTTCCTCCGGGGACGAAGAGAGTTTGGCCGACCCGGATTCGGGAAGGATCGGCGAGCTTGTTGGCGTTGATGAGGTCCGAAAGCTTGGCCCCGGTCTTCTTGGCGATCAGCGCCAGGGTGTCGCCCTTTTGCACCGTGTAGTTGATGCCTTCCTTGGGGAAATCCGTGCTGAACGCGCCCGCCGGGGCGGCGGCGGCCGGGACGGCGGCCTCGGCCGGGGTGCCGGCGCGCGCGAACTTCTGGTTTTGCAGGCCGGCCTGGCGCAGCGTCTCCTCCTGGGCGCTGGCGATCGCGGCCTGCAGGGAGCGATTGAGCCCGGCGATCGCCTCGTTCAGCTGGGCGAGCGTCGCATAGTCGGCGGCGCCGCCCTTGGGCTTTTCGAGGCGGGCGCGGCTGTCGGCCTCCAATTGGTCAACCCGCAGGGACAGGTCGTCCAGCCGCTGCGAGAGGCCGCGCAGATCTTCGCGAAGATTGGCCACGGCGACCGCCCCGGCATCCGGCTGCGCCGAGGCGGCGCAGACCGCGGCCAGGACGGGCAGCGCCAGGGACCATTTCCGCATGCAGCCCAGCTTGCGAAAAGCCCCGGCGAAAACAAGCGGCTTGTGGCGGGGAGCCGTCAACGGAAGGGGCGGTCGGCGACCAAGGACGGCATGCTCCGCGAGGGCAGCCGGAGGCCGGGCGCCAGGGGGAAGCCGCGCAGAAACTCGGCCGCCTCCAGGAGCCGGCCGCCCGGCCGCTGCAGGCGGCGCACCCGCAGGACGCCGTCGTCGGCGCCGATGAGCAGACCCTCGCCGTCGCAGCCCAGGACCTGGCCGGGCTCGCCGGCCGGACCGGGCCGGGCGTCCGCCAAGCCGAACTTGACCGGCTGGCCGGCGACCTCGGCCATGCAGCCGGGCCACGGAAACAGCCCGTTGATCCGCGCGGCCAGGCTCGCCGCCGGCGCGGCGAAATCGAGCGCCCCGTCCTCCTTGTCCAGGCGCCGGCAGTAGCTCACCCGGGCGGCGTCCTGCTCGGCGAAGGAGAGTTCGCCGCGGGCCACGAGGGGCAGGGTCCGGGCGAGCAGCGCCGGACAGGCGGCCGCGAGCTTGGCCGAGAGCTCCGCGGCCGTGTCGAGGGGGCCGATCGGCACGGTCTCGACCGCGCCCACCGGGCCGGCATCGAGCTGGCGGACGATCCGCATCAGCGAAACGCCGGTGCGGCGCTCACCCGCGGCGATCGCCGTCTGGATCGGCGAGGCGCCGCGGTAGGACGGCAGGATCGAGGCGTGAAGATTGAGGGTCCCAAGCCGGGGCGCGGCGATGAAGGCCTCCCGCAGGATCTGGCCGTACGCGAAGACGAGCGCCAGATCGCAGGGGAGCGAGCGGAGGAGCTCCGCGTCGGCCGGCGTGAGTTTTTCCGGCTGGAAGACGGGCAGCTGGCGCTCCTGCGCCCAGGCCTTGATCCCGTTGGGCCGGACCTGCTGGCCGCGCCCGGCCGGCCGGTCGGGCTGGGTGAAGACGGCCAGGACCTCGGCGTGCGCCCGGCCCTCCCCCGCGAGCCAGTCCAGGGTGGGCAGCGCGATCGGGTCCGAGCCGAGGAACACCAGGCGCAGCGGAGCGGGCGGGTCAGTCTTCCAAAGTGGCATGGGGCCGGGCGGCGGCGCGCGATTTGCGCTCGCTCTCGGAGCCGTCCTCGCGGGCTTTGCCGACCAGTTCGAAGGTGACCGGGCAACCCGCCAGGGCGAACTCTTTCACCAGGCCGGCCTCCAAGTAGCGCCGATACTGTTCGGTCAGCTTCTCCTCGCGGTTGCAGAAGATCTTGATTCGAAACGGCCGGTTCCCGGTCTGGGTGGCGTAGTAGATGCGGAAGCGCCGGGCGCCGATCGCCGGCGGCGGCGTGCGTTCGGTCAGGAAGGTGAGCGCCGCGTTGAGCTTGGCGGTCGGCAGCTTCTTGTCCAAGGCGCGGCTGAGCTGGACCGCGGCGTTGAGCATGCGGTCGACCTCGTAGCCGCTCATGGCCGAGACGAAGATCAGGGGCGCGCCCGGGGTGAAGAAAAGCCGCTCGAACACCGCGTGCTCGTACTTCTCCCGGTAGTCGCGCTCGTTCTTGAACCCCGGAATTCCGCCGTCCCGCTGGAAAGCGGCCCGCACGAGGTCCCATTTGTTGACCACCACCACGATCGGGCGCTGCTCCTTGACCGCCTCGCCGGCGATCGCCTTGTCCTGCTGGGTGACCCCTTCCAGAGCGTCGAGGACCAGGAAGACCACGTCGGCGCGCTGGATCGCCTGGAGCGAGCGCAGGCGGGAGAAATACTCCACCGGCGAGGCCAGCTTCGCGGCCGCCTTGATTCCGGCCGTGTCGATCAGACGGAAGGGATGGAGGCGGCCATCGCGGCCCCGGAAATCGAACGGCAGCTCCACCGCATCGCGGGTGGTGCCCGGAATCTCGCTGACCAGCAGGCGGTCGCTCTCCAGCAGGCGGTTGGAGAGGGACGACTTGCCGACGTTCGGCCGGCCGATGAAGCAAAAACAGATCGCCCGGTCCTCCCCTTCCCGCGGGTCGCTCTTCGTTTCCTCGGGGGCGGGCCCGAGCCGCGCCAGGATCGCCGCGCGCAGCTCCTCCTCGCCCCGGCCGTGCTCGGCCGACACGCGCACCGGCTCTCCCAGGCCGAGCCGGTAGGCCTCCGCCAGCTCAATCTTGTCGTCGTCGAAATCCGCCTTGTTGACGACCAGGATCACCGCCTTGCCGCTTTGCCGCAGCCGCTTGGCGATGCGCTCGTCCAGGCCGGTGATGCCGTCCAGGCCGTCGACCACCAGCAGGATCACCGCCGCGGCGTCGATGGCGAAGCCGACCTGGCGTTCGGACGCCGCCGTCAGGGCGGCCGCGGTCGCGCTGCCGGTGAAGCCGAGGCCGCCGGTGTCGAGCAAGGTGTAGGCTCCCTCGGCCACGTCCGCCGAGATCACATCGCGGGTGATGCCCGGCTGGTCGTGCACGATCGCGATCCGGCGCCGGGCCAGGCGGTTGAAGAGCCGGCTCTTGCCCACGTTGGGCCGGCCGACGATGGCGACGGACCGGTTCATCGCTTGGCCAGCCCCTGCACGTAGCGGTCGATCCGGTCGCAAGCCTCGATCAGCGATTCATAGCCGGTGGCGTAGCTGGCCCGCACGAAACCGGCGCCGCCGGGCCCGAACGCCGTGCCCGGGACGACGGCGACCTTCTCGGCCGCGAGCAGCCCATAGGCAAAATCGCGCTCGCTCAGCCCGGTCGCGCCGACGTTGGGAAAGGCGTAGAAGGCCCCGCCGGGTCGGTGGCAGGCGAGGCCGGCGGCGTTGAGGCGCCGGACGACCAGGTCGCGCCGGCGGTGATATTGCTCGCGCATCGCCTTCATCGCGTCCTCGCCGCGCAGGAGCGCCTCGATCGCCGCCTCCTGGGAGAGGATGGGCGCGCACAGCATCGAGTACTGGTGCACCTTCATCATTGCCTCGACCAGCTCCGCCGGCCCGCAGGCGTAGCCGATGCGAAATCCGGTCATCGCAAAGGCCTTGGAGAAGCCGTGCAGGAAGATCGTCCGCTCGCGCATCCCGGGAAACACCGCGATGCTCGTGTGGGCCTGGTCGTACACCAGCTCCGAATAGATCTCGTCGCTGAGGACGATCAGGTCCTTCTCCACCGCGAAGCGCGCGATCTTCTCCAGGCGCGCCCGATCGCAGGTGCCCCCCGTCGGGTTGCAGGGCAGATTCATCATCAGGATCTTGCAGCCCGGCCGCCAGGCGCGGGCGAGGTCCTCGGCGTTGAGGGCGAACCCGTCCTCGGCGCGGGTCGCCACCGGCAGGGCCACCCCGTGGGCCAGGGTCACGCTCGGGTGGTAGGACACGTAGCAGGGCTCATGGTAGAGCACCGCATCGCCCGGGTTGAGCAGCGCGCGCAGCGCCAGGTCGATCGCCTCCGAGACTCCGACCGTGACGATGATCTCGTCCTCCGGCCGGTAGGCCACGGCGTAGTGCTGCTCCACGTAGCGGCTGATCGCGCGGCGCAGTTCGAGCAGCCCGAGGTTCGAGGTGTAGTGGGTCTTGCCCTTTTCGAGGGCGTAGATCGCGGCCTCGCGGATGTGCCAGGGCGTGTCGAAATCCGGCTCGCCGATGCCGAGGGAGATCACGTCCTCCATCTTCGCGACGATCTCGAAAAAATCGCGGATGCCGGACTTCGGCAGATCCACGACATGGCGGGCGATGTAGCGCTTCATTGGGCTCGCGGCGCCCCGCCGCGCCGGAAGCGGCGCCGGGGCGGATCCGGGGCTAGGGGGCGACCTTCAGCCGGCCCGAGGTTTCCGGCGGGACGTCGATCAGATAGCCGCCCTCCTTGTAGGAGCGCAGCATGAAATGGGTGCTGGTGGACAGGACGCCCTCCAGGGTCGAGAGCTTCTCGGAGACAAATCCGGCCACCTTTTGCAGGCTTGGGCCGGTGACAAAGATCAGCAGGTCGTAAGCGCCGGACATCAGGTAGCACGATTCGACCTCCGGAAAGCGGCTCAGCCGGTCGGCCAGGCGGTTGAAGCCGCCGCCCCGCTCCGGGGTGATCTTGACCTCGATGACCGCGCGGACCGCCGCCGCATCCTCGCGCGAGAGATCCAGCACCGGGCGCCAGCCGAGGAACACCTTCTCCTGCTTCAGTTGCTCCAGATGCCGATTGACCTCGGCCTCGGAGAGGCCGGCCACCTGCGCCATCTGCGTCGTAGTGAGGTGGCCGCCTTCGATTAAAAGCCTGAGCACAGGGTTCATAAGGAAGGGCAACTATCCGGCGCCGGGCCGGAGATGGCCAGACGAATCTTTGCCCGCCGGCCGCCGTCGGTCGATTTTGCCCTAAATTCGGCGGCCGTTGTCCCGATGGGGAAGATGCAGGCGCCTTACCGGGGCCGGATTATGCATATTCTATTGGCTGAGGATGACAGAACTTCGCGAGAATTGCTGCGCCGCATTCTCGAGTCGGAGGCGCACACCGTTGAGCTGGCGACGGATGGGGAAGAGGCTTGGAAGCTGCTCCAGAATCCGGACCATCCTTTTTCGGTCTGCCTGCTCGACATTTGCATGCCGGCGGTGAGCGGCATGGAACTGGTCGAGCGGATGCGCGGCGAGGAGCGCCTGAGGGGCATCCCGGTGATTCTCTGCACGGCTCTGCGCGACCGCGAGACCGTCCGCAAGGCCGCGGGTTTGGGCGTGAAGCACTTCATCATCAAGCCCTACAGCCGCACCCTGATGATCGAGAAGCTGCAGGAGATCGGGCAGACCCTGGAGTCTCCCAGCTTAGTCGAGGAGACGGCCTTTGTCTGCCGGCGCCTCGGGATCGACCCGGCCACCTACCGGGAGATGGTCGAATCGCTCCTGGCGGACGCCGCCGAGTGTGCGGCGCGCCTGCGGGAGCCGGCCGCGCCGGCCGAGCAGGACAAGCTGGTGATCCGGGTGCGCGGGATCAAGGGCTCGTGCCTCAGCCTGGGCCTGCCCAAGCTCGCCGAGAAATTCCGCCGGGTGACCGAGCTATTCGAGCTGGAGCGCGCGAAAACCTCCGATCCGGCGCCCGCGGCGCCCGCCGCCCTCCTGGCCGAGGGCCTGGAGACCGAGCTGCGCAAGCAGACCGAGCGCCTCAAGGTTCCTGCCTGAGCGGCCGCCGCGCGCCCGAGGCGCGCCGTGCGGGAGATCGACAAGCGGCGGCAAGCCGGCCAACCTGCCGCCGATTATGTTCGAAGCGCTTACCGACAAACTGGGCCAGGCACTGCGCAATCTGCGCGGCGTCGGCCGGCTCACGGAGGAAAACATGGCGGCGACCCTGCAGGAGGTGCAGACCGCCCTCCTGGCGGCGGACGTGCACTTCAAGGTGGCGCGGGAATTCGTCGAGCGGGTCCGCGCGCAGTGCGTCGGCCAGGAGGTGCTGAAGGGCGTCACCCCGGGCCAGCAGATCGTCAAGATCATCCACGATGAATTGGTGCGGCTGCTCGGCGAGGGCGCGACCGCGCTCAGCGCGGCCCGGCCGCTGAAGGTCCTGCTCGTGGGCCTCCATGGCTCGGGCAAGACGACCTCCTGCGCCAAGCTGGGCCGGCTGCTGAAGAAACGCGGCTACCGTCCTTTCGTGGTCGCCGCGGACATCTACCGGCCGGCCGCGATCGACCAGCTCGAGATCCTGGCCAAGCAGGAGGAGCTCGGCTTCTACTGCGACCGGGTCTCCCGCGACGTGCCGGCGATTGGCGTGGCGGCGCTCGGGGCGGCGGCCGCCGCCGGGGCCGATGCGATTCTGTTCGATACCGCCGGCCGCCTGCAGATCGACCAGGATCTGATCGGGGAAGTGCAGCGCCTGCGCGCGCAGGTCAAGCCGGACGAGGTCTTCCTCGTGGCCGACGGCGCCCTCGGGCAGGAGGCGGTGAACGTCGCCCGGACCTTTCACGAGGCGCTGCAACTAACCGGCCTCATCCTGACCAAGCTGGACGGCGACGCCCGGGGCGGCGCCGCCCTGTCGATGAAGGCGATCACCGGCGTGCCGATCAAGTTCGTGGGCACGGGCGAAAAATCCGAGGACTTCGACACCTTCTATCCCGACCGCCTCGCCTCCCGGATCCTGGGGATGGGAGACGTGGTCTCGCTGGTGGAGAAGGCGCAGGAGGCGATCGACGAAAAAGACGCCGCCCAGATGGCGGAGAAGCTCCGCAAGGCGGACTTCAATCTGGAGGACTTTCTCGCCCAGCTGCAGCAGATGAAGAAGCTCGGCTCGATGCAGAGCCTGATCGGGATGGTGCCCGGGATGAGCGGCGTGAAGCTCGGGGACGGCGCCGAGCTGCAGATGGCGCGGACCGAGGCGATCATCAAGTCGATGACCGTCAAGGAGCGGCGCAAGCCGGACATCCTGAACGGCAGCCGCCGGCAGCGGATCGCCGGCGGGGCCGGCGTGAAGATCGCCGACGTCAATCAGCTCCTGAAACAGTTTCAGCAGATGCAGAAGATGATGCGGATGATGAAGGGCGGCGGAATGAAGAAGATGATGCGCCAGATGGAGGCGATGAAGGGCAAGGGCGGGTTTCCGGGCATGTAGCTGCGTTGCACCGCGCCACGCTTCGGCTCCACGAGGAGCTGCGCCTACTCCCTGCCCCAATTGCCAAGTGGAGAAATATCTTGACCGCGAAAACTATATACGCATTACAGAATATACCCACTCAAGTATGTTAATTTCAATCTATCAGTGCCTCTGCGACCAGACCCGCCTGCGAATTCTCAATCTCCTCGATGGCGGCGAGCTTTGCGTGTGCCACTTCCAGCGGATCCTGGGCGAACCGCAGGTCAAGGTCTCGAAGCATCTGGCCTACCTGCGCAAACGCGGTCTAGTGACTTCGCGGCGCGAGGCCAATTGGATGATCTACCGCCTGCCGGTTCGCCCCATCCCGGAGCTCAAGGCCAATCTGGCCTGCCTCCAGGACTGCATCCGGGAGGATCCGCGGTTCCGGAAAGATCGGGAAAAGCTGCGCGCCTTGCAGGCGCGCCGGGAGCGCGCGCGGGGGGACTGCTGTCCCTCCGCGCCCGCGCCCAAGCGAAGCCCCAAGGCGGCCCTCGCATGAGCCGCCCGCCATGGCGGACGCTGATCCTTTGCACCGGAAACTCGGCCCGGAGCATTATCGGCGAATACCTGCTCAATGCGAAGGGCCGGGGGCGTTTCGCGGCCGTGAGCGCCGGAGCCAGGCCGGCGGGCGCCGTCCATCCGCTCGCGCTCTGGGTCCTGCGCGAGCACTATGGCATCGAGGCGAGCGGCGCGCGCAGCAAGTCGTGGGATGAGTTCAAGGGCGCCGAGTTCGACCTGGTGATCACCGTGTGCGACCACGCCCGGGAATCCTGTCCGATTTGGCCGGGCCGGCCGGTCCTCGCCCATTGGGGCTCCCCCGATCCGGCGGCCGCGGAAGGCACGCTAGACCAGCGGAAATGGGCTTTCGTCCAGGTGGCCTCCCAGCTTGCCGGCCGCATCGACCTCCTCTGTGCCCTGCCCGACCGCCAGCTGGAGGCCTTGGGCTTGGAGAAGATCGGATCCGCCGGGACGATTGCCCCCGGTGCGCCGGCGCCAAAGTAGCGATGGCCGCCCGAATGCCGCTCGCGCCGGCCTGGGCCGTGGGCGAGTTTGCCGGAACATTCCTCCTGGTTTTTTTTGGCTGTGGCAGCGTGGCTGCAGCCGTCCTGACGGGCGCGCAAGTCGGCATCTTCCAAGTCGCTATTGTCTGGGGCCTCGGGATCGCCACGGCCATTTATCTGACGGGCGGTCTGAGCGGGGCGCATCTGAATCCCGCGGTCACATGCGCCTTGGCCACGGCCTCCGGCTTCCCTTGGCGGCGGGTGCCCGGCTATGTGGCGGTGCAAATCCTGGGAGCTTTCGCGGCCAGTTGCGTCCTCTATGGGGTCTATCACGAAACCCTGCACGCCTATGAAACGGCCCATGGCATTGTCCGGGGTGCGGCCGGCAGCGAGGCGACCGCCATGATTTTCGGGGAATACTTTCCCAGTCCGGGCGGGCGGCCCCTTCCCCTGGCCGCAGCTAGGGCGATTTCCCCCGGCGCGGCTGTTTTTATCGAGGCGCTGGGCACCGGGATCCTCGTCCTGGTGATTCTCGGGGTCACCCATCCCCGCAATCCTGCGCGGCCGCGGGTCCTGACCGCCGCGGCCATCGGACTGACGATCACCCTGTTGATCTCCCTGTTGGGCCCTCTGACGATGGCGGGTTTCAATCCCGCCCGCGATTTCGCGCCGCGGCTTTTCAGCAGCCTGGCCGGATGGGGCCGCGTCGCATTCACCGTGAATGGCTCGGGCTGGCTGACGGTCTACATTCTGGGTCCGCTCGCCGGCGGCCAGATCGGGGCCCTGGTGTACCGATTCTTCTTCCAGCCGCATTTCGACCTGATGGTCGCCGCGGACTGAAAGGACCTCCCGCAGGGAGGAGGTTAATTTTTCGGATGGCCGACGAAGGTCTGCGCCGCTGACTCACGCTCGTGCTTCCGCCTCGGTGACCGAGCGCCCTTTGCCCGTGCTTCGCCGCCCCCCGGAGCGCTTGCGGGCTTGCACCCGGCAGAAGAGCGGAAAAGCTGCCGGTTCGTGATGAACAAGACTTTGATCCACCCGAATAATCATCCTCCGTCCCGCGGCGCGTGCGCCTCTACTGGGATTCTCGGCATCGCAAGCGAATGCTTTCTTGGGATTCGATCAGCAGGTCGATTACTTAAGTGGCCGAATCTCACTTGCAACACAGCGCAACACACGTTTCATTGCGGCGATGCAAAAGTCGGTCACGACCAGTGTGCGCCTGCCCCCCGAGCTCAAGCGGAAGATCGAGCGCAAGGCCGCTTCGGCCGATTGCGGAAGAAATCGCGTCATCATCAACGCATTGGAGGCCTACCTGCTGGAGGATGAACAGGCTGCCTATGAGACGGAAGCGCGCCATCAATCGCAATTGGCGTCCAAGCTCGATGCCCCGGACCCTGGTTGGGATAAACTGATCGAGCGAGATTTCCCAAGCCCATGACATGGGCTCGCGGAGAAGTCGTTGCTGCGGTTGTTCCAGGTGACTTCGGCAAGCCGCGCCCGGTCGTGATCGTGCAGGCGGATTCTTTCCTCGAACATCACCTTTCAGTCACCGTCTGCCCGCTGACTTCTCATCTAACGGGCTTGCGCCTTTTTCGCATCCTGGTCGCTCCGGACAAACGCAACGGCCTCGCGGAGCTGTCGGAAGTAATGATCGACAAAGTGAGTTCGTTGCGGCGCGAAAGAATCGGCGCCCCAATCGGCCGTTTGTCCGCTCTCGATGTGCGGGCGATCGACGAGGGGCTGCGGCGGTGGCTGGCGCTGGCTTGAGGCGAACGGATTGCGCAGGGGGCCAACACCCCATGGTCCGAAGACGCGGAAGAGTCCATGCTCGCATCGGGCCCTGACTTCGCTGGGCCCAACATGGATCCATGAGCACCAAGTCCCCCCACTCCGCCACCGAAACATTTAGCGAACAGGAAATCCGTGACTACGCCTACCACCTTTATGGCCTGAGCGGCTACGCGGCTGGCCGGGATCTCGACAATTGGCTGGAGGCGAAAGCCTGTCTCAGCACGGGAGTCCCCAAGGCCGGGAGCCCCCTTCGCCAGCATCAGAACTCCTTCGCCGCCAAGTTTGAAGGGGAGCCCAGCGGACCCTGACGGTTACATCCCGCCCGGCGAGGCCAGCGGCTGCTCGTGACGGCCGCCGCGCCAGCCGGCTAGATTGTTCGTCGTCACATAGACCGCCATCGCCGCCAGCATGGCAAGGACCGCAAACCAGATCCGCCAGTCCCGATGGGCGCGCTGCCAGTACGGCTTGTGGGAATGGCTGAACTGCTGATGGTAGTCGTTTTTGGTCTCGTTCATGGGTTCTGCGGGATCGAACCCCCGCTAGGGGTCTAGGTTCCCGAACGGGGAGAAATTTGGTCCGGCGCCGACAAACGCGAGCGGGCCGGGAACGCAATGCGCCGAGGCTTGTCCGTGGGGGCGGGTTTGGCTAGACTTGGTTTTGGGCGGGGCGCGGGTGCGGCACCCACCTCGTCCCAGTGCCGGTAAGTCTTACTCGGACCATGCTGATTCGCTTCGGATTCGACCTTGCCTACGAACTGCCGGCACCGACCCCGGTGCTGCTGCTGCTGCAACTGCGGCCCGAACTGGCCCAGCGCCTGCGCTCGGCCGAGGAGATTGTGCTCCGGCCCGACGTCAACCGGGAGGAGTTTCTGGATTCCTTCGGCAACCGCTGCCTCCGGTTGCTGGCGCCGGCCGGGGGCCTGGAGCTGAGCTGCCGGGCCGTGATCGAGGACTCCGGCGAACCGGCTCCGATCGTCGCGGATGCGCGGCAGCATCCGGTTTCCGAGCTGCCCCCGGAGGTGCTGAGGTTCCTGCAGCCCAGCCGTTATTGCGAACTGGAACTGCTGGGACCGCTGGCCTGGCCGCAATTCGGCGGCGCCCCGCCGGGCTGGCCGTGCGTGCAGAACATTTGCGACTGGGTGCACGGACACCTGCGCTTTGATTACGCCCTCGCCCGCAGCACCCGCACCGCCTTCGAGGCAATGCGCGAAGGCGTCGGCGTTTGCCGCGATTTCACCCATCTGGCCATCGCGTTTTGCCGCTGCCTCAACATCCCGGCGCGGTATGTGGCCGGCTATCTCGGTGACTTCGGGGTCCCGCCCGACGATAGCCCGATGGATTTCAGCGCCTGGATGGAAGTTTATCTCGGCGAGGCCTGGCATGTCTTTGACGTCCGCCATAATGCTCGGCGGATTGGCCATCTCCCGATGGCCTGGGGCCAGGACGCTTCCGATGTGGCCATCACCACCAGCTTCGGGCCGCATACCTTGCGGCGCTTTTCGGTGACGACCGAGGAGGCCGCGGAAACTTTTTCAACCGGATTGACGTCGGAGGAAATTAGGCGCGGGCACGACGGAATCTGTGGACCACGGTGTTAGGCCGAGCGGCCGTTTTCTCGCTTAGGCCGATTTGGCCGTCGGCTGCTGTTTGCGCACCCATTCGTTGATTCCGCCCTTGAGGCTGCGGACGTGGCGGTAGCCGAGCGACTTCAAGTAGAGCGTGGTCGGCTTGGAGAACTTGCCGATGCCGCAGACCATGACGATCGGGGTGTCGCGATTGGGCGGCAGCTCGCCCTTGCGCTGCGCCAGCTCCGCCTGCGGCAGGCTGATCGCCCCGGGAATGTGGAGGTCGGAATATTGCGCCAGCGGCCGGACGTCGATCACGACGGGTTTGGCGGGGCCCTCGAGCTCGCGGGCCAGGTCGGCCACGGCGACCGAGTCGTACGGGTTCTTCAGGTTTTCGATCAATTCGTCCATCAGCTGCTCGGTGCGGCTGGGGGCGGCGGTCGCCGGCGCGGCGCTGGCGCCGGGGGGCGCCGGGCAGAGCTCGGGGAAGTGCCGGCAGACCGACGAGGCGTACTTGAAGATGTTGTCCGGAAAGATGACCACCGCGACGACGCCGGGCTCGTCGGGCACAAGCCGGAGGGCGCCGGCCAGGGCCAGGCCCGAGCTCGGCCCGGCGATCACGCTTTCCTCCCGGTTCAGGCGCAGGCACAGCGCATAGGCCTCGCGGTCGGAGATCTCAACTTCGCCGTCGTATTCCTTGGGGAAGTAAAGCTTGGTCTGGTCGAGCTGGCGCTTGCTGCGCACCCCGGGGATGTCGTGGCCCTCCTCCGGGTACACGCCCAGGACCTTGACCGCGGGATTGCGGCTCTTGAGGAAGCGGCCGTTGCCGGTGATCGTGCCGCAGGTCCCCAGGCTCGCCACGAAATGGGTGATCTTCCCTTCGGTCTGCCGCCAGATCTCCGGGCCGGTCGTGCGGAAGTGGGCGTCCGGATTGGCTTCGTTGGCATACTGGTCGAGCAGCACGAAGCCGGGCTCATGGGCGGCGGTGTCGCGGGCCACGGCGATCGCCCCTTCGGGAGCGCCGGGGGCGGGGCAGAGCGAATCGTCGAGCTCCCGCACGTCGGCGCCGAAAAACCGCAGGACGGTGCGCTTTTCGAGCGGGATCGCCGCCGAGAGCGGGGTGCGCAGCGGGTAGCCCTTGGCATTGCCCAGCATGGCCAGCCCCAGCCCCGTGTTGCCGGAGGTGGCTTCCACCAGGCTCTGGCCGGGCGCCAGCGCGCCGCGCGCCTCGGCGTCGCGGATCAGGTTGGCGGCGACGCGGTCCTTGACCGCTCCGAAGGGATTGTACCACTCGAGCTTGGCATAGACGCGGGCATGCCGGAACGGCACGACGCGGTGCAGCCGGACCAGCGGAGTCGGGTTTTCCTCCCCCGAAAGCATGTCCAGCATTGTGTCATAAACCCGGGTCGCATGATTACTTGCCATTTTGGATAAAGCGCGAAACTAATACAAAACAGAGCTCATCGGCCCGCACCAGCGCAATTTTGGCCGGGCCGGATGCGCTCCGACTCAAAACCTCGTCCGGCCCATTTAATCCGAATTTTGCATGAAAGCCAGCAACGCCATCTGGAAGGAGCGCTTCAAGGGAAAGCTGCCCGAGCCGCTCGGCAGCGAGGTCGATCAGTTCGAGACCGAGATCGAGCTGCGCAAGCAGGGCAAGATCGACGAGAAGGTGTTCGCCGAGACGCGCCTGCGCCGGGGCGCCTACGGCCAGCGCTACGACAACGGCCAGCGCTCCGACGGCGTGGAGAGCCGCAAGCTGCCGTTCGCCGACAAGCCGACCAAAGGGCCCGGCACCATGTGGGATGCGCCCGGCATGCTGCGGATCAAGGTCCCGTTCGGCGGGCTCAATCCGCGCCAGCTCGAGGTGATGGCGGAGATCGCCGAGGAGTATTCCGACGGGATCGCCCACGTCACCACCCGCCAGGATTTTCAGCTCCACTTCATCCATATCGAGAATGGTCCGTCGATCATGCGCCGGCTCGCCGCGGTGGGGATCACGACCCGCGAGGCGTGCGGCAACGCCGTGCGCAACGTCACCGCCTGCCCGCTTTCGGGGGTCTGCCGGGACGAGGCCTTCGACGTCACGCCCTATTCCCACGCGCTGGCCTGGTTTCTGATGGGGCATCCGGACACGATGGAATTCGGGCGCAAGTTCAAGCCGGCGTTCAGCGGCTGCGCCCAGCACGCCTGCGGCCTCACCCAGATGCACGACATCGGTTTTGTGGCCGCGGTGCGCGAGGTCGACGGGAAGCTCCAGCGCGGCTTCAAGATCGTCGTCGGCGGCGGGCTCGGCCCGGTGCCGCGCCAGGCCCGCCTGCTCACCGACTTCGCGCCGGTCGAGGAGATGCTGCCCCTCACCCAGGCGGTCTGCCGGGTGTTCGGCAAGCACGGCGAGAAGAAGAACCGCAACGCGGCCCGGATCAAGTTCCTGGTCGACAAGTGGGGCATCGAGAAATTTCGCGAGGAGGTGTTCGCGACCCGCAAGGAGCTGCGGGAGGACCCGCGCTGGCTGGGCATGCTGCAGGGCATCGAGCAGGCCGCCGAGGGGCCCCTGCGGCCGCCCGGGCAGCTGCCCGCCCCGGGCGCCAACCCGGCGCTCGCGCAGTGGCTCCGCAGCAACGTGCGCGATCAGCGCCAGCAGGGCTACGTGACGGCCGCGGTCACCCTGCCCTTGGGCGACATCACCGCCGACCAGCTCCGCGCGCTGGCGGACATCGTGGCCAAGTACACCCGCGGCACGATCCGGACCACGGTCGAGCAAAACTTTCTGATTCGCTGGATCAGCAAGGCCGATGTCGCCGCGCTCCATGCCGACCTCGTGGCGGCCGATCTGGGCCAGGCGGGAGCCGAGAGCATTGTCGACGTGGTGAGCTGCCCGGGCACCGACACCTGCAAACTCGGGATCTCGTCCTCCCGCGGGCTGGGCGGCGAGCTGCGCAACCGGCTGCTGGCGAAAAGCTACGAGCTGGACGAGGCGATCAAGAGCCTGCACGTCAAGGTCAGCGGCTGCTTCAACTCCTGCGGCTGCCATCATGTCGCCGATCTGGGCTTCTACGGCGTCAGCCGCACGCTCAACGGCTACAAGGTGCCGCACTTCCAAGTCGTGCTGGGCGGCCAATGGGAACACAACGCCGGCTCCTACGGGCTGCCGATCATCGCCGTTCCCTCCAAGCGGGCGCCCGAGGTCGTGGACCGGATCACGGGGCATTACGTGCAGAACCGGCGCAAGGACGAGACCTTCTACGGCTTCGTCAAGCGCGTGGGCAAGGGGCCGATCCGCGAGCTGCTCGAGCCGCTGAACCAGAACATCCCCTCGCACGACGCCGAGCCGGGCTTCTATTCCGACTGGGGCGATCCGCGGCAGTACAGCATCGGCGACATCGGCATCGGCGAGTGCGCCGGCGAGGTGGTCACCCGCTACCAGTTCGAGATGACGGCGGCGGAGCGGCTGGTGTTCGAAGCCGGCCTGGAGCTCGACCGCGGCGCCCCGCAGGCCGCCGGCGAGACCGCCTACGCCGCGTTCATCCGCGCCGCCCGGGCGCTCGTCCAGGTCCAGTACGACGATGTCGGCGCCGAGGCCGATGAGATCGTGGCCGAGTTCAAGGAGCGCTTCTTCGACTCGCAGCTCTTCCACGACCCGTTCGTGGGCCCGAAGTTCGCGAACTTCCTCTTCGCCGCCCATGCCGCCCGGGGTGAGAAATTCACGGCCGACACCGCGCACCACCGCATCGCCGAGGCCCAGTTGTTTATCGAGGCGGTGCACAGCTGCTATAACCGCCTGCGCTCGGCTCCGGCCGGGGCCTAACGGGCCGGATCCCTGGCCCGGCGTTTCGCCTTTTACGCGATGGAACTGCAACACCTGATAGTCAAAATCCCAATCGAGGGCCCGCCGGGGCTCGACCCGGCCGCGCTCGTCGACCTGTTTCACCGCTGGGTCGCCGGCCAGACGGTCCCGGGCGTGCTCCTGGTCGATGTCGCTGAATTGCTGCACGTGCCGGACGGCCCGGGCGTCCTCGCCGTCGGCTATGAGGCGGACTTCGCGTTCGATCACGGCCGCGGCGTCTGGGGAGTGCTCTACCGGCGCAAGACGCTGCTCGGCGGCACGGACGCCGAGCGGCTGAGCCACGCCTTTGGCGCCGCCGCGCAGGCGGGCGCCTGGATCGAGGCGGCCTTCCCGGGCAAGGTGAAGTTCAGCCGGACCGAGTTCGAATTGATCGTCAACGACCGCGGGATCGCGCCCAACACGCCCGAAGCCTATGCGGCGGCGGCGCCCGCGCTCGAGGGCGCCGTGCGCTCCCTCCTCGGCCATGGCGAGTTCCAGCTTGCGCGCCATGACCAGCGGCCCCGGGAGCGCTTCGGGGTCACGATCAAGTCGGCGCGGCCGTTCGCCCTGCCGCCGGCGGGCTGAAGGGCCGGCCGGGACCGCCGGCTAGCGCGAGGTCTCCCGCGCCTGCTGCACTTCCAGTCGCAGGGCCAGGAGCGAGACGAAGATGTCGCGCAGGAACGTGACCAGCGCGGCCACCAGCAGGGCGATCGCCGCCAGAAAGAGGACGAGCATCAGCGGGGCAAGGTCCACCCGGAGCGTGGCACCCAGGAAGATCGCGATGACCAGCGCGGCCGAGGCCAGCATGCTCGAAGTCGCGAAGGTGAGGGACAGCCGCACGATCTTCGCCCGGCGCCAGGTCAATTCGAGCTGGATCTCCAATTGCTGGCGCTCGGTCGCCTCGGCGTGCCGCAGTTGGGAGGCATAGACGCGGGTGCGGTCGATGATCCGGCCCATGCGGTTGGTCATCGTGAGCAGCAGCAGGCCCAGGCCGGAGATCAGGATCACCGGAGTGGTCGAGGCCTGAATGATCGGAAGCAGCGTGGTGACGGGCGGGGCATCCATGGACCCGTTGACACCAAGACGCTTCGGCGGCGCGAACAAGATTAATGTGGTCCGCGGGTGAGTCGGCCGGCCTGCGCAGAAATTGTTCTCCCTGGCCCCCGGCGGGCGGGGCCGCTCCGCCGTTTTGGGCGGTCGCAATTTGCTTTCTCCGGCCGGCCGTTGGCTTATCCTTTTGGCGCCCTGCGTCCGGACGGAGAGCGATCTTGTCCGGAGATCTCCCGGGCGTTAAACTTGGCCCGCAACCCCGCCGTTCCCCATGACCACGAACTCCCCCGACAAACCCGCCTCATCCCCGCGCCGCCCACCCTCCTCCACCCCTGGGTTCGCCGGTTTCGCCCTGGCGATCGTCGCCACGGCCGCCGCCCAACCGGTGGCGCCGGTCCGGCTCGACTGGTTGGGCGGCCAACCGCCCGCCAGCCCGCAGAGCGTGAGCTGGGGCGTGCCGTGGCCGAAAGGGAAGGTGCAGAAGAGCGACTCGTTCGTGCTCAAGGCGGCCGACGGCACGGTGATTCCGGAGCAGACCTGGCCGCTGGCCTACTGGCCGGACGGCTCCCTGATGTGGAGCGGCCATGCCATCGCCGCCACGGCGGCGATGGGGGGACCGCTGCAGCTGGCGCTCGGATCCGCCGGCGATTCGGCCGCCCGGCTGACCTGCACCCAGGACGACCGGGCGATCACGATCGACACTGGCGCAATCGTCGCGCGCCTGCCCAAACAGGGACCCAATCTGATCGACTCGATCTCGATCGCCGGCCGCCGGATCGCGCAGGACGGCAAGCTCCTTTGCCGGCTCGAAGACCGCTCGGCCTACGCGGCGGCCGGGACGATTCGCGAAGAGGAATTCGTCAGCCGGATCAAGACCGTCACGCTGGAGCAGGCGGGCCCGATCCGGGCGGTGGTGAAGATCGAGGGCGACCACCAGTCCGCGGCTTCCGGCCGGGCCTGGCTGCCCTTCGTCGTGCGGCTGTACTTCACCGCCGGCCTGGACTCGATCCGGATCGTGCATTCGTTCGTCTTCGACAGCGACGGGCAGCAGGACTTCATCAAGGGCCTGGCGATCTCCTTCGGCGTGCCGCTGCGCGAGGAAGTGATCAACCGCCACGTGCGTTTCGCCGGCGACGAGGGCCTTTGGGCGGAGCCGGTCAAGCCGATGGTCGGACGGCGCGAAATGGCCTATGGCGACCAGCGCACGGTCTATCCGGACCAGGTGGCCGGCCGGCGGGTGCCGAACGCCGACCAGTATTCCGGGCCCGAACGGCAGTACCTGCGGGAGATCGCCGCCTGGGACGACTACAAGCTGACCCAGGCCAACGCCCACGGCTTCCTGATCGAGAAGCGCACCCAGGCCCAGAGCTCCTGGCTGCGAGTCACCGAGGGCAAGCGCGCCCTGGGCCTGGCGTTCCTGGGCGATGTCACCGGGGGCCTCGCCGTGGACGTGGAAAAGTTCTGGCAGAAAAATCCCTCGGCCCTGGAGATCCACGGGGCCACCTCGCCGCTGGGCGAGCTGCGGGTCTGGCTCTGGTCCCCCGACGTCCCGGCCATGGACCTGCGCCATTATGATGTCGTCGGGCACGGGCTCGACATGGCCTACGAGGATTGGAAAAAAGATTGGGATTCGCCCCTGGGTGTCGCCAACACGAGCGAACTGACGCTCTGGGCCTGCGCCGGCGTTCCGGCCAATGCGGACCTGCTCCGGCGGGCCCAGGCCGGGGCCGAGCCGGCGATGCTGGTCTGCACCCCGCAGTACTACCACGATCAGCGGGCCTTCGGCTTCTGGAGCCTGCCGGATCGCTCCGGGGCCGTGCGGCGCACCCTCGAGGACCAAAATGAGCTGGCGATCGACTTCTACCGCGATGAGGTCGAGCAGCGCTCCTGGTACGGCTTCTGGGACTACGGCGACATCGGCCGGATGTACGACGAGGTCCGCCATGAGTGGCGCTACGACATCGGCGGGCAGGCCTGGAACAACACCGAGCTGCTGCCGGACTACTGGCTGTGGTACAGCTTCCTGCGCAGCGGCCGGGCGGACCTGTACCGCCTCGCCGAGGCGATGACGCGCAACACCAGCGAAGTGGACGTGCATCACCTCGGCCGCTTCGCCCCCTTGGGCTCCCGGCACAACGTCAATCACTGGGGCGATGGCGCCAAGCAGCCGCGCATCAGCCAGGCGGGGCTCAAGCGCTTCTACTACTTCCTCAGCACCGACGAGCGCACGGGCGACCTGATGCGCGAACAGCTGACGGCCGATCAGACGTACTCCGAGGTCAAGCGCAACGATCCGATCCATCCGGACAATCGCGGAAAGTTCTCGGCGGCCAGCTTCGGCACCGACTGGGCGGGCTACTGCGCCAACTGGCTGACCGAGTACGAGCGCACGCTCGATCCGCAATGGCTGGGCAAGATCAAGGCGGGCATGGACACGCAGCTTTCCCTGGCGCGCACCCCCGGCGAACTGCTGGGCGCGGGCGAGTACGATCCGTCCACCGGCCGCTTCGTGGGCCGAGGACAGCGGTACTTTGACGCCGATACCGGCCCGGCGGCGCCCAAGGGACCGGCCAAGAAAGGCCGCGGCCCCGAAGTCGGCGGGCCCACCGGTTTCGACCTGCTGTTCGGCACGATCGAAATCATGGCGGAGCTGGAACTGGTCGTCGACCACCCGGCCTACTGGGAGGCCTGGCACAACTATGCCGCCCACACCGCCGGCAGCCCGATGGCCTACGCCGCCTACGCGACGAGGAACGCCGCGCTTGCCCAGCAGGCGGCGAAAAGCCTGGTCGCCGAGGCGCAGCCGCGGCTCATCCGTCCCGGGCAATTCGGGGTCGACTTCAACGCCAAGGCCCATCTTGTCCCGGCGCCGGATGTCCCCAGCCCGGTTTGGGAGCTCCAGGGCCGCCCCGAGGGGGGGCCCGACGGCCGCCGGTTCGGCACCATGCTCGAGTCCCTGGACTGGGTCGGCGACTACCTCCCGAAAGACTAGCGCGCGGTCACGGCACGACTTCGTAGAGCGCCGACATGCCCGCCATCATGTGGTCCTCGACATGGCAGTGGAAGAGCCACACGCCGGGATTGTCCGGCACCATGTCGGCGACCCGCATGCTGGCGGGGAGAAGTTCGATGACGTCGGTGCGATGGCCCTGGATGGTCACGACGTTCCCATGCCAATGCGGCGTGTGCAGGTCGCTCTCGCCCCCGAGGCTGACCAGGTACCACCGCACCCGCTCGCCCGCCTTCATCCGCAGGCCCGGCACGTTGCCGAAAATATAGCCGTTGATGGCGAAGAAACGGTTGGCGTCGGCGGTGCCCGCGAACATCGAGGTCCCGGGGACCATCGGCATGGGCATCGGCATCTTCTCGTCCTTGTCCGCCATCCCGGCGGCCGCCGTGCCCGCGGCGAACAGCCGGGTGTTCACGACCGAGTAATGGCTGAGCGTCTCGTCAAAGATGCTGAAAAGAGTGACGAATTCGCGGTCGACGTCGCGCGGCGAGCCGTCCGGACGGGCCGCCCCGCGCCGCGTGACGACGATCACTCCGACCAGCCCGGCCGCGGTGTCCCGCATGCTGTCGACGTGGGAATGGTAAAGCCAGACCACCGAACTCGGGTCGCCGGGTCCGGGACCCGCCCGCTCCGGCACGTCCCAGTGGTAGGTGTAGGTCTGGCCGGGAGCGACGGCGTCGTCCGCCAGATCGGCTCCCGAGGTTCCATCGGGATAATGCGCCCCCTCGTTCGCCTTGGTGTAGAGCACCCCATGGGGATGCAGGCTGACCGGGACCAGGGTGTTGTTCTTGAGGGTGATCTCGATGCGGTCGCCGACCTCGGCCCGGATCACCGGCCCGAGCAGCCCCAGATGCGCCCACTCCGGCGCGCGCGGTTTGAGCGTCGAAAAAGAGCCATCGGTGTATTCGCGGTAGACGGCCTTGCGGAAGACGGGCGGCACGTTGTCCAGGCCCCGCTTCAGCCAGACATCCGCGTCCCCCCCTCCTCCCATGTTGCCGAGGCGATCGCCTCCGGGGGCATAGTTCCAGGAGATCTCGTCGGCGGCGAGGAAGTAGGTCCGGGTCCGGCCGCCGAGGGCGACCGGGTCCGCCGCCCGCGCCGGCCCCAAGGCGGCGCCCAGGGAAGCGAGGCAGAATAGAAACCGGGTTCTCATGGGCTAGTTCGGCGAAAAGGCCGTCGTTCTAGCCCAGGGCACCGCCCGTGGCCAGAAGCTAAATCCGGAGGAAAAACCGGGTTTCTCGCCACTCCGGATTGGACAACCTGCGCGCGGTGGATTTGCTATCGGACCATGACGGCCAGGGCGCGCATCTGTTTGCTGGGGGTCCGAGCCCTCGGCCTGGGCCTCCTCCTCGCCCTGCCCCTGGCCAGCCGCGCCCAGCCCTGGGCCGGCCGGCGCGAACGATTCCTGGATGACATGAACAACCAGGATTTCCAGTGGACCGTGGATCCGGCGTTTCAGGAGGACGTGTTCACGTTCGCGCGGCTGGAGCATGGGAGCGGCGGCTTCGGCTATGGCTGGCGCCGGACCCGGTGGGACGAGGACGCTCCCCGCGCCGACATCATGATCGCCTTTCGGGTGCATCAGATCACTTCGCTGAACGTCCGTCCGGGTTACAACCCGATCGAAATGACCGCGGAGAACCTGAAACGCTATCCGTTCGTCTACTTCTCGGGGGTTTCGCGGCTGGAACTGGAGGAGCAGGAGGTGCCGATCCTGCGCAACTACCTCCTGAGCGGCGGGTTCATGATGGTGGACAATTTCTGGGGCGACGCTTCCTGGCAGAATTTCACCGAGCAATTGAAGCGCGTCTTTCCCGACCGCAGCCCGGTCGAGCTGCCGATCGATCACCCGATCTTCCACAGCGTCTACGATTTCAAGACCAAGCCCCAGATGCCCACGGCCGGAGTCTTCGAGAGCTTCGGGGTCTTCTACGATCCGAACGAGGACTATGACCGCATGTCGCACGATCCCCATTATTTCGCCCTCTATGACGACAAGGGCCGGATGATGATGGTCGTCTGCCACAACAACCATTTTGGCGACGGCTGGGAGCACGAGGGCGACGACCCCAACTATTTCCACGTGATCTCCGAGGGCATGGCGTATCCGATGTTCATCAACATCCTGGTATACGCGATGACGCACTAGCCGGCCGGCTCAGTCCGAACCGGCGGCATCGGCGGGCGGCGGCGGGTACAGGCGGGCCAGCTGCAGCAGCAGGGCCTCGAGCTGGGCGTAGTATTGGTCCTCCGGCAGCTTGGCCTTGCCCTCCCGCAGGTGGGCCACGGCCAGCTCCAGGCGATCGCGCTCGGCGCGGACCCCCGGCGAGAGCTGCCGTTCGGCGGCGCTCGGAATCAGCACAAACTGCTGCGCCAGCGGCCCGTCGACCGCCGCGCCGCCGCCGGCCTTCTTGACCGCCCGCACCCCCTCGAACCAATCCGGCGGCGTGCCGAGGCCATCCCCGTTGTCGTCGATCAGGGCATGCTCGGTGGCGAGCCGCCCTTCGGTCTTGTAGTATTCGGCCACCCGGGCCGACGCGCTGAGGAAGGCTTCGAGGAGCGAGACCTCTCCATCCTTGTCGAGGTCGCTTTTCGGATCGGCGAGCGCCGCCACGAAATCCGGCCCGAAACGGGCGTAATTCTGCTCGTCGCCGCTGCGGGTGGCCGTGACGATCGCCCGATCCGGGCCCGACAGCTTGCTCAGGAACGGGGCGCTTGCCGAGGAGGTGTCGATCACGGCGAGCGGCCGGTGGAAGGGCAGCAGCCAGAGGGCCAGTTCCGTGACGGTGAGGTCCGGCCCCCGCAGATTGAACTTGGCCTCGCGGCCATCGAAGGTGCCGTGGCCGATGAGGACCAGCCAGAGCTTGGTCAGCCCGTCTTTCGGTTCGGCTTCCAGGGCCTGGCGCAAGAGCTCATGGTCGGCCACGGGTCCCTCGGCCGCCTGGCCGATCACCCGGCACTTCGCTCCAGCCTCGCTGCAGAGCTTCTGCCAGTCGGCCGCCTCGTTGGCAAAGACCGTGCCGTACTGGTCCTCGCCCGCGGCTCCGACTACGACCAGGACCGCCGTGTCGGCGGGCGCGGCCGGCGGGAGAGCCGGTTCGGCCGCTGCCAGGCCCAGGCCGGCGATCAGGCCCCAGGCGACCAGCCACGGCTTCACGGCAGCCCTTTCCGCCGCCGCAGGCCCCACTCGGCGAGCAGGCAGAGCAGCGCGAAGCCGAACATCTCGGGGGTATGCCACAAAGGGAAGGACCAGGCCTCCATGACCGGAGCCTTGAGCGCCGGCAGGCGGCGCACGAACGAATTCAGGTCCTCGGCCGCCACCATCCGGCCGCCGGTGCGGGCGGCGAGGTTCTCGAGCAGGCCCAGATTCGGGGTCAGCGAGCGGAACTCCTCGGCCGCCAGGTCGACGCTCCAGCCCGCCTCCGCCCGCCCGACTTCGGCGCCGACCGCATTGGTCACCACGGCGCTCGCGCGGTAGCCGCCGGTCAGCCTCGGCACGTACGTGGCTTCGTAGAGGCCGGGCTCGCTGAGCGAGGGTTCGGCCAGGATGCGGATGGGCTTGGTCTCGGCCCCGGCGGGGCCGCCGAAGAGGACCGGTTCGACCTCGATCGCCACCGCGGCCTCGTCCAGCGGCTGGTAGCGGGCGTCGCGCGCGCGCACCTGCAGGCGCATCGCGTTGTTCGGGTCGTCAGGCACGGGCTCGGCGGTGAGCTCGACTCGCGCGGGGGTGTCGGCGACCAGCCAGCGGACCAGCTGCCGCCAGGTCTTTTCCAGGTCGCGGTGGGAATCCTCGTCGATCAAGCCCCACCGCCAGAGGTCCCCGACCAGGAGCGCGGCGCTGCGCCCGCGGCCGAAGCGCTGCACGGCGAGCGCTGGAGTCTCCGCGCCTTGGACGCTGCGCAGGGTCGCGATCAGGCTGGCGCCGGGCTTGATGCCTCGGACCCGATTGGCCACTTCGAAGCCGGGCATGGCCGCGCGCCGCGCGTTCTCGTCGCTTTCGTTGTCGCGCAGCCGGGCCCAGGGCTGGAGGAGGCCCTCGCGCGTCAGCTGGAGCCGCAGGCCGCCTGGCGGCGGCGGGATCGATCCGCCCGGACCGTCGAGATAGACCGGGAGCATCTCGCCGACCGGGGTGCGCTGGTAGGCGCCCTCGCGAAAGGACTGCATGCCGCCGAGCATGAGGAAGCCGCCGCCGCGCTCGGACACGAATTTTTGCAGCAGCAGCGCCTGGACCGGGGAAAAGAACGCCGCCTCCACGTCGTCGACGATCACCGCGTCGTAGTTGTATAGATCCTCGGGCACGCTGGGGAACCCGCTGCGCAGCTCGTTCGCATCCCGGAGGTTCAGCCGCACGAACACCGGCTGGTCGTAGCGCTGGACCTCCTCGGGCGCCTGGTTGCTGAAGCCGCGGTAGAGCGGATTGCTCGTTTCGCCGAGGCGGCCGCGGTACTCGAACTTCGGCTCGCTGCGCGCGATGCGCACCAGGCCGACCAGGTCGATCTGCTTGTCCTCCTGCACGGCCCGGTTGAGAAACTTGTACTCCCAGCCGGGGTGCCCGCCCACGTAGAGGATGCGGTGCGGGCCCCCTCCCCGATCGACGACCAGGACCCGCTGGTTGTTGACCAGCGTGGCCTCCTCGGCGGCGGGGGCGGCCGCGCCGGGCAGGCCGCTGGGCGTCGCCGCCACGGCAGCCTGGTAGAACAGGAGGCCGCTTTGCTCCGGCTTCAGTTGGAAGCGGAAGGCCAGGCGCTCCCCGTCGCCGCCGGCGGTCAGGGTCTGCTGCTGCACCAGCTGGCCGCTCCGGTCCGTCAGGCGCGCGACGATGGCCCGGCCGCGAAAACCCGCCGTGGTCACGTCGGCCTGGACCGACACCGGCGCATCCTCGAAGGCCGACTGGCTCACGCTCACCTGCTGGAGCGCGAGGTCCTTCACCGGGTCCTGCCGGCCGAGGACGACCGGGTAAACGGGCGGAAGCCCGGGCAGGTCGGCCAGCGCATTGGGCAGATCCGTCGCATTGCCGTCGGTGAAGAGCAGGACGCCGGCCAGCGGGCGGCCCTGATAGCGGCTGGCCAGGGTCCGCAGCGCCCCGCCGAGGGCGGTGGAGCGCCCCTCGAAGTTCAGCTCATGAAAATCCGTCGTCGCCTGGAGGCGGGTGTCGAAGAGATAGCGCCGGACCTCGAAAGTGTCGGACAGGGACGCCAGCCAGGTCGCGCTCGCCGGGTCGAGTAGCTTCAGGAGGCCCTCGCCGCGCGTCGCGGCCGCGCCCGCATCCTTGACCTGCAGGCTCTGGCTGTTGTCGGCCAGGACGGCGAAGAGGTTGGCCCCGGGCCGCACGTGCTCCCCAAACCAAAGGGGCTCCAGGAGGCAGAGGCCCAGGGCGGCCAGCGCGGCGGCCTTCAGCGCGAGGCAGACCCAGCGCAGCGGGCCGCCCGGGGCGGCCCGGTAGCTCCAGTACAGGACCAGGGCGCCGACGGCCAGAAAGGCGCAAACCGGCCCCAGCCAGCTCCCGCCGGAAAAAGTCACCACGGCCACCGCGGGCCCGGAAATGCCGCCGGAAGCGGCGCCCGCCGCCATCATTTGTCCTTCCCCAGTTCCTCGTAGTACTTGCGCACCGATTCGGCGTAGCGGTTGGGCACCGGATCGCGGTCGATCGGCACGAGCGAGTCCTTCGATTGGCGCCGGGCCAGTTCGTCGCTGATGCGGTCGCGGACCTCCAGCAGCGGCTTGACGACTTCGAGTTGCAAGACCGCCCAATCCGGGCGCTTGAGATTGCGGGTGTAGTCCTGGCGCAGAAGGCGCGCGCGTTCGCGGGCCGCGGCCACCGCATTGCGCAGATCGGGCGAGTCCACGATCTCCTCGACATCGCGCAGCCGGTCCGACCACGGCCCATAGCCATTGCCGGTGATGGGATTGCCGTTGGCGGCCCCGCCGCGATTGCCGCCTCCCAGCAGGTTGTCGAGTCCGAGCGGGTCGCCGCCCGCCCCGCCCCCGCCCCCGCCACCCGCCGCGCCGCGAGCAGGGTTGTCGGCCAGACTGGGGGCCCGGCTGGCTCCCGAGCCCGGGGTGGTCCCACCCGGGCCGGGCTGGCCCGCTTGCGCCGTCTGACCAGCCTGCGCCTGCTGGCCGGCCGCGGGCGCGTTGGCCTGGCCCGGATTCGCCGGTCCCGGGCCCGGCTGCCCGCCCTGGCCGGGCTGGCCCTCGCCCGCCGCGGCGGAGGCGACCGAAGGGGCCTGGCCCTGGCCTTGGCCCGCCGGCGCGGGCGCGCCGGGCTGGGGCGCGCCCTCCCGCTTAAGCTGGTCGGTCACCGCATCGAGCTCCGACTGCGCCAGCTTCAGGGCGGCGGTGTCGTCGCCGACCACGCTTTCGGCCGCCTTCTCGACCCCGTCCTTCAGATCGTTGATTCCCGCCCGCGCGCGCTGCTCGGCCGCGCCCGCCTGCGGCAGGTCGCCCTGCTGCAGGAGCGCGGCGGTCAGGTCGAGGGACTTGGTGCCCTCCGGGGCAGTCGGATTGGTCAGCTGGTCGTTGAGGGTCCGGGACAAAAGGCCGTTGTTCAGGAGCTGCTGCTGAAATTCCTTGGCGGTGTTGTCGTCCGCCTGGCCGAGCTTGCGCAGGCTGTCGTAGAGCTTCTCGGCGAGGAGCGGCTCGGAATTCTCGGCCTGCTGCGAAACCTGCTTGGCCCGGTTCACCAGGTCGGTCAGGCGCTGCTTTTGCGCGGCGAGCGCCTGGGCGGGCCCCCCCGCATCCGCCGTGTCGCTCAGGCGCTTGGGCTGGCCGCCTGCGTCCGAGGCGCCCAGCTGCTGGCCGAGCGCCGCCTCCTGGTCGGCGAGCTCGCGGGCCTGCGCCCGCATGGCGCGCAGGTCGTCGGCGAACTGGCTGGAATTCTGCTGGTGCAGCTGTTCGCGCATGTCCTGGAACTGCCGCTGGGCCCGCGTGCCTGCATCCAGCGCCTGGGCCACCGCGCCCTGGCCGGCCGCCTCCGCCGCCTGCTGCACATCGGAGCGGGTCTGGTCGAGCTGCCGGCGCTGCTCGCTCATATTCGAGCGGTTCTCCTGCTGGTCCAGGCGCTGCCGCAGTTCGTCCGTGTCGGCCAGCACCTGCTGCTGCTCGTCCTGGAGGCGCTTCAGCTGCTGGCGGAGCTCTTCCCGTTCCTGGTCGGTGCGCGCCTCCTGCAGGGCGGTCTGCATTTCCTTCAGGCGGTCGTTCACGTCCTGCTGCCGACGGGCCAGCTCCTGCAGCCGGTTCATCACCTGCAGGCGCTCCCGCTGCTCCGGGCTCTCGGCGGGCGCCGCATCGCGCTGGGTTTCATAGCGATTTTGCTCCTGGGTGAGGTCGAGCTGGTCGAGCTGGCGCTGGCTGGCTCCGCCGCGCCCGCGCCCGCCGCTGCGTCCGCGCGAAACCTGGGTCTCCCGGGCCTGCAGGCTGAGCAGGTTTTGGTAAGCAGCCTGCTCGGCGCCGAGCGCCGGCGCCAGCGCGGTGGGGGACTTGCCGGCCTGGTCCAGTTGGGCGAGCGCCCGCTGCATGGACTGGGTGACCGCTGTCCAGAGCGCCTGGGCGCGCGGGTCTTCAGCTTCCTTCCGGCTGTCGCCGGCCTGGGCCAGGGCGTCGGCCTGGGAATCGTGCACGACCTTGGTGTCGTCCGCATACTTCGGCTCGGCCGGATCGCGCTGGAGCTTCCAGGTGGCGCTGATGATCTGCTTCTGCAGCTCGGTCAGCTTTTGGTTGTCGCCGCCCTGATCCGGCGCATTGCCCTGCTGGTCGGAGGGGGACATGCCCTTGTTTTCGCGGAAGATCTCGTCGAACGGGCGGATCTCCGCGAAGTACAGGTCCCCGGTGGTCCGGCGGGGCTTGCCGTCGGGTCCGGTGTCGTCGGCCCACACATACCAGGAAACGAGCTGGTCGGGCCGCACGCCCAGGTTTTCGAGGCTGAGCGTGTACTGGAAATCGCGCTTTTCCATGGCTGGGGCGGCCCGGCCCAGGTCGACCACCTTGGGGTCGGCCCCGGCCACCGAATAGGCCAGGCCATAGGCGGAGACGCCAAACTCGCCGAGCACGGTGCCGGTGAAGCCGATCTCCTCGATCGGCGAGGGTCGCAGGTCGCCGTGCGGCGCGGTGACATGCAGCTCCGGCGGCCGGTCCGGCGAGACGTCGATCACGAAGGGCGTGGACAGCTTGTTCGTGCGCCCATCCCGGTCCACGAGTCGCAGCTCATAGGTCTGGGTGGCGACCAGCGCAAAGGCGGGGAGCGAGGCGACCGCCCGGTCCGCGGCCACGCGCAGCGGGACGACCGTCTTCTTGGCGTCCTGGGCGATGAGCTCGGCCGAGGCGACCGGCTTGTTCAGCTGGAGCGAGAGGTCCAGCTGCGTGCCTTCGACGGCACTCACCCGCCGGGTGTTTTCAATCCGCTTGGGCGCGAGGTGGGTGTAAGCGGGATAAGTCAGCACGGCATCCGCCCGTTCCAGCCGGGGATGCTCGAAGACGCTCACCTTGTATTCCGGCGTGGCGCGGCTCCCGTACTCCAGATGGTAGGTCAGGTCCTGGTCCACTTCGGGCACGCTCCCGCCGAAGACCGGATCGGCCAGGCTCTTGACGAGCGCGATCGACTGCGGCGCGGAGCCGGAGGTGCGCACGACCATCGTGACGCCGGCCGGCAGGCTGCCGCCGAAGCGGTCGAGGCTTGTGTCGCCGGGCGTCACGACGACGCCGCCTCTCGGCACCCCCGCCGGCGCGCCGCGGCGCTCGGCCGAGCGCAGGACCCCGAGCGCGGCGATCAACCCTCCCAGCGCGGCCAGCTGCGCGCCCTGGGCCAGGCGCACGCGAGAGCGCGGGATCACCCCGCGCCAGTCGCGCTCGCGGCTGTGGGCCAGAGCCTGATCGAGCAGGCGGCGCTGGAGATAGCCGGAGGAGCCGCCGGCGGCCGGCTGCTGCACGGCGGTGAGGAGCAGTCCGTTGAGCTCGGGGTGCTTTTGTTCGACCTGCTTGGCGAGCGCCCGGTAATCGGGCTCGGCGGTGCCCTGGCGCAGGATCAGGGCGGTCGCCGCCGCGCCGGCGAGCGCGGCGAGCACCGGCAGGGTCAAGGGCGAGGACCAGCCCAGCTGCGCCCGAGCCAGCATACAGCCGGCGGCGGCCAGCGCGGCCACCGACCAGCAGGCGGCCAGCTGCCAGCCAAGCGCCACCGAGCGCCGGCGCCGGTCCACGGGTTTCAGGCGCGATTTGAGGAGCTCTTCCATCACGAGTGCGTCCCTTCGGCCGCGACCGTAGCCTCATTTCGCCGCGTTGTCCATCCGGCCAGCGCCGATTCGAGCAAGAGCACCGCCAGGGCCGCGCCGAGGAGCCAGCGCCAGAGCTTCTGCCGGCTCTCGGCGTCCGCGCCGGCCAGGAGCGCCCGGCGCTCGGCGGCGCGCGCCGGATCCGGCGGGCTCGCCGCGCCGGGAGCGCCGTAGCGCTCCAATTGATCGGGCGCGAGCGGCTCGGTGCGGCTTTCGGAGGCGGCCACATTCACGGCGACCCGCCAATGCCGGGGGCCGTTTTCGAGCAAATAGATCCCCGGAGTGCGGGCGCCGGCGAAGCTGGCGGCTTCGGCCGGCAGCTGGGTCGCCGTCCCGTCGGGGGCGACGACGCGGCTCGGGGCGCCGCCGGCCGGGTGCAGGGGCAGCGGATCGCCGACGAAGTACTGCGAGGGCTCGTCGGCGGGCCCGCCCGCATATTCGAGCAGCGAATCGAGCAGCGGCACGAATTTCGAGGAAACGGCCAGCTGGCTGTCCTCGGGGTTCCAGCCCGTGAGGAGCACCAGCAGGCGGCCCGAGCCGACGCCAACCTCGACCAGGGCCGGATCGCCGCTGTCAAAGCGGGCGAGCGCGCGGGCGCCCGGAAGGGCGTCCAGCTGCAGCCGACGATAGTTCCAGATATGGATCTTGGTGAAGTCGCTGTAGTGCGGATCGGCAAACGGCGCAAAGAGCGGGTGTCGAAAGTCGATGTCTCCAAACATCGCGTAATCGGCAGCCCGGAGGTCAGTCAGAGTCGGTGCGGCGATCCCCAGGAGCCGGCCCAACGTCGAGGCGCTTTCCGCCGAGCGCGGCGCAAACAATATGGTCTTTCCCGCAAGCATCTGCCGGCGAAGATCGGCCGCGATCGGCGGCGCGAGGGCGGGGTTGGTGACCACAATCAGCTTGGCTTCTTCGAGTTCAGCTGGGGTGGCCCCGACTGCTGCGGCGCGGGTGAGAATCGTCACCGCTAAATGCGGATTGTTCGGCACAGCCCGCTCTAGAAAATAGAGCGGACTGCCGGCGTCGTCGAGCGCCTCCCCGCCAAAATAAAGGATGCTCCAGTGCTGCTGCTCGGCCGGGACCACATAGGCGGTGTTGTCGAAGTCCTCGTCGTCGCCTCGGAGCGTGATCTGCCGCAGGTCGGCCGCCCGGGCCGGTACCGGCACGGCGACCACCCGGCTCTGGCCGGGGGGCACGTAGACGTCCACGGCCGGCCCGAGGTCGCCGCCCTGCGGCCGGGTCCAGGCGACGCGGAACTGCTCGCGGATGGAGTCGGCGGCGTTGCTGACCCGGACCCGGACCGAGGGCGTGGCGAGGCGGTCGGCATCGGGGGATTCGGCTACCAGCTGCACGCCGGCGTTGGTCGGGTTCTGCGCCCGCAGCGGCTCGAGGTGCAGCTCGAGGTTCTTCGGCCAGTCATAAGCCTGCAGCGAATCGAGGCGGCTGCCGGCCTTAAGGTCGCTGACCAGGTAGATTTGCCGGGGGCCGGGAGACTTTTTCTGGGCGTCGGTCTCGGCGAGCGTCTCGGCGGCGGAGATCAGCGCGTCGCCGAGGCGGTCGTCCTCCCAGCCCGGAGCGGTGGCGGCCAGGCGCCCGCGGGCGAGCGGAAGGCGCTCGGCCGGCGGGCAGGCCTTCCATTCCTCGAAGCTCAGGAGCGGCGTCACTTGGCGGCTGCAGAGCAGCACGGAGGCTTCATCTCCGGGGCCGAGCGTGCCCAGGACCGAGTCCACCCGCGCCTTGGCCTGGTCCCAAAGCCCGGTCCGGCGCAGGCTGGCGCTGACGTCGACCAGGACGACCACGCGGCGGGTCTGCGCGTCGGAGCCGCCGCTGGGCGCGGCGCTGCGCCAGAAGGGACGGGCGAATCCCAACGCCAGGAGCCCCAGCGCCAGGCAGCGCAGGCAGAGGAGCAGCAGGTGCTGGAGCCGGCTGCGTTGGGTCAGGCTGGGCGGCGAGGGCAGCAGGAACATGACCGAGCTGAATACCTTGCGCTCCCGGGTGGTCCGGCGGATGAGGTGAAAGACGATCGGCGCGGCGAGCGCGAGCGTGCCCAGCAGGAAGAGCGGCGCCAGGAAGCTCATGCGCGGCGGCGGGCGGGGCTGCGCCGGCCGCGGCGCAGGCGCTCCTGCAGGAATTCGAACAGCGCCAGCTCGAGCGGCTGGGCGGTGGAGACGCGGTGATGGCCGATGCCGAGCTTCTGGCAGATGGCGCGCACGGCGGCGCAGTGCGTCTCGAACTTCGGGACATAGTCCCGCCGCGCGGCGACCGGATCGACATAGATCCGGCGGGCGGTCTCGGCGTCCTCGAACTGGGTCGCCTGCTCAAAGGGCAGGGAGAGCTCCGCCGGATCGAGCACCTGGAAGACGGTCACCTCGTGGCCGCAGGCCGTCAGGGTGAGCAGCCCGGCCTCCAGCCGGTCGAGCGGGGCAAGAAAATCCGACACGTAGGCGACCAGCCCGCGCTTGCGCACGAGCGCCGCCAGCCGCCCGATCGGCTCGGCCAGGTCGGTCGAGCGGCCGCCGGCCGGCTTCTCCAGGGCCAGCATGAGCTGGCGCAGCTGGCCGGGGCGGTGGCGCGCCGGCAGGTACTCGCGCACCGCCTCGTCGAAGGAGAGCAGGCCGACGGCGTCCCCCTGGATGTGCAAAAAATAGGCCAGGGTGGCCGCCAGAGTCGCGGCGTACTGCCCCTTGCTGTAGCCGGCCGAGCCATAGGCCATCGAGCGGCTCTGGTCGAAGAGCAGATAGCAGCGCAGGTTGGTCTCGTCCTCGAACTTCTTGACGAACGAGCGGTCGCTGCGGGCGTACACCCGCCAGTCGAGGTAGCGGGGATCGTCGCCGGGCGTGTACTGGCGGTATTCCGTGAATTCGACCGAGAAGCCGTGGTTGGGGCTGCGATGCAGGCCGTTCCAAAAGCCCTGCACCACCACCCGGGCGCGCAGTTCGAGGTTGCGGATGCCCATCAGCGCCTTCGGGTCGATGAGCGCCGCCGAACGCAGCTGCGAACTTTCGCCGCGGTCGCTCATGCGCTGGCGGGCGACTTCTCCGTCTCGAGCAGGCGGCGGATGATCTCGGTCACGGTGATGCCTTCGGCCTCCGCGCGGTAGTTAAGGAGGATCCGGTGGCGCAGCGTCGGGTAGGCGAGCGCCTGGATGTCCTCCACCGCGACGTGGGCCCTGCCCTGCAGGAGCGCGCGGGCCTTCGCCCCCAGCACCAGAAACTGCCCCGCCCGGGTGCCGGCGCCCCAGCTGACCCAGTCGTTGACGAAGGCGGCCGCGCCCGGCTGCCGGGGCCGCGAGGCGGCCGCCAGGCGGACGGCGTAGCGGACGATCTCCTCGGCGACCGGCACCGTGCGGATCAGCTGGTGAAAGCGCAGGACATCTTCGCCGCTGAACAGGGGCGAGATGTCCGCCGGCCGCCCGGCCGTCGTCTGGGTGACGACGCGCACCTCGTCGTCCTCCGGGAGGTAGTCCATGACGACGTTGAACATGAAGCGGTCGAGCTGGGCCTCGGGCAAAGGATAGGTGCCCTCCATCTCGATCGGGTTCTGGGTGGCCAGCACGAAGAAGGGCTCCTCCAGGACGTGGCGCACGCCGGCGGCGGTGACCTGGTGCTCCTGCATCGCCTCGAGCAGGGCCGCCTGGGTCTTGGGCGGCGTGCGGTTGATCTCGTCGGCCAGGATCAGGTTGGCGAAGATCGGGCCGCGCACGAACGCCAGGCGCCGCTCGCCGGCGCTCTCCTGCAGGATCTCGGTCCCGGTGATGTCCGCGGGCATCAGGTCGGGCGTGAACTGGATCCGCTGGAAGCGCAGGTGGAAGATCTGCGCAATCGACTTGACCAAGAGGGTCTTCGCCAGGCCCGGGGCGCCGGTGATCAGGCAGTGGCCGCCGGCGAGCAGGGCCAGGAGGATCTGATCGATCACCGCCTTCTGCCCCACGATCACCTTGCCCAGCTCGGTCTCGATCGATTGGCGCCCGGCGAGGAGGCGCTCGGCCGTTTCGCGCTCCGCGGCGAGCGCGGCGCGAGGACTGCCAGGGTTGGATGCGGGGTCGGCGGGTGAGCTCATGGGTGGGAGATGGTCGGAGGGAAAGCTGGGGCCGGCAGCGGCTGGCTCGCCGGCAGGGCGCCGGCCGCCGGGCGGTCGATCTCCAGCAGGAGGGCGAGCGCGGCGCGGTACCGGGGAGCGTCTTCCAGCGACTGGAGCACCTGCCGGCGGGCCTCCGGGTCGTTGGACCGATGCAGGAGCCGGGCCAGTTGGAAGTGCGCGGCGGCCGGATCGGGCGTGCCGAGCCGCAGCTGCATCCGGTCCGCGGCGATCGCCTGGGCGCCCTCCCCCTGCTGCTCGGCCGCTTCGGCCAGATAGCGGTACGGCGGCACCACGAGTGGATTGACCGCCAGGAAGCGCCCGGCGAAATGCTCCACGGCCGGCCAGTCGCGGGCCAGCCGGGCCAGCTCCATCAGCCGCAGGTAGGAATCGGCGGCGTTGTCGTCCCGCTCGGCCAGTTCTGTCAGGGCGGCCCGCTCGCCTGCATCCTCGCCCAGCGCGCGGTGCACGGCCGCCAGCTGCAGGTAGGCGCTATCGGCGCCGATCTGGGAGGGGTCGAGCGCGAGGAAGTGCTCCAGCACCGCCTTGGCCTCGGGCCATTGCTTGGCGGCGATCAGGTCGCGGGCCCGCATCCGCAGCGCCCAGTAGTTGTCGGGCTCGCGGCGGACCCAGTCCGCGAGGCGGTCCTCCGCCCCGGGCGCCAGTAGTTCGGGGTCGGGCCGCTTCCAGTCGAGCTTGGGCGCCAGGCCGTCGGCCTTGGCGCGGGCGTAGGCCGCGAAGTCCTTCTCCAGCTGGGGCAAAGCTTCCGTGTGGCTGGCGATCGCCTGGTTGATCTCCCGGCCTTCGCCGAGGTCCGTCAGGATCGCTTTCAGCTGGTCCAGGCCGAAGCGGGTGATGATGAAGTCCACCACCAGGGACGATTCGAAGTAAGCGAACTGGAGGGTCTGGATCGAATGCGGCACCAGGAAGGCTGCGCTCAGGCTGGCGATCGGGGTCATCTGCCCCTCCAGGATCATCTCCCGGTAGGGCTGGCTCATATGCATGCCCCAGGAGGGGTCGGCCTGGCTTTCCTCGTAGACGGAGATCCCTTCGCTCAGCCAGCGCGGCATCTTGTTCTTGGTGATCTGCAGCGTGACCACATGGCAGAACTCGTGCCAGAGCACCGTTTGCCAGTTGGTGGGCTGCGCCGAATTGGCCGCCGGTCCATTGGCGGTCACGACCCGGCCGAAGCAAACCCCCAGGAAGCCTCCGATGTCGGGCATGCCGAAGGTCCGGACAGCGAAATCCTTCTGGTCGCCGAAGATTTCCACGTAGGTCGGGCGCACCAGCTCGACGCTGTACTTCGCGCTGAGCGTGCGCCGGGCGCGGACCAGCAAGGCGAGAGCTTCCTGGCCGTAGATCGGCGCTTCCGCCGCGGTCATGCGCAGGACGAAGTCGCCGTTTTCCAGCGTGGCGTACTTCGCCATTGTGGCGTGCAGGGTGGCCAGGTTGTAAGCCTCCACGTCGTAATCGTCCTTGGCGTGGACCTCCTCGGCGAGCTGCCAGCCCTCGGTCTCATCCCCCGAGCGCAAGAGATCGCTCGCCAGCTCCTCCTTGGCCGGCAGGTAGGTCGGATCGAACAGCAGGGCCTTGCGCTGGCAGGCGGCCGCCTCGGAAAAGCGGTATTTTTCCGCGAGCTTCTTGCCGATCAGCCAATCCACCAAGGGGTTGGTCGGCCAGAAGTGCAGTCCGTTCCGGCGCAAAACCTCTTCGGTCGCCGGTTCATTGTGCAGGTGCGCCAAGACCGCCTTGTAGGCCCAGGCCTCGGGTTGCCATGGATTCACGGCCAAGACTTTGTCCAGCCGCCGGTCGGCCCCGTCGTAGTCCTCCGAGTCGATGTCATGGTCGATCCGCAGGAGCAGGCTGGGCACGTGGCGGGGGTTCGCCTTGAGCGCCGCGTCGAGCTCGGCGAGCATCGCGGCCCGGTCGCCGGAGGCGTAGGCCTGCGCCAGGCCGTAGTGGAAATCCGGATCGTCGGGAGCCTGCTTCAACCCCGCCTGGTACGCCTTGGCCGCCAGGTCGAAATCATGCTTTGCCAGCGCGAGTTCGCCCTTGGCCAGGTAGACCTCGGGCTGCTTCGGATTGAGCTCCAGGGCGGTGGCCAGCACCTTGTCCATCACTTCCTTCGGGTCGGCGCCGAGGAGCAGCGCGACTTTGGCGAACGTGACCAGATTGGCCGCGTCGCGGTACAGATAGGGGCGGCTGGCCACGTATTCCCGGATCTGGTTGGTCATGCGGGCGGCCGCTTCCGGATGATTGTCCGCCAGAGCCGCTTCCCGGGCGATCCAGCGCAGCTGGATGCTCTCGGGCACCCGCCCGAGCGCCCGGGCAGCCGCGGCGTCGGCTTCGTCATAGCGGCCGATCGTCAGCAGGCTGCGCACGAGGAGGAGCTGAAGGCGCTCGTCGGTGGGAGCGGCCTGTACGGCCTCCTGCGCCTGGCGGAGCGCGGCCGGGTAGTCGCCCGCGCTCAGTTGCCGCTGGATGTCGTCGGCTGGCGCCGCCTGCAGCAGGCCGGCCAGAACCGGAGCGAGCAGGATAATGGGCAGCCTAGGGATGGCGGACATGGAAGGGCGACCGGGGGTTGCGGGACGAATGACGTCCGGCCTTCGGGAACGTTTCTCAGCGTGGCCCTCCGTCCTCGGCAAACAATCACAATTGCGCACGACGGTCCGGCTCACGCGCGAGTTGGCTGCGGCGATGGACAGTTGGGCCTTGACGGCTTTTTCAAAACTACTACCTTGCCAAACAAAGGTAGCTTGTATCATCTTTCATCCGTGGACATCAATGAGAAGTTTTCTCCGATCCGCAAAGGTCTCCTGGAATTTGTGGTGCTCAAGATCATCTCGGCCAATCAGGTGTACGTCGCCGACATCCTGAAGGAGCTGAACGGCACCGAATTTTCGACCCAGGAAGGCACGCTCTACCCCCTGCTCAGCAAAATGCGCCGCGAGGAGCTCGTGGACTACGAATGGAAGGAGTCGGACGCCGGTCCGCCGCGCAAATATTACGAGCTGACCGCCAAGGGCCGCGAGCAGCTGCGCGAGACGGCGGATTACTGGCAGGCCATCAACAGCATGATCAAGGGCCTGGGCCAGAAGTCGACCTAACCGCAAACCAACCTCACCCCATGAACAAGGTCATCACCATCAATCTGAACGGCAACGCCTACCAGCTCGAGGAGAGCGGCTACGAGGCCTTGCGCGATTATCACTACTGGGCGGACCGCCCGCGGCCGGCGCTCGGCTCCTGGGTGGCCGTGCCGATCGTGGCCTTGCTCGCCGCCGTGGTCGTGTTCGGCGGCTTTTTCAGCGTCCTGTCGCTGATCTTCAGCCGGACGCTTTTCGGCGTCGTGCTGCCCCATGGCATGCCCCTTTGGCTGGGCCTGGTCGTGGTCGTGCTCGCCTGCCAGTTCATTCTTTGGCAATTGCACGCGGTCCGGCTTGCGCTGCTGGGATACAGCTGCACGGGACGGCGCCCCTTTGCGCCGATCCTCTGGCTGTGGGACTTCGTGATTTCGGTCGGCGTGGCGGCGATTCTGATTTGGCTCGCCAGCCGGCATTGGCCGGTAGTGCGCCAGGGCTTCGCGGCGCTGCCCGACTTCCGGCGCGGACTGGCTGACGCGGTGAAGCATTGGTGGCAGGCGCGCTGACGCGGGCCGATTCGGCGCCCGCGTCGCACCCGGCGGTTGACCTCCGCGGCCTGGGCGGCCAAGCTGCGGCCAACCCCATGAAATCCAACTTCCGTCTTCTCCTCGCGGCCAGCCTCGCGCTGACCCTCGCCGGCTTAGCCCATGCCACCGACATCTCCGGAAAATGGCAGGCCGAATTCGATTCGCAGATCGGTGTCCAGAAGTACGTCTACACTTTCAAGGTGGACGGCGAGAAGCTCACCGGCACGGCCGCGGGCGATCGCGGCGGCGAGAAAAGCTCGGTCGACATCAAGGACGGCAAGGTGGCGGGGGATACCGTCACCTTCGTCGAACCGATGAGTTTCCAGGGCCAGGATGTGACGATCGAGTACACCGGGAAGATCACCGGCGACAACGAGATCAAGTTCAGCCGCAAGGTCGGGGACTTCGCCACCGAGGACCTCGTGGCCAAGCGGGTCGTGGCGCCCTAAACCGCGCGCGGGCCGCCGCGCGGCCGGACGGGTTCAAAGGGTTCGGGTGATCCCGCACTGTGGCCCCGGCGTTGTTGACGACCAGGTCGATCCGACCGAAACGCGCGAGCGCGGCGGCGACCGCCATGCCTTCGGCGGCCAGGCGTTTGGCGATGGCCAGGCCGATTCCCTGGCTGGCGCCGGTCACCGGGGCCACCTTCCCGTTGAGTCCGAGGTCCATCGCGGCCGCCCCTTAGGTGAAGCGCACCGTGACTTGAATTTCGACGGTCGCGTTCCGCGGGAGGCCGGCCACCGCTACCGCGGCGCGCGCGTGGCGGCCGGCATCGCCGTAGAGCTTCACAAAGAGGTCGCTGGCGCCGTTGATCACCTGCGGGCTCCGGTCGAAGCCGGCGACGGCATTGACGTAGCCGCAGAGGAAAAGAAACTCGCGCACCCGTTCCAGCCCGCCAAGCGCCGACTTGATCGACGCCAGGGTGTTCAGGGCGCAAACCTGGGCGGCGGCATAGCCGGTTTCGACGCTCTGGTCGCGGCCGACCTGGCCCGCGTAGGTCACCGTCCCTTCGCGGGCGCTGAGCACGCCCGAAAGGATGAGGGTGTCGCCGTGGATCCGAAACGGCACATAGCTGCCGGCCGGCGCGGGAGCGGCCGGGAGGGTGAGTCCGAGACTTTGGAGCTGCTGTTCGACCGAATCCATGCCCTCCCTCCTGACAGGTCGGGCGCGGCGCTCAACCGAAAATTTGACGGGCGCGTGGCGGCCCGTCTTGCTCACGGCAGCCTTCCTTTTCGATGTCCGCTTCCCCCCTCGTGCGCCTCGAGCGCGTCGGCAAACGCTTCGGCGCGGGGCCGGCCGTGCTGGCCGGCCTGGACCTGGCGGTCGAGGCCGGCGAGTTCGTCAGTTTCATCGGGCCGAGCGGCTGCGGGAAATCGACCCTGCTGCGCCTGATCGCCGGCCTGGGCGCGCCCACCGAGGGAGCGATCAGCGTCGCCGGCCGGACGCCCGAGAGGGCCCGCGAGGAGCTGTTCTTTGTCTTTCAGGATCCGACCCTCCTGCCCTGGCGCCGGGTCGCAGCCAATGTGGAGCTGCCGCTGCTGCTGCGGGGCGAACCGGCGGACCGGCGGCGGGAGCGGGTCCGGCAGATGCTGGCCTTGGTGGGCCTCGAGGCCGCGGCGGGCCAGTTTCCCTGGCAGCTCTCTGGCGGGATGCGCATGCGCGCATCGATCGCCCGGGCGCTGAGCGTGGCGCCGCGCCTCCTGCTGCTCGACGAGCCATTCGGCGCGCTGGACGAAATCACCCGCGACCAGCTCAACGCCGACCTGCTCGCCATTCGCGAGCGCGACCCGTTCACCGCCTGCCTGGTTACCCACTCGGTCGCCGAAGCGGTGTTCCTCTCCAGCCGCGTCATCGTCCTGGCCCCGAATCCGGGCCGCGTGGCGGCGACGATTTCCGTGCCGTTCGCCTATCCCCGCACCGCCGCCCTGCGCGAGAGCCCGGAATTCCTGGAGCGCCTGGCGGCCTGCGCGCACGCCCTGCGCGGCGTGATCCCGTCATGAAGCGGCGCATTCCCGGCCTCCTGCCGGCCGTTACCGGCGCCGCCCTGATCGCCGCGTGGTATGCGGCGATCCGGCTCTTTCACCTGGCCCCCTACGTGCTGCCCAGTCCGGGTGCGATCCTGGAGGCGGGCTGGCGCGAGCGCCACACCCTCGCCCTCTCGGCCCTGATCACCGGCGAAGGCGCCCTGCTGGGATTCCTCGCCGCGGTCCTGGGGGGCTTCCTGCTATCGGGGATCATGGCCTTTTCCTTCCGCCTGAAGGAGTCGCTTTATCCCTACATCCTGATCCTGCAGATGACCCCGGTGATCATCCTGGCGCCGATCTTCGTCCTCTGGTTTGGCCAGGGTTTGCCGAGCATTGTGGCGATCACCTTCATGATCTGTTTCTTCCCCATTGTCGCCAACACGACGATGGGGATGATCTCCGTCGACCGGAACCTGCAGGAGCTGCTGGTCCTCTGCCGGGCGCGCCGGATCCAGGAAATCCGCTATCTGCGGGTTCCGGGCGCGATGCCCTACTTTCTCACCGGGATGAAGATCGCCGGCTCGCTGGCCCCGATCGGGGCGATCACCGGGGACCTGCTCACCGGCACCGCCCAGAACGGCGTCGGCGGCATGGGCTTCATGACGATCCTGTATTTTTCGCAGCTGAAAATCCCGGAGCTCTTCGCCTCCGGCCTGGTCGCCTGCCTGCTCGGCTTTCTCTTTGTCGGCGGGGTCAATCTGGTGCACTGGCTCGTGCTGCGCCGCTGGCACGATTCGCTGGTCAAGCCCGGCTAAAGCCGGGCGCGCGTTTGGCCGTGCGTCCGGAAGGAATCGCGCTTTACTTCGCGGCCATGCCATTGCGCCTCCTCTTCCTTGCCGCCGCGGCCCTGGGAATCGCCGGCTGCGGCCGGCCGCCGGCCGGCCCCTCCGGGAGCGGGCCGACGAAGATGATCGTCCAACTCGACTGGGTGGCTGAGCCCGAACACGGCGCGTTCTACACGGCCGAAGCCCTGGGGTATTTCCGCAGCGAGGGGCTGGACGTCACGCTGCTGCAGGGCGGGCCCAACACGTATGCCCTGCAGAAGGTCGCCACCAACCAGGCGCAGCTCGCCCAGGCCGATTCCACGTCGGTTTTGCTCGCGATCCAGGCGGGGGCGCCGCTGCTCAACGTGGCGTCGATTTTCCAGCACGATCCGACCGTGTTCATGATGCAGGAGGCGAATCCGGTGAAAACCTGGGCGGACTTGCAGGGGCGCTCCATCATGGCCCGGCCGGAATGGGCTTTCCTCCCCTATCTGCGCCGGAAATACCACCTGGAGTTCCAGGTCATCCCCCAGAATTTCGACCTGGGCCGGCTGGCGGTCGATCCGACTTTCATCCAGCAGGGATATTACATCGCCGAGCCCTTCCAGCTGCAGCAGCGCGGCATCAAGTTGAAGTACCTCTACGTCTGGGACACGGGCTTTGACGCCTACACGACGATCGTCACCAACCGGAACTTCGCCCAGGAGCATCCCGAGGAGCTCCGCGCCTTCCTGCGCGCGCTCTACCGGGGCTACCGCTATTATCTGGAGACGGACGGCGGCCTGGCGCACGCGACGATGCTGCGGATCAATCCCAAGAAGCCCACGCCCGAGTACCTGGATTGGTCCCGCCAGCAGATCATCCGGGCGCACCTGGCCAAGGACGAGCACGCCGACTACCTCGCGGTCGATCCGCTGCGCTATCAGCGCGAGATCGACCAGCTCGCTGACTTGGGAATCCTGCCCAAGGGCTCCCTCACTCCGGCGCAGGTGGTCGATCCGTCTTTCCTGCCGAAACCCTGAGGTCAGGGCGAGGCGGCTGGCACCGGCCGGTAGTCGATCCCCAGTTCGTTGATCAGGAAGGCGTACATATCGGTCCGCTCGGCGATGATCTCGTCGAGCGAGCTGCCGATCCCATGGCCCGAGGAATTGCTGGTGCGCAGGAGGATCGGATTGCCCGACGAGCTGGCCGCCTGCAGGCGGGCGCAGAACTTTCGGGAGTGCCAGGGATCGACCCGCGGGTCGTTGGCGCCGGTGGTCAGGAGGATCGACGGATATTTCACGCCATCGACCACGTGGTGGTACGGCGAATAGCCGTACAGGGCCCGGAATTGGTCCGCATCGCGGACGCTGCCGTACTCGGTCACGTTGAAGGCGCCGTTGGTCGTGAGTTCGACCCGGAGCATGTCGTAGATGCCGACCATGCTGACAACCGCCCGGTAGAGCTCCGGATGCTGGGTCAGCGCCGCTCCCATCAGCAAGCCGCCGTTGCTGCCGCCGAGAATCCCCAGTTTCGCGGGCGAAGTGTAGCCCTGGTCGATCAGCCAGCGGGCACAGGCGTAAAAGTCGTCATAGTCATTCTGCTTTTTGAGCAGATTGCCGTCGAGATGCCACTGGTCGCCGTACTCGCCGCCGCCGCGAATCGCGGCCGTCACATAGATGCCGCCCTGGTCCAGCCAGATCCGGCGCGAGGCCGAGAAATTCGGCGTCTCGCTGATCCCGTAGCCGCCATAGGCGTAGAGGATCGTGGGATTGGCCCCGTTGGCGGGCGCCGCCTTCTTCTTGATGATGTTCAGCGGCACCATCGTCCCGTCCTTGGACTTGGCAAAGAAGCGGAC
>Ga0302320_10002306_pt1 | contig 45156 bp, 29 predicted proteins | sample Bog_T0_3_FD_202130 | JGI IMG/M metagenome (GOLD analysis project Ga0302320, IMG submission 202130) | Peat permafrost microbial communities from Stordalen Mire near Abisko, Sweden - Bog_T0_3 | ecosystem: Environmental > Terrestrial > Soil > Wetlands > Peat | place: Sweden: Abisko, Stordalen Mire...
AGCAACGGTGCAGGATCGATGGACAGATCGCGGAACAACTCAGCATTTCCAACAGCAACCTGCTTGCCCGAGACGGTTCCCTTTACGCCCTTGCCGGTGGTGGAACTGAATCCCGCCACATCGACAAGCGCAAGTTTCTTTGCTTCCGCGCCCTTCACAATCGCTGCTGCCAAAGGATGTTCGCTCGACCGCTCAAGGCTGGCCACCAGTTGCAGCAAGCCGGATTCGTCGATGCCCGGCTGGGGAATGACGGAACTAAGCGTCGGCTTACCTTCGGTGAGTGTTCCGGTCTTGTCGATGATGAGTGTGTCAACCTTGCCGAATATCTCCAGCGCCTCAGCATTGCGAATGAGAATGCCTGCGCGGGCCCCGCGTCCGGTGCCCACCATGATCGCCATGGGTGTGGCCAGACCGAGGGCACATGGGCAAGCGACGATGAGAACTGCAACGGCGTTTACAAGCGCATGAGCAAAGCGGGGCTGCGGACCGACTAGGAACCAGACAGCGAATGTGAGGATGGCCGCAATGATTACGGCCGGGACAAAGTACGACGACACCCGGTCTGCAAGCCTCTGAATCGGTGCCCGCGACCGCTGCGCCTCGCTGACCATCTTCACAATCTGCGCCAACAGCGTGTCGGCGCCCACGCGCTCCGCGCGCATCGCGAATCCGCCGGTTCCGTTCACAGTTCCCGCTGTGACTTTCGCGTCCTTATCCTTTTCGACGGGTATGGGTTCTCCGCTGATCATCGATTCATCGATGGAACTGTGGCCTTCGAGCACGATCCCATCGACGGGAACTTTTTCGCCGGGACGGACGCGGAGCCGGTCGCCAACTTGCACCTGATCGAGCGGCACGTCGGCTTCGCCGCCCTTGTCGTCAAGCCGTTTGGCCGTCTTCGGTGCCAGGCCGAGCAAGGCACGAATCGCACTGCTGGTCTGACTGCGCGCACGCAGTTCCATCACCTGCCCAAGTAAGACAAGCGCAACGATCACCGCCGCCGGCTCGAAATAAACATCGATCTGCCCCCCAGTTCCACGAAACGAAGCTGGAAATGCCTCGGGAACAGCGGTAGCCAAGACGCTATACAAATAGGCGGAGCCGGTACCAAGGGCGATCAAGGTGAACATGTTCAGGCTGCGATGCACTACCGATTGCCAGCCCCTGACGAAAAACGGCAACCCGCACCAGAGGACAACGGGAGTCGCCAGCGCAAACTCGATCCACGCCCACACTCTCGCCGAGAACAAGTGTTGCATAGGCATGCCGGGCAGAAAGGCCGAGACCATCAGCGCGAGCATGGGTACGGCCAGCGCGACGCTGATCCACAGCCGGCGCGTCATGTTGGCCAACTCCGGATTCGACTCTTCGGCGGTGACTTCCCGAGGCTCAAGCGCCATCCCGCAGATGGGGCACGAGCCTGGAGCATCGCGCACAATCTGCGGATGCATCGGACAGGTGTATTCCGTACGTTTGGCAGGTGCAGTCACGGTCGCCGGTTCCAGCGCCATGCCGCACTTGGGGCAGCTGCCAGGACCCGGCTGTTGGATCTCTGGATGCATCGGGCAGGTGTATTCCCCGTGCGGCTCGGTCTTGGCTGGCTGCTTCAAGGGAGCTGCGTCCAGCTTAGCCTGCAAGTACTTCTCCGGCGAGGCGTGGAACTTGGCGGCGCAGCCCTGGCTGCAGAAGTAGACGGTGACGCCCTCATGGTTAAGGCTTGCCGCCGCCTTAGTGGGATCGACCTTCATCCCGCATACGGAATCGTGTACTTCAGGCTGCTGCATAGTACGATTGTTGACTTGTTCGCCCACTTCGGTCTGTGCCTTTTTGCTCTGAGAGTCTGCGTAAACCAGTTGAACCATTGTGGGTTCTTGCTATCCTTCACACGTGCATCCGGAATGGAAAAATCGCTGGCGGCTCAACTGCATCTGGAGGGCTGTGATTGAAATCGCGTTCATCGTCTTTCTCTTTGATTCAAATCTTCTGATGGGAGAGTTGACGGTTGCCAACGGGCGCGGGAAAAGTCTGGCCTTCGCCTTGAACGATATCTTCACGAATACGAATTTCGTTATCGCCGCAGTTTCCGCGCTGATTGGGTATGTTGTCTTTGAGTGCCTTCGGAAAAGACTTTCGTGTCGTGAGACCGGAACGATGCCGTCTCAGCAAAACCTGGGCGGTTTGCAGTTCAGGAAGTTTACTTCAGAGAGGCGCTTCCTTCCATTCAACGGTAAAACCTTGAATGCTCCCTTTCTGGTTCAGTCGCATCTGCACGCTCAGGCCCCTTTCCACTCCGCTTCTTTACTGGTGTTGTGACTCCCCCGATCGGCCTGGAAGTGCCGATGCACAAGGATTGGGCAGGTATCCAGGGGTTGTATACACGTTTCTACGCATGGCTGTTGCGCCGCATGCCCAGCGAGCGACAGCGCCTGCTGGCCGCGACAATTTTGGCAGGCGCGCTCTGTGGACCGGCCGCCGCGGCTGATGGCTCAACCGCCGAAAAATGCTCCGGGAGAAGTGTGCTTGAGCAACGGCTGCAGGCCTCGGGCGCGATTCCCCGAGGCTTGCAAACCCCTATAAACACCGGCCACAACCGCACTTCAAACAGATTTCAAACAGGAAGAAACGAAGATCGAGAGCAAAGACGCCGCAGTCCGGTAAATGTCAACAAGTTCCTAAGCAGGCGATGATCGCTTCGATGACCCGCTTGGTTTCATTGGGATCTCGAACGGGAATGGAAATGACACCTGCCTGTTTTGCCGGGTAGTCGTTTCCTCCCGGAAACAGGGCGTCTCCAACGAAAATCATCTCTTTCAATGGAATGCCAAGAATATCTCGCAACTTTCCAATTCCGTAAGCTTTATCAATGCCAGGCTTGGTGACGTCGATGGATGTGGCCCCGCCGAGTCGGACCGAAAACCCGGGAATGAGCGTTTCGAGGATTGATTTGATCTTCCGCCGCTTGGCGAAATCCGCATCCCATTTCACTTTTTCTTCCAAGGGAGCTTGCTGGCCCAGCGCGGAATAGGTGATCTGGCTTCCCCGGTCCTCAATTGTCTCTCCCCAGGTTGCCTCGACGGGGAAGTCTGCGGTCTCGACGGCTTTGTTCAGACAGTCGACGATCCTGTCTTTTTCGTCCGGGGTGAAGTCCTCTGCATAAAGTTTCTTCCACTGCCCGGTGTATTGGAAGAATTGTGTTCCACAGGTTGGGAGAATTGACAGTCTCCTTAGACGTTCATCTTGTGGAAGGTTGGAGAGTACCTGCTTTTCAAACTGGAGCCACGCGCCGCCGGAGATGACAGCGACCTTGACGATCTCGAGCAGCTCATGCAGAAGCGACGACATCTCGGCATCGAGCGATGACTTGCTGGGAGCAAGTGTCCCGTCCAGATCGAATACAATGAGCTTCTTCATATATCTCCAAATCTGAAGTTATGGCGCCGCCAATTCGAGCTTGTGCGCCAAGCGCCCTCGCGGTTTTCCAGGCTCGGGGTTATCCCCAGATCCTTCGATTCATGCGATCGCAATCTCCAGCAGTGTCACTGTTCCGCTTGGTTGAAAGCCACAGATTCCAGCCTCGACCGGCCAGAGCCAGATGTCGCCCTTGGCAACTGTATTGGGGATTTCTCCATATTTCGATCTGGCCTCAGCCATCAATGCAAACCGGCACACGCGGCTCTGCGCTTCTCCATTGCAGCCAAGAACCTGCCTTGGCGCGCAGTCCAGTCGCAGCGTGCGCATCGCAGCGTGCGCTGTGACGCACGGCTTCCATCCGTACTATCGATGAAAATGCGACAAGGAGTCCGGTCAATTGTGATCAGCCGACAGGCCCTCTGGTTGTTTAGAAAGATAGCTAGACAGGTTTCCCCCGGCATAGGTCTATTCAGGCTGTTGGGGAACACTTCAGAATTCGCCTTTCTTCACAGTTAGGCGCTATTCCAAACAAGACGATAAGCGAAGGAGTCTCGAATGTCCGCGCCTAACCTCCCATTGAATTTGCGTCCGAGCATCCTGAACCGCCGCGAAGCGCGGCCTGTGACCTACCCGACAGCACCGAAGTCTTTCTTGCACGCGGCACAGCGCCGCACGAATCCATTGCGGATAGCGTTGGTCGGTAACCACCTCCCTCGGCAGTGCGGAATTGCGACATTCACGACAGACTTGTGCGACGCCGTCGCTTCTGAATTCGGAGCCGCTCGAGTGTTTGTGGTTGCCGTCAATGACTCTGCAGCGCGATATAGTTACCCTGCGCGCGTGCGTCTGGAGATAGCGCAAAATGACCCGCTGTCCTACCGGAAAGCAGCCGACTCCCTTAATTCCAGCGATGTCGATGTAGTGTGTCTGCAGCATGAGTATGGAATTTATGGAGGGGCAGCCGGAAGTTATGTTCTCGAGTTGTTGAAGAACCTCAAGATGCCCGTGGTGACAACTCTGCATACGGTACTCCGCGAACCGGACGCTGCTCAACGAGCCGTTATGCAGGAAATCGCTCGGCTTTCCGAGCGGCTTATTGTCATGAGCGAACACTCTTCTCAACTCTTGCGCCTCGTATTCGGAGTCCCAGTCGAGAAGATTGAAGTAATCCCTCATGGTATTCCCGCGTTGCCGTTTGCGGATGCCAACAGCTATAAAGAGTCGTTTTCCATTTGTGGCAAGACTGTGATGCTCACGTTCGGATTGCTGTCTCCGAACAAGGGATTCGAGAGCGTGATTCGCGCGTTGCCGAGCATATTGTCTCGACGCAAGGATGTCGTCTACATCATCGCAGGCGCCACTCACCCGCACGTCAAGCTCCGCGAGGGCGACCGATACCGGCTTCAGTTGGAGGCTCAGGCCAGGGAACTGGGAGTGGAGAAGAATGTTGTCTTCCACAACCGCTTTTTCACCCCTCAGGAAATGGCTGCGCTGGTGGGCGCGGCCGACATTTACATCACTCCGTACTGTCACGAGGCGCAGGCAGTTTCCGGGACACTTGCGTTTGCCTTGGGCGCCGGAAAGGCGATTATCTCAACTCCATATTGGCACGCATCCGAACTGCTGGGCGACGGGCGCGGGAAGCTGGTCCCGTTTGAAGACGCAGGTGCTATTGCATCCGCGACGATTGAACTGCTCGAGAACGACGCGGCCTGCCAGCAAATGCGCCGGCTTGCATTCCTCTATGGACGAAACATGGTCTGGAGCCGGGTAGCGCACTCTTACATGCAGGCGTTCACAGACACGAGCGCCGATGCAACGCAACCTGTTCGCCTGGGGTTCTCCGTACAAACGGCTGAACGGAACATCGCCAGCAGACTCGCAAGGGCCTGACGACTTGCGCAGCGACAGCCGGGCATAGCGCTGCATGCCCAGGCTATTGAAAGCGAAGTGCAATATTGCCCACCCGACAGAGTCTTCAAAAGAAAGAAGGCATGTTCGAGCCGGTTGGACGCACAGAAAATGCTTGCCAAGGCTCACCCATAAGGATACATACTAAGGAAAGTTTAGGAACATTGCCGGTTCCCTGCTTTGTACGGAATCATTTGTTTGAATTGGAGCCTGTTAGCACTCCCAGGACGGTTGCGAGGATTCGCCAGCCGGATGTTTGCGGGAGAATTGGGACGATGAAAGAAATGGCGAAGATTCTTCTTTTGTTGGTGGTTTCGCTGGCAATCGCCTCGGCTGAAACGCATCCGATTCTCCCCATCGGATCGCCTGCGCCAGCCTTTGCGTTGACGGGAACCGATGGCAAGATACCCGCCTCAGCGACTGCGCTTCCAGTCCGATTCTGGTTGTCGTATTCACATGCAATCGTTGTCCAATTGCGCGGATGTATGAGCAGCGCATCGAGCGGCTGGCTGAGGACTGCAAGGGCCGCGGCGTCGCGCTGGTCGCCATTCAGCCCAACGATCCCAACGCACTGCGCATCGATGAACTGGACTCATCCGACATAAGCGACAGCCTGGATGAGATGAAGATTCGCGTGCAGAACAAACACCTGACCCACCCGTATCTTTACGACGGAGACACGCAACAGGTGGCGCGCGCTTATGGGCCGCAGGCAACACCCCATGTGTTCATCTTTGATGGGACGCGGCGTCTGCGCTACGAGGGGCGCATCGACGACAGTTATCGTACTGAGTTGGTGAAGACGCAGGACGCGCGCAATGCGATTGATGCTCTGCTGGCGCACCGGCCCGTCGCTGTCGCTCACACCGGTGCGATGGGCTGTTCGACGAAATGGAGCGAGAAGGCCGCAGACCGGATCGCTGCCTTGCACAAGATTGAAGAACAGCCGGTGACAGTGGAGCTTGCTTCGAAGGCGGACCTGGCCACACTTCGCACCAACCCCTCGCACCAGCTGATGCTGGTGGATTTCTGGGCAACCTGGTGCGGCTCGTGCATTGCGGAGTTTGCCGGCATTCAGGATACGCTGCGCATGTACAGCGATCGCGATCTATCTCTGGTCACGGTCTCGGTGAACATGCCCGATGAGCAGGCGAGCGTTCTCAACTTCCTGAAGAAGAAACACGCCACCAGCCGCAATCTTCTTTTCGATTCAACGGATACGGTGGGACTGCAACAGGCGTTCGATCAAGCATGGGACTCTGCCGTACCGTATACCGTCCTTTTGTCGGGCGACGGGAAGGTGCTCTACAAGCAGATGGGCTCGGTGGATGTGCTGGAACTGCGCCGAGCCATCCTGGCGAATGTCGCGTCAGATTGCTCCGGGTTTACTGCTGATTGGAAAGGCGACTGATCCATGCGTCCAGTGGGCGCGGCCTGCGCTGGGATCAGCTTCTTGGGCCGGCAATTGCTTGTGCCCCCCACTTGCAGCGCAAGGAAGATTGTGCCGATTTCTCCGGCTGTCCACGCACTGCCGTGGTAAACCTTGCCGTTGAACACGATGCCGCGCGCATCCGCGCGAACTCTCTCAGTGCGCAGCCGCGAGCCAAAGCAGCGCATCTTCGAACATCTGGTTCTGACGCGCATCGGCAAAGATCCTGTCGCCGTGACCCATGTTGACGTAGAACATTCTGTAACGGGCATTGGTCCAGGCCACCGGAATATCGCCGCCTGTGAGTGTGTCCTTGAAGCCCAGCGGAAAGTTGGAGGGATCGAGGGTGAGCAGAACCTTCACGTCCTTGTTGGCGCGCGGGTTTGGCTTCCAGCTATACCACTCGTTGGCAGGGGAAAGAAATTGCGCGGGAAGATGCCTGGTGATGGGGTTCGCCGCATCGTCGACATGAAGCGTTGCGGGCAAGGGAGGCCAGCTGTTGCCGTAAAACACTGCGCCACCGAGAAACTGAACGAACCATGGCCAATGTGTGCTGTTGTCGTTGTAGGCGGCGAAATGAAATCCGAACCAGCCGCCGCCGCGCTCCATGTAGTGCTCGAAGGCAGTACGCTGCTGGCTGGTGTGAGCGGAATCGTTGAGCCACACGACCACCTGAATTGGCTTGAGACGCTCGGGATTCAGATCATCCCAGTTTGTGGTGGATTCGAAATGAAAGTTGTCTCGTGTCGCGGCATCGGCAAAGAACTTCAGCGCCTGCAAGGCGAAGTCGACATGATCGCGTTCGACGTTGGTGGAGTAGAACGCTAGAACGCGCAGTGGAATCTTCTGAGCTTGCGCCGCCGCCGGCATGGCCGCCAGGGCGAGGAATGCAAAGACCAGGCAAAGACGTTTCATCATGGTTGAGCCGCCCACAGAATTGAATTGTGGAAGAGTGTTGTGAAGCCGCTATTCTGAAAGAGCTCGCCGTGGTGGCCCATGAAGATGTAAACGTTGCGGGCCTTGACGCGCTGGTTCGTCCACACCACCGGATGGTCGCCCATGGTGATGGCGCTTGCGGGGGAATAGCTGTTCTCATCGACGCTTGCAAGGACGCGCACATTGGGCCGCGGCGACTTGTCGTAGGTGTACCACTCTTCGCTCTCGATGGCGATATGGCTCGGAAGATCTTTCATTACCGGGTGATCCGGCGCTTCAACAGTGACTGCCCCATTGACAAAGGTCGGAATGTACTTCGCGAATCGAATTCCTCCCATGAAGCTCGAGAACCAGGGCCACATGGGATATCCGTCAAACTCGCCCAGCAAGGTTGCGTGGTGGAATCCGATCCATCCGCCGCGGCCCTCTTCGATGTATCTCTGAAAGGCAGCCATAGCCGTGGGAGTCCACGCGTAGGGAGGATAGTTGAGCTGGATGAAAAGTTTGTATTGCGAGAGGAATGCGTCGTCGATTTTGCTGGTGTCGTCGATGTAGTCGATTGTGAAGCCATCGACGCGGGCCTCGCGGGCCAGCCACACCTTGGCAGCATCGACAAAGGGCTTGTGGATGCCGCCCTTCTCGGCGATGGCCACGACCTTGAACCGGAGCGTCGCGGTCTGGGTTGAAGCCGAGGCGGCCGAGTGCAGGGAAACAAGAGCCACTGCGATCGTCAGCCGCAGCCGAATGGGACGAAGAGCAGAGCCGTGGTTGCGCAATAGAGGGAATCCTGGCATACTGGGCCGCCTTTCAGGCGAGCAGTTTCGAACTGGGGCTCACCTGCGGTCGAGCGGGCAAGTGGAGATGCCCCCTTGCGTTGGCCGCCCGCAGCGAGGATACTTAGTAATCAAGGTGAAGTATCTCATGAAACGCAGACCTCGAACAGGCATGCCGCAGAAATCGTTCTGGTGCGGGTTTCACTGGGACATTCTGGCCGCGGCCATGGCTCTGTTGGCCCCTGCAACCATGGCGCAGGCTCAACCGGGCGCGCCGAGCGGCGGACTGATCAACCCCGGCGCCATTGTCTTCAGTCCGGCGAAAGGGATGATCTATGCCGTGGATACGAGCCGCGATGCAGTGGAAATCTATACGGAAGGCGGTGAACGGAGTCGGTGCGTCAAGGTCGGAGTGGCGCCGGTGTCCATTGCGGTGAACATGTTGACGGGCAGGGCGTTTGTAGCGAACGCTGGGGACGGCACGGTGAGCGTTCTGGATGGCGATTCCGACCGGGTTGTAGCGACGGTTCCGATTGGAAGCCGCCCATACTCCATTGCTGCCGATGCGGTGACCGGCAAGGTTGTTGTGACGCACACCTTCGGTGACCATGTGAGCGTTCTCGATGCCGCAACCAATACGGTAACCGATCTGAAAACGGGGTCGGCCGACCTGGTCGCCATCAATTCTCGAACCGGGACGATTTATCTGCTTGGATATGGCGGCGCGGTGACAATGCTGGACGAGGCTACAGGAAGATTCAGCGCGCGTGACGTGGGAAGACATGCCTGGGGCCTGACCCTTGACGACAGCACTGGAACGGTCTACGTGACGAGGATCGAGAGCGCCGATCTGGCTGCTCTGAAGGACTCGGCGGCCGAACCCGCCACCCTCGCCGCAGGCGCAATTCCATGCGCCATTGCCGTGGATGCGAAGGGGCAGACACTTTACGTCGCCAACTACGGAGACAACACGGTTGCGGTGGTGAATGCAAAGACCGGCCGCATCGCGGCCATGCTTCCGGTTGGCGATCATCCGAAGGCGATTGCATTCGATGCGGAGCGCAACCTTGTCTATGTGGCGAATACGGGCGGCAATAGCGTGACCGTGATCGACGCAAAAAGGCAAGAGGTTGTGGTCACTCTGCCGGCAGGCAAAAGCCCTTATGCACTGGCCGTGGTTCCGGGATCGGCCAGGCTCTATGTGGCGAACGAGTCGAGCGAGCGCTCGTCAACTATCGTGGATCTCAGCGCGGTTCAAATGTCGCATCGTTAGCCCTTGAAGCTGCAGTTCGGGCAACGCTCTTAGCGGCTGCGACCTTCGATTTTCCGGAAGCTCCTGTACATGCTGTCGAGCAGATCCTGTTTCTTGCCGTCGTAGTCCTGCGAAAGCTCCCACATGAAGATGCCGCCAAGATCGCGGACGGTCAGAGCATAGGCGACTTTTCTAGCCGTGGAATCGGGATCGTCGTAGGTGATGAAGCCTGGTTCCGGCACGGTGCGAACCAAGTACGGCGCCATCGCGATGGGATCAAAGGACTGCACCCATCCGTCTTTGCCGATGTGAGCCTTGATGTAGGTGCCGTAATCGCGGCCCGCGGTCGACTTCTCGCAGTTGCATGCGCCGTAGAGTTGGCCAACGGGAAATTCGTATCCATAGAAAGCCGTGCCCAGGTTGATCTTTTCCGGAGGCACGCCGAGCTTGTTGAGGTAGAGGTTCACGCTGTCGTTAATGCTGCCGTCATGGCCTGGATCGGCGTCGTTGGAAAAGAGCGGAGAGTTATGTCCCGCGTGGCTGGTCCAGGGGCCATGAAAGTCATAGGTCATCACGTTGTAGAAATCGATGACAGGATTCAACTGCGCGAAGTCGTATTCGCCCCACTGCCCGGGCTCGGATGGTGTGGCCATGGAGAGCAGATAGCGCGGTGCGGGAAGTGCACTGCGCAGGGACTGCATCAGGAGAACATTGTTGGCTACGTCAGTCTGGCCCTCGGGAACCTCCCAATCCATATCGACCCCATCGTAGGAGTATTTGAGGACGAACTCCTTCACGCTTTGGACGAAGCGGTGCCGCGATTCGGGGGTTGCAGCCGCTTTGCGGAATGCTTCCGCGGATCCTTGCACGCAAACCAGCACACGTACGCCAGCCGCTTGGGCGAGGGGAATCAGGCTTGGTTCGATTGCATGGGGAGAGATTTGAACCGTTCCATCTCCGGCCGGGTCAACCACCAGGGCGACATGAATGAGATGCGTGAGTTTCTTGAAGGGTATTTGCCTGGCGGTGTAGGCGGGAGCCCTGGTTTGATCCTGGTAGAGATAATAAGCAAGCAGGCGCTTGCGCGCGGGGGCAGTGGCGGACTGAGCCCGGGCCCCAAGCAGCATCCCCGACGCGAGCAGCAGGAGCACGGAGAGCGCCAATGTGAATTGAATTGATCGCATTGGGAAGAAGCGGGGCGCGACGTTCTGGTGTCTCATGGTTTCTCACGTTTCATTACAAACGCATGACTGGCGGCTCATCCGCTTTTGGACAAGGAGGTTTGCCGTTCTAGGCAACCTGGTCCCGCAGGATATGCATCGATCGATCGCAATTCAATCGCAAGTGCGCGGATTGAGCAAAGGCCGGCACAGCTCGCGAACGAGACGGCGCGCAATTGCCCGCGATTGTCTTCCCTTCATCGGTGAGGCAGGCTCACCGCATACAAGTACCAGGCCGCGTGCGGCAGCCACTGCTCGGTCCATCGCCAGTCTTCGTCCTTCCCGGTCACTGCGTAGCCGAGGTTGAAGGCAATTCCATCTTCGTTCTCCAGGCCGGCCGTGATGCCGTTGACGATTCCTCCCGGCGCGCCCGTGTACTTATAAGAGCGAAAAAACATGTACGGTGCATAGCCATGGCCGGCGCCCATCAGCATGCTCGCGTCGAAGGGATTGCGGCCGAGGATCCAGTGGAGCTGATTCCACGCATACGAGCGTAACTGCGCCTGGAACTCCGGCGTCGCGGCGTAGAACGGCTCCGCCATGCGCGCGGCCGCGGCCAGCGAGGCGAGCCGTGCATTCTCTCCCTGCCACCACGGCGCAGCCTCGGTGTCGTGCGGAAAAAAGAAAGCGGTCCGCATCTTTCCTTCAGTGCGAACCAGCTGACGCGCGTACCCGAAGGGATTGTTGCCCTCGGACGTAACCGAAAGCTCGAAACGCAGCGAGCGCTCCACGGCGTCAAGCACCTTGGGGCGGATGCCGGCGGATGCAATGTTCAGGTATTCGAGCAAGCTGATGACCGGCAGGCCGGCGTCGGAGGGATGAAAATACGGACGCGTCCCAGCGTCGGCACGCCAGTAGTCATGCCAGCTTCCCTGCGTGGTCAGGCGCGCCATCAGCCTGGCTGCACGTTCATCGGCCGCACTGCGGTAGATCTCGTTGTGGGTCGCACTGTAGAGCTCGGTGGCGGCCATCAAGGCGCAGTAGTCATCGAGAATGTTCTCCATTCCATCGTTCAGCAGTTCGCGGTTATGCGCATTGAGAAAATGAAAGGCGTCCTCGGCCGCACGAAGATACTCCTTCGGTGGAGACTCACCACCCATGGGCATGGTACTTGCGAGCGCCAGCGCCGCAATCGCCATGCCACCCCCGGCGCGGAAGCTGGCTTCGTAAGCATGTTCGCCCTCAGCCTTGGCGATCTGTTCCGTCGAGTCGGACGCGCTCAGCTTGATCTGCGTCCTCCAGTTCGGATTGCCGATCGCGCGATCCCGCGCCAGCTTTTCCCTGCCGGGAGCGTTGATGGTTTCATAGAACGATCCACCCGGCCGCTTGATGCGTACAAGGTAGTCGGCTCCGTAGAGCCCTTCATCCAGCATCCGCCGCTCATACTCTGTGAAGTCGTCCTCCTTGCGCGCCTCGAGAATCCGGTAACTCTTCAGCAAGCTCCAGACGACCAGTGGCACCTGTTGCGGATTGAAATAGGAGGTTGGATTCTGATGCGACAGATGAATGCCGTAGTCGCCGGTTGCGTCATACCAGCCTCCGTGCACATCGGCGTAGCCTTGCTGAGCGCCTGGAAGTTGCAGGCGCCGGTCTGCCTGATCCAGGTCTCCACTGGCCCGCTGCCCCTTGAAATAGTAGACGATGCTGGACAGGGTGTTGCGTTCAAGAATGTCGTCGTCGATCTCGAAGGCACAGGAGGCAGCGTCGGTTCCGGCCGCGTGTACCTGGAGCGCGTAGTGGCCGGCCTTCTGCCACGCTGAGAAGTCCGCCGTCCAGAAGACCTGGTTCTCCCACGCATAGACCTTCCCGGATGGGCTGAGACTGGATTGAAAAACAACTTTGCCGGAATCGATGTCGATCAGCGCAAAGGTCTGCGGATGATCCCGATCGGAACCGGCTAGGATGGCTTGCTTCGGGGCAAGCGTCTCGTACCCAACCTGGTCGACGAGCACGCGAACCTGGCCCAGACCGCCCTGCACGAAAAAGGTTGAGCCGAGGATCGCCGGCAACAGCCGGTGGAAGTATGGGATGCGCAGGTACTGCCGCATGAAAAGTCACCTTGGAGACTGGAGATAGAGAAGCCTGCAGCCAGGGTCCACACCTAGTGTAGAGGAGCGCACAAATCTTTAGTACTGTTATTTATAAATGATTCCATGCGGAGAATCTTGGCCCGCATATTGATCGTCGAAGCCGTGATTCGTCTGAAGACGAGCGCGCGATGGCCGTTGGGAAGGAATTGTCGGTACTCAAGACTTGCTATACTCGGTGAAGAAAGTCGGAAGGTTCTAAGCAGTTGATTCCGGAAGCGACTTCATCCATGTGGTTTGTAACAAGACGTTGCATTCGTTGCTCCCCGCATGGGGGAAATTCAACCCTGAGATTGACGAACAGCCAGTTGCCACTGCAGTCTTGATCGAGTTCACGTGAAGAAAGAACCCATCGCTGTTGGAAGACCCTCGCTGCTTCGCCGCACCAACGCGCTCACGATTCTGAAGTTGCTGCGCGAGGCGGGTTCGTGTTCGAGAGCTGATTTGGTGCGGGCTTCGGGCATGAGCGCGCCCACAGTGACCAACGTGGTGAGGGATCTGGTTGCGGCGAATCTCATCAAGCCGCTTGGCGAGGGCGAGTCAAGCGGCGGCCGCCCTCCTGACATCATCCGTTTCAAGGCCGAGCGCGGTTGCATCCTCGGCGTGCAGATTGCCGCTATCGCTGTTTCGTTCCTGCTTACCGATCTCAGCGGTGAGGAAGTGGACACCGTGCAGGTTCGGCTTGCAGGCCGGAAAACAAGTCCCGAGGCGATCTGCAGCCTGGTTGGGGAACAGGCCCGGCTGCTGCTCAAGAAGCACAAAAAGGCGCGGACGCAATTGCTCGCACTGGTGGTAGGCGTTCCTGCCATCGCCAATGTCGAGGAAGGCATTGTGCTGTCGATCGGCACACTCGATGAGTGGCGCTCAGTTCCGTTGCGAAGGCTGTTGAACAAGCGGCTCGACTGCCTGGTGATTGTTGAAAATGATACCAACCTTTCCGCTCTTGGCGAGCGCCATCGCGGCGCGGCGCGTTTCGAGCAGACGTTCATCCTCATCGACATTGGAGCCAATGTCAGTGCGGGTATTGTTCTTGAAGGCAAACTGCACCATGGCGCGCATTGGTCAGCGGGTGAGATTGGCTATCTTCGCCTGCCGGGCGTACGGCGAAAACCGCCATCCCTGCATGAATTCGGAGAGCTTGAGGCGGTGATCGCCGGTTCCGGAATCCTCCAGGGCTGGAAAGAGGCAATTGCCAGTGCGCCATCCGTTCGGGCGTCACAGTCCAGGCAAATGAGCGCGACGGGCATTCTCGATTTGGCCGCGGCAGGGGATCCGGTGGCGAGCAAGCTCATTCTCGGCCGCGCCGGAATCGTCGTCGACGTAATCGTCAATCTCTCTCTCGTGCTCAACCCGGGCCTCATCCTGCTGGGAGGCGAAGTGGGCTGCCATCCCGCGCTCTTGAGCCTGGTCAAGCGCGAGCTTGAGCCATGCAAGTTTGCGATTCCGAGGATTGCCTCTGCAACCCTCGGCGAGTTCGCTGTACTGTGGGGAGCGATCGCTGTTGCGCTGGAAGCCATTCCATCGTTGCTTCTCCCCATGTCCATGTCTTGATGCCCTCTCGTCTGCGCCTTTAATTCTCGTCGCGCACAAGAAGCACGTGCAGGAAGCGCGGGCCGTGGACACCCTTGATGCGCGTCATCTCGATATCGGCCGTGGCGCTTGGCCCGGAGATAAGCGTGACCAGCGCTGGCGGCTCCGCGCAGCGGTCGAAGTACTCCGGCAGTGTTTCAACAACCTGACTGGCGCGCAGCACGCAAAGGTGCCAGTCGGGCAGCAGCGTGAGCACCCGCCTGCCCTCAGTGGCCGAGTGATGCAGGGTGATGGTTCCGGAGTCGGCAACGCCGCAGAAGGCCGCCGTCACAACGCCTTCAGCCTCTTCAATCTCTTCAGTCGCGAGGCCGCGATCGATCTTCCACTCCACCCCGGCGGCAAGCCACGCAGCGGGCAGGCCCTCGGGCGCAACAAAGAGCTTTCTTCCGCTCTGGGCAAGCTGTGCTGCGATTGCGGCTGGAATTCCGTCGGGTGAGCACTCCACCACCTCGGCATCGTATTCGCGCAAGCGCTCGATCATGCGCTCCAGGCATGCTTTCCGGCTCATGGCGCCGCGGCGCACATAGTCGCGAGGCAGCAGCGGTGTCTCGTGCGCGCTGCCCACGGGGTGCAGGTGTGCCGTTGCACTGCGAATCCTATTGAGGATGCGTTGCCGTGACGCTGCGGGCGAGTTCATTTTGCCCCCTTGGCGCGGGCAGCCCACCACTCGTGGAATGTCTGCTGCGGCAGCCCGCGCAGGTCGCGTGTCTGCGTCCACTTGGCGCCGATGAAGGGCAGGGAATGAATCCAACCGTCGCTGCGCGTGAACAGACCGAGGCCGATGCGTCCGAACCGCTGCGCCAGATGGAAACGCCATGCGCGGGCAAACAGCAGGTTGGCCGCCCGCAGCCCCAGGTAGAGCGGGTCAAAAAAACGCAGGGTCTGCTTGCGCTCCTTGTCCGTGACCTGAGCGCGCAATTCAAGCAGAACTTCGGGAATGTTGATCTTCACCGGGCAAACTTCATAGCAGGCGCCGCACAGCGAAGAAGCGTAGGGCAGTGTTTGCGCGTGTTTGAGCTCCATCAGCTGCGGCGTGAGGATGGCGCCGATGGGCCCAGGGTACACCGAGCCGTAGGCGTGGCCGCCGGTCTGGCGGTAAACCGGGCAGGCGTTCATGCAGGCCGCGCAGCGAATGCACTTCAGCGTCTGCCGCTCCACCGGCCGCGTCAGCATGCGCGAGCGGCCGTTATCCAGGAGCACCACATGAAAGCGCTGCGGGCCATCACCGGGTACAACGCCGGTCCAGATCGAGGTGTAGGGATTCATGCGCTCGCCGGTGGCCGAGCGCGCAAGCACCTGCAGCATCGCCTCCAGGTCCTGATAGCGCGGCAGCACCTTCTCAATGCCGGCTACCGTGATCATGGTGCGCGGCAGAGTGAGGCACATGCGCCCGTTGCCTTCTGACTCGACGACCGCGACACCGCCGGTTTCGGCGATGAGGAAATTCGCGCCGCTGATGGCCGTGGGAATGGTAAGAAACTTTTGGCGCAGATAGGTGCGCGCCGCGGCGGTGAGAGCATGCGGGTCGTCGGAGAGATTCTTCAATCCCATGCTGCGCGCAAAGATTTCGCGCACCTGGCTTCGATTGATGTGCAACGCAGGCACGACGATGTGCGAGGGCTCTTCTTCGCCCAATTGCAAAATAATTTCCGCCAGGTCCGTCTCAAAGACCTTTACGCCTCCGGCTTCGAGAAAGGGATTCAGCTGAATCTCGGCCGAGGTCATGGTCTTGATCTTGATGACCTCGCTCGCCTTTTCTTCGCGGAGCAGGTTGAGGATGATCTGCCGCGCCTCCGCCGCGTCGGCAGCCCAGTGCACATGGCCGCCGGCTGCGGTGCAGCGCTCTTCAAACTGTTCGAGATAGTAGTCCAGGTTTTCGAGAGCGTGCGCGCGGATGGCCGAACCCGCCGTGCGCAGTTCCTGCCAGTCGGTCTTCTCGGCCACCAGCCGGCCGCGCTTGGCCTGGATCACGTCGATGGCGTGGGCCACGTTCTTGCGCAGCTGCGGGTTGCGCAACACCGGCAGCGCTCCCTGCGGAAAGGGCGGAGCGTAGACCGGGTCAAGCTCGGCGTGGCTCATGCGAAGGCCTCCGCCGGCGACTCTTCGGTGCTGGCCAGAATCTGCGCCAGGTGAATCGTCTTCATGCCTGCGTACTGGCGGTGCAGTGCGCCGCCCAGGTGCATCAGGCAACTGTTGTCGAGCGCCGTGCAGTACTCGGCGCCCGTCGTCGCCACGTCCTGCAGCTTGGCCGCCAGCATGGCCGATGAGACTTCCGCATTTTTTATCGAGAACGTTCCGCCGAAGCCGCAGCAGCGGTCCACGTTGGCCAGCGGCGCCAGGTCAAGGCCCTTCACTTTGGCCAGCAGGCGATACGGCCGGTCGCCGAGATGCAGAGCCCGCAGCCCGTGACAGCTGGCGTGGTAGGTCACGCGATGCGGAAAGTACGCGCCCACGTCTTCCAAGCCCAGCCGGTCGACGAGAAACTCGCTCAGCTCATAGATGCGCGGCAGCAGCGCCGCAAACTCCTTGCGCAGCGACTCGCTTCCCAGCTCTTCAAACAGGCCGTGATACTGATCGCGGATCATGGCCACGCAGGACGACGACGGAATCAGCACTGTCTCGGCGTCTTTGTAAAGCTGGACAAAACGCTTTGCCTGGGAGAATGCTTCGCCGCGGAAGCCGGTGTTGGCGTGCATCTGGCCGCAGCAGGTTTGCGCGGGACGAAACTCCAACTCCACGCCGAGCCGCTCCAGCAGGGCAACCGCCGCGCGCCCCGTTTCAGGAAACAGGGTGTCGTTGTAGCAGGTGATAAACAGCGAAGTGCGCATCCCAGGCACCGACTCTTGATGGAGCGTGATTTGAAGGCTGATTTTATCCTGTTGGGGCACAAATTGTCTATTGAATTGGGCGGCGCCGTTTTTGCGGGAACGCTCCCACCCGCGCTGCTCCACAACACTTCACGACGCGGCAAACGTCTGATAGAAATGATTCGTGCCTCTCGCAAAACGAGGGGCCGATCTGCGATTCTGATTCCCGGAGAATGCATTTGAGACTAGATTGGCAACGCAGCGTCCTGCGCCTGGCATTGGCGTTTGTTTTGATTTTGAACACGAAGGTCCTTTTTGCCGCCCCCGCGGTCGTACATCCAGGCGCGGTGTGGCTCGACGACAAGGGCCAGGAGATTCAGGCGCACGGAGGCGGCGTGATTTTATGGCATGGCGCCTACTACTGGTTCGGCGAAGACCGCGGCCAGGCGAACAGCCCCAACAAACGATATGTTGCCTGCTACTCTTCGCGGGACCTGGTGCACTGGAAGTCGCATGGCCAGGTTGTGGCGCTCACCGACCCTGACAATATCGGCCCGAGCTGGGTCCTCGAACGGCCGAAGGTCTTTCCCAACGCGCGGACGGGCAAGTTTGTCATGTATGCGCACCTCGACGACGGCAACTATCGCGTCGCCAAAGTCGCCGTGCTGGTGAGCGATCGCATTGACGGGCAGTACCGCTACGTGCGCAGCTTTCGCCCGCTCCACCAGGAGAGCCGGGATATCGGTCAGCTCATCGACGACGATGGCTCCGCCTATCTGGTCTTTGAAGCGCGCCCCACCAAAGGCTTCATCATCGGCAAGCTCTCCGACGATTACATGAACGTGGAAACGGAGATGAGCTTGTTGCCTTGTCAGCTCGAAGGAGATGCGGTCGTCCACTACAACGGTCTCTACTACGCATTGGGCTCACACCTCAGCGGCTGGGATCCGAACCCTGATCTCTATGCCACATCGCCCTCGCTGAGCGGCCCGTGGTCGGAGTTCAAAGACATTGCTCCGCCGGAGACCAAGACCTACGGCTCGCAATCCGCCATGCTGCTCAAGGTCACCGGCTCTAAGGGCTCAACAGTGATCTTCATGGGCGACTTCTGGAACCCGAAGGCGCTGTGGGACTCGCGCTACCTGTGGATGCCGCTTGAGATCGGCGACGGCAAGCTGCAGCTTCCGTCCCCGCACGACTGGACGGTCGACCTGAAAACCGGAGAGGCCGCGCTGACCAAGTAGCGGCCCTCACTGCCGGCAGCAGTCGTGGCGCAATAGGGGCACAAAGTAGGCATCCAGACCCCAGGAGAGTGCGAACAACACCACCATGCCGCCGATGGCGCAGAAGAACATCCGCACCGGCTGCGTGGAGAGCATCGATTCCTTCCCTGCCGGACGGTTCGGCGCGTGCCAGGTCGAAAGCAGGCCGCTCCCAAAGCGGATGCAGGCTACCGGGGTCACTCGCAGCAGCGCCATCGCCAGCCGCTCTTCCCAGCGCGCGCCGCGCACAAAGAAGGCGCTCAGCAAGAATGACAGGGGTCTCAGGAGTTCCAGGATCATGGGCCGGCTCCCCGGCTACGGTGGCGGGCGCGGTTCAGACGGGGACGAGACGGGCGTGCGATGGCTTCACGCGGCTCGATTGCATTCCATTCCCGGTAGTATCTCCTCCGGTTACTTGCGGAGTGTATGCCCATCCCGGTAAAGTGACTCCCACGTGGAGTCTTTTCTGGGGCTACCTGCTCTGGAGCGCCCACAATCCGACCATCATTCTTCCCCAGAAGGACGTTTTCATGTCTTCCGTTCCCGTCCCCGCCCTTTCGAATCAGGATATCGACTCCACCCTGCGCGAAAACCGCGTCTTTCCGCCCCCGCCGGAGTTCGCCGCCCAGGCCCACATCAAAAGCCTCGCGGAGTACGAGGCGCTCTACAAGCAGTCCATCGACGATCCGGAAGCCTTCTGGGCCGAGGCCGCGGGGGAGCTGCATTGGTCCAAGCGCTGGGACAAGGTGCTAGACGGCGACTTTCCGGTCGCCAAGTGGTTTGTCGGCGGCAAGCTCAACCTCAGCTACAACTGCGTTGACCGCCACGCCCTGGGCGCGCGCGCCGCGAAGACCGCGCTCATCTGGGAAGGCGAGCCGGGCGAGATTCGCCGCCTCACCTACGTCGAGTTGCACGTCGAGGTGCAGAAATTCGCCAACGCGCTCAAGTGCCTGGGCATCCGGAAGGGCGACCGCGTGGCCGTTTACATGGGCATGACGCCGGAACTGGCCATCGCACTGCTGGCCTGCGCGCGCATCGGGGCGGTTCACTCCGTCATCTTCGGCGGCTTTGCGGCCAACGCCATCGCCGACCGCGTCAACGACTCCACCTGCGTGGCCATTCTCACCCAGGACTCGAGCTACCGCCGCGGCGCCGAAATCAAGCTCAAGGCAACGGTGGACGAGGCGATGAACGCCTGCCCCACCGTGAAGCACGTGGTCGTCTACCGGCGCACCGGTTCGCCGGTGACCATGGTCGAGGGGCGCGACCACTGGTGGCATGATCTGATGGCCAAGGCCGCCCCCGACTGTCCCGCCGCCGAGCAGGATTCCGAGGACCCGCTCTACATCCTCTACACCAGCGGCACCACCGGCAAGCCCAAGGGTCTGGTGCACACCACCGGCGGTTACGCCGTGCAGACCTACCTCACTTCCAAATACGTCTTCGACCTCAAGGACGAAGACGTATTCTGGTGCACGGCCGACATTGGCTGGGTCACCGGCCACTCGTATGTGGTCTACGGCCCACTGCAGAATGGCGCCACTGTGCTCATGTATGAAGGCGCGCCCAACTGGCCCGACTTCTCCCGCTTCTGGAAGATCGTCGACGACCACAAGGTCACCGTCTTTTACACCGCGCCCACCGCCATCCGCGCCTTCATCAAGTGGGGCGACCAGCACGTGGAGAAGTTCAAGCTGGACTCGTTGCGGCTGCTCGGCACGGTGGGCGAGCCCATCAACCCTGAAGCCTGGATGTGGTACCGCGAGAAGATCGGCCACAACCGCTGCCCGATCGTCGACACCTGGTGGCAGACCGAGACCGGCGCGATTCTCATCGCGCCCATCCCCGGCGCCGTGCCCACCAAGCCCGGCTCGGCCACGCGGCCATTCTTCGGCATTCAGCCAGAGGTCGTCACCAAGGAAGGCCATCCGGTGCCTGCGGGAAGCGGCGGCCTGCTGGTGGTGCGCAAGCCCTGGCCCTCGATGGCCCGCACCGTCTACGGCGATCCCCAGCGCTATGAGACGACTTATTTCAGCGACGTCCCCGGCTGCTACTTCACCGGCGATGGCGCGCGCCAGGACGCCGACGGCTACTTCTGGCTCATGGGCCGCGTCGACGACGTCATCAACGTCAGCGGCCACCGCCTGGGCACCATGGAGGTCGAGTCGGCCCTCGTAGCCCATCCCAAAGTCGCCGAGGCTGCTGTCGTCGGGCGCCCCGATGAGCTCAAGGGGCAGGCCATCTCCGCGTTTGTCTCGCTCGAGAGCGGCAACTATCCCAGCGAGCAGTTGAAGGATGAGCTGCGCAAGTGGGTCTCGAAAGAGATCGGGTCGCTGGCACGGCCGGACGATATTCGCTTCACCGAGCAACTGCCCAAAACGCGATCCGGAAAGATCATGCGGCGTCTGCTCCGCGAGCTGGCTACGCACGGCGAAATCAAGGGCGACATCACCACGCTGGAAGATTTCACCGTGATTGCCAAGCTGCGGGAGGCGGAAGAGGGATAAGGGTGGTCCCGGGACTGTGTCTTACGACAGTGCCCCCCGAGCTTCGAGATCTCCGATTTCTCTCTCCGAGCATCGATAATTCAAAGCAATACCGTGAGATGAAAGATCCAGGAATATCGGCAGTGCTCCTCAAGGAACGCGATGAGAACAATACCGTGCTTTGGTTCCTCGGGAGCTTACTCAGGGGATTCCTTGGCGGAATTGCCGCGTACAAGACCATTCAGGTGATCGGCGGCCTCGAACCAATTGCAAAATCAGAGCATCGGAATTTGATCGATCGCGCGAATGGAACGGTAGTTCCCCCGGCTCTGCCGGGGGAATCTCACTACTACAGTTGAACTTGTTCCTTGTTGCTGAAAAGCAACAATGGCCCGGCCTGAAGGCCGCGCTATTTTGCTCTCTCTCAGGGGGTTGAAACCCCCTGCTCCCTCCAGAATCTCCGATCTACAACTGGAGTACAAACACCTCGCGCCAACTCTGCCTGAAACCTTCGGTCTACCGATGCGAAATTCAATGGCACTTGAACTCTTTTGTCTTCCTTCACGAGCAAATCCCCTCTTCGTCGTCACCTCAGTTATCAATTCTTTGCGTCCTGTTCAGCACAGGCAACGGGTGCTCCTGCTTCTCTCGAAGTTGCAGCAGCGACCCCTCCTCGGTGCAAGGAGCGAACGCGGACTGAACCAGGGAACTGCATTTCACGCAAACAATGCCTCGAATATACAAAACTGTCTGGCTCTGAATCTGAGAAATCATGCCGAGGCATTCCGGACAGGAAATCATCTGGGCCGTCTCGCTCCAGTCTTCATGATCCTCGTGCCGAATCGAGACAGGTTTCAAACGATTTGCAGGACGCGCGAATACTCCGCTGCGCAACGGCAGCTCTTGCATAATCCTCAGCAATGAGTCCAGGCCGGTGCCCTTTTGATAGAATGCGTCGGCGGCAACGCCTGAAGGCACCTCGTCGCCGGAGAACATACCGCTCATTGCGACCACCTGGATTGCGGGAAAATGGCGGCGAACTAAACATAGCAACTCGAAGCCAGACATGCCCGGCATGTTCAGATCCGAGATAAGAATGTCAGGCGCTTCGTTGCGTATCGCTGCCAATGCGGTAAAGCCATCCTCGGCTATCCGCACTCGATACTTCGTCTCAGTTAGCAGGAAAGAGAGAAGTTCCCGAATGCTGGGGTCATCGTCGACAATCAGCAGATTGGCTTCCGTTGCTGGCATTGTTCACCTCGCTGAGTCCTCGAAATGGATGGCGCATGGCACGAAAACGAATCGTAGGGCGGCCCATCTTCGGCCGCGCGAACGGGAAATCGATGGAGTGCCTGGCCTCACTGCTCCGAGTGAATTGCTATAGCCGGGATTCCTCGGAACTCGCCGGCAACAAGGACGCCCCAAGACATTTCTTCGATCGAGATCGGAGAGGGAACCTCCCTTTGGGATCGAAGCTTGTAAGGTGGAGCGGAAAATCCTGCTGTTCTTCACAAGCGCTGCCGATGTTTTGCAAGGAATTTATTGTTTCCTGTGTCTGCTGGTTCTCCCTGCTACCGATAAAAAACGAGCACCGAAGCGTTCACTCTTCGCACTCTCGAATGGCTCGGCAGTTGTTCGCTCCTTATCTGGTTCCATCCGCCGGGAAAAATGGATCTGCGGCAGCCAGGCAAAGAACCGGCTCCGACAGACCCTGCATCGAAGCGGGAAGCGCCCGACAGCGAGTGCCGGAAAGTCCGACGAACGAAGGCGGGAACGTCTGAGGTCGGAGCTAAAGCAAGTTGGGCAACGCATATCGAGGTAACCTCCTGAATCCGAAATCTCGTCCTTGCAATCGCTGGGCAATCGTTTTGCGAGGGTATTGGAAAGCTCCTCCGCTCCGCGGCGGCGAAGTCCACCCGGAAACCCTCTTCCCTGGTAGCCATTCTGTTGCTGCGCTCTTACCGTCGATTGCCCATACTCTCCACCGCGGTCCGCGGAGTCGAAAAGATTCAACTGTCCACTGTGTGAGTATGAATCGAATAACTGAGCACGGTACGCCGGCGGCGTGAACTTCTTGAGACGTTTTGCCCCCTAGATCCAGCAAGGGTTGGTTCACATAGCGAAAACGACCGGCGCAATCGAAGGTGCACACAAAATCGGCTGCAGAGGAAAGTGTTGCTTCTAAAACGCGCCACTGCTGCTCCGACCGTTTGCCGGCGCCCAGAATGTTTGCCCCGTTCGTTACGTGTTTCGCGAACTCCTCATCCGATGAAGCGCTTGGAGATCGCGACATCTCGTGGGCATCAATGGGCATTTCTCTGAGTCCTCAGAATTGATTCCTCGGTGCAACACCGCACTCGCCTTCTCATGTGTGACTAAGCTTGTATTGCAGGAAGCCATCATCGCCGTTCACTTCTGTTCCACTTCGTCGCGATTCGTGAGGAGCCGATCCCGTGCAGGATTGAGCATCCGGATGGAGAAAGAAGCGAGGCGCCTTCGCTCGAGAAGAAAGATAGGAACACGATTAAGTATGAGTCGATCGGCGACAAAGGGGTATGTCTCCATTTGCTCACTTATCCAATGCAGACGGCTTCGCCCTCATTACGAAAGGACTAGCCGGTAGATCTTCACCGTGATTACCCAGGCACAACAACGCCCCCTCATTACCGAGAAGCCCTCCTCATCGCGGGGGGACGTAAAATGGAGCACTTTATCTGAGATGCCCGGACTTTCGTTAGCAATGTAGGACAATATTGAACAATTGTTATTTGATTCCACAGCTCTCTGACGCCAGGTCCGCGTGCTCTGGTTGACCTGCCCCGAAAAACTCAACCAATAAACACCGGAGTTCTCTCGGAATCTAAGCGAGGCTGTTCAAGGAATCGATGACCTAACCTGAAATTCCCTCAGAAAAGAAAACAGGGCCGAGCCGGCCTTGATGGGGTTTTTGGGAGAGACAGGGGCCCTCACGCGAGGCCAGGTCTCGAAATACCAGCCGTGAGCCAACTTCCAGAAACCAACCAAGAAGCCAACGTCCACACTGCTCGGGCAAGAAGTACGGGTGCGAGTTCGAGAGTCTGCTGGCGGCCCTGGGTTCATTTGGGCTTAATACTACAGTTGTAGATCGGAGATTCCGGAGGGAGCAGGGGGTTTCAACCCCCGGAACGAGAGCAAGATTGCGCGGCCTTTAGGCGCGGGCCATTGCCCTTTTTCTGCAACAAGGAACAAGTACAACTGTAGTATTAGGCGATGCCTTCGGGCAATCTGAAGGCCTATTCAGAAAAGATTGCTTGAAACCTGCTCGGCTGCCATCGAAATTCGAGCCCGGAGCGCAGCGCGGTTCAGCACAGGATCGCGCTTTTGCGTACTGCTGAGGGTGACCGAAAACACCTGATCGCGGACCCGGCCCAGGACACGCTCGCCAAGCCCGCCCTGGCGATCGTCGGCAGCGCAGATCAGTGCTTCGTTGCCAATGGCCGGCAAGTTCGCCGCGTCGGTTCCACAGAAATGAGCAAGCTCGCCAAGGCGCGCATGAGCGTCCGAGGCCAGCTCTACGGCGATGCGCAGCGTATGCGTCCTGCCCTCGATCTTGCTGACAAATGCACAGACGGTTGGCTGTCCCGCTGTAGCGTCGGTAACCGTGCCTGTTGCAGCGCCGCCCAGCAGTCCGGAAGCCGTGGCTTCGTTGATCCACGGGCAATTGTTGGTGGCGTGTGCGCTCGCCGGCAGCACAAGCCAACACAGTCCCAGCGCAACGCGCGTAACGCTTCTCGGAAATCCAATGAGACCCTGCCGATTATTTTCCATGCTGCGGATCTCCCCCTTCGCTTTCCAGGTCCGAGTGCAGGTGCCACGGGATGCTTTCTGTGGATATCTCAGGATGCAAGCGAAGATAGTCGAGCGAGTAAGTGGGTGCGCCAGGATCGACCTTCTTATCGACGAACATGGCCTGTTGCTCCACTGCCTCCTTGGACTTGCCCATGCGGCGGTAAAGAATCGAGAGGTTGTAGTGCGCTGTCAGATCGTCGGGATCGATCCGTTGCAGCGCCTCGAATTGCTCTACAGCCGCGGGGTTGTTGTTCCGCTGGTAGTAAGTGATGCCGAGTTCGCGCCGCGCATCGCGCGACTGCGGAAACATCTCCACCACTTTGCGGAAATCGGCGATCTCCTGCTCCGTATTGCCGGCGCGCCGTTCCAGCAGCCCGTCGTAATAGAACGCACGCGCGCTGTTGGGGTCGAGCGAGAGAGCCTTGCGAATAGCCGTGCGCGCGGACTCATACTTCTCCCAAACAATCTCCGTTTGGCCAACGCTGGTATAGGCGTCGGCATAGAGGGGGCGCAACTTGATTACTTCGGTGAAGGCATTGATGGATTCCTGGTATTGGAACTGATCCAGCAGCGCGATGCCCAGATTGTTCCAGCGCATCCAGTCCGCGTTGTCCGCCGCGTCCGCGGCCTCTGGCCCGTTCTCGCCGATCTTCAACACCCGGCTGCGCGAGGCGATCTCCACCACTGGATACGCGGGGTGATCTTTGCCGAAGATATTGTTGAGATAACTCTGGCGCAGATGCCGGTAGTTCACCTTGGCTGTCACTGTGACTGCGCCGTTCGCTTCCGCGGGCATGCGGAACTGGTAGCGGACCAGCACCGAGCGGCCTGCCTGCACGCTGTTGTCGTAGGCCACCGAGTGAATCGTCCACACCTTGTGGTTGTCGACAAAAGCGCCCTCGTTGGTCACCGGCCGATTGGTAAAGCTATGGGCGCGCGGGTCCAGCATTCCGTCCGGCTTCAGAAATCCGCTGTGATAAATTTCCGTACCCCTCGCGTCCTTTACCGTGAACTCAACCCATGCCTCATACAGATCGCGTACCTCGGGAATCAGCGAGTGGCCGATGTTCTTGTTCTGGATCACCACGTAAGCTTCGACGGTGTCGCTCGGGGCCAGGCGGTAAGAGGCCGTGCCCAGCGGTGCAATCAAGGCGTCGCTGCCTGCCTTCTTCAAACCGAAAATATCCACGTTCAGATAGTTGCCCGCGCGCAGGAATGCGATGGTCTTGTTCAGTTGTTCGTCGAAGCCATAATAGAAGGGAACGGCAGTGTTGCCGGCCAGCCAGCGATGCGAGGCAAACGTGCCGTTCTTGGCGCCGTAGTCGGGTAGCGCATTGGCGTTGCGCTTCATGTGGCATCCCTGGCAGGTGGTAAAATCTGCCGTGTAAAAAGTCAGCGGATTGCGCTGCGAAAACTTCGACTGCTGCCACTCGTCGTATGCAGTGAAGGCGCGAATGAACTTGTAATCGTTCAGTGTGTCCGGCAGGTTGGCCTTGTGGCAGGCTGCGCAGAACTCCGGCGTGTGCAGAAAGTCGTGCATCACTGCCTGTGAGTGCCGCTCCGGATGGCGGAGAATTTGATCGAATGAAACCTGGCCGGGGATGCGGTTCCCGTTCTCATCGACGATCACAGCGGGGACGCCCATCTCCACGCCCGCATTGCCGTTGGTCGAGTCCAGCTTCAGCACCGAGTGGCAAGTCATGCACGTCAGCCCGTCGGCGTCGAATCGGGCCCGATCTACCTTCGAGTCTTCCGTCAGCGCGCCGCTCAGCACGCCGATCGGGTTGTGGCAACTGTCGCAATGGCGCGCAAAGGCGATGCCGCGCGTCTTGTCGCGGATAAGAAGGTTGACGCTTGTCCGGTAGAACGGCGTTCGGAAGGCATTCGAATGGAGCGCCTGGCGCCACTGGCTGTACGCTTCCTGGTGGCACACGCCGCAATACTCCGCGGTGGGAAATGCGCCCGGCTGGATGAAGCCCTCGCCTTGCACGTGTACGTTGCCGGGAGTGTAAGGGTTCCCCTTGCCGTAGCGAAAGTTATAAGTAGGAGTCACCGTGGCATTGTGCGCTTTGCGGTCCTGCTCGGCCTTCAGCTCCGCCTTGGCCTTCAACTCGGCTAGCGCCTGGCGCTGTGCGGGCGTGTCCTCTACCGGAGGCGCGCCCTTGAGCGGCGGAGCGTAGGGAGGCGGTGGAGGAGGCAGTGCCGTTGTGCCTGTTGTCTGCGATGTGCCGGTCTGCTGGGCCACGCATGCAACCGCCCAGCCCCCGCTCAAGACGCCGATCAACGTCAGAATCGCAGCATTCTTCTTCATGCTTACTCCTGTCGCTACGGCTCAAGGAAATCTCATCTCCTTCAGCGCGGCGTTCCGGATTGCGTCTTTACTTGCCCAAATGAGAGGCGGACGATTTGCTTTGAGCGCGCTCCGCGGCAATGGCGTCATACACACTGGGAACCAGCCCCTTGCCCTCTTCGATGGTGTAGTAGCGATCCACGCCGGGCAGCGTGTAACTCTCTTTCGCGCCGTCAGACCAGCGAATCTCCACCTTGTCTACTTTGCTGCTTTCACCCAGTCCATAGTGCAGGCGAAAATCATTCGACGACATGAAGCTGCCGCCGCTCATTACATCCCCGCGCTGACCCACGCCGCCCGCAGTGAGATACACGGTTGACCCCACAGCGTCGCGCGGACTCTTGGGCCCTCCGATCAAATCTAGCCCGACCCAGTGATTGTGGTCGTCATTGATATTTCTCAGCAGCACCGGCGTGTGATCCAGGCAGTTGATCGCGACATCGATCTTGCCGTCGTTGAACAGGTCGCCAAAGGCCGCTCCTCGAGCGGGAATCACGTCTGCCAGGCCCGTGCCTTCCACCGCCGGCATTACCTCAAATTTCTTGCCGTGATTTAGGTTGTGAAACAAAAGCGGACGCTCGGAGTACGATGTGCCCCAGTTATGTTCATCCACCTGTGGATACACATGCCCGGCCACAAACATCAGGTCCTTCCAGCCGTCGTTGTCGTAGTCGAAGAACTCCGTGCCCCAGCTGAGGAACGGATACGTGGGCTCGGCCATGCTCATGGCCGGAGTAATGTCGACAAAATTCCCATCGCCGTCGTTGCGAAACAGCGTCTTGTAGTCATCGGAAAAGGTCGTCGTATACAAATCGAGCCGGCCGTTGTTCATGTAGTCGCCCACGGCCAGACCCATCGAGGCTGTCTCCCGTGCATCTTGGTTCATGGCAAATCCGGAAAAGAAGCTGGAGTCCTCAAAAGTGCCGTCGCCCTTGTTCAAGTAGAGGTAATTCGGTGAGGAGTCGTCGGTGACCACCAGATCGACCTTGCCGTCGTTGTCGATGTCGACGAAGGTCGATGAGAACCCATAGTAGTGGCGCTTATCGTCCACTCCGGCCTTGACGCTGACGTCGGTAAAGGTTCCGTCGCCGTTGTTGTGGAACAGGTGATCCGGCTCGCCGGGCAGGCCGCGCGGGCCGCACATGGTCTGCGCGCCACGGTATTGGCAGTTCGCAAAACCAACCGCCTTGGTCCCGGAAGCTGGCAGATTATTCATGTCCCAATGAATGTAGCCGGGCACAAACAGGTCCAGCCGTCCATCGCCGTCGTAGTCGCCAAAGCTCGGACCGGTCGACCAGTTGCCCAGCGCCACGCCGGCAGATTCAGCAATATCGGTAAACGTACCGTCGTGGTTGTTGTGATACAGGCGGTTTTTGCCGTAGTTGCCCACCGCGATGTCTGGCCAGCCGTCGTTGTCAAAGTCACCCACGGCCACGCCAAAGCCCCAGCGGCCGTTGCTCACGCCGGCTTTCTCTGCCACGTCGGTAAATGTGCCATCGTGATTGTTGTGGAACAGCGCGGCATGCGGCGCCTCAGCCTTGCCGCTTTCCGCGTCATAGGTCGAGCCGTTGACCATATAAATGTCCAGCCAGCCATCCTTGTCGTAGTCCAGCAGAGCAACGCCGGATCCAATGGACTCGAGGATGTACGGCTTCTGCGGCGTGCCCATCTGGTGGCGCCAGACCGTCAGGCCGGCCTTTTCCGAGATGTCCTGAAAGATGCGTGGGCCGTCTTTCACAAATCCGCCCGCGGTGATCGGCCGCTTCTCCGCATCGAGAACCGGCGCAAACACCCCGCCGGTTGCCGATCCACCCTGCTGCGGTCCGGCAACCGAGTTGGGGCTGCCCCCATAAAGCGGAGACTGCGAAGCCGGCTGAGTCTGGGCAAAACCAGGCGCCGCTCCATGAGTCAAGGCCAGCGCAAGAGCAGCTACAACGAAGCGCCTAAGCGCCGGAAACAAGAAGGAAGGAAGCAACGGGTGACCTCGCGGGCGGGAGAAAACGCCCCTGGTCATAGATTCTCACCGACAGGTGCGCGGTTGTCTACGGCACATTGGGTGAGCCGCTTATCCTCCCTAGGGTGGACGCAGCAGTATGGAAGCCGCTTGAACTGTTCGCTCCTGCATGCTTGTCCTCTTGCCTCACTGGGCCGGCAAGGAGGGGATCTTGTCAAAGACAGTCAGGGCAGGCAAGGCATTGTGTTTATCGTCGAAGAGCGCCCGTCCTGCGATTGCTCCGCCAGCGACCGCCGGCTCCCACCAAAACACGCCGCGGCCCAGGCCTCCCGGAGTGGAGCGCACTGCCGCCTCTACGGCCTGAAGGAATTCCTTCTGCCCCTCAGGGCTTTCCGGAAAATCCGCCTTCTTGCCGACAAAGTCCCCGGGGGTCCAGTTGTATGCCGTTTCTACTACGACGATTGGCTTTCGATAGCGGAAGGAAAGGTCGTGGAGGGTTTGGCGAAGCGCGGTGATGCTGCCATGCCACTTGGGGTAGTAGGACAGGCCGATCACATCGTAGGGAAGATTGTAGGAGTTGAGCTTGTCAAAGAACCAGATGGCTCCTTTGGGGTCGCCGCTGCGTTCGATGTGGATCATGATTGCGATTCTGGATTCGCTGCCGCGTCCCTCATCCACGCCGCGTATGGCGGCCTTGAGAAGATCGGCGAAGTGATCCCAGTTGTCGGGGAGTTTGCCGTCCGGCCAATCCATGCCACCGGTAATCTCGTTGCCGGTCTGCACCATGTCAGGCAGCACGCCGGCATCGCGAAAGGCGGCGATGGTATCGCGAGTGTAAGTGAAAACCTGCTCGGCAAGCTGCTTGTGCTTGAGTTCCTTCCACGCTTCGGGCGTAAATTGCTTTCCCGGATCGGCCCAGGTGTCGGAGTAATGAAAATCGAGCAGAAGGCGAAACCCCTGCGCTTTGGCGCGCCTGGCCAGCGCCAGCGTATAAGCCAGGTTGTTGGGCAGTTTATCGGCACTGGCATCGGGATCGTGAAAGATGCGCAGTCGAACCCAGTTGAACCGATGTTCGCGGAGAATGGCCAGCACATCTTTGGGTTGGCCGTTCTCCTTGAAAACAATGCCCTGCTGTTCCGCGCTGGCGAGGAAAGACACATCCGCTCCGACTGCGAACTGCTGGGCCTTGAGCTCGCTGCCGGCAGCAGCGGCGAGGGTCGCCAAAAGAGCAAGAAGATTTGCGCACCAACGGCATCGCTTCGTCACGGCTGGTCACCTTCCAAGGCGGGAAGCTGGTCGGCGCTGGCCTCTACCCGCTTGTTCATCTGCCGATACAGTTCCCTCACCTGTTGCTGCGCGCCGCGAACCGTTTCAAAGAGCTTCGTCTCCTGCTGTGCCTCCTCGTCTCGGTGCAGAGCCTTGAGCGCGCGGGCATAGTGATAGTGCGCTTCAGCGTTTAACGGGTCCTGGCCGACCGCTTCTGATAGATAGCGCAGCGCCTGTTGCGGCTTGCCCTGTTCGAGAAGAATGCGGCTGATGCCCATCTGCGCCTCGACTTCATTGGGGCTCAGAGCATAGGCGCGCTCATAGTGCGCGAGAGCAAGTTGGGGTTCGGTCTGCAGGTAGGTAACGCGACCCAGCGCGCACTCAATCCGTGCGCTTTCGCCATCCTGACGAAGCGCTGTCTCCAGCTCCTGACGGCCCTTGTTCTGGGCGGAACTATCCCGCGGGGCGGCCTCAAGAATCGATTCGCCGAGTTCGAAGTGCGCGCCCGGCAGCGATGGATCGATTTCGATTGCCCGGCGATAGTGTTGGGCAGCGGATGCCAGGTCGCCTGCATTGACCAGGTGTTCGGCAATCGCCTGTTGCATGCGGGCGGAGTTGGGGGCCAGCAGCGCCAGCTTGTTCATGGTTTCGTCTGCCATCTCCTCATAGAGATGCTGGGCAAAGAACAGAATGTCGATATTCTCAGGATGGAGCGCAACCAGTTCGCGTACAACCGGCAAAGCCTTGTCGAGGTCGCCGCGCTGGTAGTAGAGGTCACCCAGCTCGACGCCCACCTCCAGGCGCAATTGCCTATCCCGGATCGCCGCGGAAGGTATGTGCGCGAAGGCAGCTTCAAGATGCGCGCCGGCCGCTGGATCGCCCAGCCGCTTTTCGCAGATGCCAAGCAGGCCCTCCGTATGGATGAGGGAGGGCTTGTCGGCAAGCGCTTTGCCAAGGTCCTGGCGGGCTGCTGCGCAATCGCCGCGCGTCCATTCCGCGGCGCCGAGATCCGCACGCGCATCCGCATTGCCCGGTTCAAGATCGAGCGCGGCGCGAAACTCGCTTTCAGCCTGATTGGTACGGCCTGCCGCAAGTGCCGCCTCGCCGGCGCGCAGACGATCGCGTACTGCAGCGGTATTCACCTGAGCAGCCGCGCGTGCATCGATCAGCGCGGGCATGAGCAGAAAGACGATGCACGTTTGCCTGGAAAGAGGAGTGCGAAAGATCGCAGCAAATTCCATGTTGCCTGTTGCCTCATGAGGCCGCGTGAGCTGACGGCCAGCATAATTTTACTCAACTCTCCGCAACCGGCTCTCAACGATCGAGTGCCCGGCTGGGAGGCCGAAGCTTCCAACGCCGGGCTCTGTGTGTTGATTCAAGCGGAGCCTCGAATCAGAAGGTGATGCGCGCTCCCAGTTGCAACTGACGGCTGGTATTGGAAGAAGTGATGGTGCCCGCGCCGCCGGATCCGATTCCAGCACTCGGCTGACTGAAGTTGGGGTTGTTGAGCGCATCGAAGGCGTCGGCGCGTATCTCCATGTGCAAGCGGGTATCGGGAATCCAGAACGTCTTGCCCAGGCTGAAGTCGACGTCGCGCCAGTCCGGTCCACGCAGCATATTGCGGCGTGCGTTGCCGAAGGTGTTGTTCGCAGGAACGGAAAACGCCGCCGTGTTGAACCAGCCGTTGATTCCAGGATTCGAAGCTTTTGTGCTCACGGTGGTGTCCACATTCGGCAGCCATTGAAACCCGCAGTAGCACTGGGCGGCCTGCGAGTTGCTCTGGTCGGCCGTACCGACAACGGGCGTGAAGGCAATACCCGAGTGGGCCTGGAAGACCCCGGTAATCCGCCAGCCGCCCAATACCTCGTCGGCAATGCCGTTGAGCGCAATGTCGCGTCCCTTCCCGAAGGGCAGCTCCCAGGTGGCATAGCCGTTCAGGGTGTGGGGCACGTCCAGCTGGGAGAGGCCGTAGTTGGCCGACGGGTCAAAGGCGTTCTGCCACACGTCGATGCTCTCGTAGTGGCCGTTGCTGGTGCCGGTGTCCATGGTCTTCGACCATGCGTAATTGAGCAGGAACGCAATGCCGTGCGACATGCGCTTGTTCACCCGCACCTGGAAGGCGTTGTAGTTGGAGGAGCCGTCGAAGACCGCGCCGTAGATGCTCTTGTACTGTGGGTACGGCTCCGCCGAAGCACCCTGACTGAGTTCACTGGCCGGCACCTGATCGATATCGCGGTTGAAGTTGAGGTGCGTGCCTTTGGTGTAGACGTAGCTGGCGTCGACTAGGAGGTTCTGCGGCAACTGCCGTTGCAGCGACAGCATGGCTTCCTGGTAATACTCGACCGGCATCTGCGCCGGGTAATAATACACGTTCTGGCCGTTGTACTTCGCGTTGCTGAAGGCCGACTGGCTGGGGTAGAGGACCGAGCCGCTCGGCGGTCCGGTTTGCAGGGTCCAGGGCGTGGGGTAGTAGCTGATCCCGGTGGTGAAGTTGGACGAGTAACCGTTCGAGCCCTGTGGATTGAGACCCAGGCCCAGTGCACCGTCGGTGTACGACTCAGCGGAGCGGAAGGCATCGAATATGCCGTAGCTGGCGCGCACCGCCCAGTTCGGAGTTGGCGAATAGGAAACTCCAACCCGCGGGTCCCACTCGTTGACGCCTTTCTCGACGGAGTTTCTGCCGTGTTGCCCTCCGTAGATCATCGCCCCCTGGGTGTTGGTTGCGGTGTTGGTGAGGCTTGGGTCGAAGCTGCCAAAGCGGTTATGCACCTCTCCCCAGCCGGACTGGTATTGATAGCGAAGACCCAGATTGAGGGTCAGGTTGTGCAGCACCTTGAAGTCGTCCTGAAAGAAGCCTGCCACATTCCACATGCGTGCGCCGGTTTCCTCGTAGTCGTAGACATACCAGCCGTAGACCTGGCCGAGCAAAAAGTCGGCGTAGGGCGAGCCCGAAGCCACTGTGCCGTAGCCGCCGGTGGTATTCGGATAGTTGCTGCCTGACCAGAACTGAGCTGTCCCAATGCCATTGAACTGGAAGTTGCCCGAACTCACATCGCCCCAACTGGTGTAGTTCTGGTAGCTCTTGTCGAGTTCGCCGCCGAGTTTGACGGTATGGCGTCCGCGGATCAGGGTGAGGATGTCGCCCTCGACAAACGCGCCGTCGGCCAGTACGGCGTGAGTTCCGCCGCCAATGCCTACCTGTCCGGCCCCGTCGCCGCCATTGATGGTCAGGTTGGGAAAGATGTCGCCGGGAGAGTTGTTTCCATAGGCGGGCTGTAATCCAAGCTTGGCGGGAAAATCCTGGCCGAAGGTGGGCGGCGAATACTTGTCGAGCTCGCGCACGGCGCCGAAGCGTACTTCGTTGAGCATGGTGGGACTGATGGTCCAGGTCTCGGTAATCTGCGCATCCTGGTTCAGGTTTTTTCCCGAGGTGCAGTCAAAGCCAAGCGGGCAAAGTGCGTCAACACTGTTGATGAGCGAGATTGGATACTCCAGGATCGATCCGGAGAGCTTGTGGTTGGTGGAGAGGTTGTAGTCGACCTTGCCCGCGTACCAATAGTTGCTGTAGGGCTCGGTCACCACCACTTTGTAATTGTTGTATGTATTGATGGCATCGGAAGGGCTGGTGGCCGCGGAACCCGCGGGAACCGAATTTGGCTCGGGAAAATACTTTTGGATGGCCAAGGCAACCGGATCGAAGCCGCCGGTGATCTTGTTGTTGGGGAACTGAGTGCCGCGGTAGCACCACGGCGTGCCATTGTAGGAGCCGCACGAGGTTGAATTGGGATCGTAAATCGAATTTGTCAGCGCGGAAAAATCGCCACTCTTCATCGCGTCTGTGGGAACCGTCGTGGTATTGACGGAAGATGAGTGGTTGGGGTTGGTCTGAAAGGTGAAGTAGAAGAACAGCTTGTCTCTCTTGATGGGGCCACCGGCGCTGCCGCCATATTCGTTCCAGCGCAACGGAGTCTTCTCGCCGGCGGGGGTGAAGTAGTTGAGCGCATTGAACGCGTTGTTCTGGATGAACTCGAAGCCGCTGCCATGCCATTTGTTTGCGCCGCTCTTGAGAATCACATTGAAAGCTGCCGCGCCTGTTCCGTACTGCGCTCCAAAGTTGCCCAGCACCGCAGAGACCTCAGCGATCGAATCCACCGGAGGATAGTTGTCGCTGGCATTCACGTCGCGGGGCTGGGTAGCGTCTGAGCCTTCTATGAGCCAGTTGCCCATATAGCCCTGGGTGCCGTTGATGCCCACCCCCTGGCCGGACGCGTCCTGGCTGCCCCCGCCGCCCGGATTCACGCCGGGCAGTTCGTTGGTCAGCTCGTTGTACCAGACACCACCCACCGTGGGAGCATCCTGGATGGACTTGGTATCGAAGATCACATGCGAATCGGAGCTTTCCGTCTCCAGTTGCGGCGCTTCGGCAGTCACCGTAACTTGTTCCGAGGCCATGCCTACCGTGAGCGTGATGTTGATCGCGGTGGTTTCCACCTGCAACACCACGCCCTTGCGGAGATAGTCCTTGAACCCCGCCGCCGATACGGCGATCGTGTACTCGCCGGGCAGCAGCGAGGGCACGTCGTAGATTCCACTTCCGTTGGTGGCGGCCCTGGTCACGATGCCGGTGAGAACGTCGGCGATGGAGACGGTAGCATCAACCACAGCCGCGCCAGACGGATCGATCACGGATCCTTTGATCTCCGCGGTGTTGGTGTTCTGGCCCCAGATGGAATGCGCCGGAAGCATCAAGAGCCATATCGTGGTGAACGCGCCCATCAGCCGATTGCAGGTGCTTCTCATTGTCGATCCTCCCCAAAAATGTTCGTTTCCTGTGAGCGCGCGATCGGTTCATCCGCCAGATGCATGTCTTTTTGCCGCTGCCGGGGCCGGCCCAAGAACGCTAAACTTGCGATCCGCACTCTATTTGCTCTCCACACGAGAGCAGTTCTCCAATCCATGTGCCCCGTTTCGTTGTTTGAAAGGTGGCCTTTTCTTGAGGAAAAGGCCACTTAACATCCTGCATGCGAGGTACAGCAATTGGAGAACGGCTATAACGTGCAAATGTACGCGCTCTTGCGAACGATGCGAATCCGACGAAAGTAGGATCGGGGGCGTTTTTTTATATTTCGCTGCGTGGGTGAACCGTCTGCCTGGGCTCTCCTATAGCCGAAGATTCAACTTGAGCGTGAAGGAACAGAGGTTCAAACGGGGGGGTACTTTATGGACCGGCCAAGCCGTTCCATGAGAAAGCAGCCAGTCCGCGGCGCACCGGGCTGAGGCCAGCGCGCAAGTTTCAGACGAGAGCCGTTGAGCGGCGGGAATTCAGCGTTCCAAAGGAAGTCGCGCTTCCACGCGTGCGCCCTTGCCCGGAACGCTGGTCAAGTTGAACTTCCCTCCCGATCTCTCCACTCTTTCCCGCATGCCCTTGAGTCCGAAATGACGTCCGTTCTGGCTCTCCATCTCGCCGAGATCGAAGCCGCAGCCATCGTCTGCAACAGACAGTCTCAGTTCGCGGCCGTTGCATGCCAGAGTCACCGTAACGTGGCTGGGGCTGCCGTGCAAAGCGGCGTTGTAGACGGCTTCACGGGCGACCATGAGCAGATCGTGCGCCAGAGGGTGGCTCACGGTGCCGGGAGTTCCGGAGACGGTGCAGTTGACGGGAAAATTGAACTCTGCGCTTGCCTTGCCGGCCATGCTCTCCAGCTTCTCCCCCAGGTCGTTTGTATCGCTGTCGGGCTGGCGAAGATTCCACACGGCATCGCGAGCCTCGTTGATGGTGGTGCGCAGTTGCAGCCGCGCAATGTCCATCATGCCATTGTCCGCACCGTCGATCGGAAGCTCCATCGAGATGGCTTCGAGCAGGGCGGAGACTCCGGTGCACCCTTGAATCACGGTGTCGTGCATCTCGCGCGCGAGCCGGCTGCGTTCGCCCAGAACGGCCTCAAAGCGCGTCCGTACCTGGCGCACGCGATATTGGTATGCGACAAAGATGAGCAGTCCCGCAAGCAACACGCACGCGGCGATGAACCACCATGTGCGATAGAAGAACGGCCGCTGCACAATCTGGATGGAAGCCTCGGTTGCCGCCGCTGGATCGCCGGCTTCAAAGGTGCGTACGCGGAAAAGGTAGGCGCCCGAAGGCAGGTTGGTATAGTCGGCCGTGCGCGCCGTGGTGGCCGCACTCCAGTCGTGGTCAAAGCCATTGAGCATGTACGAAAAGCGCAGGCCGGCCTGCGAACGAAGCTGGATGGGCGAGAAGGAAAACTCAAGACGGCTGTTGCCTGGTTGCAGAACGATGGGCGCCGCCAGGGAAACCGACCGGCCATCTGCTTCCACTGACTTGATGCACAACGGCGGTGGCAGCGCGTGGCGCTCGACGGGAGAGATATGAATCGGGCCGCGATTGCTGGGAAACCATACATCGCCCTGGGGCGTGATGGAGCCGGCGGGCTCTGTGCCGCCATAAATCTCGGTGTTGGCGGCCATCTCGGAGATGGGGTAAAAGGTGAGCGCAAAATGGCGCACGGGAAGCTCTGCCTGCACGTCCAGTTCATGGCGATTCAGAAGCGAAATCCCGTTGGGGCCGCTCATCCACATGTGCCCCGCGGCATCCTCGAGGATTTCATAGATGGCGTTGCTGGCCAGCCCATCCTCCATGGTGAAGTGGGCGATGCGACCGTCGCGAAGGCGAAACAAGCCGTTGTTGCGGGTGCCGAACCAGAGCCCGCCGTTTGAATCTTCATGGATGGCCCATATCTTCATCTGCGCCAGCGCGGCGGTAGCCACGTCCTGGACGAAGACTCCGCCATGCAGATGGCTGAGGCCGCGGTCGGTGCCGATCCACAGATCGCCGCGCTTGTCCTCCAGCAGCGAGCGAGTACTCAACTGAGCGAGCCCGTCCTTCTCTCCAAAACTGTCGATGCGCGGGTGCCCGCCCTCGCCCACCAGATGGCTGAGTCCGCCGTCGGTAGCCACCCACATGCTTCGGTCGCCGTCCTGCGCAATGGCCCGGATGAAGTTGTTGGACAGCTCTGTGAAGCGCGCTGTGCGGCCCGCGGCGATACGGTAGATCCCGTTTCCATCGGTGCCCACCCACAGGGTTCCGGAGGCGTCGCGAAAGATGTTGCGCACGTGGATGCCGCGCATGCCGGGCAGATGCTGTTCAGTCAGTGCGCCGTCTTTCATGCGAAACAGACTCGTAGAGCCGATCCAGAAACTGCCGTCGCTGTCGCCATAGATGGTCTCAAAGTCGGAGTCGCCGGCTCGTGGCAAGGGAACGATGCTGACCTGGGTGCGGGTGAGGCGCACCATTCCGGTTTGTGTGCCAATCCAGAAGTTTCCCTCATTGTCTTCGAAGAAGTTCAATACGGTGTTGCTGGGCAGTTCAGCAGGCGCGGTGGACTGCGTGAGTTTGCCGCGGTCGAAGGTGAACACACCCTCACCGATGGTGCCGATCCACAGCACCCCGTCCGGCGTCTGGCGCAGAACCCGCACGGTGCTGGTGATTCCGGGAACGGGTTGGAATCGATCCTGCCCGGGAAGCATCCGGTTGAGGCCGGCGACCGTTCCCACCCACAGGGTTCCATCGCTGGTCTGGAGGATGGACTTGACCTGGTTCTGGCTTGCTTCGGCTCCCAGCGAATAGAACGCGCCGGTCTTGCCGTCGATGCGCATCAACCGCCATCCGCCCACCCACAGATGACCGGCGCGGTCCCGGCAAATGGAGTGAACGAAAATCGAGGGAACCGACGGAGTTCCATCCACCTGCACAAAGCGCTCGCCGTCGAGACGGAGCAGTCCGCGGTCGGTGCCGGCCCACATCGTGCCGTCCCCATCCTGCACAATCACGCGCACAAAGTCGTTGTTCTCGCCGTCCGTGGCAAGCCAGGTGCGGAACTGGCCGCCCGAGTAGCTGACAACCCCGCCGCCTTCGGTGCCGATCCACAGGGTTCCATCCCGCGCCACGGTCATGCAGAAGACGCTATTCTCGCGAAGATTCGGCGTGTTTTGGCGGTCAAAGACGGTGAAGTGCACGCCGTCAAAACGCAGCAGCCCTCCCGTGGTCCCGATCCACAGATACCCGTCGGGCGTCTGCGCGAAGGCTTGGACGGTTTGCTCCGGCAATCCATCGGGCGCCTGCCACACATGCCGCGTGTAGCCGTCGAGCCCCTGGGCGCGCAGGCCGGTGCAACCCGCCGCGCAGGCAAGCAGCCAGACGCCAAGGAAGCGGAGCGAATGCATTGCGGCGCTCAGTATATCCTGAACGCTCGTACCCCTGGTTTCCAGCTCCGGAAATTCGCTTCAGTCCGACTTTCGGCGGATTCAGGATGCACATCCCGCGGAGTAAGATGATGTTTCTCCCTGGCTGCTCTCACAACGCATGCTCGAGATAGAACAGCTTGCATGGAGCTCAAGGGTAGGCCCCCTCCCGAAAATCGATAATCGGAAAATCGATGATCAAGGGATCGCGGTCTGGCTGCGCTTGTTCGTGGGTTGAAACCGGGAGGCTGCAAGGGCTGCACGGGATCCGATCATAGGTCTTGAACAGGAGGGAATTGGTGGACGAGCAGAAGGAACCAAGAGAGCCTGGCAGGATCCGCGTGCTCGTGGTGGACGACCACCCGATCACCCGCTTTGGCATCGCGGCCATTATTGAAGCCACCCCTGACATGACTGTTGTGGCCCAGGCGGGCAGCGGCGAAGAGGCTGTCGAACTCTACGAAAAGCACCGTCCCGACATCGCGCTCATGGACCTCAGATTGCCCGGCATGAGCGGCGTCGAAGCCATTCGCACGGTGGTCGCGCGGCACCGCGAGGCGCGATTTGTGGTACTCACAACCTACGAGGGCGATGAGGATATCCATCAGGCGCTGCAGGCCGGTGCACGCAGTTACATCGTCAAGGGAATGCCCCACGAGGCTTTGGTGAATGCTTTGCGGCGTGTTCACGCCGGCGGCCAATTTCTGCCCCCACCGGTGTCGCGCGCCCTGTTCTCGCGCATTCCGAATTCAGACCTGAGCGCCCGCGAGCGTGAGGTGCTGAGCCTGCTTGTGCGGGGGAGAAATAACAAGGAGATCGCCTCTGAGCTGGGCATTGCCGAGGCCACGGTTAAATGCCATGTCAGTGTCATCCTCATGCGCCTCAATGTGAGCGACCGTACGCAGGCCGTTGTTACCGCACTGCGCCGCGGACTCGCTCATCTCTAGGAGCTTGTTGAAATAGTCCTGGGTGTCCCCGCCTTTGAAGGGTACGGGCTTCAGCCCGTACATCAAGTTCTGCCTTTTCAGCAGCGGGCTTTAGCCCCCGAGGGAATCGAAAGCCAATTCGAGCTGTCCCAATCGCTTTTTCAACAAGTTCCTAGAAGCTGAGCTTGTTCTTTGGGAACCAGGTTAGCTGAATGGTGGTGGTGGTGACCGGCTGCGTGGGCGAGGGGTAGGTGGGCGTGCCGCTGTTATAGATGGGCGCGTTCCAGTGCTCGTAGGCGAAGTTTCCGTTCACCTCGAAGTCTTTGCCGATGCGCTTGACGACCTGGAAGTTGATGTCGTTGAGGGTGGTGCCGCCGGGAATGAAGTAGGTGGTGACTTTCTGGTTGCGGGCCGAGACCTGGACCCACTCGTTGCCGCTCAGGTGGTAAGTGATCCACGCCTGGCCGCCCTTGGCGCCACGGCCAATCCAATCGCCGAACATCTGACCCTTGTTGGTATACCCCTGGCGCTGGATTGCTTCCCAATACAGGAAGTGGCCGTACTGGCTGGCCGTGCCTGAACTGGAGGGGTCGGTCGAGGCGGCTTCTACGCGCAGGTCGAGCTTGGGAATGCCAGGGACATGGGAGAGATAGATGCCGGGCCGGTAAGCGGCGCGGCGGGGCGCGTCGACGGGCGAGACGTCGTCGTGCACTTCGGAGTCCGCGTAGACGGTGAGCCAGTTGCGGAGGTATGGAAGACGATAGGAGAAGTCGAAGGCGCCAAAGCGTGCGCCGGGATCGCTGCGGCTGTCCTTGATGTTGCCTTGGGGCGCGGCGAAGCTGAAAAAGCTGCGCAGAAAGCTGTGCAGGTTGATGGGCTCGTGGCCTTTCCCACCCCAGATGACGGTGCGCTCGAAGCCGAACTCAAGATCCGGCGTGGGCCGGAAGCTGATCTTTTCGACATGCACCCAGGGATCGTTGGGAAAGACATGGCCCTTGAGCGATCCGACCAGAAACTGATAACGGAACGGGCCGGTCAGATAGGAGATCCCGGGAACGTGGAGCGGCTCGACGCGGTCAATGTGGAGCGCATAGATGTTTTCGGCGTTGTTGGAGTAGGCAAAACTTCCACCTTGCGCGGGGCCCAGCCATTCATCCTGCTTGCCGAAGGAGATTTCGTGGTTCAGAAGATGGGCTGAGGCGTAAGCTTCCATGATGCGGCCGGTAGTGGCGGTGGCGATGGGACCGACGGGGATGGTGGAGAGAAGGTTCAGCGGCAGGGGCGTGCAGGAGGGGCCGGCCGATCCGGCGGCCCAGCATGCGGCGTTGAAGAAGTTGGCGGTGTCGTCGATGGTGGTGGACAGGTAGTTGGACAGCGCCGCGGAGTAGCCGGCTCCGGAGGCTGCGCCTTGAAACTCGCCGCGCGCGTAGATCAGAAAGCGGCCGGCCGAGGCGTAGCCGCTGGCGCCGGAGTAGTCGTTGAATCCGCTCTCGTAGGGACGGCCGTAGTCGTTGATGATGGTGGAGCCGAGGTGGAAGCTGTCGCGCAGAGGCGTACCGCTGATGGCGCGCTCGACGGAGTAGACCGACTCGACGCGGGTGTTGCCCTTGAAGGAGCGGCATGGCCCGGTTACATCGAAATGCAGCTCGTGAGAGAGCGACTCGTAGAGGCCTTCGGCTTCGTCGGTTGCCGGGCCTGGGTCTGCGTCTTCGATGTGGGCGCCGGCTTCCTCGAGCATGTGATCGACGCTGGCGCGAGTGTAGGGGCGCATACCGAGGTAGACCGTATCGACAAAGCCAAGACCGTAGAGACGCCAGATGGCCGGATAGACCCAGCTGTCAACAGGAATGTAAGGAGAGTCGAGCTGGGAAGGCTCGCAGACAGATGCGGGACGACTGGGATCGGCGGCGACCGGGCTGGCCGCCTGGGGCGCGGCGGGCTGCTCAGCCAGCAAGGGATTGGCGCTCAGGAGCAGAAATCCTGCCACCAGGGCTGCAGTTTGCAGGACAGGATTCAGGGCCAAACGTCTGCTCACCTTCATTCACTCACTTTATCACTGGCAGAACCTTGAACCGGCATGAATGTTGCGTGCGAATGGCGTGCCGGGAAGGTGGCTGGATGGCAGTTTCTATCTGAAAATGAACGACTTGTCATGATTTTGGGGCGTAGCGGTCTTGGGCGTGGGTGGAGGAGTGGGTCGGAGACGACGCGGGAGATTGCACGAGACGGGGCTAGTACTACAGTTGTAGATCGGAGATTCCGGAGGGAGCAGGGGGTTTCAACCCCCGGAACGAGAGCAAGATTGCGCGGCCTTTAGGCGCGGGCCATTGCCCTTTTTCTGCAAAAAGGAACAAGTACAACTGGAGTGCTAGGCGGCTTGAATGGTGAACTCGACCGGGTCTAACCCCTTGCCAATGAGATAGTTCTGCATATTCCGGAGGGGGTCGGCGGGGAGCGAGAGGCGACAGTCGATGAGGGTGGGCCCGTGGCCTTTGCGGGCGTGGGTGATGGACTCGGAAGCGACGCGGTAGACGGCGACCACGTCGTTCCCGTCGACGTGGATGACGGGCAGGGCGTGGCCTGTTCGTTTGATGGAGGCGGCCTCGCCGACGGCGGGTATGACTGGAGTTTCAGAGCGGTTGAGGAAGACGAAGAGGATGGGCAGGTTTTGGCTGGCGGCCTGGTTGACGGCGGCGAGCCAGGCCGGTTGCGCTCCGGGTTTGCCGCTGGAAAAGAACAGGGTGACCCGCTCATTGCCGTTCGCGGCCGCGGACTTGCGGAGGGCGGGGGAGAAGGCTGGGGCGATGGAGGGTGCCGGGTTGATAGCCTTGAGCGCGGTGTCGGGCCAGAGGGCGGGCGCGATGATGTCGTGGGGAAGCAGATCGATGGCCGCGCCGACGGCGGCTGCTTCGTGGCCGAGAATGGAGTCGGCTGCGGCCGCGCGGCGGGCTTTGGTGTGGACGTCGGCCTGCTCGGCGATTCTGCGGCACTGGACCATGGCCGAGTACAGGGCGAGCAGCTTGCGGTTTGTGATGAGCGAGAAGCCCTGGTTGGCGGCGGCGAATTGCTGCATGGACATGGTCATGGTTGCTTGGGGCAGCCTCTGGGATGCGATTGTAACGGGGCGGGGAAGACTCGATCGTCGTCCTCGTTCTGTTTTCAATTCAGCGGAGTGGCGTTGCGCTGGTCGAGTGTAAGCGAGTTGGCGCCGGGTTTGAGCTCGACGGCCTGTTCCCAGACCAGCGGCTGCTTGTTGTAGACGGCGGAGATCATCAGGTAGTAGGTGCCGGTCGGAAGGCCGGGCAGGGTTGCGGCGCCGGTCGCGTCCGAGCGGATGCCGGAAGCTGCGTCGGCGTTGATCGCAGCCATGATCTTGGGGCAATCCGCCGTGTGCGTGCCGCAGGCGATGCCCACGTACTTATAGGGCGAGGCGCCCGGCGGCACGGTGACGCCGCCGATGGCAAGCGCGTTGGCATAGCTGTGGCGGAGCAGCACATAGGGCCGGTTAGCCAGCGGATTGGGCGCGCCGGGCGCCGCTCCGAGGCCGGAGACGATCGACAGGATGGCGTTGCCGAGCGGCGCGGCGGGCGTGGAGAGTCTGCCGCCCCCGTTGCCTGAACCCGCGCCTGGACTGGTGGCAGCCATGGCAGCAGTCATTCCGCCCGCGGCCGGGATCTGCTGGCTGGGAGCCAGGGCGGCCAGGTTGCAGGTCAGCTCCATGGGCGCGAAGGTGAAATCGCCGTCGTCGTTTTGCCCGGTGGGGATGCGGCCATGCACCTGGTAGGGGCCGCTGCCGGGGTCGAGCGAGCCGTCGCCGCGGAAGGCAAGGTGCAGCGGGTGGTCGGGCGCATCGACTTTGATGTAGGACGCTGCGCCGTCGGGGACGACGGTGTAGGGATAAGCGCGGGCAGCGTCCGGTCCGCAGCCGAGTATCACCGACTCGGGAAAGAACTGCACGCTGAAGCCGGTGGAGGCCGCGTAGATGCCCTGCATGCGAATGCCGGCCGGGGTGGGCGCGCCCTTGTCGCCGCCGAACATGGTTTTGAGCAGGTCGGTCTGCATGGTCTGCGCGCCCACGCTGGCGCCTTGGGTGGAGAGATTGAGCGCGGGGCAGGTGGCGTGATGGGACGCAAAGACGGTGTGGCCGTTGTTGACGTTGGCATTGCCAGTGACCCGATTGCCGGCCGAGTCGTAGAGGTTGCCGTACTGGTCCTTCTGCGTCGCGCGTGCGTCGACCTTGTCTTGCACGTAGCCGCTGGCAAGGACGCCATTGATGGTGACCGGGCCGGGGCCGGTGATGGTGCTGTCGGGATGCAGCGTGAGCACCAGCGGCCGGGGAGTTGTATTGATCGTGAGCGTGGGCCGCGCGCTCTTCAAGTCCAGGGTGTAGGCCTCCTGGTTGGGCGATAGATCGGCGCAGTTGACCAGCACGCCGCCGTCGATGAAGTCCAGACGCCAATGGCCCGCGCCCTCAAACACGCCGGCCATGGTGGGGCCGGGCGCGGGCTGCTTGTCTGCGCCCGGCAGCACACCGGAGAGCATCTGTCCAAACGCGCCCAACAACGCGTTGCCGGTGCAGCTGGCCGGCAACCGGCCGGAGGTGACGCAGCGGCGAATTTTGCGGTCGTCTGCCGAGACGGGCTTTTCCGGCTGGCCATTAGGAGAAGCGGCCGGCGCGGCGGCGGCATTCAGCTGGTCTTCAGCTTTTTTCGCATTGGCGTTGTAGGTGTCCTGCTGCTTTTGCTGGAAGGCCTTGGCCGCGGCAAGCTGCTTGGCGCTGGGCTGGGTGCACGTAGGCAACAGCTTTTTGAGAGCGCCGCGGGCCACGTAGGTGTAGGAGTTCATGCCATTGGGGAGCAGCTTGTCCGGATGGCCGACCATGCAGGTGGCCGTATCGCTCAGGTCGCGGACATTGCAGTTTTCCACGTAAATGTGTTCGCCATTGCAGAGGAAGGTGGGACCGATGGGGATGTCCTGCGCGGCGGCGGTGGCCACTGCTGCGAAAACAATTGTGAGCGGAATGGCGAGAGTGAGCGGAAACATTCTGCGCGAGCGGAGTGAGAGGGACGAAGCCATGGAACCCCCTGGAGAGTCGATCGTCGGCGGCGGCGCCGTGAACATGGGATGAATGGAAGACTGCGCGTGCACCGTGGGGAAGAAGCCCATGGTAGAACGGCACGTGTGAAATCGGCAAGCACTCTCTTTGCGATTGAGCGGGGAAGATTCGCAAGGCGTTGAACAGAGCCGGGCGGCTTTCACAAAGAGCGGAGCGAGTGCTAGTACTACAGTTGTAGATCGGAGATTCCGGAGGGAGCAGGGGGTTTCAACCCCCGGAACGAGAGCAAGATTGCGCGGCTACAGTTGTAGATCGGAGATTCCGGAGGGAGCAGGGGGTTTCAACCCCCGGAA
>Ga0302320_10002307_pt1 | contig 45145 bp, 34 predicted proteins | sample Bog_T0_3_FD_202130 | JGI IMG/M metagenome (GOLD analysis project Ga0302320, IMG submission 202130) | Peat permafrost microbial communities from Stordalen Mire near Abisko, Sweden - Bog_T0_3 | ecosystem: Environmental > Terrestrial > Soil > Wetlands > Peat | place: Sweden: Abisko, Stordalen Mire...
AATTTCCCCGATTTCTTCGTCAATCGTCGCTAAGATACACCCGGTATCTGTCTCTCCTCACTCCTCGAACTCGTAAAAATTGGCTCCCGGCGCTGTCGCGCCAGTATATGTCGATACGCCCTAGCTACCTTGTGCGTCACGGGATCTTGCGAAGGTGCAGCCACGATCACAGCCTGAATCCCTCTGGCAGCAAGCATTCCTTCAAGAGCCTGGCGCACCTGATCCGTCAGCCCGCCGTCTCCAGGCACCTTGCCGTGATAGAGCGGGAAGCGTTCATGCAATTTGGCATTCAGGTCGTTGTCCAGCGTGAACGGCAGATTTGTCAGGTAAATGGGAAGGAGCGACGTACTGGGCGTCAATGTGTACACAAGATTCTGCCCATCAAACTTGAAGGTCAGGTTGTCGAAGACTCCGGAGTCCATCAGCTTCTGGGAGTGTTCCTTGACCTCGTCCGAGGTGAGAGCCATCCCCACTTTGAGTCCCGCGGCATCCAGCAACTCCTGATCGGAGTACTCCGGGGCGCCATTGAATTGGATCGATTTGGTTTGGAAGCGCTGGGCGGCGCTGGGCAGACTAGCAGAGAGAAGAGCAACGAGCGTTAAGAGCAGAAAATTCGTACGCTTCATGATAGGGAAAGAGTAGCAAAGCGGCTGTGCATTTAGTTAGAAATATCGCTGGTATCGAAAGAGGAATCGACAGTATCGTAGCGCGCCGTCACTCCAGAATAAAGGCGCGGATTCAATCGCAGAACATCCCCATCGATTGAGCCCAGCCATGCGCCCAACTGATCCCTGACCCCTGATCCCTGTCTTCACGGCTCCAGCAGAATCTTTCCTGTGGTCTTCCGCGCTTCCAGGTCGATCTGCGCCTGCGCCGCTTCGGCCAGCGGATACACATGCTCGGTCCGCAGCTTGAGTTCGCCCTTGGCCGCCCAGCCCAGCACATCGCCTGCGCGACCTTCCAGCTCCTCCCGCGACGCCAGGTAATGCCAAAGCGTGGGTCGTGTGATGTAGAGCGAGCCCTTGCCGCTCAGTTGAATCAAGTCGAAGGGCGGAACCGGCCCGCTCGATGCGCCAAAAAGCGCCAGCAGCCCGCGCGGCCTCAGGCAATTCAAGCTGCCCTCAAAGGTCGTTTTTCCCACCGAGTCGTACACCACGTCTACGCCTTTGCCGCCCGTGATCCGCTTGACCTCCGCCTCGAAGTCCTGCTCGGTGTAAAGAATCACATCGCTGGCGCCTGCCTCGCGCGAAAGTTCCGCCTTGGCCGTCGTCGAGACCGTCGTAATCACACGCGCGCCCAGCCGCACCGCGATCTGCGTCAGCAGCAGGCCAACGCCCCCGGCCCCGGCATGAACCAGCGCCGTGTCTCCCGCCTTCAAAGCGAAGGTCGAATGAGAGAGGTAGTGCGCCGTCATGCCTTGCAGCATGGCCGCGGCGGCCTGCTCCATGCTCAGCCCCTCGGGCACCTTGACCAGTGACGCAGCCGGCACCAGAGCATACTCGGCATAGCTGCCCAGCACGCTTACCGACGCCACCGCATCGCCCGCGGCAAAGCCGGTTACGCCCGGACCCAGCTCCTCCACAGTGCCTGCTGCCTCGCTGCCCGGCGTAAGCGGCAACGCGGCTTTGTAAACACCCTTGCGGAAGTAAATCTCAATGAAGTTGACACCGGTCGCTTCGACACGGAGCAACACCTGCCCCGGTCCCGGCGCTGGAATGGGCAAATCGGCCAGCTTTAGGACCTCTGGCCCGCCTGTGTTGTGAATCTGGATCGCTTTCATCGCCAGTTCAGGATGCACTATCGTGCTGCCCGCTTGCAATCGGGATGATCGATCAAGCGCGCGAGTTCGCTTGCGACCGCGCACAATCTCAGGAATGCGACGATCGATGCATTAACACTGAGTCGTCTGGGGTTGATGCTGGTTGAGCCACAATTCCCTGAATACGTCGATTTCCGCGATGCAGCGGGCCTCGTCGTGGTCGGCTCTGGCTTGCGACGCAGTGTGCTTAAGCTGGTTGATTCGCTCCTCGCGATCCAATGCGCGCAAAGCGGCTTGCACCAGTTCGCTGGTGTCCGCATAGCGGCCACCCTCGATCCTGGCACAGAGGAATTCATCCAGATCTGGAGTTAGATTGAAAGTACGGTTCGGCATTGACTTCACCTCGGCAGAATCCTTCGGTGTCCCTTGCGTACCGAAGGTCAATTTGATTCAGAACGTCATTGTCTTTTGAAGGAACCTTGCTTGATTTGTGCTTTTAACTGGCACGGAGCTGGGAAAACCCGGCTGTACGCGTGTTTCCGGTTACACCGAAACACAGCGCACACCAATCGCTGCTACATGAATTACCGCAAACGAGCGGCAATTTCCTTTTACGGGTTCCACTGCGCCATCCGCGCATGGCCGACAGTGGACTCAAAGCTACCATAAGAAGCCTGAGATGTGCGAGGCCTGACACAAGAAACCACACCCAAGGTGTGTCCCAGGTCAAGCTGTTCTATCCCCTATTTCCTGAGTGTCGCATTGAGGGAGGTGACAGTAATGACCCCTTTGCAGCCGGCTTATGGGTGTCATTTTGCCTTGCGGGGCTCGATGGTTTTGCTCTCCTGTTCCTTGGGTTTCATCTCAAAGGCAAGGGGCAGCAACTCGGAAAAGGGCATGGTCCGCAAACCATCGACTGCCGGAAAAATGACCGGCGCTTCGGGCAAGACGAATTCGGCAAGAACCTGGCGGCATGCGCCGCAGGGTGGGCTTGGGGCCTTGTTGAGGTTGGCTACCGCGACGGCTTCGATGCGGATTTCGGGCCCGAATTTGGAGACGGCACGGACCAGGGCGGCGCGCTCGGCACAAATCGTGAGGCCATAGCTGACGTTTTCAACATTGGTTCCCGTGACGATTGCGCCGTTCGCCAGCTGTAGTGCAGCGCCCACGCGGAAGCCGGAGTATGGCGAGTAGGAATGGAGGGCGGCCTCGTTTGCCTGTTTGAACAGGCCGTGGAGCTCTTGCGGGGAGTTTTCATCTTCAGGTGGCATGGAAGTTCAGGCTAAAGCATTTTCGCGCCCGATGTACATCGAGAAATCAACGGATGAGACGGTTTTGCGTTTTGACAATCATTAGGAGTGAAAGAGCCGAAGGGGTGTGGCCGGGGCATTGGGGAGCTGGCGAGGAGCCGACTGGATGGGGAACTCGTGATATCGATGGAGCGCCTCCGGCTCTATCTGGCGCCAGGCGACACCGTTGGATGCGGCACGTCCTGCTTCCTGGCGGTTACGCGCTTGCCGAAGCGCATGGCCGGCTCTTCGACCAATATGCAGAAAAGATGCGAAATCGCGAACGTCGCAACGCCATAAATCAGGGAGAGCGCGACGAACGGCACCTTGCCGTAAAGCAGGATCAGCGTTGCCCACAAGACGGTTGCATGCAGCAGATAAAGACTGTACGAAATGCGCCCCAGGTATTCCGGAATCGCGGTATCGAGCAAGCGGCTGACGCGGCTGTACTGAGCGAAGACGAGAACTCCGCAGCAGGCCAACGGAGCCACGCTCGCCTTGTTCGCATAGTACCCGGCGACGACGAGGCCCATGCAGATGCACTTGAGCCATCGTGGCGTTTTGTAGTACCACTTGGCGATGACTTCGCTTTTCCATGCGAGCAGCGCTCCGTAAAGAAAGCAGGAGCCGTTGATCAGCGTATTGCCGAACTCCTGCCATAGAGGATGTTCGGGATGGTTGAACAGGATAAAGCCAGCTTTTGCAATCGCGATGGTTACTAGCAGCGTTCCCCAGGGACGAAGGCGGGAGATCGCCCAGCAAACGGCGGGAAAGACGACGGACATCTCCATCTCATAGCGGAGAGACCAGAAGGCTGTGTTGATGGCCGGTGAGGTTGACACGAGGAACAACTGGGAGGCGATGAGGCCGAGGGTGAGGGGGGTCTGCCAGGTGCGCTGGAACCACGGCATGAGCGGCAGATGCGAATAGAGCAGGTGGCTGGCGATCAACACCGCGACCAAGACTGCGCCGGCATAAGGGACGTAGATGCGGAAGAACCGGCGCACAAGAAAGGCGGGATAGGAGACTTGCCTGCCGAGCCAATAGGGAATGGACAGAACGTATCCGCTGAGAACAAAAAACAGGGTTACCGGCTGCCCAGCGAAGAGGGGTAGAAAGTACCAATGCAGGTTGTCGAGGGGCAAGAAAGCAGCGTGGAAGTGAATGAAAACAACAGAAAGGGCGGCAAGACCCCGCAGTGCATCCAGAGCGAGGATGCGCCGCCCAGGCGTCCTTTGATTGAGCCGCTGTTCAATCGATCCGATCAAGTCTTCCCTTTGTACATTCCATCGAGATTATAGCCAAGTGCATCGTGAGGCCTGTGGTTGCATGCGAGAGCATCCTTGTCGTCGGTTAAACCCTTTTCCTCAAGTTGAGGCTCTTCTTACCGATAAAGGGGACAGTACTCACTTTGCCGGGGAGTTAATCCCGGCCGGGCGGATGAGTGGACGCGCATGGCATTGGATGAATTGACTAGGGAGTTCCTGATCGAGAGCCAGGAAGGGCTGGACCGCATGGAGCGGTGTCTGACCGATCTGGAGGAGCGGCCGAAGGATGCGGGGCTGATCGGCGATATCTTCCGCTCAGTGCATACCATCAAGGGGACCACGGGTTTCCTCGGATTCAAGCGGCTGGAGAAGCTGGCTCACGCTGGGGAGAATCTGCTGGGGCAGCTGCGCGAGGGCAAGCTGGTGGCCGACGGGCCGGCAATCACCGGGCTGCTGAAACTGCTGGACGGCCTGCGCTCGATTCTGAAAGCCATCGAGGTGGAAGGCAGTGAGGGCGAAGGCGAGGATGCCGAGCTGATCGGGCTGATGGAAGCATTGCAGGCTCCGGCCAAGGTGCAGGTCAAGCAGGCCGTTCGCGTAAGGGCCGGCACGCGTCATGTCCCGGCATCGTCGGACGAGTCTCGACCCGCAAAGGCGGCCCTACCCGCGCCGCCCACTTCGTCTTCATCCATCGCGCCAGCGCAGGAGCCGATCGAGTCTGTTTCACAGCCGGTTTCTGCGCCTGCCGCTCAAGCTCCCGTCGAGGCGGAAGCTGACGCCGCCAAGCCCAGGACGCAAGCGACAGCAGTGGGAACGGCCGCGGAGAGCACGCTGCGCGTGGACGTGACTGTGTTGAATCGGATGATGAACCTGGTAGGAGAGCTGGTGCTGACCCGCAACCAGGTGCTCCAGGCCACAGCCGCAGATCCTAACATGACTCTGCTTTCCCGCCGCCTGGATATGGTGACTGCGGATCTGCGCGAGACGGTGATGAAGGCCCGGATGCAGCCTGTTTCCAATGTCTTTTCCAAGATGCCGCGCATCGTCCGCGATCTTTCCCAGTCGCTGGGACGGCGCGTCCGGCTCCAGCTTGAGGGCCAGGACACCGAACTGGATAAGAGCCTGCTCGAGGCCATCAAGGACCCGTTGACGCACGCGGTCAGAAACTCTCTGGATCACGGCATCGAGCTTCCAGAAACGCGGCAAGAGGCGGGCAAGGATCCCGAGGGGGTGCTGAAGCTGCGGGCCAGCCAGGAGGGGAGTCACGTTGTCATCGAAGTTTCCGACGACGGGGCCGGCATTGCCGTCGAAAAGATTCGCCAAAAGGCCATCGAGCGGGGGCTGATTACGCCACAGCGGGCCGCGCACCTGGCCGAGCGCGAATTGCTGCAACTAATCTTTGTGCCGGGCTTCTCCACTGCGGCCGCTGTGACCAATGTGAGCGGGCGCGGTGTGGGCATGGATGTGGTGCGCACCAACGTGGAGAAGATCGGCGGCAAGGTCGAGATCGACTCGCGCACTGGTAAGGGAACCACGCTGCGGATGCGGATTCCGCTGACGCTGGCGATTATTCCGGCCCTGATCGTGCGTAGTTTAAGCCAGAGCTTTGCCTTGCCGCAGGGAGCGCTCTCGGAACTGGTTCACGTGCCGCCCGAGCAGGCTGCGGCAGCTATTGAGTGGATGGAGGGCGCACCGCTCTATCGGCTGCGCGGCAAACTGCTGCCGCTTGTGTTTCTTGATCGGCTGCTGATGCCCGGCGGCGACCACAAGCCATCGACTGAGCGAGAGAACTTCATCGCCGTTCTGGACGCCGACGGGCGGCGCTTTGGGCTGGTCGTGGATGGACTGGCCGATCCGGAGGAGATTGTGGTGAAGCCGCTGTCGGCAGTGCTGAAGGATATCGGCCTGTATTCGGGGGCGACGGTACTCGGCAACGCCGATCTGGCCTTGATTCTTGACCCCGGATTAATCGCCGCAAGGGCCGGTGTGACTATGAGCGCCGGCGAAGAGCAAGCGCACGCGGTTGAAGGGGAGACAGACGCCGAAGCGGCGAAGAAACTTGAGTACCTGCTGGTGGAGGCTGCTGGCCGGCAGGCTGCGGTGCCGTTGGCCGACGTGCTGCGCATCGAGCAGCTCCCGCTTTCGCGGATCGAGTACATCGGCTACAGGCCGGTGCTGAACTTCGAGGGTCAACTGCTTCCGGTGGAGGATTCGGGCGGTGTGCTGGCCCCGATCGAGGACAAATCCGATCGGCAGATCATTGTGGTGGTGTGCCGCGAGGGCAATCGACACGTGGGTATTGCTGTATCGCATGTGCTGGATGTGGCCGCGGGCGGCGACCTTTTTGAAGCGGGCACCAGCCAGCGAACCGGCGGCGTGACGCTGTTGAAAGATCGCGTGACGGGCGTGGTTGACTTAGGTGGCGTGGCGCCTTTGCCGATGGTTCAGAATGCGCCAGGCGCATGGAGCGAGCTTGCGGAGGCGGTGCGATGAGCGATGCGGGGACGACGTTGAATCGCAAGGGGAATGCGTCGGCAACTCTGGTGGAGATGTGCTCGGTGCGGCTGGCGCAGACGTTGTTTGGCGTGCCCATCACTCACATTCTTGAGATCGTGGGAGCGGCGCGGCCTCAGCCTGTTCCATTGGCTCCCGCGTTTGTTGGCGGGCTGGTCCACTATCGCGGCGACGTGCTGACCACGGTGAGCTTGCGCCAGGTGCTTGGCCTGCCGCCCAGAGATGGCCCACAGGACATTCTGGTTCTGGAGAGCTCGGGCGGCTGCTTTGGCTTGCTGGTGGACTCTGTGGGCGAGGTTCTGACGGTTTCGTCGGACGATTACGAGCCCAATCCTTCGATTCTGGATGAGCGCCGTAGGGCATTGTTTGCCGGTGCGTACAAGCTCAAAGAGAGCCTGCTTGTGAAGCTGGACCCTGAGCGGCTGGATCCGCAGCAACTGAGCGCTGCCCAAGCGGCATAGGCGGAAGATCGGGGAGGTGATGATGCGAGCACTGATTGTCGACGATTCCCGTTTTGTGAGGGGTTTCTTGCGCGGATTGCTCGAGGAGTGGGGCATTGAGTGCGCTGAGGCCGCCGACGGCCAAGCCGGCCTCGACCAGCTCCGTGCCGGAGCGCCCTTCGATCTGGCGCTGGTGGATTGGAATATGCCGGTGATGGACGGGCTGGAGATGCTGAAGCGGCTGCGGGCGGAGGGATTCACCCAGGTCAAGGTGATGATGGTAACCACCGAGGCGGAGAACGATTTCATTCTGCGGGCGCTGGATGCCGGCGCGGACGAGTATTTGATGAAGCCGTTTGACGATGAGGCCCTGAGCGAGAAGCTGGCCATGCTCGGTCTGGTGGAGGCCTGAGCCATGGCGCAAGGCCGGCGCACCCGCATCTTGATTGTGGACGACTCGGCAGTGATGCGAAGCCTGCTGCGTTCCGTGGTGTGCGCCGACGCCAGCCTGGAGGTGACCGGGACAGCGGCCGACGGCGAGTCGGCTTTGAGCACCATTGGAACCATTTGTCCCGACCTGATTCTGCTGGATGTTGAGATGCCGGTGATGGACGGGCTGGTTACGCTACGGCAGTTGCGGGCGAGAGGACATAAAATGCCGGTGATTATGTGCAGTTCTCTCACGCAGCGCGGCGCCAAGGTAACGATTGAAGCGCTGGCCTGCGGAGCGTCAGACTATGTAACCAAGCCGGCGGGACAAGCAAGCCGCGAGGCAGCAACCCGTGCGCTTGCCCAGGAACTCATTCCGAAGATTCACGCGTTGACAGGCCAGCAGCTAACGCAGCCTCTAGCAGGGCTCCCAGACACGGCGCGCATCCCACTCGCGCTGCCCATAGCGCAGCCACATAAACCGCAACCGGTTTCCTCAGTCCCGGTTGTTCTGGTCATCGGAGTTTCCACAGGGGGGCCTGCGGCACTTGACGTTCTGCTGCCGGCGTTTCCAGGCAATTTTCCGCTACCGGTGCTGATTGTGCAGCACATGCCCGAGCTATTTACCAAGCTGTTTGCCGAGAGGCTCAACAGCCGCTGCCGGTTATCGGTGCGCGAGGCCGCGGAAGGAGACGCGGCACACGCAGGAACGATCTATATAGCCCGCGGCAACTGGCACATGGAGGTTGTGTGCGCGGCCCGGCCCAGCCAGCCCGGCCAGCCGCCAACCCTTCACCTGCATCAGGGCCCGCTTGAGAATCACTGCCGTCCGGCGGCGGATGCCTTGTTTCGCTCGGCTGCCGCCGTCTATGGGCCGGGTGTGCTGGCCCTTGTGCTTACTGGCATGGGGTCCGATGGATTGCTCGGCTGCCGCGCGATTCGCGACCACGGCGGCAGCGTGCTGGCCCAGGACCAGGCAACCAGCACGGTGTGGGGTATGCCCGGAGCAGTTGCCAACGCCGGCCTGGCCCACAATGTGCTTCCACTGAATGCGATCGTTCCAGAAATTCTCCGGATCGCCAGTCGGACGAACCGCAGCGAAGCGCGTGAGCTTCTGAAATCGGCGGTCTAGTCATGCAGACATCATCGAGCGTCGATTACAGCTACCTTCGCGAACTGGTTTTCGGACTTTCGCAAAACGTGCTTGACCCCTCGCGGGACTATCTCTTTGAAACCCGCTTGAGCAAGCTCCTGCGCAACCAGGGCATGGCACATCTGGATGAACTTGTCGGGCAGTTGAAGGTCAGGAAGGATCCAGCCCTGGAGCGGTCCATTGCGGAGGCCATGACGATCAACGAGACCAGTTTCTTTCGCGACAGCCGCCCCTTCGAACTGTTGAAGACTGATCTGCTACCTAGGCTGATTGAGTCCCGCCGGCACGTGCGCAGCCTGCGCTTCTGGAGCGCTGCTTGTTCCAGCGGCCAGGAAGCATACAGCCTGGCGATGATGATGCTGGAGCATTTTCCCATGCTGGTGGGGTGGAACATTCGCATCGAAGGGACCGACATCTGCGCCGAAGTGGTGGAGCGCGCCAAGGCCGGCCGCTATCATCGCATCGAGATCAACCGTGGCTTGCCCGCACGCTTCGTGGTGCGCTACTTCGACCACGCGGGCGAGGATTGGGTGGTAAAGGAAGAAGTGCGGAAGATGTGCAACTTTCGCCAAGCCAACCTGTGTGGACCGCAACTGCCGTTCCACCGCACCGACGACCGCTTCGACGCGATCTTGCTGCGCAATGTAATGCTTTACTTTTCGCAAGATACACGGCGAACGCTGCTCAACAACATTCACCGGATTCTGGCGCCGGACGGGGTGCTGTTTCTAGGCTCGAGCGAACAGCCTGTCGATCCGTCGAACTGGACCTCAGTGCTTGCCGGCGGTACGTGTCACTTCAAGCCGAGGCAGCCGAGTTAGAAGGGCAGCGTACAGCTAACAGCCGACATCGTCCAGCTGTTAGCTGATAGCTCTTAGCTGTCAGCTGTCTTTCAGTAGCTTTTCTACTTCATCGTGCAGGCGCGCGGTGATGGCGGCTTCGGAATCGAGCGGCCCAAAGCGGATGGGCTGACCGACACGTACCTCAATCGAGCCGGAGCGGAGCCAGCCACGGTTTCCGGTCTTCAATTCGCCGAGGCCGCGAATGGCCATGGGCAGCACAGGAGCATTGCTTTGCTTGACGAGGAGGCCAATCCCCGGCCGGAATCGGGCAAATTCGCCTTCTGCCGAGCGCGTTCCCTCTGGAAACAGCAGCACGTGAAATCCACGGTCGAGCGCCTTGCCTGCGTGGGCAAAGCTGCGCTGGAAGTCGCGTTGCTTGGGCAGAGGAAAGACGTTGAAAATCCCCGTGAGAAGCAGATAGATCAGCGGGCCGGGCAGATAGAACTTTGCCCTGCTGGTTCGCCGGTCGGCATTGCGGAAGTGACGGTACTCTTCAAGCATTTCGCCGGACATGGCCACGGCAATCCGCCGCCGTATGGGGCCGGGGAGCGCATATTCCAGGAGCGGCCCATCGAAACTGGTGACATGATTGGCAACGATCAGCATGGGCTCGCTAGCGCTGAACTCGCCGGGAGCAACAACAGCGGGCTTGGCCAGAAGCCAGACGAGCGGGCGCATGACGCACTCGACAAACGCGCCGCGCAGCCAGCGGAAGGGCAGCCACCACGGCCAATCCGGGTAGATGTATTTTGCCGGAGCGAGTGCCGTCTGCGACTCCTTTGGAACGGATGCTTGTTGTGTGTTGCTGCTTCCCATCATTTCCGCAAAAGGCTGCGGGAAGGAAGATGTATCCGCGCTCGACGTGTGGTTTCCGGTAACCAAGTGCCGCAGTTCTCCCAGCGTTTGCACTTCTTCCAACAGGCCGCTCTCGGCTGCCAGGCCCATCCGTTCTTCGATGGCGGCTGCCAACTGCACGCGGCCCAGGCTATCGAGATGCAAATCTTCGGTAAAGCGCAACTCATCTCCAGCGGCGGGCAGAACCTCGCCGGTGATCTGCCCGATCAAGGCCAGCAACCAGTCCCCGTTTCCATTCTTCGATGCGTCGTTGGCGTGCGCCGCTCCGTTCAACGAGCCGCTTTTCTCAGCCGTCCCGTTCTTCTTCGCCAGCCACTTGGCTACCGCTTTGCGTCTCACCTTGCCGGTGGAGTTGCGTGGCAGGTCGGGCTCGGGCCACAGCTCCCATCGCGAGATACGCTGAAACTCCGCCAACCGGCCGTTGGCATGCGCAATGGCCGCAGCCGCCTGGGAGCGCGCGCCGCGAAACGCGAGCACGGCGCACGGCTCTGGGCCGGCGGGAGTATCCACGCCCACCACGGCGCAGGCTTTAACGCCTGGCTCAGTCTCGACGGCGGCCTCAAGATCTTCAGGGTGCAGATTCAGGCCGGCGGCGGTGACGATGACCTCGCTTTTGCGGCCCAGGAAGCGCAACTCGCCAGAGGGCTGGGTCTGGGCCAGGTCGCCGGTGGCCAGCCATTCGCTGGCGCGCGGATGCAGAGCGCCGCCGGACCATGTTGCGGTGGAGATGGATGCGCCGCGCACCAGCACCTCGCCATCGGGGCCAAGCTTGACCTCGCGGCCGGCGAGCGGTTTGCCGATGGTTCCCTGCGCCACGTGGAAGGGGTGGTTGAGCGTGATCAGAGCCGTGGTTTCGGTCATTCCGTAGCCTTGCACCACCACACAACCGACCGCATTCCAGAATTTCTCGATTGGACCTTGCAGCGCTCCGCCGCCGGAGATGATGGCCCAGAACTTGAGGCCCAGTGCCGAGTGAACTTCGCGAAATCGCCACCAGCGCAGCGGAACGGGAACGCCAGTTGCGGTGCCTTTAGGGCCTGCGGCGCGCTCGGCCAGGCCGGGTACGGCGACTTCGAGATGCGCCTTGAGCAGCGCGATGGTCCTGGGCACCGAGGCCAGTACGGAGATGCGTTCGCGGCGGATGGTCTCGATGAGCCGGGGCGCGGCCAGGCGATTTTCAAAGTGAACTTCGGCCCGGTAGATGGGCGGAACCCACAGGCCCATGGTCTGGCCAAAGACATGGCTCAGCGGCAGCGTATTCAGGATGCGCAGCGGATGGACGAGCCGCTCGTAGCGCATGTAGGGCTGGGACGCCTTCTCGATGGGACCCACGCTGGCCAGCACATTGCCGTGGGTGATGACGATGCCTTTGGGGTCGCCGGTGGTGCCGCTGGTGAAGAGAATCTGAAGCGGAGTTTCGCCAGATAGCCCTGGAACTGGCCCGGACTCTTCCGTAGGCAGGATCGTGAGCCAGTCTTCAAAGCAGATGCGTGGCAAGTCAGGCTGCTGCCCATTCGCCGGCTGCCCCACTCTCATCTCATCTGGGTGCCCCACCCTCGCGACGTTCTTGTATTTGTCGCTAGGGTGGGAGATCGCCTCACACAACTGCGCCAGCAACACCGCATCGCCTACAACCAGCTTCGGAGTCACGTCCGCAGCCACGCGCACTGCAAAATCTGCGGTTCCGCTGGCGTCGAGGGGAACCGCCAGCACGCCGCGCAGCAGGCAGCCATGGAAGGCGGCGATCCACTCCGCGCTGTTCTCGGCCCACAAGAGCACGCGGTCGCCGGGCTCGATGCCCCTCTGGGCCAACAGCGCAGCAAAGCGGCCGGCCAGATGGGCGATCTCTCCGTAAGTGGTCACACGACGGCGGTTGCCCTGGTAGCGCACCACCGCGATCTCGCGCGGATAGCGGCGGAAGTCGTCGAGGAGTGTGGCCAGATGGTCTCGCATGGGCAAATTCGGCGACGATCAGCTTTTTAGATGCTGATCGGTAGCCTCTGCACCTGATAAAAACAGAATCCGCACAAAGATTTAGTCGGACTGTGACACTTCGTGAGGTGACACAGTGCTTCTTCACGGAGGATCGGTCTCATCGACCGATGGTCTTTGGGGCAGTTGTGGCTACAGGCAAGCGCCTTATCATGCCGGAGCGATTTAGAGTGGAGTCGAGGATTGATTCTGGAATGGTGACAACGACGCTTTATCGGCCCACGGGAGAGAAGGAACTTGCGTTGATCCGCAGCAGCGGGTGGCACGCGTTTCCGCCGCGATTGCCAGAACAGCCAATTTTTTATCCAGTGCTGAACGAAGACTATGCTACACAGATAGCTCGCGACTGGAATACCCGCGACGGCGGGATCGGTTACGTTCTGCGCTTTGAGGTCGAGACGGAGTATCTCGCACAGTTTCCAGTCCAGATAGCAGGCGCCCGCGTCCATCGCGAGTACTGGATTCCCGCCGAAGAGCTAGAGGAATTTAACCGGCACATTGTCGGACTCATCGAGGTTGTGAGCGAATTTCGGAAGGCCGAGGCATAAGGGCTGTCCACAGGCACATCGGGGACTGATAGCAGAGGGTCGACAGTTTCGCTTCCTCTTCGCCGCTCCGGTGCGCTATTCTCTAACAGCGATGCCTCCGCACCGGACCATTCCGGACCCGCCCCCCAGTTCGGCGACAGAAGCCGATCCCTTTGCTTGCTTTCATCCGGTGACGGCGGCGTGGTTTCGTGCGGTCTTTGACGCGCCGACCGTGCCGCAACGCATGGGCTGGCCGGCAATTGCGCGCGGGGAGAGTGCGCTGATTCTGGCGCCGACTGGGACGGGCAAGACGCTGGCCGCATTTCTATGGTGCCTGGACCGGCTGATGTTGGGAAACAGGGATCAGGGAGCCCAGACTTCTGGGACATTCGGTTCCCACCCTAGCGACAAGAACAAAAACGTCGCGAGGGTGGGGCACCCAGAGGGTTGCCGCATTGTTTACGTATCTCCCTTGAAGGCGCTGGCGGTAGACGTGGAGCGCAATCTACGCTCGCCTCTGGCTGGCATGGCCAACATGGCCCGGCGGATGGGCGTCCCCTTCCGCGAGCCGTTGATTCACGTGCGCACAGGGGATACGCCGCAGCGGGATCGGGCTCGCTTTGCGCGGCATCCGGCGGAGATATTGATCACCACGCCGGAGTCGCTCTACATGCTGCTGACCTCGCAGGCCAGCGAGGCGCTGCGCACGGTGGATACGGTGATTGTGGATGAGATTCATGCGCTGGTTCCCACCAAGCGCGGGGCTCACCTGGCGCTTTCGCTGGAGCGGCTGGAGGCACTGACGCAGCGGCGGGTGCAGCGCATTGGCCTCTCCGCGACACAACGGCCTCTGGAAGAAGTGGCGCGGTTTTTAGGCGGCGTGGAGTTGGCAGAAACTGGCGAGAGACCCGATGCTTTGAAAGGGCACGGCTTTAGCCGTGCCGAAAAAAATCGCCAAAATGACGGGGCTTTAGCCCCTGAGGGTGGCCTTTCGGGGAGTTCGCATACGTCCTTTGAACCAGCAATCAGTCAAAACTCTGAAACCGCCTGGTCTTCCGACGCGACAGACGCACCTGCCTTGCGCTATCGCCCCGTGACCATCGTCAACGCCAGCGCGCCCAAGCAGATGAAACTGCGCATTGAGGTTCCGGTGGAGGATATGGCGCGGCTGGGCGAGCAGGAAGAGCTGCCCAGCGGCCCAGCCTCGCAAGCGCCGCGCAGGGTTTCTATCTGGAACGCGATTCATCCGCGATTGCTCGAAATTATTCGCGCGCGCAATTCGACCATCTTGTTTGTGAATAGCCGCCAGGTGGCCGAGCGGCTTGCGGGGGCGTTGAATGAGCTGGCCGGGGAGGCGATTGCCCGCGCCCATCATGGTTCCTTGGCGGCAGCGCAGCGGTCGGTGATTGAGGAACAGTTGAAGGCGGGGCAGATCCGTGCGCTGTGCGCCACATCCACGCTGGAGTTGGGCATCGATATGGGTGCGGTAGATCTGGTGATCCAGATTGAAGCGCCACCCTCGGTGGCCAGCGGGATGCAACGCATTGGCCGCGCCGGACACCATGTGAATGCGGTGAGCGAAGGGATTCTAGTTCCCAAATATCGGGCCGATCTGGTGGCCTGCGCTGCGGTCACGCGCGCCATGCACGAGGGACATATCGAGTCCACGCGCTTCCCGCGCAATCCTCTCGATGTGCTGGCACAGCAATTGGTGGCGATTGTCGCGCATCCGCCATGGGCAGCCGCGCCGCTTAAGGCAAAGGCAGTCAAGAGCAGTCGAAAAGGGAAAAATCAAACAGCGGATCTGAAGTTTGATGAGTGGGATTCTGCGCGGAAGGGCACAGAGGAACCAAAGCCCGAAGTAAGCGTAGATGCGCTCTTTGAGCTGGTGCGCCACGCTGCGCCGTTTGGCGGATTGAGCCGCGCGGCCTTTGAGGGCGTACTCGATTTGCTTAGCGGGCGCTACCCATCAGATGAATTTGCCGAACTGCGGCCGAGGCTCACCTGGGATCGCGTGCGCAACATAGTGACGGCGCGCGATGGCGCGGCAAGGCTGGCGATTCTCAACGCAGGCACCATTCCAGATCGCGGCCTCTATGGAGTGTTCTTGGCGCACAGTGAGGGCAAGGCTGTGCGCGTGGGCGAACTGGACGAGGAGATGGTCTTCGAGAGCCATCCGGGCGAGACGTTCATTCTGGGTGCATCCACATGGCGGATTGTGGAGATTACGCACGATCGCGTGTTGGTGACGCCCGCTCCCGGCGAGCCGGGTAAGATGCCGTTCTGGAAGGGAGATGGTGTTGGCCGGCCGCTGGAGTTTGGCCGCCGCATTGGCGCGCTGGTGCGCGAGCTGCGCGCATTGCCCAAGCCCGCTGCGCTAACGCGCCTTGTGTCAGAGCACGATCTCGATCCGGGAGCTGCAGAGAACCTGATGGAGTTTCTCGCCGATCAGGAGGCCGCGACGGGCGCGGTTCCTGATGATCGCACGGTGGTGATTGAGCGTTGCCGCGATGAGTTGGGCGACTGGCGCGTATGCGTGCTCACGCCTTTCGGCAAGCGTATTCATATTCCATGGGCCATGGCGGTGAGCGCGCGTATTCGCGCGGCGGGCGGCCCAGAGGTGGAGACGCTGTGGGGCGACGATGGGTTTGTGCTGCGCTTTCCCGATACCGATGAGCCGCCCGATGCGGATTGGTTTCTTGTGGAGTCCGCCGAGGCCATGGCTCTGGTGTTGCGCCAGTTGGGCTCAACGGCGCTGTTTGCGGGCCGGTTTCGCGAGGCGGCGGGACGCGCGCTGCTGCTGCCGCGCCGTCGCGCCGATGCACGTTCGCCGCTATGGCAGTTGCGCAAGCAATCTTACGATCTGCTGAGTGTGGCTTCGCGGTATCCAAAATTTCCGCTGTTGCTTGAGGCCTATCGCGAGTGCCTGCGCGATGTCTTCGATATGCCGGCGCTGATTGAAACGCTGTGCGGGATTGAGCAGCGGCAGCTCCGCGTGCATGTGGTGGAGACGCGCAAGCCATCGCCGTTTGCCGCGTCGCTGCTGTTCAGTTACGTTGCCAACTTTCTTTATGACGGCGATGCGCCGTTGGCCGAGCGGCGCGCGCAGGCGCTCACCATCGATCAGGATCAACTGCGCGAGTTGCTGGGCGAGGCCGATCTGCGCGAGCTGCTCGATGCCGACGCGATTGCCGAGGTTGAAGAGATTGCGCAATGCTTGGCGGAGAGTTATCGCGCGCGTTCCGCGGACGGCATTCACGATCTATGTTTGCGATTGGGCGATCTTTCGCGCGAGGAGCTGGCGCGGCGCGTGGTCTCAGCGGATTTGCTGCCACATGTGGATCGGCTGGTGCGGTCGCGGCGCTTGCTGGAGCTGCGCATTGCGGGCGAGCGGCGATTGATTGCCGCCGAAGATGCGGCGCGCTACCGCGATGGGCTGGGGATTCCATTGCCGCCAGGGCTGGCCGCGGCGCTGATGGAACCTGTGGCGCATCCGGTGCTGGAGCTGGTTCGCCGCTATGCGCGCACGCATGGGCCATTCACAGTGCGCGAGGTTGCTGATCGTTTTGCTCTTGACGCCGCTGCAGCAGAAGATGTGCTGCGCCAGCTTGCGCACGAAGGCCGCGTGCTTGAGGGGGGATTCCTGCCTGGCGGGCTTCATCGAGAGTGGTGTGATGCGGAAATGCTGCGGCTGATTCGCCGCAAATCGCTGGCCAGGCTGCGCCGCGAGGTCGAGCCGGTGGAGCAGCACACGCTTGCGCGCTTCCTCACGCACTGGCAGGGACTGCTGGCTCCGCGGCGCAGCGGGCATGGAAACCTCGATGGCCTGCTTGATGCCATCGAAAGCTTGCAGGGTGCGCCTTTGCCCGCATCGCTGGTGGAAACGGCGATCCTTCCCGCGCGGATTGCGGAGTATGCGCCGTCGGGACTGGATACATTGATTGCCGCTGGCGAGGTGGCCTGGGCGGGCGTGGAGCCGATCGGCGAGCGCGATGGGCGCATTGCGCTTTTTCTCGCGGACAAGCTGCCGCTGCTGGCGCAAACTCGACCTGTCACAGAACCTCTTAGCGAGAACGAAGCGAAGCTTCTTGCCGTGCTTGAATCGACAGGCGCGAGCTTCTTCGATGCGCTGCATCAAGCCATGGGCGGCGGCTATCCCGGCGAGACAATTGAGGCACTATGGAGCCTTGTCTGGCGCGGGTTGATCACCAACGATTCGCTTCATGCGTTGCGAGCTTATATTGCCAGGCCAGAGAATGCGCGCACGCCGCGACGGTTGCAAACCGGGGTAGCATTCCGGTCGCGCAGGACAACGCCGCCAACCGCGCAGGGTCGATGGTCACTGCTCCCGTTGCGCACGCTGGGTGCCCCATCCTTTCGTCGCATTTCAGACGAAAGGGTGGGAGACCATGAGTCTAAACTAGCCTCAACTCCCACAGCGACCGAGGCCAGCCATGCGCTTGCTTTGCAATTGCTCAATCGCTATGGCGTGTTACTGCGGGAGCACGTTGCGGCGGAGAATGTGCCGGGTGGATTTAGTGCGGTCTATGACGTGCTGAAGGCTCTGGAAGAGAGCGGGCGCATTCGCCGCGGATACTTTGTTGCGGGCCTTGGCGCAACGCAGTTTGCGTTCCCGGCTGCCGTGGACCTGCTGCGCCAGTTGCGTAACGCGCCTCCGCAAGAGAAGCCGGAGTTTGTGCAGCTGGCTGCTACCGATCCCGCCAATCCCTATGGTTCTGTGTTGCGCTGGCCCGATCTTCCCGTCATTGCTGAGGACACAGAGTCCGCGCCACGCGTGCTGACGCGCGCCGCTTATGCTGAAGTGATTCTCCGTAACGGGCAGTTGGTGGCGTGGCTAAGGCGCGGCAATCCAAACCTGCTGATCTTTTTGCCGGCCGAGGAGCCAGAGCGATCACAGGCCGCGGCGGGGCTGGCGCATTTTCTTTGCTCGCGCGGGCAGGAGCGGTTGCGCGGCGGCAGCCATCAGGGCGTGTTGATCACCACCATCAATGGGCAGCCGGTTGCGGCGCATCCCATGGCGCGGTTTTTGATGGATGCGGGCTTTCATCCCGGCCCGCTGGGGATGCACCTGCGCCGTATTCCGTTGCCGGTCTTGTCCCAAGAGCCAGGCGCTGGTACGCAGGCTGGAGAGGTGCAGTAGAGCCATGCCCGAGGGCGACACCATCTTTCGCACCGCGCGCGCACTGGGCCGCGCGCTCGCGGGCAAGCCGGTGACTGGCTTCCGCTCGACGTATCCGCTGCTGATGCGGTTCAACGACGATACGCCGCTCATCGGCCAGATTGTCGAGCGAGTGGAATCGCGCGGTAAGTGGCTGCTGATTCATTTTTCCGGAGGCGGTACGCTTTGCACGCACATGCTGATGAGCGGCAGTTGGCACATCTACAGGCCAGCGGAGCCATGGCAGCAGCCGCGGGTCAACATGCGCATTGCGATTGAGAACAGCGAATACATTGCAGTGGGATTTCGCGTGCCGGTGGCGAAGATGCTGGAGCCGCAGGAACTGGCGCGAGCGCGTCAAATTCCTTCGCCTGCAACCGATGTGTTGAGCCAGCAATTCAATCCGGTTGAAGCTGCTCGCCGGTTGCTCGCTTGCGCGGATGAAGAGATTGGCGATGTGCTGCTCCACCAGGAAGTGATGGCGGGCGTGGGCAACGTCTTCAAATCGGAGATTTGTTTTGTGACGGGCATCAGCCCGTTCTGCAAGGTTGCGGCGCTCGATGAAGACAAGGTTGCGGCGTTGATTGCTGCTGCGCAGCGGCTCGTGAAGGCCAATGTGTTGGAAGATTCAGACGACACAATTGTGACCTACGGGGGCCGCAAGCGCCGCACCACGCATGAGTCGGACCCCGGCGCCAGCCTGTGGGTTTATGGCCGCAAAGGAGAGCCCTGCCTGCGCTGCGAGGAACCGATCCGCAGGCGCATTCAGGGGCCGGATGCGCGCGTAACTTTCTGGTGCCCGCGCTGCCAGCCGATGGCCGACGGCAGCGAGGTGGATGGATAGCCGCGGGGGGAGTCTTAGTTCTTGCCGGTGCCGAAGATTTTTTGCAGCAGGCTGCGGTGCTCGGCGGGGTGGTCACAGGTGTCAGTGGGCGCGGTGCCGTCGAGGAAAGCAGCGTAGTAGCTGTCGGGACAAGCCTCGTCGCTCAACAGATTGGTGACCTTGTCGACCTGCACCATTTGGACGCCCTGTGGCATGGGGAATTCGTGCGTGTCGGAGTATTGCGGCAGCAGCACGGCCTTCTTCATGAACTCGGCCCAGATGGGCGCGGCTGCATCTGCGCCCTCAATCTTGATATCGGTGTAGTCGTCGTTGCCAACCCATACGATGCAAAGCAAGTTCGAAGTGTAGCCGGCGAACCAGGCGTCGTGGTCGGTTCCGGTCTTGCCCGCGGCCGGCGCGGTGAAACCGCGCGCGCGTGTTCCTGCGCCGGTGCCGTGATTGATCACGTTCTCGAGCATGTCGGTGGTCAGGTAGGCAACGCGGGAATCCAGCACCTGCCTTGAAGTAGGCGAGTAGTCGCTGATGATGTCGCCCGTGGGCGTGCGCACGCTGGCCAGCATCCAGGGGTCCAGATGCAAGCCGTAGTTGGCGAAGACGGTGTAAGCGCCAGCCATATCCAGTGGCGTGGCGTCATAGGCTCCGATGGCCACGGAAGGCGTTCCACGCGCGCTTTTGACCCCTGCCTCACGGCCCAGCGCAGCAACACGATCGAAGCCGACCATTCCCGCCAGCCCTATGGTTGCATTGTTCAACGATTTTTGCAGAGCATAACGCGCCGTCACCTGGTCGTGATACACGCCTTCAAAGTTGCGGGGCGTGTACTCGCGGCCGCCCACATCGTATGTGGTCTGCTCATCGCTGAGCATGGCCACCTGCGAGAAGAGCTTGGTTTGTCCTGGAAGTATGGTGCCGTTGACGGAGGCGTCAAAGGCCGCTGCGTAGACAAACGGCTTGAAGATGGAGCCGGTGGGCCGCTTGGCCACTGCATGGTTCAACTGGGAGTTGCCATAGTTGCGCCCGCCTACCAGCGCCAGCACCTGACCGGTGTGAGGATTGAGGGCCACTAAAGCAACCTGCGGATACGCCCAGGTCTCACCCGGCTTGTGATGCTTATGCAGCTTGTCCACCTGTTCGTCCACCACGTGAACGGTGCTTTCAACCGCTGTCGTAGCTTCCCGCTGCAAGTCGGGGTCGAGCGAAGTGTATATGCGCAGGCCTTCGCGATTAAAGTCGCGCTCGCCGAGCTTTTGCAGCAATTGCTCATGCACCAGGTCGACGAAGTAGGGAGCCTCGCTGGCGTCTACGCTGCCTTCTGTAAGATGGAGCGGCTCGGCCTTGGCGCGCTCGGCTTGATCTTTGGTAATTGCGCCGGTTTCGACCATCGAGTCCAGCACCAGGTTGCGCCTGTCAATGGTGCGTTCGGGATGACGGAACGGATTGAAGTAGCTGGGTCGCTGGATGATGCCAGCCAGAAATGCGCACTGGGCCAGATCGAGCTGGCGCATATCCTTGCCGAAGTAGACCTGCGCGGCCTCGCCAAAGCCGTCGATGGAGAAGCTGCCGCGTTGGCCGAGGGGGATCTGGTTGGCATACATCTCGAAGATCTGCTGTTTGGTGAAGCGATGCTCGAGCTGGAAGGTAATGACAATCTCGATGATCTTGCGCTTGATGCGCTTCTCAGGAGTGAGAAAAAAGCCGCGCGCCAACTGCATTGTCAGCGTGGAGCCGCCTTGCTGCTTCTGGCCGGTGGCCACGTCACGGAGGACCGCTTCCATGAGCCGCCAGTAATTGACTCCGCTGTGCTCAAAGAAGCGGCGATCTTCGATGGCGAGAACAGCCTGCACCAGATTGGAAGGAATCTCGTCATACGAGATCAGCCGGCGCTTGGTGCGGTTGGCGTCCTCGCTGAGTCCGGTGATGAGCAGCGGTTCCAGCTCGTAACTCAAAAGCGGCTGGCCATGATTATCGGTAATGGATTCGACAACGCCTGAATCGATGTGGATGGTTGCACTGTCTTGCGAATGATAGGACTGCGGACCGGGGCGCACGGTAATGGAGCGAACGCTCCCAGCAGTATATGTGCCCAACTGCGAAACTTCAGAAGCGCCGTCAGAAGAGTAGCCGGCCTCGTGCAATTCATTGGCAATAAGGCGGACGGTAAGCTTCTGTCCGGGGCGCACCTCGCGCGGCGCGGCAAAGATCTTCGCGGTGTTGGCAAAGATGGGCTGCTTGAGCCGCTCGTCTACAATGTGCTGATATTTGTAGTCGAAATAGCTGAAGACGCAAAAGACGATGAGGGCGGCGGTGGCAGCCAGCACAAGCCCAAGACGCAGCAGAAGCCCGGCCCAGGGCCGCTTCCCCCTGGGTCTTTTCCATCGGATTCTCACCGCGATCGCTGCCATTGCTGTTCCTTTGTCGAGCTACTAGCTTTCAGCTATTAGCTTTTAGTCTTTCCGTGCTGGGGCGACTCTTGTCTTCAACCAATGCTGCGCGTTCAGCTGCATTGGCTAATAGCTAACAGCTAAAAGCTATTAGCTGCCCCTACTCTTCAACCTCAGTCAGCAGCGCGTCTTCCTCGACGCGCGTTTTCACCGCTGCGACCACATCCTGCAACGCAATATCCACGCTGGTTGACGTGGCTCGCCTCACCAGTTCGACGAATCCGCTGGCGGCCTTCTTGCCTACGTTGATGCGGTAGGGAATGCCCACCAGGTCGGCGTCTTTGAATTTGACGCCGGCGCGCTCGTCGCGGTCATCAAGCAGCACGTCGAGGCACGCGGCTTCGAGCTCAGCGGCCAGCTTCTCGCCTGCCTCGGCCAGCGCAGCATCGGAGACGTTGGTCACCGTAACCACAACTGTGAAGGGAGCGATCGAGGCCGGGAGCCAGAAGCCGTTCTTGTCGTTGGACTGCTCAATGGCAGCGGTGAGAATGCGCTCGATGCCGATGCCGTAGCTGCCCATGATCGGCGTGACTTCCTTACCATTCACATCCAGCACGCGCGCGCCCATCGATTCGGAGTACTTGTAGCCGAGCTTGAAGATGTGGCCGATCTCGACGGCCTTACCGACGACCAGCTTGCCAGAGCAACCGTCTTTCGGGCAGCCTTCGCCCTCGTTGACGCTGCGAATGTCGGCGGCGAGGGTCCAGGCAAAGTCGCGGCCCGGCGTCACATTGCGCAGGTGGTAGTCGAGCTTGTTGGCTCCCACGACCATGTTCTTGCGGCTTTCGAGAGATTGATCAACCACGACGGTCAGGCCGTCTTCAAGGGGCTTGGCGCTGGGCTTGAGACCAACAGGACCGAGAAATCCAGCCGGGCCGTTGAAGTATTGCGCAAGTTCATCGGCTTGCATGGTGCGCAGTTCCGCGCCGCCCACTGCGCCAAGCAGCTTGGTCTCGTTGACCTGATGGTCGCCGCGCAGGAAGCTAGCAACGCCGTGCCATGTGTCAGATTTGCCGGCTGCGCCGCGCTTAAGCGCCATGTAGGCCACGCACTTGATGTCAGAGCCTTCTGCGATTTTGAAGAAAGCGGCGACATCGGCAATGGCCCCACATCCGGGAGTGTGAACCAGCTCCGGCAGTCCGTCGCCTGTAGGCTCCATCTCGACGATTGGGTCGAGTCGCGAGGTAGCCTTCTCAAGATTGGCCGCATAGCCGCACACCGGGCAGCTTGCGATTAGATCCTCGCCCGCGTCGGTGTAACACATGAACTCCTGCGACTGCGAGCCACCCATGGAGCCGGAGTCGGCCTCGACGGCTACGAACTTGAGCCCGCAGCGGGTGAAGATCTTGCGATAGACCGCATCGTGCAGGTTGAAGCTTTTGTCTAGGCCGGCCTTGTCGATGTCGAAGGAGTAGCTGTCCTTCATGGTGAACTGGCGCACGCGCAGCAAGCCCGACTTGGGCCGCGGCTCATCGCGGAATTTGGTTTGAATCTGGTACCAGATCTGCGGCAACTGCTTATAGCTGCGCAGCTCGCTGCGGGCGATGGTGGTCATGATCTCTTCGTGAGTCATGCCCAGGCAGAGATCTGCGCCCTTGCGGTCTTTGAGGCGGAACATGTTGTCGCCCATGCCCGTCCAGCGTCCGCTTTGCTCCCAGGGCTCCTTGGGCAGCAGCGCCGGCAGGTAGAACTCCTGGCCAATCTTGTCCATCTCTTCGCGCACAATGCCAATGATCTTGTTGATCGAGCGCTGGCCCAGAAAGAGATAGCTGTAGATGCCCGCGCCGAGCTGGCGGATGTAGCCAGAGCGGAGCAGAAACTTGTGGCTGGCCACTTCGGCGTCTGCCGGGGCCTCGCGAAGAGTGGGAACAAAAAGCCTGGACCAGCGATGCATACGGATGAGGGCGTACTTTCCCGTCCGCCTACCACCCCAGGGACGAAGACCTGTCGCTGGGGTGGTAGGCGGACGCAAGGGCAAAATTGAAGCAGTTCCTATTCTAAATGTTTGACCGTGCTGCCGAGGCTCCGCAATGAGTGCCGGCCCTATCGGCATTGTTTTTCCGCCGGGAACCACCCTCTTCTCAACGGTCTTGTACCCGTTCATCTTGTTTGCGATGACACGGGGTCTCATTGTGACGGGGCATAGGGGGAAGATCTCCCGATCCACTCCTGCAATACGAAGGAAACCTGTAACGTGGGCGTGCTTGTTGGCAAGGGTCCCTTCACGGCACCCGCGCTTTCAGCGCGCAGCGTGGAAGTCGAGCAGGTGTTCTCCGCGCACTTTATCGACCTGTAATTTCTGGACCATGCTGAGGAACTCCGCAGACACCAAGCGTTCCACATCTTCAGCGGTAAGCGCACGGCGTTGCGCTGGATGGTCAGGCCTCTTGCTCGGCAGCCAGGGTCGAGGCCCAGCGGAGTAGATGATCCAAAGTGCCGGTCTCTCCCGATTCCTCAGCGGGCATGGCGGAGGCGAGCTGCCACAGGCCAATCAGCGCCAGGGCAACCAGATTGGGAAATAGCAGCGGGGCCATCGGCGGCGCGCCGTAGATGGACTTCTCAAAGAGGTTCACGCCGGGTGTGTAGAAGTTCATGCGCAGGTGAAACCAAAAGCCCATGATCCCCACCAACGCCTGGACGCCAAGCACGGCGAGACAGAGATCGAGATAGCGGCGCGTGACCTGCATGAGAACGGGGACGATCAAGAAGCCAGTGGCAAAGGCGCTTGAGACGACGGGGATCCACTCCGTTTTGAGAAAGAAACCATTGGTGGCGTGGTCAGTGAGGCAAAGAACGAAGTTCCCAAAGAAGCCACCGGTAGCCATCAAGACCACCCAGCGCGCCCACTCGACTGTGCGGACGGGAACCATGCGATTGAGAATCAGCAGGAAGCCCAACCCCGTGTAGGCGAGCGGGGCTACGAAGGGAGCTGCATAGGTGAGTGAGCGGAGGGTGCGTTCGGCAAAGAAGCTGCTTTGCAAGTGGTAGACGACACCGGCAAGACCGACAAGAACCGAGACCCAGCCAACCAGGAGACCGAGATCGCGCCAGGCAGCGTGGAAGTTCCAACGGACTTTGACCATGACGCCAGCCAGGAGCAGCACGGGCGCAGTGGCCGAAAAAAACAGTGGAATGTATTCGGCCGGCTTGCGGAACTGGTTGACGGAGTGGGCCAGCACAATATCGCCGGCCAGGACGGCAAAGTTTGAGGCGACAAACAGCTCCAGGAGTAGTTGCACGTCAAGAAATCGAACAATGATCGGAGAGCGCAGCAGCTTATGGATGAGCTGCATGGGCCCTCCTCAACTCCGTTGCGTCGTACTGCAACTGGACGGTTTTCTGGAGCAGGCCGTAGTTGCCGTGCCACTGAACGAAATCCGCACCGCCCATGAAGGCTGCATGTTTGCTGGTGCGGCCGTCGTAGTGCCAGAGGTCGAAGTAGGTGAAGTCGATGGGATTGGAGAAGGGAGGCCCGGTGAGCGAGCCGTCCTTGTGGAGGCCGTCCATGATTTCCTTGGCCGCGAGAACTTTGGTGTTAGTACCGGCGACAACCTGCTCGGCCTGCGCATAGACGCGATCAATGAGGGCCTGTGTATGGCACTGCGAGCAGACCTGCTTCATGTTTGTCTGAGCGCGAAGGTAGTTGGGACGCTTCTCACTTACGGCATTGGCCAGGTACCATCCAAGCCTTTCTGAGGGGTCGTGCGTCACTTTGAGTCCGTTGATGCCGCTCATGTGGCAAGTGGCGCAGGTGGGTACAAACATATCGCGGGTCGTCAGCGATTTTGGGTCGGCGCCGAGCTTGAGCAAATGTTCCTGCGCGGCAAACATAACGCCATGCTTCGATTCGTCGTAGATCTCGATCTGGGAGTGGTCCGGGCCCATATGGCACTGGCCGCATGTGGAAGGACGGCGCGCAAGCGCGACTGAACTAGTGTGGCGCGAGTGGCAAGCTGTGCATGTGCCGATGGTGCCGTCTTCATTGGGCTTGCCGACGGAGTGGCACTGCTCGCAGCCTGAGGTCATGGCGGCGGCGCCCTCGGCTGTCACAAAGGGATGCGGCGGACGTTTGGTGCCTCCCGGCTGGTACTGCTCACTGAAAGCGACCTGCTCGGGGCTCAGGCCCTTTTCGCCGTAAATAGCGGCCCAACTTGGTGCGGCGTGACGGCTGTGCAGGAACTCCTGATAGATGCCCTCATGGCAACTGCGGCAGTTTCCGGCCGTGAGATGGGCGCTGATGACAAAGCCGTGGTGATCCTTTTTCTGCTGGCCCTCGGCCGGCTGGTGGCAGTCCAGGCAGGTGATGCCCTTCTTCGCATGAGCGCTCATCTCATACTCGTGCACTACCGAGTATTGTAGCCGGGCGTGGCACTCAGCACACTTTCCGCTGGCCCTGACAAAATCCGCGGTCGGTTGCTCGGTTTCAACTTTGGGGCGAGCACGATTGACCAGAAATGCGGCGAGAATCAAGGAGAAGGCGATGGTGACGGCGATGAAGACAGAGCGGAAGGACATGGAAACCCCAGGGAATTTCATAGAAACATGCGGCTGCTGATCCGACCACTAGACCCCACCGAGCTTAACTCAGGCCAAAGGTTTTGTGAAGCGACTTAAGTCATTGCGCGGGTTACTTATTCGCGGTGGATGCCGTTTACTGGGATGCGATTAAAGCTGATGCGGCTTCAAGCTCAGACTCTCCATCACCTCCAGCGCAAATCGCGCCGAGACAGTCGCGGGGCCACCGCCCATCTCCATACCGACCTCAATGGCTTCAAGCAGTTCCTCAAAGGTCGTGCCGCAGGCTGCTGCCTGTTCGATGTGCCACTGCATGCAGGATTCGCAGTTCTTGACCACGGAGATGCCCACTGCGATCAACTCTTTCTGCTTTTTGGGCAGAGCGCCATCGCAATAGGCTGCCTTTTCCATCGCTAAAAAGCCTTCGTAGAGCTTCGATTTGGTAGCCACCAATTGAGCATGAGCGCGTTTCCGCCTGTCTGTGAGTTCTTCGAGCCTGTTCATGTCGTGCAATCCCTTTCGAATGATTCTGAAAATGATAGGTTAACAACCAACACCAGTCACAACATCTGAGCATTTCGTGTCGGAGGCAGATGGTCCCGACGCGGGTGGTTTGCGGAAGGTGATTGCATAGAACTTGCCGTCCTTCAGCATTTCAACGCGAATGTCTTCCATCTCCGGCGGCACCAGATCGATGGGTACTGTTACAGCTTGCTCGCGGTTTGCATAAAACGTTCTGGTGATTGGACTCTTCTCATAGGTGCTTTTCACGTACTCTTCAGTTTCGTCCTCGATCATAAGATGGCCGCCTGGCTTGACTACGCGGATCATCTCGCGGAGGGCCTTTGCGCGGTCGCTGAAGAAGTTGAAGCCGCCGCAGGTGAAGACCACGTCGAAGCTAGAGTCTGCGAAAGGCAGGGATTCGGCATTGCCCAGATAGAGATCGGCATCCATCTTCCAGCGGCACAGGTTGTTCTGGCAGTTCGTCAGCATCTCCGGCGAGAGATCGAGGCCGGAGAGTTTTGTCCCGCTAGGCAGGTATTTGAAGTTAAGGCCGGTGCCGACGGAGGTCTCGAGCACTGAGTCGCCAGATTCGACTTCGAGCAAACTCATATAGTTCTCGAAATACGAGTCCAGGTCCAAACCTCTTAAGGCGCCGACGACACGCTGAATATCGTCGTAAAAGCCGCCAACGGTTTCATACAGCTTGTTGTATTTGCCGTTATCGCCGGTGAGATCTTCCGGCTTCAGGAACGCGGGGATTCCGTTGCGGATGGGGAAGTGTTCGCCGGAGCCGCTGACCAATGCTTCCTCACCCCGGTCGCTAACAAGCCTCAACGGCTCGCGGGTGAAGGGGCTTTGCAGCAGGGCAACGGTCTGCTGCCGGTCGGCCCAGCTCTTCAGCTTGATCGGGTGGAAGAGCGCCCAGACGCTCAGAAGTAAGGCTAGGCCAAGGCTGCCCCAGGAAAACGCCACGCCGGTGGGCAGATTAAGGGACAGCGCGCCGCCGAAGTGGCGGAAGAGTTCAAAAGCACCCACAAGAATGAAGCCCGCGCCGAAAACCAAGTCGGTGACGCGCGATTCGTTGTTCCACAACCAAACGATCGTTGCCGCAAACCAAAAGATGAGGAATGTTAAAAGGCCGGTTGTTGAAGCTACGCCGATGTGAAGCGCCAGGGCGAGCGACGGAATCGCGACTGCGGCCAGCGGCAAGGGCAGCGTGGATAGGAATCCAGGCAGACGTAGGCTGGTGAGGCGGTGAAAGGTGAACGGCAGAGTACCGAGCACCGCAGCGACGAGCGTCCAGCCCAGATATTCGAGCGCTTGTCGCGGCCCGGCCATGGGGATCTTGCGCCAGCCGAAGATCAGGCTGGGGATAAAGCCAAATGCAACCATCCAGAGGAATCCACGGCGAGGTTTTTGCGTACCGACGAACCAAGCGCCACTGATCGGGCCGGTCAAGGCGCCGATGAGCGGGAAGATATAGCCGAGAGTGAAGAGGGCGGCGGCGATCCAGGCTACGATTTGCGACAAACGGCTGGGTTGGACCTTTTGAACCGCAGGGGCGGAACTGACGGCGGTGGACATTTGTTGTACTCCTTTGCGTACGCATGCATTGTTCGTACGCGCTGGTTAGGGACCTCCCAAAGACGTTCAGGCATTTAAGCGGCGGGGATGCCGTCTGCAGGTTGCGGGGCTGCGGTTACGTTGGCTTCAACGGCGGAGAGTTCGGCCAAGGCGGATTCGCTCCACTCCAATGCGGAGCGCATTTGCGCAAGGCCGAAGCTAAGGGTGAGCATCCAGAACGGGAAACCTGGATTTTTGGAGTTGTGGGCGCGAGCCAGAGGTTCGAGTTCCTGAAGTGTTGCCAGCAGGCGCCGGAGCTTTTCCTGCATTTGGCGGATATGGGCGGCAGTAATGCCAGGTGCGGCATCGCGGCCAAAGAAGAGCTTGAGCAAGAACTCGTCGCGGGGCGGATCGTCGCGGTAAGGAACGGCGAGCCACTGCTGAAGGCGTGCATGGCCGGCAGGGGTGATGGAGTACTCCTGGCGGTTGGCCCGGGATGAAGCACCGGAGCTCGAGGGGACGATCAAGCCTTCGGCGGCGAGGCGCTTGAGGGCGGGGTAGATTTGGCCGTAACTCTCACCCCAGAAGAAGCCGACGGACTGCTGGATGGTCTTGCGAATCTCGTATCCGGACTGGTGGGGATGAATGGCGAGGATGCCGAGAATGACGTAGTTGGTTTGATTGCGCTGCATATAGCTGCAAGATATATCTACAAGATATATATGTCAACAACAATTTCTGCTAAAGCTGATTTTTTTGAATGGCGCGGCCCAATCCTCCCATAAATCGAGCGAATTCAACCGAATGGGGACCATGTCGGAATGCGGGCGGCGCAGCGATCTTCCCGGCCGGCGCCGTCACCGGCAAAACGGTCTACGCGGAATGCGGCTATCGCATCATAGGGTTTTGAGCGCAATGCAAGCATCGAACTCTATAGCCCGCAGCACTTTTTGTATTTCTTGCCGCTGGCGCAGAGGCATGGATCGTTCCTGCCAATCTTGGGCGCGATGCGTTTGTACCCGGTATCAATGGCATCTCGCCACGGGTTGACGGCCTCCAAGGGTTGAGGGCGCCGGGTTTTATCTTCGTTAAAGCTTGCCCACCATTCCATCTCCTTCACTGTGTCGTCTACCAGGCGCCGATGGCTGTCGGCTGCAAGCTTGGCAAGCGCCCATTCCTCACCCTGGGCAAGATCGCCCTTGACATCGTCCAGGGTGATCATCGTGGTGTCGATCAGGCCTTGCTCATAGGCTTTCTCAATCTCCCTGAGCAACTCTGGCGCATAGAGGTCCGCGCTGTAAAGGACCAGATCGCTCCAGACAATCTCATTCCGGTCCGCTAACTTCCCATGGAACAGGCTGGCAAAGTAGCTCAGTATCTCCTCGCGGCTTTTCAATCCGGTCGCGACTAGAGTGACCAGCGCCGCCAGCGCCGAGCCTCTGACCCATTCGTCGGCGTCCGGGTTCTCGATGATGGATTGAATGCCGTCCAGATTGCCGCCGCACACCGAGGCAAGCACCGAGCCGAAATTCTCGGTAATGCAGTCCCCGAAGAGCGACTCGATAAGATCGCTTGGAAGCGATGCAATTTTGACCAGAAGCGGATATGCGCGGGTCTCGCGAAATTGCGCCAGCAGAAACATGGCATACAGATGAGCCATGTATTCGCCATCCGCGTCGAGACCGGCCGCCAGCTCCGGATCCCCGATCTCTTCAAGGACGAGGAGAAGCTCGGGGATGATTTCATCTCTGCGGGCGACCGCCTCTTCGACGGCTTCACGCTCGAACTTCCCGTCAAACCATGAAAACTCTTCGAGAATCTCGTCAATTTCCACTAGCCTTCCAAACCTCCATGAGAATTGTTTGCGTGCGCCCGAACCTTGCAACTTTGTTTGCGCAAGCGCGGGAACCATATTGACCCCGCCGAGTTACATTGCCAGTATCTGCTCCCATACCTGCGGTTCCACTGGTAGGCCGAGTTTGATATTCTGCGCCCGCGTGCGCAGTATCTGCTCCCCTGGATAGCGAATCTTGCCGCCCTCCTTCGCGGGCCGGGCGTTATGCACCGAAGCCACAATGTCGTCGGCGATCTGCGCGGTTGCAGCTCCATCGCCGAGGGCTGCGGGGTTGATGGCCAGGAAGACCTGCGAGATGCCAGCCTCAAGAAGCGGGTCAGTCGAATGCTGGTGGGTTGCTTTGCCCAGCGATGTCATGGCGGCAATCATGTCGAGCACGATGGAAAGCCCCGAACCCTTCCAGTATCCGATGGGCAACGGGCGCAGCGACTGCTCGATGGCGGCGGGATCGCGCGTGAGGTTACCTTCCAGGTCGAAGCCTCCATCCAGCGGCAGCAACTCACCGCGCATCCGGTAGCTTTCCAGCGTGCCATAGGAGAACTGCGACATTGCCATGTCGAGTACGACATGGCCTTTCTCGCGCGGCACGGCGATGACCAGAGGGTTATTGCCGATGCATGGCTCGGCCCCGCCCCATGCGGGGAGATTGGGCATGGTGTTGGTCCAGCAGATGCCGATGAACTCTGCCTCAGCAGCTTGCCAGCCGTAAGCGCCGCCGCGCATCCAGTGATTGGTATTGCCTAGGCTCACGTATCCCACGCCGTGCTCCCGGCTTAGTTCCATGGCTCGGCTCATGCAAGCCTGCGCATTCAGATTACCGGGGCCTTTGCAGCCATCCCACCGCTCAAGAGCGCCGAAACCTCCGAGCCGTTTTGGCTCTGCCTGGACATCGATGCAGCCATTGCGCACCATGGCGACAAAGCGGGGAAAGCGATTGATGCCGTGCGTATAGACGCCGTCGCAAGTGGTCTCGGCGAAGAGCCGCGCACAGGCTTGGGCTCGGCCGGCGGAGAAGCCGATTTTGCCAAGGGCGCCGGCGAGGGTCTCTTGCACTTCTTCAAAGGAGATGCGGGTCATTTGGATGTCCGAGGAAGGAATGTATGAGCGTATGCAGCTAGCCCTTTAGCGTCACGGTGATCTTCCGCGCGTCACCGCCGGCAGAAGTGATCGCTATCTCGCCGGTGGATTTCTTGCGGATGCTTTTGAACTTTTCGCCCCACTCGACCAGGACCAATGCGTCGGGAGTCAACAGTTCGTCCAGGCCGAGGGTTTCAAGCTGGCGCTCGCCTTCAAGCCGGTACACGTCGAGGTGAAAGAGCTTTACGAGCTTGCCGTCTTTCGAGCCATCGTACTCGTGAATGAGCGTAAAGGTGGGGCTGGTGACCTCGTCTGCCTCGGCGGCGTCGAGAGCCTGGGCAATGCCCTTCACCAGCGTCGTCTTGCCGGTACCCAGGTCGCCGCGCAGAATGAGCAACTGCGGGGGCGCGAGCAGGTTAGCCAGCTTGCGGCCCACCTCGATGGTGTCAGCGCCGCTTTGGGTGGTGAACTGGTGAATCCGGCCCTCGGCCTCTTGAATTGTGCCCGCGGCGTTGCTCATTTGGCTACCTCATCCTGGGCTGTTGCCAGTGACGACTCCCCCGACAGCCCCTGCAACCAAACATACCCGGTATGACCACAAGAGTGAAAGCGAAAAGCCCGAGAAAAATGCACGAGAGTGTCAGTGGCCAGTAACGTGTGCTGATCGGCATCTTGAACGGCCAGGTCCGCGGCCAAACCATGGAGGTAAACTGCCGCTTCGACCGCCCGTGCGGAGTCGGCGGGATACTGCGCCAGCAACCCGGCCACCAGCCCCGTGAGCAGGTCGCCGCTGCCCCCTTTGGCCATAGCGGGATTGCCGGAGGTATTCACAGCCACGCTGCCGCCGGGGTGGGCGATGAGCGTGCGCGCGCCCTTGAGCACCAGGGTGACGCCCATGCGCTGGGCAAAGCCGCGTGCAACCTCAAGCCGGTTGGCCTGCACCTCCGCTATGGGAATGCCCGCGAGCCGCGCCATCTCGCCGGGGTGCGGTGTGAGGACCAGCGTGCGGCCTTTGGCGAGTCGCGCCAGAAGTTCCGGCTGGGTGGCCAGGATATTGAGCGCGTCTGCGTCGATGACTGTTGGGATTTTGGTGGCGGAAAGCAACCCAGTGGTGAACTGGATCGTGTCCGGGCTTTGCCCCAGGCCAGGACCGATGGCCAGGACTGTTTTGCCAATCATGAGCGCCGCCAGAACTTCGGGGGCCAGGTTGCCTGCCGCGATCTGCCCGGCGGGGGTTCCCGCGAGGGGAAAGGTCATGAGCTCCGGAGCAACTGCTGCTACCAGCGGCAGCGCCGGGGCTGGTACCGCAGCGGTGACCAGGCCTGCGCCGGAGCGTAGCGCTGCCAGAGATGCCATGGACGGCGCGCCCGTACGGCCACCTGACGATCCCAGCGCTCCACCCACTACCAGAACGTGGCCGAAGCTGCCTTTGTTGGCAGAGGCTGTACGCGGAGCCTGAGTAAGCGCGAGCGCCGAGCCGGCCCAATGCAGGTTGAGTTGGGAGACGATGGCGGCTTCGGGTGAGCCGATGGACGCCACTACGATGGGCTGGTCCCAGCGCCGGGTTAACTGGCCAAAGGCATGGACCGGCTTGGGAGCGGTAAAGGTGATGACCGCATCGGAGGGAAAGACATCGCCGGCGACGGTGGCGCTGGTCTCGTCGGCTGGCCAGCCGGAGGGCAGGTCGACGGAGAGTACGGGCGCGTGGCAGGGCTTGAGCCACTCCAGCGCCGCAAGGGCGAGGCCCTTGAGTGGCGGCTTGAAGCCCGTTCCCACGACGGCGTCGACGATCAGATCGGCGTCGAGAGCGCTGTTGTGGAGGGCAAGGTCTGCTGCCGCCGTGACAATGTGGATGAGACCGTGCGGAGGGCAGGTCAGTTCGTGCCAGGCCTGGGCAGCATCGCCGGTAAGTTCACTGGGCGCGGCCAGCAGTAAGGTGGTTACGTCGAGGCCGGCGGCTGCCAGTAGGCGGGCGGCCATCATGCCGTCGCCGCCATTGTTGCCTCGGCCGCATAAGACCGTGACGCGGCGGGCGCGGGGAAACTGCGTTTGGGCGAATGCCGCCACGGCCGCCGATGCGGTGCGCATCAGATCGAGCGAAGGCACCCCGAAACGCTCGGTGGTGACGCGATCACAGGCTTGCATCTCGGCTGCGGAGAGAATGTCCATTGCAACCATGGTAGAGCAAGAGAGGGAACTGGTGTCTCAGAAGAATTAATCTGCAAGATTTTGAAAATATTGGAGGGGAGGGGGGATTATTTATTTGGTAAACAGCGGAACAGAGATCAAGTTGCCAACATCTCGCCGCGGCTCCTCGACTCTCTGGAAACGAATGCGCCGGCCAGGAACCGAGAAGATGAGGCGGCAAGAGCAAGGGCGCATCGGCTATTCCAGCTCTAGGCCAGCCGCAAATAAGGTGGGAGTTCGCTCGGCTCCGCAGGAGCATGGCTATCGAATATGGACTTCTGTTCTTGACGATACTGGGGAACAAACCCTTGGGCGAATGTCGTGGTACTCACGGGGCCAGAGTAGTCCAGGGCTGACCATACGCTTCTTTGCTCACGAAATGAGCCACCTTCGCGTTTGCTGCGCGACCGGTCTGCCGCAAAATTTCCCCACAATCCGCTCCATCCTATCCACCTTGTCTCGCATCCGCTTCTTAAGAACTTTGGTGGGACATGACCTAACACCTTCCCGTCTAGTGCAAAGGGTCCCTTGCAGGTATCGTCACTTATATCTACTGACTTTTCCAGGACCTCTTGAATTCGATCTTGTCGAGCCAGGCCTCCATGGAAAATCTCACTGCCGCGCCCTATACGTTTGTGTGGGTTTGCCGATATTAGATATGCAGAGTTCCGGTTCCGAGGCCAAATACAGTGAAAAAGATGAAAAGTCTCAGAGATATGAAAGACGAAAGTGGCAGTGTACTCGTACTGACCGCTCTGAGTTTCGCAATGCTGACTTCATTCTTGGCAATTGCTATCGATATAGGCTCGATCTACGAATCTCAGCGCCAGTTGCAGACGCTTGCCGACTCCGCCGCAATGGCGGCAGCGCTGGAGGTCAACTCATGCGGCGCGACCCACGGCTGCGCCGTGATGCAAACCGCCGCGACAACGGCGTTGACAGAGGGCGGAACCGCGGCGCCAGCCATATTCCTGCAATGTGCGGCGGCGTCCGGCACGGGCTTGCTCCTGACGATCAACAACGGCCCCTGCTCGCTGGGTGCCACCGATCCAAATAACGGGAATACAAATTACGTTGAAGCTGTGGTTACTGAGAACAAGCCAACCTACTTTGCGCGAGTTTTCGGCATTTCCACGGTCCTGATCTCAGCCCGGGCGGAAGCCGGCACTGCATCCTCATCTAGCTCCGGTCCCTGCTTCGATGTCACAGGAACTTCCGGCCAAACCTTGACGCTGAACTCGGGCGCCAGCATCACGGATGGCCCGGGTTCCAATTGCGGCGTCCAGGTCAACTCGAGTGGGACACCCGCAGTCATGGAGGACAGTGGCGCCACAGTGAACGTCGGTTCCTATAATGTTCACGGAGCCGTCACAAATAACGGTGGAACGTATACTCCCGCGCCCACAACAGGCGCGCCGGCGGTGTCGGATCCTTTCGCGGCGGAAATTTCTGCCGGAACCCTTTCGACGCCGCCCCAAGGAGCCACTCAATCCGTTAGCACCGTCAGTGGCACCACGACGTTGTCACCCGGCTACTATCCAAACGGCATCAATTTCAACGGGAGCGGATACACGGTAACCCTCGACCCCGGCGTGTATTTCATGGGTGGCGGCATCAACGTCGGCGGCGTAACGCTCAATGGAACTGGCGTGACGATCTATATGGCCAGTGGGCAGCTCAACATGAATAGCGCCTCAAACATTAATCTCACTGCACCAGCGACTGGTGATACTGCCGGGCTGGTGATCTGGCAGCCTGCAAGCAACACCAGTCAGATGAACCTGGATTCGGCCTCCAGTTCGAGTTGGGCAGGCGGAATCTACCTTCCCAGCGCGCAGCTTACCCTGAATGGCGGCAGCACTGCAACCGCCTACGGTTCCGTGGTTGCGCAATCCGTGATGGTAAATTCAGCCATTTCCCTTAGTTGCTCTTCAATGCCGGGTGGAACTTGCCCCGGCGGTAGCGGCGGTAGTGGCAACGGCTCGACAAGCACCGCATTGGCTGAGTAGACGATGAAACTCCTTGCGCATCTCCACGTCCTCTGTAAAGCCGAACATGGCGCAAGCCTCATCGAGTTGGCCCTTGTGACTCCGATTCTGCTGCTGCTCATGATTGGGGCCGTCGACCTGGGCCGTGCATATTATGTGGGCCTCGAGGTCGCGAACGCCGCACATTCTGGTGCAGAATACGGATCGCGGAATCCCAGTAATACGGCCGGCATCACCGCGGCAGCCCGGCAAAGCGCTCCGAATTTGCCGAACATGATTGTGAGCGCGCCAGCATGGGGCTGTGAATGCAGCGATGGCAGTTCGTACTCCGCAAGCTGTACTGTTACGCCAACGTGTACGGCAAGCTCGAGTCGGGGCGCCAATGTGGTTCATAGGGTACAAGTAACAACTTCCTCAGCCTATAACCCATTGATGCCTTGGCCTTACATCCCAAGCTCTGTCACCTTGTCCAACACGGCTACGGTACGCGGCAATTAGCAAGACGCATTTTGGAACAGATGTGCGCTGTTGAGAGTATGTTGAAGGATCAAGATGCAAAGTTTAAAGAGCCTCGTTTGTGACGAAGACGCCGCCGAACTGGTGGAATTCTCCCTTGCTGCCACGATCGTCTTCATGTTGATCTTCGGTATCATTGAACTCTGCCTGGTCATGTACACAGGCAGTTTTGAAGCGATGGCCGCCCAGCAAGCAACCCGATATGCCATGGTGCGCGGTTCGGATTGGACAACTTCCTGCGCGTCGGTGAGCAGCTTTGGCTGCAAGGCTTCGGCGGCCAACGTGCAAAACTACGTATTGAGCTTGGCGCACCCCGGCATCAACTTAACGGCAAGCAATATCGCAGCCACCTGGCTAACTACAACTGCGACCGGCGGCACATGCCTGCAATACAGTCAGGGATGCCAGGTAGAGGTGACGGTTAGTTATCCGTTCCAAGTGAATATTCCATTCTTCCCCTCCGTCTCCATTCCTCTCTCCAGCACCTCGATCGAGACAATTCAAAATTAGTGTTGCGGGTGGCTCAGGTCTGACTATTCACAAATAATTGGGTACCCCAGGTCTCGCCTTAGAGACCTGGGATGCAAGGAGGATAGCCGGGCGATGCTGCGGTGCTGCCTGAGATTCATTCGCGGCGACACGACTGCATTTCCACGTCGGAGTTTTACCCCCTTTTCCTTCGTCCTCCGCACTACCCAATGTCGCGCAAGTAGAGCCGCACCATGGTCTGGTTCAGCAACTGGTGCGCAATCTCGCCAAAGGTGATCGGCCCGGTAATGTCACCGGTCTTCTTGCCTTCGAGCTGGCCGTAGAGGTAGTTCAGGATGCAGTTACAGGCAAATCCGGGTTGCTGCTCACCGGAGGCAATGGCCTGGCCAAAGGCGCTCGAGTAATCTCCAACCGGTTTAGCAAACCGATAGTCCACGCCGGGAAACACTGGGGCATACATCTGCACCGTACGAGCAGCGGGATCCACGCTCTGGAAAGAGACGTTGATAGAGCTTCCGTTGTAGTCTCCCACCAGCGGAAACTCCGTTGGAATTCGCTTCTCGTAGATATAGTCCGCCAGGTTGACCGGCTTGCCGCCAATGACACATTCGGTCGCGCAAAACCCGGCTTTGTCAAAGTGGATCACGTCCCCATTCCCGCTCTCAAAGATGTTGACAATGTCCAGGTCAGCTATCTTGCCGGAGGGTAGCGTTACGTGCATCGCGACACATCTGTCCTCGAACACAGCTCCTGATTTTCCATTGAACACGGCGGGAGAATCGATGCCGATCCGCTCGACTCGAACCCCGGAAACCCAGCCCACAACGGGACGCATCAGGAATCCTTCGAAGTCGGGAGCCTGTTCGGCAAAGACTTGCAGCACCTTGGTTGCAGCCGGCAGCACCAGATGGGTGAAACCGTTGACAGGTGCATCGCGATAGAGTTGAGCGAGGTCGTCCGGGCCGTAGTCGATCGCCTCAGCCCCCAGCGCGAAATCCGGTACTCGGGTTACGTAGATGCGGTCTTCAGCGAACAAGCCGCCTTCTTCCGTCATGAAGTAGGCGATGGTCCCACCTACCCAGTTTCCCTTTGGCAGCTGGCTCAGTGCTTCGCGGCTGCCTGCCAGGAACATTGACTCTCCGGCTGCAATGGCTGCTTGCACCTCCGGGATGGAATGAAGTGTTGCACTTGCGATTACTGACATAACTGCTCCTCACACCTACTTAAGAATTTCGGCCACTTCGATAGCAAATAAGGTCTGGAATTGGGTTAAGAAATCGTGTGTTCTGGCAACGAGTTTCTTTACATTTTCGGGAGACGGATCGTTCTCGTAGCTCGTTTTGTTGTTATGGACCAGCATATTGATGGTTGTTTTGGTTGAATGCAAAGGCTTTGTGCCCGTTACGAACTCGACCCAGACAGGATGATTGATATCGGGAAGCATGAAGCGTTTTCCCCCCTTGAGGCACAATGGCCATATATCGGTTATCGGCATAGTCTGGGCATTGTTCAATATCGGGTTCCACCGCATTTCAAGAAGTAAGATAAGCCCGGTATCCTACCCATAAGAGTGCTTCATCTGTCGATCAAAGGGTGGGAAACCTGACGATAGGCCGCTGATTCCGTATGTGCTGTGATGCGATTTCGCCAGGCGGCAGGCCACCCGCCTCTAGCCTAAAAGAGCTTCCGCCAGTCTCCCTGCGTTCTTGACCAAAGCACGAGAGAATCGAGAATCTCGTCCCGCTGGGCGATTACCGCGGGACCGGGACAGTGTATGTGGTCTGTAATGAACATCGCATGAAACCCGATGCCCATGTCTCCTGCCATATCGCACTTTTTAAGGGGCAGATTGAAAGCGGCACTTAGCCAGCCGTACAGCCGGGCAACAGCTCCGATCTGACCGGGGGTGAGCGCGTCGCCTGGGTTGGCGGCGCACTCGATGCTGAAGTACGACGGACCCTCTTCGGCCATGCTCCGATGACTCGTATCGAGAAACTGACCCAAGCGGCCGCTCCTCTCCACGCCGAAATGCGATGGAAACGGATTACTGGGCGGGACCAGATGGCCAGGAGGCCACTCGGAGCCATCGAAGGTGGAAAGTAGCCCTTCGATGGTGTTCCCGCGCGAGTTGGAGATGTGAAGCACAAGCCCCTTGGGGGTGCCTCGGAAAGGTTTCAAGCGAGACGGATCTTTCACCGGCAGCCATACAGCAGATGGGTACTTCATAAAGGATGATCCCCCTTAACTGGAAATCCCCTCTTTCAGCTCTCTTTCGACCGAATTTTACCACTGATATAAGTTTTTGTAAGACAAAAAATTTCCTTTAGCAGCAGCAAAAATGCACGATTCGCCGGGTTTCCCAAACCTCGTCCGCCGCAGCGAATGAGACCAGGAAAACACGATTAGCTCTCCAAATAGTCATCACTGCATGGGCGGAAAAGCTCCAACACACTGCCCCAACTTCGTCTTCGGGTCGATCGTTATGAGCGACGCGCCCGGCGTTTTATCCATCGCCGGAAGCGGCGGGGCTGCGCTGACGACAACCGCCGTCCCCTTCAGATCGAAATTCACGTGGGCCACGGCTGCGTTCGTATATTGCGAATGCACCTGCTCCGGCTTGATCCCCTGGACGGTGACCGTGTCCAGCGTAATCTCCGTGGTGTGCGCGGCGTCTTTGCCGGCAATCAGCACATCGCCCGGCGTGAGCGAAACAATGTTGCGCAGCGTGATCGCTTTGTAGTCCGGAATGCGGTCGCCCACCACGCCGGGGTCAACAAATCCCTCCACCGTGCCGTTGTTATAGAACGGGCTGATGGCGATCGGTATCCCAACGTTTTTCATGCAGATGTTCTCATAGGTCAGGTCGTGCACCGGACCGCCGCGCGCAGCATTGCTCTTGATGCGGATGCCGCTGGTGGTGCCGTCCTCCGTCAACCCAGCCACCAGCAGGAAGCTGTCGCCGCTGAAAGTCTCGCTACCAATGGACATTCCGTGCCCGTCATAAAAATGATTGTTGAGCACGCTCATGTGGGTCACGCCGGTCTTGACGGCAATGTTATCGTCGCCGTTATCGATCCAACTGTTGGCGATGGTGATGTTGGTCGAGCTTCCCGGATCGATGCCGTCGGTATTGCGCGAATCAACGCCTCGTACCGTCGGCGTCAGCAAATGCACCCCCCAAGCCGTAAATCCGTCCGTGTTGCCCACCGTCACGTGGTAGTTCGGCGAATTGTGCAGCGTAATGCGGTACAGGATAAGGCCGTCAGCATGGTTGGCCGTAATCAGCTTGGTGCTGAAATAGCGCAACTGCTTCGGCTCGGCCGCGCGCGCCATCTGCCACCAGGTGTAATCGTGCCCCATCACCTGCGCGCCACCGCGTCCGTCAATCACTCCATCGCCCATGATGGCGGCGTTCTTCACATTGACGGTGATGAGCGACTTACAGGGCCGGCCCCGCGGCATTGGCGGCGGCATTGGCGTCGTCGGGGGGCGCTTCGCCGCATCCCCCTGGCTTCCCACACCCCCAGCCGTGACGTATTGCGTACTTACATCGCTCATCGTCCCGCAAAGCAACTGCTCCTCGCCCGACGGATTCGGATCATAGTCCTTCGGGTTGCGCGAGCCATAGAGGGTCACGCCCTTGTCGATCAGCAGCGTCACCCCCTCTCTCAGGTCCAGCGAACCTGACAGAAATGCATTCCCCTTACCCCCCGGAGCCAGTTCCACAGCCATTCCCGGCTTACAGGCATCCAGAGCCGTCTGGATCCGTGCCGTGTCCGTCGTCTTTTCAAAGATTTCCACGAGCTTCTCGGCGTCTCCCGACTTTTCCGCCAGCAGGGTCGTGCATGCTGCTGGAATGACGGGTTCCGTCACAGTGCGCGTATCCTGCGCCAATCCTGAAAGTGTCGCCACACATACCATCGTGATACCGGGCATCCAGATTCCATAAATCCGTTTCATTGCCAACCTCTTCTACCTTTTGAACTGTTGGGAATTATAGCCGGGTGCAGATGGAATCCGATTTCACGATAGACCGGAAGTGGCCAGTTGATTGGGAGCGCTGATCGCTTCACCGCGGTTGGGCGCCCTAACCGTCACAAGAAAAATGCCCTACTGCTCGCCCCAGCTCAGCTTGCTGCGCAGCGCCTCAAAGAATCCGCTCTCGCTCATCCGAACCAGATTCACGGTGTGGCTGGACCGCCGGCAGCGCACCTCGTCGCCCAGTTGCAGGGCGACGGCCTGCTGGCCGTCCACCGTCAGCAGCGCCAGATTGGGAATGCCCTCGACCCGCACGGTGAGCGAGGCATCGCCGCGCACCACGATGGGCCGAAGAGTAAGCAGGTGTGGGCAGATCGGCGTCACCACCAGCGCGTCTACATCCGGTGTGAGGATGGGGCCGTTCGCTGCCAGCGTATACGCAGTGGAACCAGTGGGCGTGGAGACGATCACTCCGTCGGCGCGGAAGCGTGCGACTTTCTTGCCTTCCAGCTCGACCGTGAAGTCGCCCATGCGGGCAATATCGCCCTTTGAGACCACTACCTCATTCAGCGCCCGAAAGGTCGCAAGCGGCCCGCCCGCCCGCCATAACTCCGCGTGCAGCATGATGCGCGCGTCGAGAATGTGGCAACCATTGCACCAACCCTCCAAAGTCGAATAGAGGTCGGAGAGCCGGACCTCGGTCAAGAAGCCGAGATAGCCCAGATTGACGCTGAGAATGGGTGTGCCGGTTGCCGCAAAAATGCGGGCAACCGACAGCAGTGTGCCATCGCCGCCCAGCACGATCACCAGTCTGGGCTTCTCGGCGGGCATCTGAGCGCGGTCCACAGCCGGCGCATCCTCGGTGTAGCAACCGCCTTCCAGGTCCAGCAGCGGCTCAAACCCGCGTTGGCGCAGCCAGCCGATCAACTCTGGCAGCAGACGGGTGAGCTCTTCCTTATGCGGCTTGCAAACGATTGCGACGCGTACCATGCGGTCTCAGTGTAACGGATTGGGCCGGGAAGTATCCTGCTCCGCATCCAAAGCAGAAAGGGTGGATTCTCCCCTTGCGGGAAAATCCACCCTTGACTTGCTTAAGACTTCGACTGCACTCAGGTTCCGTTCTTAGGCTGAAACCAGAACATGTTCCTCAGTCAACGCCGGCTCGGTCTCGGCAGCCTGCTCCACGGTCAAGCTCAACAGCGACTTCACCACATCCGCGGCGCTATAGGATGTACGGCCCGGCGCAAGAAACTGCGCTACCGTGTTCAGGTCGTCGCCCACGGTTACCAGCGCCGGCTCCACGCCTTCATCCTTGCGCGTCTGCGCGTGACCGATATTGGCCATCAGCGCATTGCAAAGGCACTTTCTACCCACCGTGTCTTCGATTTTGCCGCCCTTGGATACATAAATGTCCACGGGTTCGGCTGAGCAGCGGTATCCAATATTGCCGCTCGGATTCGCGTAGGGCTCCCGCAGGTAACCCAGATCGCATACCCGCTTGCGCGCCGCAGCCACGTCCGCATCTGAATACGAGCCTTCCAGTTGAGCCACCTTGAACGGAAATCCCGTTGGCGAAGCCAGAGGATCGGTAAACACCTCACCGGTGCCGGTCACAGCCTTGGCCAAAAGCCGGTTCTTCAGATCGGGCCGCAAACCGGATTCCTGGCTGAATGCAAACGCAGTTCCCACCTGGATGCCGGCTGCGCCCTGCTCAAGCGCCTCGCGCAGCTTCTCCGCATTTCCATATCCGCCCGCAAGCCAGAATGGAACGCCCAGCGCTACCAAATCCTGGATATTGACCCGATCCCGCTCGCCGTAAACCGGTTCTCCGGCCCCATTCAGTTGGAGCTTGCCGCGCGGCGGAGCATTGTGCCCGCCTGCCGTCGGAGTTTCGATCACCAATCCGTCGACCCGCCCGCTCGCCCGCCTCAGCATAGTGGTGGCCAGGGTGTTCGATGAGACGATGGCCAGGAACCGCGGCCGACGGAGAAACGGAATCGCACCCTCAGCATACTCAGCCGGATCCAGGCGCATCTGCGTGTCCTGTCCCTGCAAAGCCCCCGTCACCGCCAGCTTGTATTCCGAGGGATGGTGCATGGCAAATGCGTCGAGCACGCCAGGAATGTGCAGCGGAATGCCCGCGCCCATCAGCACGTAGCCCACTCCGGCCAGCATCGCCCCGTAGATCGAAGACAGGTGCGGCATCTGCACTTTCTCAAGAAAATTGATCCCTACCGGATTCTTGTGGCCTTCCCGAGCCAGAAAAACCTCGACAAAGTTGCTCACCATGCACAGCTCAACCAGCTTGCGCGTATCCTTGCGCTGGTGCATCGGCACCGCCGGATAGGGCGCTTCGCTGGGCTTGCCGCCGGGAACAAAGTACTCCTGCCAGATGCGCTTGGCCATCTCCGGAAAAGGAAATGCTTCCAGGCCGCGGCGCATATCGCCATCCTTATCACCATCGGCGAGCCTGCGCACAAAAAGCTGATCCAGTGCAGTGCCGGAAACCACACCGAGCTGACCGAGTTTCGAGACCGCCTGGGCTAAACGCCAATTTGAGACGCCCACGCCCATGCCGCCCTGGATGATCTTGGGAAACTGCATCATCTCTGGATTCTTTCACAGATCTGGATATTTCCGCAGATTTTCTCAAAGAATAGGTGCACCTTTGGTGTAATAATGAGCAATTTTGAACACAGAAGGCTATTTAGGGTTCGTTTCAGCAGCTTGCGGGTGTCGATCGCGATGTTTTGGGCAGGGATCGCCAGCCTATCTATAACTTTTCGCGCAGGAAGCTGATCACGTGGTCAGCCTGCACCACCCCCACCATCCTCCCCTGCAAGTCCACCACCGGCAGCGCGTGCAGGTTGTACTTGTCGAACATCTCAGCAAGTTCGTCCTGGCGCAGATCAGCGGGGCAAGAGAGCACACGGGGTTCGGCCAGCACGGCCAGCCGCGTCTCCGGCAGGGCCATCACCATCCGCCCCAAGGCGACTGCGCCGCGAAGCATCCGCTTTTCATCCAGCAAATAGACTTCAGTCACACTCTCGATGTCGCCGTCAAAGCCGCGCAAAGCCTGCACCGCCTGAGCCACCGTGGCGTCCATACCCACGTGGATGAAGTCGGTGGTCATGCTTCCAGCGGCCGAATCCTCGTCGAACTCCAGAAGGTCTTCCACCTCCTGCCGCTCTTCCGGTTCCATCTCCTCCAGAATGGCGTCAGATCGCTCTTCGGAAAGCTCGGCCAGCAGGTCGGCTGCCGCGGCGGGGTCCATCTCCTCGACAATATCGGCGATCCGCTCCTCGCCCAGCTTCTCCAGCAGGGCCTTTTGCATCTTTGGATCGACCTCTTCGAGGGCCTCTGCAGCCACCTCTTCGTCCAGCGAAGTAAATACAGCCTCGCGCTCGGCTGGGGCCAGGTCTTCCAGAATCTCGGCCAGGTCCGACGGGTGCATCTCGGCCAGCCGCTCATACTCAATGCGCAGCTTGACTCGCCGCGCCGGGTCGACCTCGATCACATCCACAAACTGCCAGGGAATGCCGCTGGCCCCGAACTTACGTGAGAGTGAATCAAGCGTAGCGCGCGGAAGAAGCCCTTTGAAGACCCTGCGAAAAGCTCCGCGTAGGCCCACCTCTACCTCAGCCACGCGCAAAAGGTGTGCCGCACCACGCCCCAGCCACTCCAGGTCCACATCATTCACGCGGACCACCTTGCGGCCATGAATATCGATGATCTGCCGGTCCACCAGGTCCTGCTGGAGATAGAGGTAGTTCCCCTCGTCCTTCAGCGGCACTAAAGCTCCAGAAGAACGCAGCTCCAGTGTGCCCGCCGGCGTCTCCATCACATCCTCGGAGGGCACAATGCACAATCCGGTGCGGGTCTTCAGCACCAAGCCGGCTACCTTGCCTGCATCCGGGCCGGTGGCTACGGCAATGTCCTTGAGCCGCCCGCGCAGGTGCCCCTGCGCATCGGTCACGGGAGTGCCGAGCAGGGCGGTCAGGCTCACGCGAGCTGTGGTGCGGGGCTGCATGAAGTGAGTGTATCCCTCTGGCGGCATTTTACGCCGCAAAACCCCTCGGGCCGCTCCATGGATGATTCACATGGATTGGTTTGGGAGCCAACTCCGCGAATCAACTCGCCATAGGTGTCGGCGATCGGACAGCAACCGCGTTACGGCCATGTTCTTTAGCCTCATACATTGCCGCGTCGGCGCGTCGCAGCATCTCTTCCCATCCGCCACTCACGGGATCGAGCTGAGCCACGCCCGCGCTGACCGTAAACTTGATGAAATCGCCCTCGGAAGGTATCTCCAGAGCTTCAATACCCTGTCTCACCCGCTCCGCGGTAAGGATGCCGGCGGACTCAGGCGAATCCGGCAGCAGGATGGTAAACTCCTCGCCTCCCATGCGCGCAAAGAAATCCTGACTGCGCAGCATGGATTTGACCAGACTCGCCAATTGCTGCAAGGCGCGGTCGCCCGCGGCATGTCCTCGCGCGTCGTTTAGGCTCTTGAAGTGATCGATGTCAAGCACAATCGCGCAGAGCGGGTGACCATGCCTGACGCTTCGTGCCGTCTCGCGCAGGGCCGCTTCTTCCATCGCTCTGCGATTCATCGTTCCGGTGAGGGGATCGGTTCGCGCTTGCTCGGCCAGTTCTCTCTGCAACTCCGTCACTAGAAACCACAGATCGCACATCACCATGAATGTGGCAAGAAAAGCCATCGCGGCCAGCGAAAACAGCCATCGGGGATCGCTCTGGGCATGGACAGTCTCCCATGGCCGCGTGTAGCTCAGGTTGGTTAGAATGGCACGATAACCCGCGACTGTCATCTCGGCCAGCAGAACTGCCGCAGATACGCGAGACACCGCGGTAAATGGCCCCTTGCCATACTTGAGCAGAATCCATGCGGATGCGCCGCACACTCCGACAAAGGGAATATTG
>Ga0302320_10002308_pt1 | contig 45120 bp, 30 predicted proteins | sample Bog_T0_3_FD_202130 | JGI IMG/M metagenome (GOLD analysis project Ga0302320, IMG submission 202130) | Peat permafrost microbial communities from Stordalen Mire near Abisko, Sweden - Bog_T0_3 | ecosystem: Environmental > Terrestrial > Soil > Wetlands > Peat | place: Sweden: Abisko, Stordalen Mire...
TGTTGGTGAGGGCATTGTTGGTGCTGATCGGCGTCCAGGTCGAAAAATTCGTGGTCGCTTGCAGCACATAATTGCTGCCGGGGACGCCGGCGAAACCAAGCTGGAGCTGTTGATTGGTGAGGAAGCTGGCCGACGTGAAATTCAGCGGCTGCAACTGGTACAGCGCATTCACGGCAATGCTGTTGTTGTAGTTGGTTTCAAAGCTGGCCGCCGTCAGGTCCAGATTGGTGGGCACATTGAACGGGCCGGCGTACCGAAGGGAATTGGTCGTGGGCAAAGAGCCGTCCAGGGTATAATAGATCGCCGCATTGGTATCCGGGCCGGACAAAGTGATATTCACTGAGTTGAAGTAATTGCCGCCGCCGGGGGTGAAGACGGGCGGGGCGAGCGCGGGCGTGCCCGGCAGGCTGTTAATCCAGTCGGTCAAAACCTGCACGGCGTTGGTGTCAATCAGATTGCGGAAATCCGGCATCTGGATGTCCTGGTTGAGGGTGTTGATCCGGGAGACGAGCACCGAGCGCCAGACGTCCCGCGCCTTGACGACGCAGGCATGGTCCGAGATGCCCAGCGAAAACGCCGCCGGAAAATTCGTGATGTCCTGCTGCGCGAGCGGCGTGTCGTAGCGCGCATCCCAGGTGATGCCCTGGCCGCCGGGCTGGTGGCATTCCGCGCAGTTGGCGTCCAAATACGAACGCGCGCGTTCCTGGAGCGGGGCGCTCGTATTCGTCATCGCCGAGAGCCGGGCGAAGCCGCCGATGGACGCTTCGTTGGGCGCCGGAGAAAACAATCCCAGCCGGTTCAGGGTGCGCAACTGGTTGTCGGTGACGCCGGTCGCGGGATACGTCAGGTTGCCGTTGAGCTGCCGGGGATTGACCCCCAGCACGTTGACGCCGGAAACACTGCTGGCCACGGCTGTGTTGTGGCACTCCTGGCAATCGGACGGGCTCGCATAATACCAGGATTGCGTCCGGACGCCGGTGGCGTTGGTGATCAAAACATCTTCGGACAAGCTGGCGGTCAAGAGATCGGCGTCGCTGTTGTCGGGCCGCCATTTGTAAGTCACGCCATAGACCGAGCCGTTGTTGTCGCGAACGAGCAGCTCCGTTTCGAGCCGGCGCGGGGGAATCGTCGCGTTGGTTTCGTTGACCACCAGATCAAAATTTTTCACGAACACGGAACCCGCCGGGAAGGTCCAGTAATTCGTCGGCTGGAATTGAATCTGCTCGGCGGGCGTCCTGGGGCCGCCACTGTTCGGGATGGCCATGAGCCAACTGCTGGAGGCGTTATCCTTCCATTGCGGCGAGTTGGGCGCATAAGGAATCACGCCGGCGGCCGACGTGCGGTTGGTGGTGTCGCTAAAAGCCCCCGTGCCGGACAAGGCGGGCGGAAGAGCCCCGTTGAAGCTGGTGGGCATGTTCAGGAACGGCGCCACCGTGGAGTTGGTCGTCAGGCCGTAGGCCAGCCCGCTGCCGTTGGCCACCGTGATGTTCACCGGGGCTGACGTGCTGCTCAAACCGCTGCCATCGAGCGCCACGGCGGTCAAGCTATAGTTGCCCGCCGCGAGACCTGTCGCCGTGAGGGCATAGGGCACGCTGGTGGCGCTGCCGAGGAGGCTGCCATTGACGTAAAAACTAACGAGGCTGATCGGATTGAGACTGGCATCCGCCTCCGCACTGAGGCTGACGCTCGCGGCAGCGGTGAAGTTGGTGGCGCCGGCGGCCGGCGACGTTAGCACGACGGCGGGCGGCGGATTGATGAACGGATACAACTGCGACTGAGGTGCGATGGCGTTGACGGTCGAAGGACTGCTCCACCAGAGCGCGACGGAGGCGTTGTTCGTCGTTTGGTAATAATCCAATTCAATATTGTAATACTGCTGCGCCGCCAGCGCGATGCTCCCGCTGTTGGTGGTGACCGCGGTTTTGCCGACCCAGTTGTTAATCACCAACTGGCCGTTGACATAGAGCCGGGTGCCGCCGCTGGCGACGGTGGAAAACTGATACGTCTCGCTGAATTGAGCCTGCACGGTGCCCGTCCACCGCACCGTGAAGTTGTTGGCGCCGACCACTGGGGCCGGCCCGGTCGCGCCCCAATTGAAATTGATCGTGGCGTTGGTCTGAACCAGCACGGGCGACCCGGTGAACGGATTGGCGCTGGTGTGGTTGGCAAAATACGCGCCGGTCAGCCCCGAGCCATTGCCGGCCGAGGCTGAGTTGATGAACGACGCGCTGGCGGCGGCGCTATTGACCGCGCCGGGGGCGATGGCGACGGCCTGAACCAGTGCGCTGCCCGTCAAGGTGATCGGCCCGGTGTAAAGCCGGGAACCGGTGTTCGGCATGGTGCCGTCGAGCGTGTAATAAATCGAAACGCCCGCTGTGGCATCGGCCAGCGTCACGGTCTGGAAATTCGTGAACGCGCCGCCCGCCGGAGTAATCGTCGGAGCCGCCAGGAAAATTGCCGGGCCATAAACCGATACGGCGTATTCCGCGCCGACATATACTTTGCCGCCGGCGATGACGGGCGGGGTCATCTTCACCGCGCCGCCGGGATTGTCGCGCGCGATGTCCATGCTGGAGTTATACAATTCCAGCGCGAGGTTCGTCGCATTGTAGGCGTGCAACACGGCCGGGCCGCTGCTGAGATAGGCGTCGGCCTGAATCACCCAGGCAATGCCGTTGTTCGTCCCGTTGGCGGAAAGCGTGGGCGTGGCGCCGGGGAAGCCGATGCTCGAGGCGGAGCGGGATTCCGGCGCGGATACGATGACGCCGTTGGTGATCAGAAACGCTTTCATGGCGTCGCCGTTGCCCTCGTAATAAATCCGATGGTTGAAATAGGCGGGCGAACTCCACACGCCCCCAATGGCGCCGGGCAGGGACTCCACGATCTGGCTGTCGCTTCCGTTGATCCCGTCGGTGCCGTTGTAATGGCCCATGTTATCGCGATCGACCAGATAAATCGTTCCCTGCTTGCCCGCGCCCACGATCAGATGCCGATGCGTGGCGCTGCCGGCGTCATCCGGCAGCAGCAATGGCCCGCCGGAGCCGAGATCCGCGTCGCTGTTCTGCAGCGACTGCTGGTTGTACGGTGTGAAATAATCCGCCACGGCCAGCTGGTTGGCGGTGGTGGAGAGTTTGACAAAGCTATCGGCGTAGTCGCCGCCGTTGGTGTTGGCGCTAAATGAGCCATTGCCGGTTTCAAAATAAAGATTGGTGTTGGCATCGACGGACAGTCCGTTGCCGCCCATCCAAAGCGCGCCTTCGCCCGCATTCCCGCCAAAGGCCGCGAAGGTGGCGTTCGGCGTGGTGTTGAAAACATAATTGGTCAGCCGCAGGAGGTTCGTGGCGTTGAAGCCGATGACCCAGCCGTGATAGGGGTCGGTGTCATCGTGGCTGCCATAGCAGGCGTACAAAATGCCGCCGGCGAGCGTGAGCGCGGGCCGCTGCATGTGCTGCACGGCGGAAAAGGTGACATTGGTTCCGTTGCTGGTTTCCCCGTAGTTGTCGCCCGACACGCCGGTGCCGCGCACCGAGGCCGCCACGGGCACGGGACTGTAGGGCTGTTCCAAACCGTTGGTGATGTTCAGCGCGTGGATGCGGTGAAAATAATTGGTGGAAACGCCGGCCACCACCTCGCGGGTGAAGGCGTCCACGTAAATCGTGCCGGAGACGGGATCAATTACGGGTGAGCCCGCCGCGCCTTCTTCGGGGACGATATCCAAATTGCCAACGCCGGGATGATAACGCGCGCCGAATTCGACGCTCGGCGATGGTGATGGGCTGCCCAGGTTGATTTTCCAGAGCAGGCCGCCATTGGTGTCGCCGTTGCTATCCGCATCAAACGCATACACGGAGTCGTGCATCGTGCAGACAAACAGAACGTCGCGCACCCCTTTGCCGGCGATGCTCACATTGGTCACGATGAGCGGTTGGGCATAGACGTAGCCGTCCACGGGGTAGGAAAATAATTTGCCGAAATTGGTGACATTCACATTCGCCAAAGTGAGCAGGGTTTCATTGGTGTTCTGGCCTTGCCGCGTGTTGTCGTAGTGATAAGTCAGGACGGGCACACGCGTCACGGTCAGCGTCGTGAAGGAGCGGGAGGCGGACGCCCAGCGCACGCCGGCGGAATTGGAAACGGAGGCGGTAAAATAAAACGTGGTGTTTCCGGTGAGGCCGGCAACCTGCCCGCTGTAGCCACCGGACTGCAGGCCCAGGGAGACTTGATTGGACCACGCCGTTGGATTCGTGCCGCCGTCGCTGGGGCCGTAATAGAGCCGCACGGTCGGCCATTCGTTGCCGGTGGTCAGCACCTGGCCGTTGAGCGTCGCAATGGCGGCAACGACGGCGGTGGCCGGCAGGTTCGTGACGGAGGCCGGCGATACCGTGGCGTAGGTGGTGAAATTCAAGGCCGGCGCGGCCCACGACACGCCGAGGCTGTTGGAGGCCCAGCTGGTGAAATAATACGTGGTGTTGGTTTGTAATCCGGTCAGCGTCGCGGAAAAGGTTCCCGTCTGCGGGCCGAGCGCTATGTTGTTGGACCACGCGGCGGCATTGGTGCCTCCATTATTGGGACCGTAATAAAAGGCGGTCTGGGGCACGCTGCCGCCGGTGTAAACCACCCGGCCATTCAGCGTCGCGGCCGTGGCCTGGAGCGCTGTGGCCGGATTATTCGTGATCACCGCCGTGCTGGGCGCGCCGACGGATGTCAGCCCGATATCGAACACCGCGTCGTAGCTGTGACTGCTGCCAAAGGTAATCGTCCCGCCCGCGACGGGCATGAGCCCGAGTTCGCCATCGGGATAAGGATTGCCGCTGGCGTTGCCCATCCCTTCCCAGCCGGACGCCGCGGCGGAAGCTTTCCCGAAGGAAAAGGCATAGACGGTGCCGGATGAGAGCGCCAGGCTGAAACCGCTCCACTGCACCCAGTCGCCGTCGGAATAAGTAAAATTATCGGCGGTGTAAGTCGCCAGTACCGTGGCCGTACCGCCGCTGACGGTATAGATATGCAGCAGATAGCTTTGCGGGGTAAAGGTGCCGGAGCTGGTGCCGCCGCCGGTCTGGATCGCGACGGACGTGAGTAAATAGCCGGCGGCGGCGTTGAAGGTGGTGAAGGTCTGGCCCGGCTCGCCGGCGCCATGATTGGACTGGTTGTTGGTATAATAATTGAGGCCGTCCGGCATGTCCGCCTCGCCCGCGGTGCTCAACTGGTAAAGATCCAAGAGTCCGGGCGCCGGTGGAGTGGCGCCGAGATCGGTCAGCGTTGCCGGCGTTTGGCCCTGTGCCACCATGGCCACGATTACCGACAGGGTCAACACACCACTGCGGACCAAGCGCGTCCCGATTTCCCGAAAAAGCCCTGTTTTGTGCCGTTCAAACAAAGCGCCCGCGGAAGCATTATTACTTTTCATATGGTGGATCAATAATTTACGGCAAGACCTTCTGCGGAGCCAGCTTCAATTTCTTTGCCCCCCGCCGCACGCTTCGGTTCCCCTTTTTTGGGCGAACCCGGCGGATCGGATCGACGACCCTCCACGTATTCGCCCGCAGCTTTACCACGCACCGCCTCAGTCGCTATTGCTTGTGCGCCAATGGTTTTGCGTTGATCAGGACCTTTTCGCATTTGATTGAATCGAACGGATGTGTTAAAAATCTGCCGACGACTCGCTGGATGAAGTTAAAACCACATAAGCCATCACCGACTGCCGCAGCGGCCGCCGACTTGGACGAGTTGTTCACCAATCGTCTCATTGAAGGCAGCCAGGACTGTATCAAGGTGCTCGACCTCGATGGCCGGCTGCTCGCGATGAACGCTGGCGGCATGAAGGTTCTGGAGATTTGCGACCTCACGCCGTTCATAGGCTCTTCGTGGGTTGACTTTTGGCGGGTCGCGGACCGCGCCGCCGCGCAAGCCGCGGTCAAGACGGCCCGCGACGGAGGTATTGGACGGTTCGTGGGATTTTTTCCCACCGCGCAGACGCAGACCCCGATGTGGTTCGATGTCGTTGTCAGTCCCATTCTTGACGCCGGCGGCCGCCCGGAAAAACTCCTCGCCTCGTCGCGCGATGTCACACAATGGAAACGCTCCGATCAACTGCTGCACGCCATTATTGACGGAACCTCCACTGTCACAGGCGCGGAATTCTTCCATTCCTTGGTGCAAAATCTCGCGAAGGGCCTGGGCGTGCGTTATTCCTTCGTCGCGGAGTGCCTCCCGAAAAATCGCGCGCGGACATTGGCCTTTTGGACCGGCGACCAAGCTGGAGCGGATTTTGAATACGACCTGGCCGGCACGCCCTGCTTGCAAGTGGCGGAAGGCCGGACGTGCTTTCACGAACGCAACTTGCAAACACTTTTCCCCGACGACAAACCCCTGGTCGAGATGCGCGCGGAAAGCTATCTCGGCGTGCCGTTGCGCGATTCGTCCAAGTCCGTCATCGGCCATCTCGTCGTCATGGACGACCAACCGCTGGCGAGCGACCCGCTCGTGTTGTCGGTGATGGAGACCTTTGCGAGTCGGGCGGGCGTGGAATTGGAACGGATGCGGGTGTTCGACAATTTGCGCCGCCAAAAACAGGAGAGTGACGATCGATTTCGCGACCTTTTTGAGGAGGCGCCCATTGCCTATGTGCATGAGGGCCTTGATTCCAAGTTCATTCGGGCGAACCGCACGGCGATGAAAATCCTCGGCATCAAACCGGAAGAGGTTGCCTCGACTTACGGAAAAACCTTCGCCCCCGACACGCCGGATGCGCAGCACCGGATGCGGGAGGCGTTTGAATCCATTGGCAAAGGCATTGATACCAGCGGCGTCGTGCTGGAAATGCGCCGCAAGGACAACGGCCAGCCCCTGTGGATTCAGTGGTGGTCGCGGCCGGATCCCAGCGGAAAATTCACCCGCACCATGTTCCTGGACATCACCGACCGCGAACTCATGAAGCAGGAACAGGCCCGGCTGCAGGCGCAAAACGCCTATTTGCAGGAGGAAATTCGCGCCGAGCACAACTTCACCGAAATCGTTGGCAACAGTGCCGAACTGCGCGGCGTGCTGCTGCAAGTCGAGCAGGCCGCGCCGACGGATTCAACGGTGCTCATTTTGGGCGAGACCGGCACGGGCAAGGAACTCATCGCCCGCGCCATCCATGACCGCAGTCCGCGCAAAAATCGCGCGCTGGTGAAGGTGAATTGCGGGGCCATCAGCGCGGGCCTGGTGGAGAGCGAGCTGTTTGGCCATGTCAAGGGGGCGTTTACCGGCGCGCTCGCCAATCGAGATGGCCGCTTCAAACTCGCCGACGGCGGCACGATTTTTCTTGATGAAGTTGGAGAGCTGCCGCCGGCCACGCAGGTAAAGTTATTGCGCGTTTTGCAGGAGCAGGAATTTGAACCCATCGGCGGCAGCAAAACCGTGAAAGTAAACGTGCGGATCATCGCCGCCACCAACCGCGACCTCACGGCTGACATTCGCGAAGGCAAATTTCGCAGCGACCTGTTCTACCGGCTGAACGTTTTGCCGCTGCGCGTTCCTTCCCTGCGCGAGCGCGTGGACGACATCCCGTTGCTCACGACTTTTTTTCTGCAACATTTTGCGAAGAAATTTAACAAGCCCGTCAGACAGGTTGCCGAAGAGACGATCCGCCGCCTGCGCGCCTACGCGTGGCCCGGGAACATCCGTGAACTGCAAAACATCATCGAGCGGGCCGTGGTGCTTTCGACCGGAGATGTGCTGGCGTTGACGCCGGATTTTGGTCTCCCGCCGACCACGAATGCGTCGGCGCCGCGCGCTGCTTCACCCGAACCTTCCTCGGTGGCGGCCGCCCCCGCCGCGGCTTTGCCGGCTGCCGGCGGCGCGCTGGAAGCGGTCGAACGAAGCCACATCGAGTCGGTCTTGGATCAAACCAACTGGATGATCGAAGGAGAGCGGGGCGCGGCAAGAATTCTGGACCTCAATCCCAGCACGCTCCGCAGCCGGATGCAAAAGCTGGGCATCCGAAGACCAAAACGCTAGGCATGGTCAGAAATCCTTCAACTGCTCGACGACGAACGAGGAGCAATTTTCCAATGCCACGCCGCGCGATTTTAGGCGGGAGATAGCGGCTGTGCCGGTTCGGTCGAGGAAAGACACGCCCGCCAAATCCAGTTGCAGGGCGCGGTGTTCCCTTAAGAAATGCTCGCAAGCGTCTAGCACTTCCGCCACCCAAGGTCCGGCAATGCGGCCCTCCAGCTTTAAGACGACTCTTTCGTTGAGCGCTCCCGCCTCGGAAATTCTTAACATAAAATACAAAATTAGAATTTGAAAACCCGGCGCCGGTTTAGTCGGCGGCGGGCGCCGTTTGTTCCCCAAACCACCATCCGCCAAGTTGGTCGCGCAATTGTTTGCGACCGCGATGCAACATTACCCAAAGATTGCTCTCGGAGATGTTCAACCGCTTACACACTTCATGGTTGGAACATTCCTCGACTTCGTAAAGCTGGAACACCTGCGCGATGCGTGGCGGCAGTTTGCCGAGCGCGAGTTTCAGATTATCGCGAAATTCACTCAGTTCCATCCGGCGGCTGGGCGACTGGCATTCTGCCGCCAGGTCATGCAGCCAGAGTGACGATTCTTCCCAGGATGCCTCGTCGTCTGCGGACGGGGGATCGACCCGCACGGCTCGCTCCCGGCAGGTTTTCCGCAGATGATCACATATTTTGTGCCGTAAAATTCCGGTTAGCCAGGTTCGTTCGGACGATTTCCCATTGAAACTGTCCGGCGATTTCACCGCCGCGAGAAAAGTCTCCTGGACGAGGTCTTCGGCCACGCTCTGGTCGCGCATTTGACCGACGGCAAAGTTGAAGAGGTAATCGGCATGGGCATTTACCCAGTCGCTCGACAGCGCGGGTTCGCCTTTGGCCTTCACCTTCGTTTTGGCAATCGTATTCATTCTGTCTCCTTCTCCTGCAATGCGTGTGCCACGATGCCCCTGAGCACTGAAATTGGCGAAATCCGCAATAATTAGCCCATAGTGTGTGGGCCGCGAAAAATTGGATCTTCGACCGCGAACTTGTGGCCACGAAATGTCACGGGCGCCACGACCGGCCGTGGTGGTGAAGAATTCTCCGGGCGCGATTCATCTCCGGGAAAAACATATTTATGAAGACAGCTCGCGTTTCAATTCTCGCCGCCGTTCTGGCGTCTGCAAAAACTCCTTCCGTCCCGGCCGATTTTGCGCTGCGGGCCGCGCTTCCGAATCCCGTGACGGATTTATCGCTCCCTTTTGTAAGGAACCCTTTTCCCGCCCGACGAACTCCCGAACAGTATCAAAAACCCGGAATTCAGAATTATGAACACATCCCCCGCGCTTGACGCGCGAACTATACCGTTGCCCGCCGAACAAGAACACTTGATGCAGCAGCATTTGCGCGACCAAAATCTGCCGGAAGCCGTCATGCCTGCCGTGTCCGTCGTCAAGGTGCTCAAAGGGCAGAAGGCGCTCGTCACCGGCGCGAATTCCGGCATCGGCAAGGCGGTTGCCATTGCGCTCGCCCGCGCCGGGGCGGACGTGGTCGTCAATTACGTTTCGCGTCCGGAAGCCGCCGAGGAAGTCGTCAAAGAAGCCGCCGGGTGGGGCGTGAAGGCCGTCGCGCTGCGCGCCAATGTTGCCAAAGAGGACGAGGTGCAGGCCATGTTTCAGCGAATGTTTCAGGAATTCGGCACCATCGATATTCTTGTCAACAATGCCGGATTGCAAAAGGACGCGCCGATTGACGAGATGACGCTCGCCGACTGGCAGTTCGTGCTCGACGTGAATCTTACCGGACAGTTTCTCTGCTCGCGCGAGGCGATCCGCGAATTCAAGCGGCGCGGCATTCGCAAGGAAGTCAGTTGCGCCGCCGGAAAAATCATCTGCATGAGCAGCGTCCACGAAGTCATCCCGTGGGCCGGGCACGTGAACTACGCCGCGAGCAAAGGCGGAATCATGCTGATGATGAAAAGCATCGCGCAGGAAGTCGCGCCGCATCGCATCCGGGTGAACTCGGTTTGCCCCGGCGCGATCCGCACGCCCATCAATATGGAAGCCTGGGGCACGCCGGAAGCGTATCGCGAACTGATGCGGCTGATTCCCTACAAGCGCATCGGCGAGCCGGACGATATCGGCCGCACCGCGGTCTGGCTGGCCAGCGATGATTCCGATTACATCCACGGCGCCAGCATTTTCGTGGACGGCGGCATGACGCTTTATCCCGGCTTTGAAACGGGGGGCTGAAAAGCATTTTGATGGAAGAAGGAGGACTGCGGAAGGTTTGTCCCGCCCTGCATAAATAAAACATGAATACAGAAAAAAATCGGCTCGCCGAGGAACACGCCGGCCATGCGAATTGGAAACGATTCGGACCTTATCTGTCCGAGCGTCAATGGGGCACGGTGCGCGAGGATTATTCCGCGCACGGCGAGGCGTGGGATTATTTTCCGCACGACCACGCCCGCAGCCGCGCGTATCGCTGGGGCGAAGACGGCATCGCGGGTTTCAGCGACGAGCAGTCGCGGCTTTGTTTGTCGCTCGCGTTGTGGAACGGCAAAGACCCGATCTTAAAGGAACGAATTTTTGGTCTCACGAATTCGGAAGGCAATCACGGCGAGGACGCGAAGGAACTTTACTACTACCTCGACGCCACGCCGACGCATTCGTATCTAAAAATGCTTTACAAGTATCCGCAACGGGAATTCCCCTACGCCGAACTCGTGGAGGAGAACGCGCGCCGCAAGGGCGACAACCGCCTGCCGGAATTTGAGCTGCTCGACACGGGAATTTTTGATGACGACCGTTACTTCGACGTCTTTGTGGAATACGCCAAAGCCGGGGCGGAGGACATCTTGATGCGCGTCACGGTTCACAATCGCGGGCCGGAGGCGGCGCCCATTTATCTGCTGCCGCAACTTTGGTTTCGCAACACTTGGTCCTGGAAACCGGATGCGAAGAAACCGGAATTGTCGCTCGGAAAAGGCGGTGTAATTACGGCGAAGCACGAGGAACTTGGCTTGTTTAGTTTTTATTCTGACAGCAAACCGGAAAAGCTTTTCTGCGAAAACGAAACGAACGCGCGCCAGCTCTACGGCCAGTCGGACGCTCCCGGTTTTTTTAAAGACGCGTTTCATGAATGGGTCGTCAACGGCAACCCAGCCGCCGTGAATCCCAAACAGACCGGGACGAAGGCCGGACTGCTTCATCAACTGACAATCCCCGGTCGTGGCTCGGCGGTCGTTCGATTGCGTCTATCCCGCCCGGCTGCGTCAAAACCGTTCGCGGATTTCGATTCCGTTTTTTCCCAGCGCATCGCCGAAGCGGATGAATTTTACGCCGAATTGCAACACGGCATCGCCTCGGCTGACGCGCGCGACGTTCAGCGTCAGGCGTTCGCCGGCATGATCTGGTCGAAGCAGTTTTTTTATTACGACCTGCCGGAGTGGATCAAGGGTGATCCGAATCAGCCCGCCCCGCCCGCCGGTCGCAAACACGGTCGTAACCACGAATGGTCGCATCTCAACAACGCCGACATCATTTCCATGCCCGACAAATGGGAGTATCCGTGGTATGCGGCGTGGGATCTGGCGTTCCACTGCATTCCGCTCGCGCTCGTGGATGCCGGGTTCGCCAAGAGCCAGCTCGAGCTGCTGACGCGCGAATGGTATATGCACCCGAACGGCCAGTTGCCCGCCTACGAATGGGCGTTTGGCGACGTCAATCCGCCGGTTCATGCCTGGGCGACCTGGCGTGTGTTCCAGATGGATCGCAAACAGCGCCGCGCCAGCGATCCAACGGACTATGGCGACCTGGCTTTCCTCGAGCGCGTCTTCCACAAGCTGATGCTGAACTTCACCTGGTGGGTGAATCGCAAGGACACGCAGGGCCGGAACATTTTTCAAGGCGGCTTTCTCGGCCTGGACAACATCGGCGTGTTCGACCGCAGCGCGCCGTTGCCGACCGGGGGCTTCATCAACCAGGCCGACGGCACAAGCTGGATGGCGATGTATTCGCTCAACCTCATGCGCATCGCGCTTGAACTGGCAAAGCACAACCAGGTTTATGAGGACATCGCGACCAAGTTCTTTGAGCATTTCCTCCACATCGCCGAGGCCATGAACAACATCGGCGACGAAGGCATCGGTCTGTGGAACGACCAGGACGAATTCTATTATGACGTGCTGAATCTCCCGAACGGCCAGAACGCGCCCCTAAAAATCCGCTCCATGGTTGGCCTGATTCCGCTTTTTGCCGTCGAGTCGCTCGAACCGGAACTGTTGCAACAACTTGCAAATTTTGCCGACCGGCTGGAATGGTTTCTGAAAAACCGGCCGAACCTCGCCAATCAGGTTTCACGCTGGAAGGACCGCGGCATGGGCGAGCGCCATCTGCTCTCGCTCCTGCGCGGCCATCGCCTAAAATGTCTGCTGCGCCGGATGCTCGACGAGACCGAATTTCTGTCCGAGCACGGCGTGCGGGCGCTGTCCAAGATCCACGAGCGGGAGCCCTATCGGTTCAACACGAACGGTCTCACGATGGAGGTGGGGTATTGGCCGGCGGAATCCATGTCCGGTCTGTTTGGTGGCAATTCCAATTGGCGCGGCCCCATCTGGATGCCTGTAAACTTCCTGCTTATCGAATCGCTGCAAAAATTCCATCATTACTACGGTGACGATTTCAAAATCGAATGTCCTACCGGCTCAGGCAAATTCATTACGCTCGACGAAGTGGCTGATGAACTGTCGCGCCGGCTGGCAAAAATATTTTTGAAAGGCGGCGACGGCCAGCGACCCGCCTTGAAATATCACGCTAAACTTGCGACCGACCCGCATTTCAAGGACTACCTATTGTTCCACGAATATTTTCACGGCGACAACGGCCGCGGTGTGGGCGCGTCGCACCAAACCGGCTGGACCGGGCTGATCGCCAAGCTGCTCCAACCCCGGGAACACGGCCATTGATTCATGCTGAACGCGCTCCGAAGACACTGGCCTGAGTACCTGATTGAAGCCTTGTGCCTCGGCGTTTTCATGGTTTCGGCCGGCGCGTTTACCGTCCTGTTGGAACATCCCGATTCCCCGGTGCATCGCGCTATCGCCAATCCCGACCTGCGCCGGGCGCTCATCGGCATAGCGATGGGCCTCACCGCCGTTGGCCTCATTTATTCGCCGTGGGGTCAACAATCCGGAGCGCACATGAACCCGGCGGTCACGCTGACATTTTTTCGGCTTGGCAAGGTGCCAAAATGGGACGCCTTGTTTTACATCGCCGCGCAATTCATCGGTGGGCTGCTTGGCGTGCTGTTGACGAGGGCCATGCTGGGGAGCCGCTTCGCCGATCCGGCGGTGAACTACGTTGCCACCGTGCCGGGTGCGGCCGGCGTGGCCGCGGCGTTTGCTGGCGAAGTGTTGATTTCTTGCGGCCTGATGGTGGTGATTCTGTTTGCGATTAATACTCCGAAGTTCGCGCGTTGTACCGGCCTTTTTGCCGGCACGCTCGTCGCGCTCTTCATCACGTTTGAAGCGCCGTATTCCGGCATGAGCATCAATCCGGCGCGGACCGTGGCGTCGGCGCTTCCGAGTGGCGTGTGGACGGCGGCCTGGATTTATTTTGTCGCGCCCGTCGGCGGAATGCTTCTGGCGGTGGAAATCCGCCGGGCCCTGGTTCGCGGCGCCCAGGTCGCGTGCGCTAAATTAAACCATCACGGAAGCCGGCGCTGTATCTTTTGCGGCTTTGGCTGCGGGAATTAAACGATTGTAAGGTTGTCCAACTTTATTCGACCCACTCAAGCATGAACGAACACTTTGACGTCATTATCATCGGCAGCGGTGCGGGCGGCGGCACGCTGGCGCTCAAGCTCGCCCCCACCGGCAAGCGCATTCTCATCCTGGAACGCGGCGGATATTTGACGCGCGAAAAACAGAATTGGGATACCACGGAAGTATTCGTGAAAAACCGCTACGTTTCCCCGGACACCTGGTACGACCAGGCCGGCAAGCCGTTTCAACCGGGCGTGCACTATTTTGTCGGCGGCGCCACCAAAATGTATGGCGCGGCGTTGTTTCGGCTGCGCCAGGGTGATTTTTCTTCGCATCGCACCGCCGACGGCCCGACCCCCGACTGGCCCCTCCGTTACGAGGATTTGGAGCCGTATTACACGCAGGCGGAAATCCTTTACCATGTCCACGGCCAGCGCGACATCGATCCCACCGACCCGCCGGCATCCGCGCCGTATCCGTTTCCGCCGGTCAGCCACGAGCCGCGCATTCAGGAACTGGCCGACGGCTTGAAGCGCGCGGGGTATCATCCGGCCTATGCGCCGACGGGCATCATGCTCAATGAGGCGGACCAGACGAAGAGCCTTTGCCTCCGGTGCGATACTTGCGACGGCTTCCCCTGCCTCGTTCACGCCAAAGGCGACGCCGAAGTCATCGCGGTCCGGCCGGCTTTGGAATATCCGAACGTCACCCTGTTGACCCAGGCGCACGTTCAGAAACTGGAAACCAGCGCCAGCGGGCGCGAGATCACGAACGTCGTCGTGGAAAGAAATGGCCAGCGCGAAGAATACAGCGGCAGCGTGGTCGTGGTCTCCGCCGGCGCGGCCAACTCGGCGCGGCTGCTGCTGATGTCGGCGGACGACAAACATCCGCGGGGCCTGGCCAATGGCTCGGATCAGGTTGGCCGCAATTACATGTTCCACAACGCCATTGCGCTCGTCGCCCTCGCCAAGCGCGAGAACCCGACCGTTTTCCAAAAAACGCTTTCGATCAACGATCTTTACTGGCGCGCACCCGACTACGAATTTCCGCTCGGCAATATCCAGATGCTCGGCAAGTCCAAAGGGCCGATGTTTCATGAGGACGCGCCGAAATTTGCGCCCGGCTTCACCCTCGACCGCATGGCGCGGCACGCGGTGGATTTCTGGCTGACCGGCGAAGATCTGCCGCAGCCGCAAAACCGCGTCACGCTCAACGCTCGGGGCGAAATCCAATTGCACTACGAATTCACGAACCTCGAACCGGTTAAACGCCTGCGCCAGAAACTTCAGTTCATGCTGGAGCATTTGGACATGCACCCGCACCTGATTCCGAATAATGTTTACTTGGGAAAACAAATTCCCATCGCCGGCGTCGGCCACCAAGCCGGCACTTGCCGTTTCGGCGCCGATCCGAAAAGTTCCGTGCTCGACGTGAATTGCAAGGCGCATGAACTCGACAATCTTTACGTCGTGGACACCAGCTTTTTCCCGAGCATCGGCGCGGTGAATCCATCATTGACGGCCATTGCCAACGCCCTCCGGGTCGGCGAACATATCCTCCAACGGTTGAAATGATTTCCGGCCGTCGGGACCGGGCGAGTCAATCGCCAAATTAAGAAACAAACTGAATATTTATGATTGTCATTATCGCGGGCACTAATCGTCCCGGCAGCAACACCCGCAAAGTCGCCACGCACGTGCACGCCCACTACCATTCGCTGGGCGTGAAAACGCACCTGCTGGATCTGACGGAGCTGCCGCCGGAAATTTTTTCATCCGCTTCCTACGCCGAGAAGCCGGTTGCTTTTGAGAAGTTCACCGGGCCAATTCTGGCCGCCGACGGACTGGTCATTGTCACGCCGGAATACAACGGAGGCATGCCCGGCGTCCTGAAATACTTCATCGATATGCTGCCGTTCCCGGAGAGTTTCGAGCAACGTCCCGTTTGTTTCGTCGGGTTGGCGGCGGGTGTCTGGGGTGCGCTGCGGCCCGTCGAACAGTTGCAGGCCATCTTTAGTTATCGCAACGCCTACATTTATCCCGAACGCGTTTTCATGCCCGGCATCGGCAAACTGCTGAACGAAGCCGGTCAATTCACCAGTCCCGACCTGGAGAAACGTCTGGGGAAACAGGCGGAAGGATTCATTGGCTTCGTGGAAAGCCTGCGGGGAAAAAAACTGCGTTGAAAATGATTTTAGCGGCGGTCTAAGCAATCCGCTTGTTTCTCGCCTGATTCTTAACGTTCGCGCTTCCGTTGTCTTTTGAAACGTGTAGAATTGAAATCAGGCCATCGCCCGGCGTAATTGTCCGGGCGAAACAAACGAGATTTTCAGGCCGCTTTGGATTTGCTCGTACGCCGGACTTGCCAGCGGACTCACCACAAAGTTTCTACCTTTGGGATATTGCCCGCGAAACGCTGCCAGCCCTCGGGTTTCAAATGCCTCCGGTTTCCATTTGCATTCAATGGCGTCAACCCTGTCCCGCCCCAGCGGCACGACGAAGTCCACTTCGCGTTGCTGTTTGTCGCGCCAGAAATGAAGTTGCGGCACTCCGCCCGCGATGAGCGTGTCCAGCACCAGATGCTCCCAAAGCATCCCGCAGTCGTCGTTCCGCAAATGATCCCATCCGCGCGCGTGACAGACCAACCCCGTGTCGAAGCCAAACACCTTGGGCTGGGCCACGATTTCCCGCCGTCCGCCTGCCGAGAACGGACGAACCAGATGCGCGACATGCGTAATTTGATAAACCTCCAGCCAGTTCGTGACCGTGGGCCGGCTGATCTGGCTTTCGGCGGCCAGCTTGGCCACATCGAGCATCCCGCCGCTTTGACGCATCAACAATTCCAACACGCGCAGAAATCCCGCGCGCTTCTCCAAGCGAAACAGTTCCTGCACGTCCCGCGCAAAATAAGAATCGCGCCACTCGGCGTAGAACTCAGGATTGTGCTTTTCGGCGAGCAAGGCGGGCGGCAAGCCGCCGCGCAGCAACCGGTCCCGCAAATCCATCACGCCAAAGGCCGGCAATTCCTCATGCAACACCGGAGTTAGCTGGACCACGCGCTTGCGCCCAGTGAGGCTGTCGCGAAACTTTTGGGTGGCCGCCAGCGTGGAGGATCCCGTTGCCAGAATTTTCAGCCGGGGAAAACCATCCGCGCCGATTTTCAACAACCGGCTGGGATCAGGAAGCTGATGCACCTCGTCGAACACAATCAGGCGTTGCCGTGCCGACTGGTAAAAGGTTTCCGGATCCCGTAACCGTTCGGCCGCGCTCGGAAGATCACAGTTCAAAAACTCCGCGGCCGGCAGACCCTGTGCCAATACGGTCTTGCCCGCGCGCCGCGGCCCGGTCAGCCATACGATGGGGGCTTGTTTCCAAGCGGCGGTCAACCGCTCAACCCAAAAAGGTCGGTCAATCATTGCAACCAGACTTTATATATAGACGTCTAAATGTAAAGCGTGAATGCGCACCGTTATCCGTGGGTCTTTAATTATCCCATTCTTGATCAGCTCGCCCGCGCCCATACTCCACCCGGGCGCCGACTTAATAGAAACCCCGGCCACAAGACCTGCCGCCAATCCTATAAAGACCTTGTGGACCGCGAAGTGCGTGTTTGGCGGTTCCTGCTCGATTAAATTACGTTTTTACCATTACTTTCAGGTTTGCAGGATTTTCGTGACGCGGCAGCCAAGCATCTCGCCAATGCCGAATCATCAATCAAGCATTAAGGGCAAAGGCATCAGAGAAGCCTGAATAACCGCAAGAGTTCAAGACAAGATTGGAAAAAAGTCTTGCGCGATTATGGAAAACACAGACATATATTTTCACGCGCTGGCTTGTTTCTATTGCAAGCGCAACCGATTTTACCGTATTTTCATCCGCCCCGATGAGTTGATATTCATTTGGGCTGGCTCCGGTTCAGAAGGTGTGGTGGGTGCGCGAGCGGTTGCCGCTCGTGGAGGGGGAGGAGCTTTAATTGGGAATGCATTGGAGTCAGCCCTTAACCCCGCCAAGAAGAATCACTCCCGGCTTCAGGTGCTGGACCACACAACGATCGACCAACTTATCAGGGACCACCGCGAGAATATTAGAACATTCATCGCCGATTTCGAGAAGGTTCGGATTCGTCCACGCTCAGATCACCACGCTCGGGCTTTTTCAGACCACGGCCATCAAGCACGGCTGTTTCTTCGGCATCGTACGCTTGGCAAGTATCGGCTCGGGCTAGCCTCTTTACACGACACACAAGTTGCGTTTAAGGAGCTTCCCCGCGTTTTTGGCGATAGATGTCATGTCGAGATTCCACGGCCAGAGCAGGAGCTTCCATGTAATTGCCGTTTTTGTTGCATGAGGAGACGATTAAGCCACCTTTGTGGTTGCCGACAATTTTATCTGGTTGTATGGTTTAATAGCTAGTTGCGGAGTTTTTTAGCCGACTCCAATGTCTGTTGCCAATTAAGGTTCGACCCAAATCGTGCTTGTGGCATAGGCTCATTTTCCAATTAGGTTCTGTCACAAATGGTTTCCCCGGTCGTTCATGCCAACAAACCACGACAATAAAGGTTTTTAACACTCGGACGCCGTTCCTGGTCCGCCCCGAATTGGCTGCCAATCAGATTTGGTCGAAGAGAGGTTTACCTGCATCCCCAGCGCTCTGCTGGTTTTGCCAGCAGCGACTGACGGTGCTGCCTTCCGCCAGCATCATATCACCAGTTAATTGAGACACTCTACCCTACTCATTCCGGGCGCATTTTTGTATCATGCGTCGGGCTAAACTATATCTCACTTATATTTGCAAGTGGCACTAGTTATTGATTAGAATCCGGTAGAAGCGTCGGGTGGAATTGGTCAGGGCGCCGAGGTCGGTCCAATTGGTGAGGCTTTCGCCGCTGCCGTTGATCGTCAGCGGGGTGGTGAGATTGGTCCAGTGGATCAAATCGGTCGAGACTTGCAGGAGATTGGTGGTGCCGCCGAAGGTATGCCACGTCAGGGTCAGGTTGTTGGTCTGGCGCACGAGGGAGGTGAAGTAGCAGGCTGGGTTGCCACAGTCACCGACGGTGATGCCGTTGACCACCAGGTTGGTGGGCGCGGTGGCGGAGAGCGTGCCGGGGGCCGCTTGAAAGGTGAGGGCCAGACTGCCGCCAGCGGGAATGATGGCCGCCGGGCTCCAGCCATTGGCGACGGTGAATTGGCTGCCAGCTTGAGTCGGGATAACCCAGTCGGCAAGGTTCACATCGCAGGCAATCCACGAAACACTCGCATAGGGAGCGGTAAAGCCGAGCGTGCGAAGCGTTATGTTGGTGCGGTTGGGATTTGCGAGAGTCAGGGTCGCCCGGAAGGAGGCCCCGTTGAAGGTCACCAACCATTGCTGGGTCAACGCGCATTCCCCGCCGCCTTGGCCGCTGCCGTCCTGGCTGCTCGAATTATTGTTGATAATGGTGCCGGTGGCTTGATTGGCGAAGAGACTGGCCCCCGCGGCATTGGTTAGGCTAAGAGTGAAGGTTTTGCTGGCCCCCGCGTTGGTGCTGGCGGGGATGATCACGACCACGTTGGTACTCACCCAGCCGGGCGGAATAGTCAGCGTGCCACTTGCGGCCACATAATCCGCCGGAGCGGTGGCCGTGCCGTCGCTTGTGAAATAAGCCACCGAAACGGTGCCCGTGGAAGCGGTGGACAGGGTCACGGGGAAGCGCAGGCTCGCGTAGCCGTTGGTCGGCAACACCACGCCGGCGTCCTGCACGCTAACAATGGGGGTGGCATTGCCACTGCCACTATACGACAAAAAAATACCGGTGAATTGCCCGGCGGTTTGCGTGACTCCCGAGCCGCCCACTTGGTCCCGGTTCAAGGACCAGAAGGACAATTCCCCAAGATTTTGACCGCCGGCATAAGCGGCGAGCTGGGCGGCGGCGGCTTGGTCAAACACTTCGGTAGTTACATCGTTGACGCCAAGCATGGGCGTGACGCCGACCATTTGCCAGAGCTGAGCGTCGGTCTTGGGTTGGTTGGCAGCTTGGTAGACGGATTTCAGCTGCAGGAAAAGGTTGGTGGCGGCCATGAGGGCATAATCCCCCATGTGACCGCTGGGGCCGGGAGCGGCATTGTCGCCATAGTCCATAGCCATGACATTAACGGTGGTGAGCCGGACGCCGTTGGTCACGGCCGATTGCAGCGTAGCGAGGCCATTGTCGTCCAAGCCGGTGGGCAATACGGGCAACGTCAGGGAAATATCCAGCGTGCGCCCGGCGGCGGTCGCGGCTGCTTGCAACCTGGCCAGCACCGCCGAGCGGCGTTTGATGGAGGCGCCATCGGCCACCGCCGCGCCTTCGATGTCAAAATCAATGCGCGTGGCACTGTAAGTGTTGATCACAAACTGATAGGCGGCCAGCAGCCGGTTCGTATCCGTGACGTACTGGGCGAGTTCCGTGCCCGAGGCGCCGCCGAAGGAGATTGCCACATCGCCGCCGAGCGAGCGAAAGCTCGCGATATCACTCACACGGTAACCACTCGCGGCTGAGTAAGCGGTGTAGCCGCCCCACGCCGGCAGGTTGGTGGGCGAAGCCGTGGTGGCGTTCTGCGACGTGTCCGCCACAATAAACGCCAGCGTGGCGTAGCGCAATCCGGTATTGGTGGCGGTGGCGACGATGTCGTAAGTCGGCCAGGCGGTAAAATCGACGTAGGGGGCAAACAACTTGGCAGGCCACGCCGCTGGCAAGCTGGCCGTGCCCAACACCAGTAATATTTGGACAAAAAGGCCGATTTTCAGACAGTACCGCCGCCCTCTTTCGCTGTGACTCAACATTAGGACTTCGGCTTAGCAAAGCCCATGCCAACGCAAACCAGTGGAGGCGACCAATAAAGCCCGCAACTGAAAGCCATGGAATCGTTGGGAAATCCAGCACATAGTCTTCATGGCGGATAATAAAGCGTGAACTCACATTTTCCCGTTCCGAAAATTGCGCACTCGCCGGTTAAAAAAGCCCGCAACCAGGCGCAGTCCGGTTTCGCACGGCAAAGTCCATAATGGGTGGCTTTGCCGCGCTTCTAGAAGAGTTTTCGTGCGATTTGGACGCTGGCGCTGTCTGATTACCCTGTCGCTGTAGCTTTATGACTATGAAACTTATTCCGGGCGCCGCGGGGGTGTGCTTTTTGATCGGACTCGCGGGTACGCCTTCCTGGTCCTGGCGCTGCTCTGTTCGTCGACAGAATTTATTGGAAACGACAAACCTTCTTAATATTTTACACTGGCGTACTGACAGGCCTTTGCGCTTTAGGGTGTCTAATGCAGTCTTCTCCCATCCAACGTCCCACGAATGAGCTTGCGACTCGCGATGGAGACGGCAATCCCCACGGAGAGCAGCAAGCAATCAGCGGTGGTGCGCGCGATAGTGGCGATTTGATTGTCGCGACTGAGGACGCCCCGGCGGCCTAAGATTTCCGCCCAATCATGGCAACCGCCGCCGACCCCGAGTCAGATCACTCGCTGGCCACCTTAAAAGCGGCAGCAACGGCTCCGGCTGAGCTCTTGGACCAGTTCGGGCGTTTGCCGTTCGGATTGAACAGGTCGCCGGCGCGGTCTCGCCACTTTTGGTCCTTCGCACAGCCAAGCGTCTTTTTGAGACTTTGCGGCGCAACCTTGACCACGCGCAACCCGAGTTGCGAAGCAGCGAGTTCCACCATCGCTTCGCCCTTGATCGCCTCAAGACAGGAACCAAACCGACCCGACGAGCATTTCAACAGTGCAATGACCGTACGAGCGCCCTTGCCCTTGCCTTGGAAAAAAGTAATGAGAGTTTGTTGCAGTTCAGCTAAATCGTCCCCGGAGCGGACTTGGAGGGGAATTCGTCTGATCGCGGTGATAACGAACTTGGCACTGGCGCCCCTCGTCTGAGCAACAAGGATCGCGGACTTCGTGGCGTTCACTCCAAAAATCATGCGGCGATAAGTTCACACAAAATGCCCGGTCAGCGTCCTCGTCTACTATAGAAGAAACCACCGCCGCCGAACAATAGCACAAGAACCATAATGATTAAGAGAGTTGACATACCTAGCGACCATAAACCGGGCAATCGTTTCGCGAAATGGGGTGTTCACCCCATAGCCGGATTGAGAGCAGTGACGCCGGTTGACATGATCACTTTGATCAGCCGAAAGTAGGGTTATCTTGACCGGCGGTGCCCAGGCCAGAAACATTTTCTGGCAGGTCGGGAGTTCAGCAACGCTTGGGACCTCCTCGGTTTTCAAGGGAACTATCATGGCGTATGCCTCCATCACGATGAATGCCGGTTCAACTTTGGAAGGGAGGGCCCTGGCACAAAATGGCGCGGTCACGTTTAACGGAGATGGCGGCAGTTTGTCAATTCCGGCGGCCCCCATGTTTACCAGGATCGCCCGAACGCGCACCTACACGACCGTCACCGTCAATACCTCGCCATATTTTCTTGTGACACTGCAATCCAATCCAAGCCTGTCCCTCACGAATTGGACGACGATCGCTACGAATTTTCCGGTCACCAATATTTGGACGTTCATCGAGACCAACGGAATGCCAACCGAAATTCAGCATTTCTACCGCGCCTTCATCACCATGCCATAATTGCCAGCGATCAACTTTTTCATTGTCGCTGAACTTCACCATCGGGTGGCTTAATCCTTGAGGGCTTCGCCTTTGCCTCTGAATTCACCCTCGATCTGGGTTTGAGCTCGGAGCCAATGCTATACATCGTGTCCGGGACTGTATCCGCTCGCGGAAAACAGATTGTAGGCACGCTTGGCGATTTGATTGTGGGAAGGCTTGACGACGGCATGGCGCTGGTTGCTTTTTTGTGTCCCAACCGGCGCATGAGCATGAATGGACCCCAAGTGGGCTAAATCTTCGGTTTTTTGACTTTGAAAATAATGTTGTTCGTTCATATGATGAGACTAGTTCAAACACTGACCCTGCGCCATGGGGTGAACGCCCCGTTCCCACCAGTCTTGAGATATCGGATTAGCTGGCGACTATTATATTCGGTTCGCGCCATTTATTCACGTATACAAAAAAAATTCTGTTGCGGAAAGATAACCCGAAAGTTCATGTTTAAAACCCCCGGCAATTTTAACACTTCCGTCCCCGGTCGTTTCTAAAACGGGACCAAGCGATTGGCAAAGGAGACGCTGAAAAACGGTGGGCTGCCCCGGCCTCCAAGTCGCGCTCGCGGAAGGAATAGCCTCGCACCCGTTCGCTTTGGTTTTTTGACCTCACCCTGTTTTTATCGCCTTGTTTTAAATTTGACGAAAGTTTGGATGTTGTTCTAATGGCTTCATGATTATGCAAGCGAGAATAAAAGTCCGACTGAAATTGTTGTTCGCTCCAATCTTACTCGTAAAGCACCAGTCCCGTTTGGGTCTCTGCGGAATATTATTGCTGATGGTCTCCTTTTTCGCCGCCGGTTGTTGTTGCCAGACAAACCGCGGAGAAACATTTGAGCCGCGGACAATCAATTTTGGTTCCAGCGAGTTCGGCGCTTCACCAGCTGGCTTTTCGACTGCGCTGACCGGTGGCGGACCGCCGGTTTCCTGGCAGGTGCGGGAAGATTCAACTGCACCGAATAGCAAAAGAGTTCTCGTTCAGGAAAGTTCGGATGACACAAGCTATCGCTTTCCCCTCTGCATTTATGATGATTTCGTTGCGCGCGATGCCGCCGTCGAAGTGAATTACAAAGCGATCTCGGGGAAGGTGGATCAGGCCGGCGGCATTGTCCTTCGGTACAGTCGGGAGAATTACTACATCGCGAGGGCCAACGCACTGGAGGACAATGTGGATCTGTTCAAGACTGTCAACGGCAAACGTTCCAAAATTCAAGAAGTTTCGGTCAAGGTCACGCCGGGCGAATGGCATGCCCTTCGGTTCGAGGCGAGAGGCTCAGACCTTCGAGTTGCTTTTGACGGCAAGGTGGTTATTGAAACTCAAGATCTGACGTTTTCCCAGCCCGGCAAAATTGGGCTCTGGACCAAGGCGGATAGCGTTTCGGAATTCGCCGATCTCAAAATCGAACCCGCCCGATAATGAACCTTGCCTCTCCCTCTTCTTATTGGGTGACACCCGTGGTGTCATTAAAATTCGTACTGCTTTACGTGGCCTTGACGTCCTTGGTTTTGGGATGCCGTACGGGACTCGGTCCTCCTACGCCCCTTTCGTCCACCGGTCCCGCCACGGTGGATCTCGATGCGGAGGTCGCCCGGGCAGATTCCCAGGGAAAACCCATTCTCCTTTTGGTCACTGAGCCGGGACACAGCGCTGCCGATAATAGTCGCTTGATTCGACGGTGTTCCAAAAACATCACGGAGCACGGGATAATTTCCATCGAACTGGATATTAACGTCTCGCGAAACCGCGCCACGGCGCTGAGATTTCACATAACGAATACGCCCGTCCTCTTTTGTCTTTCGCCCAAGGGATTGATTATAAACCGGGACGAAGCGCCCATTACCAAATCTCTTTTGTTCCAAAGGATCGAGGGGATCGGCGCGAAAGCGACTGAACTGGACGAGAAACTCGGTTTGCTTCAAGGGTCGGTGGCGCAAAGTTCCAACGCGACGCCGGCCGAGTTTGAACTTGCGAATTTTTTCCTCGCGCAACAAAACGCGCGCGAGGCGATTCCTCTTCTCGAGACGGTCGCGCGCACTGAAGCCGCTAATACTACTCTGCGCATCAGTGCCTGGGCGAACCTCGCCCGGGCGCACCTATGGGTGGCCGAACCGGAAAAAGGCCGCCACGAGGCGGCGGCTTTGATCGCAGTTTTGGGGCCCAGGAGCGCGGAGGCGCGGGCGGCCGGAAATTACGTCCTGGGAATTCAAGACGCGGCGGCAAGACGCACCGCTCGGGCGAGGCAGGAGTTTGAGATTGCGATCAACGCAGCGCCGGATTCGCCTTACGCAAAACAAGCCGCTGCCGCTCTGGCAATGCTTCCAGGAGAGGAAAATTAGGATGTCTCCGCGTACTTTGCATGTTGCCGGCGTCGCGGCCCTGATTGTGGTTACGGCGCTGATCCTGGCAGGCCGCCACCCTCGAAGCCTGAATTTGCCCCAAGGCCAAACAACCCAGGATTTAAAGGTCGTGCTTTATTGCGCCACCGACCGTGAGATCGCCCAAGATTTGATTGACCAGTTCGAGAAGGATACCGGGATACAGGTGGCGGCCAAGTTCGATACCGAGGCCGCAAAGGCGGTGGGTCTCATCCAGGAAATACGGCAGGAAAAATCACATCCACAATGCGACGTATTTTGGGGGGGCGGCGCCTTTTTCTGTACCATCCTTGCCAACGACGGCTGTTTGGAGGCCGCCCCGGGCGACCTTGTCCAAGCTGAGGGTGAGGCGCCACACGATCCGCTGGGACGCTGGCTTGGGTTCGCTGCCGCTTATCGTGTTCTGATTGTGAATACCCAAGTCCTGACCGCGGATTCTTACCCACACTCCTATCGGGATTTGACCGACCCTCGTTTCAAGGGTCGCATTGGAATTGCCAACCCGCTTTTCGGGGGGATGGCGGCTCATGTCGCGGCACTTTTTGCCAAACTGGGGGAGAACCAAGCACGGCAATGGCTTGAAGGTCTAAAGAGCAACGACTGCGCCATCTGCGCCGGCATGGCCGATGTGAAGAACCGGGTTGCTTCCGGCGAATTATGGTTCGGTATTACCAGCACCATTGATGCTCACGTGGCGGTTGAGGGAGGTAAACCCGTTGTTATCATCTTTCCCGATCAAGAGCAGGGCGGCATCGGCTGTTTGAATGGCTATAACACAGTCGGTCTGGTGGCCGGCGCCCCGCACCCCAAGGAAGCTGAGAGGCTCCTGCGTTTTCTCCTAACCACCAGCACGGAGAAAATCCTTGCCGCCGGGCCCGGTCAGAATGTGGGCCTCCTGCCTGATAGCGTTGCCCAAAATGTTCGCCCCGCATGGATTCCTCATGATATCCGGGAAATGACCGTGAATTGGACCGAAGCCGTCCAGGCACACCCGGTGGCGATCGAAGCGATCAGGGAAATCCTGCTTGATCAATGAAGAGCTCTTCTCGAATCCTCGCGCCTTCGGCCGTCTTCCTCGCTGCGGCGATTGTCTTTTCTCCGCTTCTGGCAGCCCTGCTCGGAACCGGCTTGAATCCGCACGCGCTGGGGAGGGCATTCCACACTGCCGCCCGGCCGCTGGGCGGATCGGCGGAAACCGCCATGGTGAGTGCGCTGGTTGCGCTCCTCCTCGGCGTGCCGTTCGCAATCCTGGTCGAGCGTTCCCGGCCCGGACTAAGACGCGTATTCTGGGCTCTCGGGTTGCTGGTTCTCATGATTCCGCCTTACATCGTCGCAGAATCATGGATCGTTCTCCTTGGCCCGGCCGGCAAAATCTCTAGGATGGTGGCGACCATGCTTGGTTTCGGCCCGCATTCAACCGACCCGCTTGAGATTGCGCGGTTCTCGGTTCCGGCCTTGGTTTATTCCTGGCCCGCTGTTGGGGCGGTCATGGGCGGCTGCTTCTTCCCGATAGTTGCCTTGGCGGTCGCCAGCGCGTTCCGGCGGACGGATCTCCGGGTTTTTGAGTCGGCGCGAATCGCCCAAGGGAAGCGAGGCGTCTGCCGGATTGCGGCTCACATTCTCCTGCCGCCCGCGATGGGAGGAGCATTGCTGGTCTTTGCGGTAACACTTACCGAATTTTCGGTGCCACAACTCATGCGGGTTCGAACCATTGGCGAGGCGATTTACGAGCGGATTCAGGAAGGTGATGTTGCGACGGCGGCCGCTCTGGGACTCCCGGTCCTGCCCGTGGTCATTTTTGCGGGCGGGCTCGGCGCATTTATCCTGGCGCGCGCGCGGTCAGCGAGCCTGGCAGGACTGGAGGGAGAAGTGCCAAAATTTACGGGCCCTCGGCCAGATCACGTGAGCGATCTCGCGGCCGCCGTTATGACGTTCATTGCCACGATTCCCGCTTTTATTCTGCCGATTACATCGCTTATCTGGCTGGTCGTCGCGGCCAAGTTACCCCCGGAATCCAATATTGGATCGCACAAAGTGCTGCGGGCATCAGGTTTTCAAGAATCCCTTCGCGGCGCATGGGACCTTGCTCACGATGACGCCGTGCGCACGGTATTACTCGCGGGATTTGCGGCCACGCTGGCGGCCATTTTTGCGATCATGCTGGTTCGGATGGCGTCGCGGATTAGATTAGGTCCGCTATTGGGCACGGTTGGCGCAGGGCTTGCGGTCCCGGCGCCGATCGTCGGCTTGGGACTGATAGTCCTGTGGAATCATGAGTGGAGCGCTGCCGTCTATCAAGGGCCGGCCCTCGTCCTCCTGGCATGGTTCGCCCGTTACCTGCCGGTCACTATTTTCCTGGTGCAAGGGGCACTGGCGCGAGTTCCAAAGGAACTGGAAAGTGCGGCGGCATTGGCGGGGCGAGGCCCCTGGGAAAGATTCGCGGCCGTGGTGCTCCCCAATGCTGCGCCGGGCATCGTGGCGGCGTGGCTGGCCACCTATGTGCTTTCAGCGACGGAATTCAGCGCAACCTTGCTGGTCTCCCCGCCGGGCGGCCCGCTCCTGGCTCCGTCGGTTGTGAATCTAATGCGGCGCGGGCAAGATCCCGAGATAGCGGCATGCCAATTTCTCCTGCTGGCTGTTATCGCGCTCCCGCTCGTCCCAATCAGTGTGGCCACGGTCTTTCGCTCCAGAACTATCAAAGGCATAAATTGAAAGAAGTGCTTCGCATCGCCAATCTAAGCCAGGCATTCAACGGTACGACGGTGCTCCACGATGTCAATTTTTCGCTCGCGGCCGGCGATCGGTTGGCGGTCCTCGGCCCATCCGGCAGCGGTAAGACCACCTTGCTCCGGTTGATCGCGGGGCTTGAACCGCCAAAACGGGGTGACATTATTATCAACGAAAAAGCGGCTTCTCGCGCCGGGGAAGTCTTGATATTACCCGAGCACCGGGAAGTTGCGCTGGTCTTCCAAGGGCTGGCCCTTTTCCCGCATCTGTGCGCGCTCGATCAAATTGCTTTTGCTGCGCGGGGGCGGGGTGGACGTGAAAGCGCCCTTGGCTTGCTGGAGAGCATTGGTTTAGGCCACCGGGCCAATGCGCCGCTTGACCAACTCTCCGGAGGTGAACGCCAACGAATTGCCCTCGCGCGCGCGCTCGCTCAAAGACCAAAAATCCTTCTAATGGACGAACCTTTCGCCAGTTTGGACGATGAAAAGCGCGGTGAAATGCGAGATCTGCTCCGATCCCTTTTGGAAAGAGACGAAACTACGCTTATCATGGTCACCCATTCTCGCGACGACGCGTTGGATCTTGCGCGTCGCGTCCTCGTTCTCGATCAAGGCGGCCAGGTTGCTTCCGACCCTTTGGAAAAGGTGCTTTTCAGTCCGCAACATGTTGCGGTGGTCCGGGCACTGGGGTTGGGCCAAGTGATTCCGGGTGAAGCATTCGCCCCGGGTAAAGCTGAAACGGTGTTCGGTAAAGTCTGCACGACTATTGGTACAAAGCCGGGTCATGTGCGGCTTTTGGTTCGCCCAAGCCAGCCGCGTATCGTTTCGGGGCTGGAGGGGGTCGAAGCTGAGGTTGTTTCGCTAGAGTTACGTCCCTCGGATGCACGCGAAGTTCGGCGAGTTGCGGTCGTCCGTGTGGCTGGGAATCGGCTTCGGCTTTTCGTGCGCGAACGAGTGTTGTCCGTCGGTGAGCGCGTCCGTGTCCAGATTGAGGGTGAATGTGAACCGGTTGAAGGGTAAGACGGTCTCAAAACTTTGTTATTGAATGTCCCTCGCTAAAGCATTAAGCATAGCTTCATTCGATTTGGGATTGTTAGTATGAGCGCGTCCGTGATGCATCATTTTCTTTGGCGGGTAAGTCGGCGGCAACGGTTGGTTTCCTTTGCCCGGCAATGGCGGTTTTTTATCCTGATGGCGGCAGGCGTTTATGCGGTGGCCCTGTTAGCTTCCCGGTTTTTGGGACTGTATCCCGGTTGGTTCACTCCCTTCACGATCGCCGTGGTCCCGGCGGCTGCCTTGATTTTAGCCGGGATTTTTCATCATCGCAGCACTGTCACCGAGGCGGCGCGCCTGGCGGATGCGAAGATGGGGACCCACGATTTGTTTCTTACAGCCTCGCGGATCGAGCATTCCCTCGGCGCTTACCAGGACCTGGTGCTGCAGGATGCCGAGCAACAGGCCGGCGCGGCTCCGGCGCAGACGGTGGTGCCTTTTCTCTGGCAGCGTGACGCCACCCGGATCGCCGCGGCGCTGGCAGTTTTGATCCTGGCCGCCTATTTGTTGCCGCAATTCGATCCGTTCCGGTTACACCAACGGCAGCGGCAATTGGCCGAACAGCGCGAGCACATGCGCGAAATCGGCAAAGCTACGGACGTCCGGGCGGCGTTGTTGGAGCAGAAACGCGCCGGGGAACAAACGGATGCGGTCAAGCAGGCGGTGGCCAACCTCGAGGCGGTGTTTAAGGACGCGAAACCGGGTGACAAAGCCGGCACCTTGGCGCGGCTCAACGAACAACAGAAGGCCCTGGGGCAGCTTTGGAAGCAAACGAGCGAGACGAAACTCAAGAACGCCCTGAACATTCCGCCGCCCACCCAAAGTTTTGGCCTGGCGGACCCGTCCAAAGCCGAGCAATTGCGAAATGACCTGCAAAAGGGGGATGTCGCCAGCGCGAACAAGGAACTGGATGAACTGAAGCAGAAGGCGCAGGAATTGGCGGCGACCCGGGACCCGGTCGAGCGCGAAAAACTCCGGCAAGAGCTGATGGATCGTCTGCAAAATCTCAAGGACACGCTGGATCAGCAGTTGAGCTCGCAAGCGGTGGACGCAGATTTGCAGCGCGCCTTGGAGCAAGTGGCCATGGCCAATATGCCGGAACTGGCGGGCGAAAGCTTGAAAGGCATGAGTGACTCCTTGAAGCTCACGCAAGAAGAACTCCAGCAACTGGCCAACTCCATGGCGGACATGAAGAATATAGAGGAAGCCCTGAAGGCATTACAATTGGCGAAGACGCTGCACAACCTTAAACCGCTGGATGGCAAGGATTTTGCCAAATATGGCGACCTCGCCGCCTATACGTCGTATTGCGAAGGGAAATGCGAATCACTGGTTCCCGAGAATGGCTTGGGATCCGGGCTTGGTTATGGTCCCCGTCCCCATGGCGATGACACCTTGGCGAGCACGTTTCATCCGGAAAAGGCCGCCTCACCGCTCCAGCCAGGCCGGATGCTGATGGAATGGAAAACGCGGGAAGTTTCCGAGGCCGGTCCGGCGCGTGACGAATATTTGCGGGCGGTTCAGGATGTTCGCCAACAGGCGAGCGAAGCGGTGGTGCAAGAACAGATTCCGCCCGGGTACCAAGCCGCCATCAAGCAATACTTCGACACGCTTCACAATGACTCCAGCGCCAACGCCAAACCCTGATCGCGGATTCATCCGCCGACTGGTGGTTCTGGCCGCCTGCGTCGCGCTTTTGCTGGGCGGTTACTGGATCGTGTGGGGCTCGCACCGGGAATCGTTGGTGGTCTATTGCGCGCACGATTCCATTTATGCGGACGCCATCCTGCGCGATTTCGAGCGGCAAACCGGGATCCCCGTGGCGGTGCGCTACGACACCGAGGCAACCAAATCACTGGGGCTGGTGGAATTAATCCTGCAGGAAAAAGCGCACCCGCGCTGCGATGTATTCTGGAACAACGAACTGCTCGGCACCCTGCAATTGGCCGGGGAAGGACTGCTGCAGCCTTACCGCGGCAGCGGCTACGAACGTATTCCCGCCGCGTTCAAGGATGCTGACGGGCGCTGGGCCGGATTTGCGGCGCGGCTGCGCCTGTGGATTGTGAATACGAACCGCCTGGCGCCGACGGAGGCGGCGATCCGGCAGGCAACGAGCGGCGACCTGGACCGCATGGTGATCGCCAAACCGCTCTATGGCACGACCCGGACGCAATATACACTGCAGTGGAAATTGTGGGGCCGCGACAAGTTGCTCGCCTGGGAGCGTGACCGGCGGGCGCGCCATTTGCGCGAGGTGGACGGGAATTCGATGGTGAAAGACCTGGTCTGTTCGGGCGTCTGCGACCTGGGCTGGACGGACACCGATGATTTCTTTGAGGCTCATGACGACGGCAAACCGGTGGCGATGGTCCCAGTGCGCCTGGAGAGCGGGGCGACCATTTGCATACCGAATACGGTTGCGATTCTGAGCGGCTCGCAACATCCGGCCGCGGCCCAGAAGTTGGTGGATTTTCTCCTTTCGGAACCATGCGAGATGGCATTGGCAGCGGCCAAGTCCCGCCAGATCCCGCTCGGCCCCGTGGATAACGCACTTCTGCCTGAAGACGTGAAACAACTGAAAAAATGGGCCGCCGATGGCATATCGTTGGCTGACCTGGGGAGCGCAAATACCGAATGCCTGACATGGCTGAAATCGGAATACCTGCAATGACCTTGGTCCGCAGCCTGGTCGTCGCGTCGCTCGCTGTGGCTGTGGCGCGAGTGATCGCGCCCCTGCTGACGGACCGGCGGCGTTTTTTTCGGCGAATGGCGTGGATTCTCCTCCTGGCGCCGTATCTCACGCCCGTTCTGCTCACGGGATACGCCTACGGCAGTTTTTCGCTTTCGCTGATTCATCATCCTTTCGGTAATGCGCTCTTTTATTCGGCGCTGCTCTGGTGGAAATTCACGCCGATCGCCGCGGTGATCCTGCACTTCACGCCAACGCCGATTTCGGCGGAAGCCATCCATTGCCGCCGGTTGACGGCGGCGGGGACCAGTTGGTGGGACGACGGGCTGTTTCTTTTCCGGGCAGGTTGCGGGCGGGGACCCGTGGCCGCTTTCGCCGTCGTGTTCCTATGTGCTTTCGCGGAGTTCGAGATGGCTTCGCTGATGGTGGTCAAATCATGGACCGTGGCGCTTTTTGACGCGCATGCCGGCGGGTTGGCGTTGAGCGAATCCCTGCGCCGGATGGCCGGACCGCTGTTGGGAGAGGCCGCAGCGATCGCAACGGCCGTCGTGGTGTTGGGTACTCGCCAGGACGCGCCCGGCAATCGAATCCCGGATAAGAGATCCAGGCCCTGGCCGGCCTGGGCTCACCTGATGATTGCCTTTCTGTTTGTGGTGCTGATCCCCGCGGCAAAGGTGTTGTGGGGTACTTTCCGTGGCTTTCGCCTGTTGCTGGAGAACTTTGTGCTGAGTCGTGAAATCCTGGCCAGTCTTTTGTTTGCCGCGGGAGCGAGCGTCCTGGCTGGGCTGGCGGTGTTCGGGCTCGCGGGTGGCGCGCGTCGAAATCAGCTCGGATCGATGCCCGGCAAAATCATCTTGGTGGCCGCCGTCTTCGCCGGATTACTGGGGCCGCTGGTGCTGTCGCTGGCGGTGCTGGCGGCGATACAATTGCCGGGATTAATTGTTTTGCGGGACACGCCGGCGCCGCTGGTATTTACGCTCGGCCTGGTGCTGTTCCCAATGGCATTGGTATTAAGGCGCGTGTTGGCATTAACCGGACGGCGCAGCGCGTGGCATTTGACCCGGCTGATGCAAAAATCGCGAGCCCTCCGCGATCTGACGTGGAAACTCAACACTCGCCGCAAATTCTGGGCCCTGGCGTTCTTGTTTATTTGGGCATACTGGGACTTGACGGCGTCAGCGATCCTTGCGCCCATCGGCATGACCCCGGTGACAGTGCGGCTCTATAATTTGATGCACTATGGCCGGATCGAGGCGCTCTCCGCGATGACGTGCGCTGCGTTCGCCGCGCCGATAAGCATCCTTTTCCTGGCGGCGGGAACGCGACGTTGGTGGGCTCCGCCATGAATGAAATATTATGGCAATGGGAAGACGTGGGACTGGGCCAGCGACTGCGCGACCTGACGCTCCGAATTATGCCGGGCGTGACCGCAGTCTTGGGACAGTCCGGCGCCGGCAAGACGTCGCTCCTAAACCTGCTGGTGGGATTTGAGACGCCCGATGGAGGAAGAATCCTCACGGAATTTCAGCGAGGATCGCAACGGATCCCCTTTTTTTGGGCGCCGGCCGATGGCGGATTGTGGCCTCACCTGACCGTGAAAGAACACATCGCCGCCGTCACGGAAACGGGCGCCGGCCAGGCCGCAAAAGTTGATCAGTCGCTGGACCAATTTGATCTCACGCACCGCCGGGACAGCCGTCCCGCGACCCTTTCGGCCGGCGAACAGGCGCGGCTGTCAGTTGCCCGGGCGCTGGCCGCCAATGCGGCGGTGTTGGTGATGGATGAACCGCTGGTGCACGTGGACTCAAGTCGCACCGGCAAATATTGGCACGTCATCCGGGAATACCTGGCAAGGGAGGGCGCCTCCCTGGTATTTGCGACGCACTCGCCACGCGCCGTGCTGGCGGAAGCGCAACGGGTAATCTGCCTGCGCGAGGGCCGGTTGCAATATGATGGCGAAGTGGCGGCGTTATACTGGCGGGCACCCACGCCGGAACTGGCCGGTTGTCTCGGCGAAGGAAACTGGCTGGAGCCGGAAGCGGCGCGCCTGTGGCTGCAGCAGGACGAAGCCGAAGCGCGGTGTTTCCGGCCGGAACAAATTTTAGTGGAAGTGAGCAGCCAATCGGAATTCGTGGTGGACGCGGCGCGTTTCCAAGGCGCCATAGCGGAGCTGGAAGTGCGCCATGAACCGACCGGATCCATCCGCACCTTTTTTCATCGGCCCTCCTCCAGTCACCTGGCACGGGGCGCACGGATTGTTTTGAAAACCTTGTTGTCCCTGTGGCTTTGCCTGCAGATCACCGGGTGCAGCCGCGCGCCGGGCGGCCCCTTAATCCCGGTGGCGTCGGTTCATATGTGGACCGTGCCCCCCAAGGATTTGTTGCAGCCGGCGGCCCGCAGCCTGGCGATCGGCAATCACGGCGAGGTGGTTGCCCTGGACACCGGCGGCCGCGTGCTGGTTTATGCGCCCGACGGTTCGATCGCCCGGCAATGGCCGATGCCCGACAGCCGAAACGGGAACCCGGAGGGCGTGTGCGTCCTGCGCGACGGACGCATTGTTGTCGGCGACACGCATTACCATCGCGTGGTTATTTTCGACTCCGATGGGCGGCGGTACCAGACTTTCGGAAAAGAAGGGCAGGGTCCCGGAGAATTTATATATCCGGTGGCGGTGACGAAAGACGCGCAGGAGAATCTCTACATTGCGGAATACGGTTCGAACGACCGGGTTCAGAAATTCACTTCGGATGGGCGTTTTCTGCTGACCTTCGGCGCATTCGGTACGAAGCCCGGCGAATTTCAGAGGCCGTCCGGCCTGGCGTGGCACGACGGCAAGATTTACGCCGCAGACGCGTTCAATAATCGCATCCAGATTTTCACCGATGTCGGGAAATTTCTTAAAATCCTGGACTCGAGCGAGCACCCCCTGGCATTGCAATTGCCTTATGATTTGAAACTGGGTGCGGACGACACGCTCTACGCGGTCGAGTATGGGGCGGGGCGCATAACCCGATTTGATTTGGACGGGCGGCTTTTGGGCCGGTATGGAACGAACGGCGCCGGCGCCGGGCAATTTGCCACGCCGTGGGGCATTGCCATTGATGCTCAAAAGAGGATTTATGTGGCGGACACGGGGAACCGGCGCGTGGTGGAGCTACAGATGCCATGAATTTCCACACCAAATGTTGAATCCCCGCAAATGGCTGTTGAATTTAGTGCCACCGCCCCGGCAGCGGGTGACACTGGGGGGCGTCCTGCCACTGTTGCTCTTCCTGATGGTATTTATCGGCGGTTGCCTGCTGGCCGGCCTTGAGCGTTGGGTGGAGTTTTCGAGCCTCGCGCCGTTTGGATTGTTGACTTTAAGCGTGTGGGTGGGGTGGCTCCAACTGGCGGGCTATAGCGGCTTGGGCGGCTTTCGATCCACCGTGGCGCTATGGGTGCGCCTCACCATTCTTGCGCTGTTTATCCTGGCGCTGGCGGAACCGCGAGTGATCTCGCGAAATAACGGGCTGGCCTTGATTTATGCGCTGGACGTATCCGATTCGATGGGAGAAAAAGTTTCGGACCAATCGTTGGGATACATCCTGAAAACGGCCGGCGAAAAACCGGAAAAAGACGAGGCGGGCCTGGTGGTTTTCGGGCGGGACGCGGCGGTGGAACTGCCGCCGCGGGTGAGCTTCCCATTCGAAGTCATCAACGCGCGTGTCGCGAAGGACGGGACGGACATTGCCAAGGCCCTCTCGCTCGCAGCAGCCGTGGTGCCCGAGGACAAGCAAGGCCGCATCGTGCTCGCCAGCGATGGGGTGGAAACGGAAGGGAATGTCGCCGGAATTCTGGACGACCTTAAGGCCCGGCACGTGGCGGTGGATGTGCTGCCAATCCAATATCAATATGAGCATGAAGTATGGCTGGAACGGCTGGATCTTCCGCGCCAGGTGAAGATCGGGGAAACCTATGAGGCAAGCGTGCTGTTAAATTCGCTGCAAGCGGGCGATGGCAGACTCGTGCTGCGCGAAAACGACAAGATCGTTGCCGAACAAAACGTTCATTATGAGCGCGGCAAGAATCGTTTCACCCTGCCGCTATACTTCCGCGAACCCGGTTACTATGAGTATGTGGCAACGATTGAGCCACCGCCAGGGACCGACGGCTGGCAGGAGAACAACACGGCGATCAATTTTCTGAACCTTAAAGGCGAAGGCAAAGTGCTGCTGGTGACCGATCCCCAGGGCGATTCGCGGGACTGGGAAACGCTGGTCAAAGCGCTCAAGGAGGCCAGGCGCCTGGTGGAAGTCCGGTCGGCCTTTGAGTTTCCCCGCGATGCGATGTCGCTGATGCCTTACGATTGCGTGGTGTTCGTGAACGTTCCGGCGGACAGCTTTGATGCCGTGCAAATGCAATCGTTGCATGAAGCGGTTTATAACCAGGGGATCGGGTTCCTGATGGTCGGGGGGAAGAATAGCTTCGGACCGGGTGGATATCATCGCACGCCGGTGGAGGAGACTTTGCCGGTGGACATGGACGTCGCGCAAAAAAAAGTCTTGCCGAAGGGAGCCCTCGTGATTGTCCTGCACACCTGTGAATTTGCCGAAGGCAATGTCTGGGCGAAACGGATTGCCAAGGAAGCCATCCGCGTTTTGGGCGCCCAGGATGAAGCCGGCGTGTTGATTTACAGTCCACAGGGTGACCAATGGGTGTTCCCGCTGACGCCGGCGAGTGATTATGACCGGATGGTGACCTTGCTCAACCAATGCGAACCGAGCGACATGCCCAGTTTTCAAAACATCATGCAAATGGGCTTGGCGGGCCTCAAGCACAGCGATGCGGCGGCGAAACATATGATCATCATCAGCGACGGCGATCCCTCCCCGCCGACGCCCGACTTGGTCAACCAGTTTCTGGCGCAGAAAATCAGCGTCTCGACCGTGGTGATCAATCCGCATGGCGGCGAGGATATCCCGGTGATGCAGACGCTGGCCGGGGTGACCGGCGGCCGCCATTACCTGGTGATGGACCCCAACGAGCTTCCGTCGATTTTTATCAAGGAAGCCAAGACACTCAAGCGAAGCATGATCCAGAACATCACGTTTGTGCCGACCGTGGATTTCTTTTCACCGGTGCTTAAAGGGATTGACGCGATCCCGCCGCTGCACGCCTATGTCTTGACAACGCCCAAGGCCCGGTCTGTCACGATCCTCAAGGGGCCGTCCAAAGACGAAATCAATCCGGTGTTGTCGACGTGGCGATTCGGGCTGGGCAAGACGGGCGCGTTCACCTCGGACCTGTCGCCGAACTGGGGATCGGACTGGGTCCAATGGGGCCAATACGAGGCGTTCGTGAAGCAACTGATGATCGAGATCTCCCGGGTGGAGCAGCACTCCGACCTGAACTTACAGACCTTTGCCGCTGGGGAAGCAGGGGTGGTTCTGGTCGACGACTATCACCCGGAAGAATCAATGCTGGAGGTCCAGGCGCAAATCAACGGGCCGCATGAACGCCAGGTGAGCGTGCCGCTGAAGCAGACCGGACCGCGTCGCTATGAAGGCCGGTTCCCTCTCTGGGGCAAAGGCCGATACCAGGTGGCCGTGGCGGGCGTGGGTGCGGGCCGCAGCGAACAGACCATGGGCGGATTTGTGGTGGCCTATTCCCCCGAATACCTGCGATTCCGCTCTGACCCGATCATGCTGCGACAAATTGCGGAGCGCACTGGCGGCCGAATCCTTTCCGGCCAGGAAAGCGGGAAGGATTTATACGCGATCCCGCGGGAGCCCAAGGAAACATCGCGGTCCATCGTTGACATCCTGTTGATTCTACTGGCGTGCTTGATTCCGCTGGATGTGGGGGTGCGGCGGGTGCAACTGGATTGGAGCGTGGTTCGCGGGTGGTTCGGGGCGGGAAGGAAGGCGGAATCGACCGAAACACTGGGCGCTTTGCTGCGGCGGAAAGAACAAGTGCGGGAAAACACCGAGGCGGCCCGTACTCCTGCTCGGGGTGTTTCGCCATCGGCCGCGGCACGATCGGGATCCGCAGGCGCGCCAAAACCTAAAGGGCCGGAAGCCTCCCCGGAGGCGGAAACCCCGGCGTCAACCACCGAGCGATTACTGGCAATGAAGCGAAAACGGCAACAGGGAGACCAAGACAATGAAACGAAACCATAAACGAGCTGTCGAAGCAATATCAACATGAGCAACCTGGAAACATTGCAAGCGGAGGCCAACCAATTCAAAGACGACTTCCAACGAGTGCTCCAGGAAGTCCACAAGGTGATTGTCGGCCAGGAGCGCGTGGTGGAATGCACCGTCACGGCTTTGCTGTCGGGCGGGAACGTCCTGCTGGAAGGCGTGCCGGGGCTCGGCAAGACGGAACTGGTCAAGACCTTGGGACATGTTCTGGACCTGGATTTTCGCCGCATCCAGTTCACGCCCGACCTCATGCCGGCTGACATCATCGGCACCAACATCATGACCGCCGGCCCGGACGGGGCCTACCGGTTCGAATTCCGACGGGGACCCATTTTCACGCAGTTGCTGCTGGCGGATGAAATCAACCGCGCGACGCCAAAGACCCAATCGGCGCTGCTGGAAACTATGCAGGAAGGCTCGGTGACCACCGGCGGCGTGACGCAACAGCTCAAACCGCCATTCTTTGTGCTGGCGACGCAAAACCCGATTGAGCAGGAGGGCACTTATCCTTTGCCTGAGGCGCAACTGGACCGGTTCATGTTCAAGGTGAACGTTTCGCAATTGAACCGGGCCGATTTAAACGAGATGGTGGCGCGCACGATCCTCCGGCAATCGGTGACCGTGGCAAAAATAATCGATGCGGCGCGCATTTTGGCGCTGCGGCAGATACTGGACAAGGTCGTGGTGGCTGACCCGGTTCGCGATTATTCCGTGCGATTGGTGCTGGCGACGCATCCCGGCTCAGAATTTGCGCCGGAGCGAATCAAGCGCTACATCAAATGGGGCGCCAGTCCGCGCGGCTGCCAGGCCCTGATTCGCGCCGGACGTGTGCGGGCGCTCGCGGCCGGCCGCGCGCATGTTGCCACCGGGGACCTCCGCCATTTCGCGCTGGAAGTTCTGGGCCACCGGCTGCTGTTGAACTACGACGGGCAGGCCGACAACGTCAGCGTGCATGACCTGGTCAAAGAGCTCGTGGAACAAGTTCCGGCCGAGGCTTGACATGGACCTGCTTACACCCCGCCCGCAAATGACTCCGCTGTTAACCAACAGCGTGCTCGATCGGTTGGGCAGATTGCGGATTTGTCCCGCGGGCCGGCGCACCAGCCGCAGCCGCGGGGAACATCTTTCCGGCAAGGGCGGCATGAGCACGGAATTCTGCGATTACCGGGACTATGCGCCCGGCGATGACACGCGGTTTGTGGATTGGAATATTTTTGCGCGGCTGCACCGGCCATACCTTAAACAGTTTCACAAGGAAGAAGAACGGCACGTGGTGTTGTTGATCGATGCGTCGGCTTCAATGAAATTTGAAGGAAAACTCAACCTGGCCAAGCCCCTGGCGGCGGCCTTTGGCGTAATGGGATTGTTAAACAACGAGCGGGTAAGCGCCTATGCGGTGCACGGGGCAAGCGAGGCGCCGGAGCGCCTGCCGCCATGCCGGGGCCGCTCGAATTTGCGGACCCTGTTCCAGTTCATCGCGGGCGTGGAAGGACGTGGAGACGCCCCGCTGGACCAGGCGCTCGAATTGCTGCTGCGTCATCACCGCGGGCGCGGCGTATGCGTGATCGTTTCGGATTTCCTGACCTTTGGCGATCTCCAGCGCGGGTTCAACCTGTTGTATGCGGCCGGGCTGGAACCGCTGGGTATTCAGATTCTGGGCCCGACCGAAATCGAGCCGGACCTGAGCAGCGATTTGCGGCTGGTGGATTCCGAAACACAAGAGACGCTTGACATTTCGTCGAGCGCGGATCTGCTGACCCTGTATCAGGAATATCGCGAACGGTTGGCGAACGACCTGGCGCTGTTGTGCCGTCGGCGGTCGGGCCGCTTTCTCTCGGCCAGCTCCGCCACGGCGGTGGAAACCGTATTGTTCGATCAACTTCGGCGGGGGGGGTGGATCGAATGAGCTGGGGCGGTTTTCAAGCCCTGAGTCATCTCTGGCTGCTCGCGCTGCTGGCGCCGCTGGTGCTGTTTTATTTTTTGAAACTGAAACGGCCGCGGGCGGAAATACCCTCTCTGGTCCTGTGGCGGCAGGTGCTGCAGGATCACCGGGTCAACTCGCCCTTCCAGCGGTTCAAGCGCAACTTGCTGTTGCTGCTGCAAATCCTGCTGTTGCTGTTGTTGGTATTGGCCGCGCTGCAACCTTACTGGCGCGGCGGGCCCGGCAGGCAACGCCGGCTGCCGGTGCTCGTGGACTGTTCCGCAAGCATGGGGGCGCTGGACAAATCCGCCGGATCGAGCCGGTTGGAGGACGCAAAGCGTCGCGTGCGCGCGATGATTGACGGGCTGGCCGGGGATCAGGAGCTTTGCCTGATCTCATTCGACCACCGCCCGCGAAAACTCACGGGATTCACGAACAACAAACGGCTCCTCCGGGAGGCGCTGGACGGAATTCAAGTGGCGGATGTGGTCAGCGACCTGGAGCAGGCGTTGCGTTTGGCTCAAGCGCTGGAACGAAGCGAGCCCTTCGATGAAGTGATGTTGTTTTCCGACGGCAATTTCCCGGCGCGCGTCAATGTGGACCTGTCTTTCAAATTGAATTACCAGAGGTTGCCGCCGGCGGGGCCAAACCTGGGAATAACGGCGTTCAGCGCCCAACGGGCGGCAACCGGCGGCTGGGATGAGTTTGTGCAGATCGAAGGCTCGTCCGACGCAGAAGGCAATGCCTCGGTGGAATTGTTCGAGGACGGAAACAAAGTCGCCAGCGAACGCGTCACCATCGCGCGGGGGCGGGCGCAGCGTATGGTGTTTCAAACGCGGGGCGATCACGCCGCGGCGGTGCGAGTCCAGTTGACACCGGACGGATTCGATTCCTTGCCGTCGGACAACGCGGCGTATCTGGATTTGCCGGAATCGCGGCCATTACGGGTGTTTGTCCCGAAATCGCTGGTCTCGTATCGGCACGCATTGCAAGGCATGCAAAACATTCTGCTGTTCCCGCAGGAAACCAGCGATGAGGCGAGCGGCGCATTCGACCTGGTGATTAGCGACCGGCCCGCGGACATGTCGCTGACCGCCCGCGCACGCTTGTCCGTGGGTTTCATCCCCTCCGAACTGCAACGGTTCATTGAATTCGGCACCAACGGATCGGCAGTGGTGGATTGGCGGCGGGACGCACCCGTGCTGCAACACGTGGAGCTTGCCGACCTGGCCATGCTGGATCAGCCCCGATTCACGGCGGGAGCGGGCGAAGGCGATTTGGAGAATCTTGACTACGAAGTGCTGATCCACGGGCAGCGGGGTCCGCTGCTGGTGCGGAAACAGGATTCCGACGGCCTGCGACTGGCGCTATTGTTCCACACGGACCGATCCACTTTGCCCTACCGTGTCGGTTTCCCCATCTTGATTGCCAACTTGGTGCAAGCCGCAATGGAGCAGGCCGGATTGGCGGAAGCCCTGGCTTCCCGCACAGGCGTCCTGCCGCCCCTGCGACTCAAGCCCCAGGGCCGTTATCAAATTCAGACGCCGGCACAAACCACGGAGGCGGTGGTGGCGGATGACTCGGGCATGGTTTCGGGCGTGGCGGCGCCGCAAGCCGGCTACTATTCCATCCGGGAAAATGGCGTGGAAAAGCGGCGCGTGGGGGCCAGCCTCGTTTCCCCAAGCGAGACGGGCCTGGCCGGTGTGGGGCAGATTGACTTCAACGAGCAATTGCAGGTGGGTGCGGCCGTCGTGGCGGTGAAATCGGACCGCCCGCTCTGGCCCTCTGTGCTGTTAGGGGCGCTCGGGCTGATGCTGGTGGAATGGTGGCACTTTCAAAAGAAACCGGGAGGGTGGCGATGAAATCGGGAACAGCGAAACGCCCGGAAACCAAACCAAACCGTGAAGAGATCGGCCTAACCAAATGGATTCTGGGCAGGTTGAATTTTTGTCTCGTGCTGGGGCTGGCGGTTCAACTCTGGTCCGCCGAGACGCTGGCGGCGGAAACGCTGAATGTGGACTTGAAGATAACCACACTGCGGGCGCGCAGCCAGTCACCGATCCCGGTTGCGGCGCGTTTCGAATGGGATTCAAAGCGAATTCTTGAAGGCCAGCTCCAAGTGGAACTGCATGAGGGAAACCGGATATTGGGACGATACCGCAGCGGCGACCTGGCCTTGACGAGCGGCGACCAGCAATTCCGAATGCTGTTTCCTCCCATGTTGACGCCGTTCGCGGATCCACAGGTGGAAGTGCAGATGAAATTTATCAGCGCCGGCAATGCGATCGACCTCGAGCCGTCTCTCTTTTCGCTCCCGCTAACCGGCGAACGGTCATTGGTGGTGGGTTGGTGTGATTCCGGCGCCCAAGGCGATGATCTGTCTGCAGACTTGGTGAGGAACCTGAGATTCGAACGATTTGCGCCGCCATCGGACACCCGGTCATCGACCTACCTGATGACCAGCGTCACCCGCCTGATCCCGGAGGATTTGCCGGCTCAACCGTTGCAATATGCCGCCTTTGACTTGATGGTCTTGACGACCGAGGCATTTAAGGCAGCCGGTGAGCGGCAACTCCAGGCGTTGGAACGTTGGGTCCAGGGCGGCGGCAGTGTGTGCGTGTTTGTGGGGGGAGGACTGCAGCCGCATCATCTCCAGTTTTTAAACCAGCTTGCCCCATCCACGCCGGATAGTCCGGCCTTCCTGGCCGACAACAGCGGAAATCTCTTGTCGCCGCCCAAAGCTCCTTTGAGCTTTCACACCGGAGTGGGCCGAAGCGTCATTGTGCCGGAAACGACGGCTGCGGAGCTGAATTGGACCACGCCTGCGGGGCGGAATGCCACGGCTTTTTTGTGGAAGATGCGGCGGAGCCAGGTTAGGGCGATGACGGACCTGGGTCATTGGGAACCAGCCACAAACGCTCCGCAAACCGGGGTTTTTATACCCGGAGCACAATTCCGTCGGAACAACGTGGTCGTCGTCCGTGGACCTCAGCCAGGCGGCGGAATGTTTACCCTGGGGGGACCAATGTATCGGAACAACCGGCTGATCACCGGGCCGATGTCCTACTCGGTGCAACCGAACGACGTGGGCAACGAACTCATGAATTTGTTGCTGCCGAAGACGGTAAGATTGATCCCGTTTTCCGCATTGTGCGTGCTGCTGGGGTTGTTCGTTTTGATGATCGGGCCCGGGGATTATTTTGTGCTGGGATTTTTTCGGCGGCGACGGCTAACCTGGGTGCTCTTTCCCGCGACGAGCATCGCCTTCACGGTGGCGACCGTGCTGATGGCCAATCATTATCTCGGCCTGCGAGACCAGCGGCGTTCCCTCATCGTCGTGGATCTGGCCTCGGATGGAACTGCGCTGCGGTGGAACCGGTACGAAATGGTCTTTGCGGCGCGGGACAAGCAGTCGCTCTTCGAATTGAAAGATGCCCTTTGGGCGCCGCTGGATGTCCAAGGCGCGCCATTTTATAATCCGAACGCCCCGGGTTATGGTTACAGCGGACGTGGAGATGCGGAGGCTAATTCCGTATTGTACGCGGGCACGCTGCCGGTTCACTACCAGGTCGGCCAATCACTGCGCCAATGGCGGCCGGAGCTGGGTCGGACCTTTTCCTTCGAGCCGCCCCCAGTGCCATTGTTTTCAAATTGGCCGGCCATCGAAAGCGCCTGGCCGAACCTGGCCAATATGCGGGCGCGCCTGGCGGAAACGAAGTCGTTCAGCGGCGATCTATACAAGATCAACGGGCCGGGTTCCAGCGTGGCCAGCCCGGGATCCACCGGATTACTTCCCATGGAATTGCTGGAAGAATTGTGCGCGGGCAATGCCACCGGTCTGCAAACCCTGGTTTCCCAAATTTCACCGACCGGCGGCGGTAACTTCGAGGACTTGTCTGCCATGGACACGGAAGCACACGATTCTGCGTTGGCAATCGTGACGCGGGTCGGCGATGACATTGTACTATACCGGAGATTTTTTTATGGCAAATGAACCACCACAGTTCGGGGATGAACCAGTAGTGGATATCCAGGAATTAAGCGTTGTGTACGGTAAACAGGTCGCCGTTCGGAACCTGTCGCTCACCATTCCGCGCGGCGAAGTGTTCGGCTTCATCGGACCCAATGGCGCCGGCAAGACCAGCACGATCAAAGTGCTGGCGACGCTCTTAAAACCGACAGCCGGTACGGTCCGCGTGCTCGGCAACGATGTGATCCATGCCCCGCAAGACGTTCGCCGCCACATTGGCTATGTTCCGGATTCATTCGGTATTTATGAGGACTTGTCGGTGGTGGAGTATCTGAGCTTTTTTGCCGCGGCCTACCGCATCGAGTGGGAGAAGCGCGCGGGCACGGTCCGGGACGTGCTCGCTCTGACGGATTTGAGCAACAAGATGGAATCGCCGGTCGATGCGCTGTCGCGCGGAATGAAACAGCGGCTGGGTATCGCCCGGATCTTGTTGCACGATCCGCAGTTGCTCCTGCTGGACGAACCGGCCAGCGGACTGGACCCGCGCGCGCGAATCGAGTTGCGCGAATTGCTGAAGGAACTCCAGCGCATGGGGAAGACGATCCTGGTATCGAGTCACATCCTCCACGAATTATCCCAGTTCTGCACCCGCATCGGTATTATCGAAGCGGGTGAGCTGGTGGCGGAGGGATCGCTTTCAGATATTTACCGAAAGCTGGATTTAAAGCGTACGGTGCATGTGCAAGTGTCGAACTTGGCGCCGCTGCTGCTCGCGGGAATCCGGCGAGTGCCCGGGATAACCTCAGTCGAAGAGCTGCCGGATCGCCTGGCGATTCAAGTGCGTGAGGACGAACTGGCCATGGAAGATTTACTGGATGCCTTGCACCGCCTGGGCGCCCGCATCCGCATGTTTCAACCCGAAGCCATGGACATGGAAACCGCTTTCATGAAGCTGACCGAAGGAAAGGTGGGTTGATGCTGGCGCCACGAAAACCATTTTTACGCCGCCGCCTGGACTGGCCGTTGCTGGGGAAGGAATTGCTGGAGCAATCGGCTCGGAAACAAATGTATGTGATCCGGGTGGTTTATGCGGTGGTGTTATTCGGCGCCTTTTGGGTTTATTATCTGCGGCACGTGGCCGGGGGACCGGTCTTGGTGCTGGGGGGCGGAATCCAACCGTTCCAATTCCTCGTGATGGCTCAACTGGTCACCATCTACCTGTTTTTACCGCCCCTCATGGCCGGGGCGATCGCCCAGGAAAAGGAACGGGACACGCTGGGGTTATTGTTTCTAACGGACCTGACCCCGTGGGAATTCATCCTGCAAAAATATGTTGGACGGCTGATTCCCATGCTGACACTGCTTTTCCTTTCGCTGCCACTGCTGGCGGTTGCTTATTCCCTGGGCGGTGTGTCCGCGCCCATGCTATACACCAGTGCCTCGTCATTATTTCTCACCTGCCTCTGGGTGGGCGCCTTGGCGCTCGAATGTTCGGCGCATGAGGCGAGCACGTTCCAGGCTTTGCTGCGTTGCTGGGGAATTTGCCTGGCCGTCGGCTTCTGCTGTTTCATCGGGCCTTTGCCGGTCGCGGCGGTGCGTCTCACCAGCTTTCCGCTGGCTTCCACGTCGTTCGCGTCGACCGGGCCCAGCATATACGGACCCGGACCTAACATCCTGTTCTTTATCTTGCCGTCGATCATCGGAATTTTTTATTTGCTAATTACCTGGTTTTTTCTCGCGCGGGCGAAGCACGTGTTGGAAGCGCGGGCATTCGTCGAGCGCCGGAACCCGTTTGCCCAACAGTTCAAACAGTTAGACCAT